>ERZ1022724.188-NODE-188-length-14479-cov-17.895729_pt1 | contig 14479 bp, 10 predicted proteins | sample MGYA00521091_ERZ1022724 | MGnify/ENA primary metagenome ERZ1022724 (study PRJEB33162, sample SAMN09537610) | freshwater metagenome | isolation source: freshwater | place: Canada:Alberta | collected 2017-07 | study: EMG produced TPA metagenomics assembly of the... | reverse complement strand
TGCCTTAGGTGCCTTAGGTGCCTTAGGTGCCTTAGGTGCTTTCGCTGCCTTAGGGGCCTTCGCAGCCTTAGGTGCCTTCGCTACCTTGGCTGGTGCATTTTTTGCAGTAGAAGCAGGAGCCGTATTGTCAGCAGCGGGTGCGGTTTTGCCACCGGCAGCCTTGAGCCAGCTATTGATTGTGATCGGCGAAATCTTGAACTTAGCGGAAGCTTGGCTCACGCCGCCACGGCCCTTTGTAGCGTTGGTGGTCAAGACGAAGCTTACAACTTCATCCTTCTGCGCATCGGTATAGCGAACACCTTGGGCAACCTTTTTCTTAGTAGTAGTACTCATGTCGCCGCAACCATAGAAATCCGCTTGACGCTAGCAAGCTAAATCTGAGCACCGTGAATCCGCGGGGCTTACATCAATGTTTTAACTCTGCTCTTTTCGTTGGCGCGAATGGCAGACCTTTGCGGAAAGCTTCGTGCCTTACAAGGGCTTCTCATTCACCCGTACCACAGAAGCATGATACTTCCTTACTCACCAGTTGATGTTTCACACGACACTCGAGTATGGACTTGCAATGATATCTCGCACGGCGAGGTGATCCTCCAAATCGGTCAGCCAGTAATCACTTCCGGCTTTCACCTTCGGCCGCGCAACCACACCACCGAAGCCGATGAAAATATCCACGTCCGGCTTGGTTTCAAGATCCGACACCCCATCGCCCATCATGATGCAGCGCTCGGGAAGCATGGCATTCTTCCACTCGCGGATGATCTCGTTTTTCCCGAGGTTGCGGGTGGTTGGATAACTTTCTCCGAAGCCTTTGTAAGATCCATCCGCGTGAAAATAGAGGGGAACCGCCTCGACATGATCAATCCCCAGGGAGCGGGCAAGCGGTTGGATCAAGGGCGCGAACCCCCCTGATAAAATGACAGGCAGCCATCCGGCGCTTTTTACTTCTGTCATCATTTCCACTACACCTGGAACCAGGGTTTTGATGTATAGATTGGCAATCTCCTCGCACAAGGCTTGGTCGGGGCGGATCATTTCCATACGCCTTGGAAATACTTCGTTGATGGGGACCTCACCGTTCATGGCGGCATTCGTGAGCGCGACGACCTGCGCGAAAACCTCGGGTCCCCTGGCCCGTGCCAGTTCATCGATCCCCTCAATGCTTGAAAGTGTGGAATCACAGTCGATGAAAAACAGTTTCCCGCGCGGCTTCGAGGCTGGAAGTATTGATAGCTCAGTGCCTACCTCGATCATCTCGAACAATTCGATCATCTCAGCATTGCCAAGACGGATGCATCCTTGGCTGGCCGGTTGCCCCAGGCGGTCTTCGTGATTGGTTCCATGGATGTAGATGAAACGTTCGAATGTATTGGCATTTTCAGGGTCGAGCCCCTCGATCCGGAGCACCCGGCTGAGCACCAGATCTCCTTCCACGGCCGCTCCGGGCTGCCAATAGCCCACGGGGACACGCTGCTTGAAGATGGTACCGCTTGGCTCCTCATGACCGATCTTCTCTGCGATTTGAAAGCGACCGGTCGGGGTGCGATAGCTGTCCACGGTGAAGCCCATTCCTTTGGCGGCGCTGGATATTCTAAAACAACGCAGGCAGTCGTTGCCCTCGATCACTTGGAGGGTTTGATCGTCGATGGATACTTCAAGGCGGCGTGATGAGCTCATGGTGTGGTTAGAACGAGAAGTGCGTTATGCCCGCCCATCCCATGGGAGAGCTTGTAGACTGGGCCATTGGTTTCAAGCGCTTGGCTTGGAAGAGTCATGCCTGGAGGCTCCGAGCGTCCTGGGAGGTTGGGGGGAAGCTTGCCGGTGTGGAGGAAGCGCGCGAGGATCACGCTTTCTAACAATCCACTGGCTCCGATGGTATGCCCGATGAAGGGCTTGAGCAGGTGCACGGTGGGCTTTTGACCGGGGAAAACCCGCAACAAGGTCGCTGGATCTGCCAATCCTTGGACGGCGGTGCCCGTGGCATGGGGGCAGATGGCCGCCGGCTGGCCGTGCACGAGGATTGCTTTTTCCAGCAGTTCGAAAGTCCGCCCGCCATCGGCTGGGATACCGACGGGATCGCAGGCGTCGGCGTTGCAGCCATAGTGTAGCAGGCGAGGAAAGTCACCCTCGCGGTACTCGATGGCCATGGCAGCGGCACCTTCCGCAGGAATGAATCCCGAGGTCTGTGGATGGTAAGGATTTAAATCCATGCCAGCCGCGAGGAGTCCTGACGCGGCGTAGTTATCCAAGAGCATGGGCACCAAGGGCAGGTCCACCGCCACCGCCAGGGCACGCGGGGCCAGCCCGGTTTGTACGAGCATCATCGCGATTCCAGCTGCATCCAGTCCGGCGGCGCAGCCGCTTGCCAGCACATGATTCGGTCCGGTGATGCCGAACTCGATGGTGATGGCGGATGCCGGCTCGCTGTGGATGGTGTTGCTCGCCGCCATGAGCTTGAATGGCCGACGCCCCGGCCATGGCCCGAGCCAGCCCGCCGCATTTCCCCGGCTGGTCCCCACCACCAGTGCTGCTTCGCGCAATTCATGGGAGTTCCAGCCTGCGGCGGAGATCGCCTCGCGGGCGACATGAAGCGCCGCCATGGTTGCCGGACTCCATTTGCGGTGGATCAACAACGACCTGTCGGCGATCCATGCCCCCGGGCTCCTTGCGTGGGGGCTGTCATCTCCCAGCAGCTTGCCAAGACTCTGAAACGGCAAAACGCCTGCCTGGATCGCATCGTATTGTGAATCGATACCCACGCCGAGCGCCGACAGTGCGCCGAGACCGGTGATCGAAAGGGGTGGGGTGGCCATCACAAAAGAATTCGAAGTGGTTTAAAGCGTGATTTGTGCACCGAGTTCAACGACCCGCCCCGGGGGAAGTTGGAAGTATGCGGTAGCGGGAGATGCGTTCCGAGCCATGATTGCAAACAACGACAAGCGCACACGGTCGATGAAAGTGGCATGCTTGCCCACACCATAGCTTTCCCTGCCAAGGAAGTAGGTTGTTTTGCCAGCTTGGATTTTCGCCTCGTTTTTGAGTCGTCGCTTGAGGGCTTCTGGAACGTCTGGAGTTTCCGTAAAGCCAAAACGAATGGTGACATTCTGGATACCGTTTCCAAGATCCTCGTAGTCGAGTAGATCTTCCCTAGCTGCCACTGGCTGATCGGTCGTGGTCACATGAAGGAAGATCACCCGCTCGTGAAGGACTTGATTGTGTTTCAAGTTATGCAAAAGCGCGGATGGAACCTGGGTCCCTTTGCCGCTCATATAGATGGCGGTTCCCGAGACCCGGTGGATCCTTCCGCTGCGGAGGTTCTTCAGGAGATCTTCAATCGGCAAGGAACTGGCCATGATTTTTCGATACAAACGCTGCCGCCCCCACAGCCAGATCAGCATCATCCCCATCACGATGGCTGCCACCGCCAAGGGGAGCCAGCCAGACGGATAAATTTTCAAGGTATTCGCGGTGAGGAAGGCGATCTCGACAGACAGGAATAGGAAAGTCACCAACCTAGTCTTGAAACTGGACCAGTGCCAGACAACCTTGGCGGCTGATAGGAAAAGCAGGGAGGTGATGGTCATCGTCAATGAAATGGCAATCCCATACGCTCCTGCGAGTGCTGTGGATGTTTTGAAAACAACCACGAGGAGAATGCAGGCCACTGCCAGAACCCGATTCACCGCCGGCACATAGACTTGGCCCGCAGAGTGTTCTGAAGTATAGCGGATCCGCGTCCGCGGCATCACCCCGAGCTGGACCGCCTGGGCGGTGAGCGAAAACGCCCCTGAAATCAATGCCTGACTTGCGATGATCGCTGCCGCTGTCGCGAGAAATGTGAGTGGCAGTTGCAAAGCGGTGGGTGCGAGCAAGAAAAACGGGCTGCGAATCGCCGCGGCATCCGCAGTGAGCAACGCCGCCTGCCCGAGGTAGTTGAAAACCAAAGCCGGCAATACCACCGCAAACCAGCCTACCCGGATCGGTGGCAGACCGAAGTGGCCCAGGTCCGCATAGAGAGCCTCACCACCCGTGACCGCAAGGAAAACCGCGGCCAGCAAGGGGAAGGCATGTTGCCATTCCCGAACCAAGAATGACAGCCCTTCCCATGGACTTAGCGCCCATAGAACCTCGGGATGGGTCCACAAGGCATGAATCCCTAACATGGCAAGGCTGGCAAACCATACCAACACCACCGGGCCGAAAAATCGCCCCACGGTGACCGTTCCAAACTTCTGGATGGAAAACAATCCCACCAGAATCAACACGGCAAGCGGCACGGTCCATCCCGCAAGTGCCGGAGCGCTTACCGACAGGCCTTCCACTGCGCTCAAGACGGAGATGGCGGGCGTCAACATTCCATCCGCATAAATCAATGCCGCTCCCGCCAAGCCAAAGAGCAGGATCTTTTGGGAATCCTCCCCCCCGAGCTTCCGCTGCACACCACGAACCAAGGCTGATAAGGCGAGGATTCCGCCCTCTCCTTTGTTGTCTAGCCGGAGGATGATGAACAGATACTTGATCGAGACCACCAACACCAGCGACCACACAATCAATGATGCCGCTCCCACAAGGTTTTGGGGGCTGATCGGTGCGCCGTGATGCCCGGAAAAGCACTCGCGGAACGCATAGAGCGGACTCGTTCCAATATCTCCGAAAACAATGCCCAACGCGGCAAGCGTCGTCAGTGCCAAATGGGGTTTGCGGTTGGTGTGCCCTCCTTGAATGTCAGTCATCGTCGCGAAACAGAGTGTTCGCACACGCTTCAAACCATTTACCAAGCGCTGTGGCCAGCGAATTTCTAGGGGCGGCCCATCCGTGCAAAAAGATGGCCTGAGGCGGGACGCATTCCAAAAATCACGAGGAAAGCCAAAGGACGGCCATTTGCGCCACCAGAATCCGAAGTAGCATGGTCAAGGGATAGACATTTGCATAGGCGAGTGACGGGTAGTCGGAGTTCGTGAGTTTGTTGGCAAATGCCAATGCTGGCGGGTCCGTCATACTGCCTGCAAGGACTCCGGTGAGCGTCAGATAATTCATCTTCAGCCATTGGCGGGCGATGATTCCAATCACCAACATCGGCACGACCGTCACGCTGATCCCAAGTGCCATCCACTGAAGGCCGGTGGTGGAAAAAGCTGTTTCCACGAATTGCCCGCCCGCACCCAAGCCGACGCAGGCGAGGAAGAAAATGATGCCGAGTTCGCGAAATGCAGTATTTGCATTAATCGGCATGTGGATCACCAGGGGGCCGATTTTTCCCAGCCTGCCCATCAAGATCGCGATGATCAATGGTCCGCCCGCAAGCCCCAGCCGCAGCGGGACGGGCACGCCTGGCAGATTCCAAGGATAGAGCCCGAGGAAGATCCCGAGCGTGATACCGACAAAAATCGAGGTGAAACTGGTTTCATTCAACTGCCGGACCGAGTTTCCCAAGGCCTTGGCCGCTTGCTCGATCGCGGCCTCCTCACCGACCAGATTGAGCATGTCGCCAAACTGGAGCCGCAGGTTCGGCATGGCGGTTAGAATCATATCCTGACGGCTCACGCGGCTGACCGTCACGCCGAAGCGCTGGCTGATCTGGGTGGCGGCGATGGTTTTGCCCACCATGTCCTTGTGGGTGACGATGATCCGCTTCGCCGTGAGCGTTCCGGATTTTTTTCGCAAGTCCTCCTCCACCTCGCGCCCTACGCTCAGGCCCGCCCGATGAAGCCCCTCGCTGGAGCCCACCGCAAGCACCCGGTCCCCCAGCTGAACGATGGTTTCCGGCGTGGCGACCAAGGTCTGCTCGTCGGACTTCCTGCGGATTCTCGACACCACGATGCATTCATCACCCAGCCCAGGGATGTTCTTGATCGCCTGACCCGCCAGGTTCGAGTTCTCCACCAGGAATGTCGCCCTTCGCACCTCACTCACGCCCTCGGCCATTTTTTGTTGGAGGAGGAACAGTTCTTTCTTCGGATCGATCCGGAAGATCATGCGGATGATGACCATGGAGACGATGATTCCAAGCACCCCTGATGGATAAGCGACGGCATAGGCCATCGCCGCGAGAGTCGCTTGTCGCGCGCCGTCACCGCTTGTCGCCATCGCTTGCTGCGCCGCTCCCAGCGACGGGGTGTTGGTCGTAGCGCCGGAGAGAGTGCCTGCGATCACGCCGATGTCCCATTTCAGGAAGCACCCGATACCATAGGCGATCCCCGCGCCCGCAAGTACCACCGCCACGGCCACTCCGTTGAGCTTCAGCCCGTCCTGTTTCAACGAGTTGAAAAAGCCCGGTCCTAACTGAAGCCCGATGGTGAAGACAAAAAGAACCAGCCCGAATTCCTTCAAAAAGGCCATCAAATGTGGGTCCAGGCTCAAGCCAAAGTGCCCAAGAAGCAGTCCGCTGAAAAGCATTCCCGCGACACCCAATTTCATTCCCCTGATCTTGATACTTCCAAGGACGAGGCCCAGGATGGCGGTGAGAGAAATCACCAAAATGGGCTCAGCGTGAGGGGAGATTTTTTTGACTTCTGAAAGGAATTCGATCACGGAGAAGTCTTACGGTGATTTCAATCATCCAGCAATGCATATGCTGCTGTTGATTGTGCATCTGTGCCCGGAAAATCATTCTCAAGGAGGTTTGGGGTGGCGGGGGGATCTCCGCAATCGCGTGATTCATACAACTTGCCCAAAGCTCTGCCAAAGCTCATGGTGTTCCCGCACTTCCCCCGCAATCATGTATCTCCTCCGCACTCCCCCGGCGAAGGAACCCTTCTCTTTTCCTGGTTTTAGAAAAGAGGGCTTCCTGCACCATCAACCTTTTTGGGTCGTCCTGGCCGTGTCTGCCTGCTGGATGGTGACGGCCCTGCCCAGCTCTCTTCATGGTGGCCTGGTTTACTGGGGCACCAAAGCATTCGTCGCAAATGCGGACAGCCGAGCTCGGATGTGGACTGCCGATTTCACCCTGGTGCTGGGGGTTTTCTCGAAAGACTTCGTTCCGCTTCCAAGCAACCGCGGGCAATGGCTGGCCAACTGGACGGAACTCGGCAAGGCGGAGTTTGATGCGGACGAAGCACGCTTCGCCGGGGTTGTCGATCTATCATCAGGCATTCCCAGCCATGCCAATCCACAGGCCTACCTCTGGGCAAGGAATGGCCTGGACCTCACAAAAGGACCGGAATGGCTGTTGATGACACGACCTGACTGGCAATGGCCGACCTCCTCGCCCCCCCACAGTCCGGCGCTGACTTGGATCACCAGCAGCAGTGAGTCAATCGTCCTGGGGGCTGTCGATCTGAACGGGTATCACTTACTCACCTCCCGCGCGACCCCCATACCCATTCCTCAACAGGAGTGGTTGAAATCCCATTTCCCAACCACTCAAGCCGCAATCGATCCCGAGGCGGATCCTGATGGTGATGGGATGAGCAATCGACTTGAATACTATCTTGGTTCTAATCCTAACAGCGGCTCATCGACGGTCGCCCCGGAGATCCTGACGGCCAACGACCAGGCGGTCGTGAAACTCAAGCGCAACCCATTTGCCGATACGGAATGGATCATGGAAAGCAGCTCCGATATGGTCACATGGGTCACTTCGTCTCCCGAAGTCATGCAGGATCGCCCGGATTACCTGGAAATGAAGGTCCTCCGGGATCCTTCGGAGAAGGCCGCATTCTTTCGCTTCAACTTCAAATCCCCCCCACCTTGAACGCCTGCACCTCACTGCTCGCCGGAGTGGCGGCTCTCTTATTCCCCACCACCTTGCGTGTGGCAGCGGCACCCGGACTCGACGCTCCCCAAGCCGTGGGAGCATACCTCAACGGGGCTTTTCCAACAAGCACCCCGGGCCCCACCGGCAGCTGGGCCTTGGCAGATGCGTTTCCGAACCTCACCTTCACGGACCCGGTGAGGATGGTCAAAGATCCACTCAGCACAAGCTTCGTTTATATCGTTTGCCGCAATGGTGAGGTCTGGCGGATTCCGTTTTCCGCATCGGCCACGACCGCGCAGAAGGTGAAGGTGCTCGACCGCACCGCCAACACTTGGGGCTTTTGGGACGCAGGCATGATGTCGATCGCCTTTCATCCTGATTTCGGCATTCCGGGAAATCCAAACCGCGGCTACTTCTACGTCACCTATCAGTTTTCACCGAATCTATCTACCAATACAGGAGTGGGCTCTCCCTCCTACATGCGCCTCTCCCGGTTTACGATTCCCGACGGACAGATTGCAGCGAACCCTGCATCGGAATTCGTGATGATCCAGCAGTATGACCGGCACAACTGGCATAACGGAGGGCAGATGTTCTTCGGCCCCGATCGTTTTTTGCATCTGGTGATCGGCGATGAGGGAGATTCCAATGATTCTTTCAATGTGGCCCAGAGGATCAACAGCCGCCTGTTTTCCGGGATTCTCAGAATCGACGTGGATCAGAATCCAAGTCGTTCGCACCCGATCCGCCGCCAACCCGCCCAAATCACCCGTCCGTCGGGATGGCCTGCGAGCTTTACTCAAGGGTATGGGATTCCCAAAGATAATCCGTGGCTTGATCCTGCGGGCGGTATCCTCGAAGAGTTTTGGACCATAGGCACCCGCAGTCCCCATTCGATGTCGTTTGACAATGAGACCGGCGACATCTGGATCGCGGATGTCGGACAAGGGACGCGCGAGGAAATCACAATCGCACAAAAAGGGGGGAACCATCAATGGCCTTTCAAAGAGGGTCACGCGAACGGCCCCAAGGCGAGGCCTTCAACCTTGATCGGAACCGAGGTTCCGCCCTTGTTTGATTATCCCAGATCGATGGGCGGGTGCATCATCGGCGGAATCGTCTATCGAGGCTCATTGCACGCTGGTGCGCTGACGGGCAGGTATCTGTTTGGAGATCACAATACCAAGGCGCTTTATGCGCTCGCTCGTCGTGATTCCGGGCCGGCCACCGCAGAATACCTCACAACCGTTTTTCGAAATGGAGGCAACAAACAGGGGCTCTCAGGAATCTGCGAAGGGCCTGACAACGAGGTTTACTTCATGGAACTCGGTGCTACTGGCACGGATACAGGAAAAATCTATCGACTCATTCGCAATGGCACCCCCGTCCCTGATCCGCCCAGGTTCCTCTCGCAGACGGGGGCCTTCACCAATTTATCCACACTCACTCCCGTGGCGGGATTGATCCCGTACGAGGTGAACTCACCTTTGTGGAGCGATGGTGCCCGCAAGCAACGTTGGATTGCGGTTCCTAACAATGGAACCCACGACACCGCCTCGGAACGCGTCACCTACAGCGACCAGGGATCATGGTCGTTTCCGGTTGGAACGGTAGTCGTGAAGCATTTCACACTTCCGGTTGATGAAAGAAATCCCTTGCTGGAGAAACGCTTGGAGACCCGGTTCTTCGTTCATGGAGCGGATGGCGTCTACTATGGTGTCACCTACCGATGGAATGATGCAGATACGGATGCGGAACTGCTCCCGGGTGGAGCCACGCGGGACCTCACCGTCACCCGATCCGACGGATCGACCCGTAACCAGCGCTGGGATTTTCCGAGCCGTTCGGATTGCCGGACCTGCCATACCTCGGGTGCTGACAACGTGCTCGGGGTGCGGGCCTATCAGCTTGCCAGGGATATGCACTACCCATTGACGGGCCGCACTTCAAATCAGTTAGAGACCTGGAACGCGCTCGGCATCTTTGGAACGTCTTTCGGCAGCCGGAATCCAGGCACGGTGCCGGCTGCTGTCGATCCTCACAATCCGCATGCTTCGCTTGATTCCCGCGTGAAATCCTACCTCGCGGCAAACTGCTCCCACTGCCATCAACCGGGCGGCGTTTCCGCGAATTTCGACGCTTCGTTCAACACCCCGCTTTCCGCCCAAGGAATTGTCGAAGGAATCATCAACCGGCCTTTACAATCCCCCAGCGAACGAGTGGTCTCGCCCGACAATCTTGCAAACTCGATCATGCATTCGAGAATGGCGGTCGTGGGAGCCAGTCAGATGCCCCCCTTGGGGAAAAACCTGGTGGACCAGAAAGCGGTGGCGCTGCTCGCGGATTGGATCCGCGGAATGGATGCTGCAAACTTCGCACCCGTCGCGGTGAACTCGGCACCGGTTGCCGCCAATGACCAGCTTGCCGCAGTCCATCAGACACCGAGCCGCTTGAATGTCCTGCCGAACGATGCCGATGCGAACGCTCCTCTCGGCATCGGTGGTGTCACCATCACCACGCCGCCCAGACATGGGACACTCTCGATCAGCGGCGCGGAACGGCGGCTCGTCTACACCCACGACGGATCATCCGCACGGACCGATGCTTTCAGTTACACGGTGACCGATCCACAGGGCGCGAGATCGAACGTCGCCACGGTGACACTCACCATTCCTTTTGATTTCAGCGCGTGGTCTGCCAGTGTCCCCGGCGCAGGGACGAATCCTGCGGCAAATGCGGATGGCGATCTCGCCACGGATTTGATGGAGTTCGCCCTGGGTGGAATCCCTAACAGCGGAGCAAGCCCTGCCGCCCAGTCGATCCGGTTGGTCGAAAACAACGGCCGAGTATCCCTCGTGGTCACACGCCCTCCTGATCGCTCCGGACTGACCTATGAAGTGGAAACCAGCCCCGATCTGGTGAACTGGCAGCTTGCCCCCGCGCCTGTCGCAGGTGGCACGGATACCCTTGTTTTTGGCGACTTGCAGACGCGGCCGGACTTGTCTGCAGATGCCGGAATGGCGAGATTGCGGGTCCGCGCAGCCGGTTGGGGCAGCTCTGCGGTATCCCTGCCACTCGGTTGGCGCGGGGTCAGCTTCGGGCCCGGCTCACGGACCGCGGGGATCCCATTCCGCGAGTCACCGGTATTCTCGTCGCTGGTGATTTCGATGAATTCCCGAGTTCTGGCAGTCCATGGAAATCCCGCCCTGGCATCGAACTTCAAAGGCTATGTGGAAGTGGTGTCCGGGCTGTTCGCGGGCCGCCGCTTCGAAATCGAGGGTTCCGGAGCGGGAGAGATCAGACTCCTGCCCGGTGAGCCCCTTCCCGATCTGACAGGTTCGCAGATCGTGGTCTGCGCCCATCACACCATGGGCGGGATCTTTACCAAAGAATTGTTCCGTGGATCGACAAACCCCGCCGATGCGGACCAGCTTCAGCTGTTCGTCAATGATGGTGTGAGCGCGGGCCAGTTCCAGCTGTTCTATCTGCTCGATGCACGCCCAGGGAACCCCACCTTTCAATGGCGCGGATTCCTTCCCGGCGGCGGTGATCAAGGCTCGCGCGTCATCGCGCCCGGTCAAGGCGTGTTCGTGAAGCGCCCGGCCAACTCATCAAGCGCCCGCCTGCTTTTCACCGGGCAGATACGCGGCAACCCATTCTTCCAAACCCTTCAATCCGGAAACAACCTCGTGGCATCGCCGTTTCCGGTGACGCTGAGTCCGCGCCAGCGCGGCTTGCTGGATCCGGCTTCCGGATTCGTGGCTTCGACCAACGTCAACCTTGCCGATCAAGTGCAGCTCTACCAGAATAACAACTTCAGGATCTTCTATCTTCTCGACCACCCGACCTTGCCTGATATGTGGCGGGAGTTGATACCAAGCAGCCCCAACTATAATGATTCATTGATATTCAGTCCGGTTGAGGCAATGTTTATTCGTCGAAATCGGGCTTCCATGAGCTATCAAGTTCCGTTACCATGGAGTCCGTAATTCTTCGAATCCCCCCCGCGCATGAGAACTTCATTAAGATATTGGCTGATCGTATTTCTGACTTTCTGCGGAGCGACTCAACTTGGAATGAGTCAGAATCTCACGCCTCCCACCACCATCCAGATCGGTTGGGCGAGCAATGCCTTTGACACCAACATCAGGGCGGATGGTGTGACTACTTTTGAGGAAGCCGCCGCGACCATTCGTTTTGAGTTGGGCACCTTCTCACCAGGCTTCGATCCACGGACCGCCACACCGGAGCAATGGGTGTCGAGCTGGATCGTCTTACAGGGGACGGATTATGATCTCATCGATCAGCAGTTCATCCAGACGGCCACGCTGTCATCGAACGCCACCCCCTTCGCTGCAAACACGCGCGCCTACATCTGGGGCTACACCTCCAAGGACGTGGCACCCACAAGTGAGTGGCTGCTCGTGAGCGCGGCTTCCTGGAAATGGCCGGACCTCAATGCGGCTGCAACACCACCGGTATTCTCAATGGGGGATGCGGGACCCGCCGACGCGATCATCGGTCAGATCAATCCTTCAAATGGTGATTTTCACATGCAATTGGCTTACGTGGTGATACCGGAACCGGGTTCCGCCTTCATGGGTTTGGTGACGATTTTCGGACTGGTTTGGATGCGCCGCCGCTGAAATCGGTTGCCCGCCGCAGTTTCGCAGCGCAAACTCGCGGCCTACCATGCTTCCTCGCCCGCCTAAGAAATTTGTCCCGACGCCTTTCGATTACCACCAGGAAATCGAAATCACCATCGATGCCCTCACGAACCTAGGGGCCGGAGTGGGCCGTATCGATGGCTGGGTGGTGTTTGTTCCGTTTTCGCTGCCGGGTGAAGTCGTCAAGGCACGGGTCTTCCGGAATGACAAGAACTGCTCCCACGCTGACTTGTTGGAAGTGCTCGTCCCCTCACCCGACCGCATCCAACCGGGGTGTCCGCTTTTCGGAGAATGCGGTGGCTGCCAATACCAACATCTTTCCTACGACAAGCAGCTCGCGTGGAAGACCCGCCAAGTCGGAGAGCTGATGAAGCACATGGCGGCCATCACCTTTCCTGTGAATGACTGCCTGTCATCCGCCCAAACGTGGAACTATCGCTCCAAAATCACCCCTCATTTCGAGAAGGCCAGGGATGGAGATCTCGGGCCGATCGGGTTTCTCGCCTTCGGCCGGCGTTCCTCGTTGATCGATGTGCCGCAGTGCCCGATCGCCATGGAGACGATCAATCGCGAACTGCCGAAGATCCGGGAAGGCCTGCGGGCGCGGGCGGACTCGTTCAAGCGCGGAGCCACGGTCCTGCTACGTGCCACGGAGGACCGCGTGGAAACGGATTTCAAGGCGGTGGCCACGGAAAAAGTGGGGGATCTGAAGTTTCAATTTCTCGCGGGGGATTTTTTCCAAAACAATCCGTTCATCCTGCCAGCCTTCACCAGCTACGTCGCCAAGCAGGCGGCAGTGAAACCGGTGAGGTTCTTGGTGGATGCCTACTGCGGATCGGGATTGTTTTCTCTAACTCTCGCGAAGAGCTTCGAGCGGGTAGCCGGGGTGGAGGTATCCGAAACGTCCTGTGAGTGGGCGCGCAAAAACGCGGCGGCCAATCAGATCACCAATGCCACGTTTCTCACCGCCTCGGCGGAAGCCATCTTCGCGCAGATCAACTTTCCCGCCGCGGAAACCTCCGTGGTCATCGACCCGCCTCGCAAGGGCTGCACGCCGGAGTTCATCCAGCAGTTGGTCACGTTCGCTCCCGCCCGCGTGGTTTATGTGTCATGCGATCCTGCCACGCAGGTCCGCGATTTGAAGCAACTGAGCGAAGGCGGCTATCAGTTAGAAGATGTCCAGCCCTTCGACTTGTTTCCACACACCCGTCATCTGGAGTGCGTGATGACCCTTGTAAGGGCAGCTCGGGGTGCTTGATCCCTGCGGGCCTCCCTGCGAGATGCAGGTCATGGATGAGTCAAATGTCGTTTCGATTTCTTGAACCCTTGGGACTCAGCTTGAAATCGTTCGGAGCGGTTGGTGATTCTTGAAAAAACGCTTCCTGGAACAAGGGAATGTGGTTCATGCTCCTGCCAGCCATGGCGCTGGAGGCATTGGAATACACTTGTCCGTTTTGCGACTCCCAGGTTCGCGTGGGTAAACCCTGCCCGGGATGCGCGAAGAAACCGGTTTCCAAAAAAACGCCCGCAAGCCCCTGGGAACCGTCCGAGGATCATGGTGGTCTCGATCTACCCGCCGAGGATGACTTCGACTACCATGAATTCGTAGCGCGGGAATTTGGAAAATCCCCTCACCGACAAACCGGACTCGAATGGTATTGGTGGACGCTCGCCGTCGCTCTAATCCTGGCCATGCTCGGCAGCCTGTTTCTCACCCGTTGACCAGGAATCAATGGTGGTTGAAGGGCAAGCAGCCTCTGGCCTCGAGCTTCCGAACCTCACGGAACGTCACCGTAAGCCAGATCCACGCGACCAGCAGACGCACACCCGCGATGATCCACATCGCCGGGATGCCGCTGCCGTCGAAAAGGGCGATCACGGATGATATGATCCAAACCCATGAAACCACCAGCAGGTTCAACAACTTCATAAATACACCCACTCTCTAACGATGAGAGACAGGCAAATTGAGAGCGACAGGCTGCGCCAATCCTCCATCACCACTGCGGATCAGACGTTAAGATTTTTTTTGCAGTAAAAAAGTGTCTGTCGCGCCGCTCACTTTGAATGATTCACCTAACCACTAAAGCCCCAACTCCCGTTCCATCACTCGGAT
>ERZ1022724.187-NODE-187-length-14532-cov-19.778269_pt1 | contig 14532 bp, 15 predicted proteins | sample MGYA00521091_ERZ1022724 | MGnify/ENA primary metagenome ERZ1022724 (study PRJEB33162, sample SAMN09537610) | freshwater metagenome | isolation source: freshwater | place: Canada:Alberta | collected 2017-07 | study: EMG produced TPA metagenomics assembly of the... | reverse complement strand
GGTCATAGACACGCCCCTACAAGCCCTCGCATGAGCAGGCAGGAACCACCTCTTCAGTCACTTGGGCGGCCACTGATTATCCCTGTCTATCATCATTTTCAGCGTCCCAGCATCTACTCCTCCAGGTCCCTTGCGCTCCACAGCAGCGCTGCCGCTGCCTTTCAACTTCCGCGCGCCTGTCTTTCTTTTCGGACCAAACCGCTCGCGCGAACCGAGCCTTGAGATCAGATTGTCAGGATCATTTTTGAAAACTGGCGCAACTTTCGACTCGATTTCGGGTTGAACATGGCATCAATCACTCCCATCGCACCATGAATCGCAAAACCACCCCCGCTGACGACTCTTGGGAGAATGATGCAGTCTGGAAGTTACTCGACCATGCTCCACCGTTGAAGAGCAGTGCTCGATTTACTGACGAAGTGATCCGTGCCGCCCGACTGGCCGACTTGGAAAAACCATGGTGGACACGGGTTTTCTCGCCAGCTCCACTTGCAGGCTTGGCCGCGGCAACAGCAGCGCTCACGTTCGCCGTCATCTCATTGACCAGCCCTAGGCTCACGTCCAGCCCCGGTGTTTCCGCAACGGAATCGCCCCAGACCATCGCCATTCAAGAGGTGGTTGAGGCTGAGATGCTCATCGTTGCGGTGGATCACTTAGACGACTTCAGCGATCATGAACTGGTCAGCTTGATCGGCTTTTAAGCACTTTCCAAACTTGCGTCACCGCCTCAGCCTGCGCGGGTGAAACAGGCTTTGATTTTTGATCTCGACGGCACATTGGTGGATTCCTTGTGTGGCATTGCCACGGCATTGAATGACGCACTCAAGCATTCCAGCTTGCCAACGCATTCGTTAACCACGGTCCGAGGGTTCATTGGAAATGGCGCAAGAGTCCTCATCACTCGAGCGGTCCCGGCGGGGTCCTCGGAACAACTGATCGACCAGGTCGAGCAGGGGTTTAAGAATCAATACGAAGTCGGCTGGCCGGGCGGAACCACGCCATATCCCGGGATCGAGCTACTGTTGGAAACCCTTCAGCGCAGCGGTCATCCGCTTGCGGTGCTCTCGAACAAGCCGGATGCATTCACCGTGGCGATGGTGGCCAAGCTGTTTCCGGACATCCGTTTCGGCGTGGTGCTGGGGCAACGCGCGGGTATCCCGCACAAGCCGGACCCGGGTGGGGCTCTTGAAATTTCCACCCGGCTTCAAGTCAATCCCGAATGCTGCTGGATCATCGGGGATTCCACCATGGACATCGAAACGGCAAAAAACGCCGGGATGAAATCGATCGCAGTGACGTGGGGGTTTCATGATCGTGCGCGACTGGAGGCGACCGGAGCGGATCACCGCGCGGATGATTCAGGCGACCTTCTTCGAATCATCGAAGCAAACTGCCTGTAGCGATTCGCGCTGCCTGCGTTTGCCCGGATGTCGGTATGTCGCCTGCTTTGATGGAGGCGGTTATGGAATCAGAAATCACAGGTTGGCTGAGTGTGGTCTTTCGCTTCGTCCATGTGTTGGCGGCGATCATGTGGATTGGAAATTCGATTTTGTTCACCTGGATGGAGCTCAACTTGATCATTCCCGGGCCGGATCAGGAGAAGGTGGATGAGGATTTATTGGGACATCTGGACATGCTTCATGGCGGAGGGGTCTTCCATTTGGAAAAACGAGTCATCAAGCCGGACCGGATCCCCGTGCCACTGCATTGGTTCATGTGGCAGTCATATACCACGTGGATCACCGGAGTTCTGCTGATGGCATCCACCTTTTACGTCCATGGCGCAGCCGCATTGGTGGATGCGACCAAGACCTCGTTGTCGGGCTGGGGTATCATCGGCATGAGCGTGGGCGGCATGATTGGATGGTGGTTGATTTATGATTTGATTTGGAAAAGCAGACTGAAGGAGCACCCGCGCCTCGCGGTTTCGCTCAGCTTTGGATTGGTTTTACTGGCTGCGTATTTTTTCAATCAATACTTCAACGGGCGGGCTGTCTTCCTGCAAACAGGTGTGATGCTGGGCACGGCGATGTCGGCCAATGTGTATTTTCATATCATTCGAAATCAGAAAAAATTCATGGCATCACTCGCGGCAGGATTGCCGCATGACATGAAGTATGGCAAGCAGGCGAAGTTACGCTCGCTGCACAACCACTACATGACCTTTCCGGTGTTGTTCCTGATGTTGAGCGGGCATTTTCCACAGCTTACCAGCGCCGCCCGGATCGTTCCGATTCTGGGCGTGATCATTTTTGCGCTGATGCTGATGAAGTATCTGATGAACTCGCGATACTCCTTCAAGCACTGGCTGGCAGCGATTTTTGGCACGGTTTTTCTGGCGACCGGCAGCATTGCAGCTCTTTTGGCCGCCCCCGCTGATACCGTGCTTGGTCTTTCTGATGAAGCCGCGGCGGGGCGCAAGCTTTTCGTCAGCCAAGGCTGCGCGGCCTGTCACCAGATGGGAGCCGCGCAAATCGCGCCGAATCTACAAGGCATCCATCAGTCCACACAAGTCCTCGTGGGCGACATCCGGGTGAAGGCTGACGATGCCTATCTGCGTAGCTCGATCAAGCAACCCCAGCTTCAGATCGTCAAAGGCTATGCTGCCGCCATGCCTGCATACGCGCATTTGACAGATGCAGAGCTTGACCAGCTTGTTGCCTATCTGAAATCCCTGTGACTACTTGGGAAGCCCGCTGGCGACTTCGTCCCAGTATTGTCTAAAGGCATCACTTCCCTGGGCGAGCTGGGAGGCGGCGGAGAGGGCCCGCTCACGATTGCCAGTCAACCAGTCAAATGCGATCGCGCATTGGTGTCGCCTGACCCTTTCCGCCTCGCTTTTCGGGTTTTTCACAAATATCCGATGCAAAGCGATGAGGGCGTCGGGTGAGCAATCACGCCAGTCCACGGTATGGGATTCTCCGGCGGCGTCGGTGACGATGAGCTCCTCAGCAGGGTTGAGGGAAATCTGTTTTACGGTTTGTCCGGATTTCATCATGAACTCTCCGGCGACAGGGGCTTTGGCGAGGTCGGATTTCAGGTCGGCCAAAAACTCCTGAGACGCCATGGTGACTGTTAGCAATGAAGCCCTGGCGTTACCTTCTGCCGGCATTGCCAAAGAATTCAAGTACTCGGAAGCTTCTGCGAACCGGCAATCCGCGGCCAACCCGGCCAGCCGCTCCAGCACCGCAGGCAGGTCCCATGGACTTGGAGCCGCCGGAGATACGGGCTCGGCCTGGGGCGGTAGAGGTGTTGCGAGCAGCTTTGCATGTTTCGCAAGATCCAGTTGCCACGCACGCAGGTTGAAACGGGAGCGCCCTTGGGTCTTGAGCTGGCTTAACAACTCATCAAGCCGTGCGGTGGCGGATTTACATCCTGCAATGTCGGAAGGGAGCTTCTCGAATGCCGGGTCGCACAGAATCCGGTAGTCTGCCAGATAATCCCTCGCGACGGTCTGATAGAACGCAAGCCAGGCCTCGTCCTTGGCCAGTTTCGCATCGGCCACAGCGGCAAAGAAGACGACCGCGTCATTTTGCAATCCTTGCTCCCAATTCTTGAGTCCCGCAAGCATCCAGGTCATGATGGAAGAGGTTCCGGATGCCGTCGTCGCCAGCTTTTCCGCTGGGACCGCGGGAAGCTTCTGGATCAGCTCTAACATATCAAGAGCCGCGGCATCAATCCGCGTATCCGCCGCCACACCACGGGCGTGGGAAGCGGTCGCCTTGGCCTGGATGCGGGCATCGGTGGATTTCCCATCAAGGTATCGGACGATCACCGCCTCGACTCCGGCCCAGGTGCGGCTGGGTTCCTGCACGGCAGGGTTCTCTAAGAGTTCTGAAAATCCTGCGGCGGCCTTGGCATAATCCCGCGCCTCGATGGCGGCCCGCACTTCGCGATAGTTCTTGGCAATGTCAACGGCAGCGGAATTCGGCGCGGTCTCCGCGGGAACGGCGACGACAGGCGGGGCGACAGGCGGCTTGATTTCTTCACGCGGGGGCTCGTGAGTGATCCACCAGACGCCAAGCCCCGCCGCGGCTAACAATACCAGGGCGACGGAACCGAGGGTGATGAGTTCGGTTTGCTTTTTCCTGATCCTCCGTTTTGCGGCGCTTCCGGAGCTTTCGACCGCGCCCTTGACGCCGGATTGGAAGCGTTTGACGGCAATTTCCAGTTGGGAGATCAACTCATCGTATGACGCGTAGCGGGCCTGGGGTTCGTATGCCATCGCGCGTTCGACAATATTGCAAATGTGGACCGAAAGGTCGGGTGCCGCCATGCTTAAGGGGACGACCTTTTTCTTGGCCTCCCGCAGGACATCCGTGGCCATGGATTCCTCGCCACAAGAAGGCTTGCCCGTCAGCGCGTGATAGAGTGTCGCGCCGAAGGCGTAGATGTCCGACCGGAAGTCCTCGGCATGACCTTCGATGGTCTCAGGGGGAACGTAATAAGGAGTGGCCCACAACTCTTCAGCTTGAGCCTTTCCCCCTTGCGTCACGAGCGCCAGCCCGAAGTCCACGATCTTCGCGTGCCCCTCGGAGTCCAATAAAATATTCCCCGGCTTCATATCCCGGTGAATCAACCCTGCTGCGTGCGCCGCCTTGAGTCCCTCGGCGATTTCGATGGCGAGGGGCAACATCTCGATCTCCGGGATCCGGCCGCGGGTGCGGATCTGATGCTCGAAATGACCGCCCGGAATGAGCTCCATGGCGATATAAAACCGGTCGAAAGCACGCCCGGTCCTGAGCACCTGGACCACATGGGGATGGCTGAACGAGGCGGTGATCCGGGCTTCTTCCTCGAAAGCGCTGATGCGGCGCTCATCGGCGGAAAATTCCTCACTGAGAATTTTAAGCGCCACCTCGCGTCCCAGGGTATGATCATCCGCCACGAAGACCATGCTCATTCCGCCCGCTGCGTGACGGCGCGTCAGCGTGTACGGGCCGAATTCCCGCTTCACGCGCGTGTGTTTCGCGCAGATCGGGCACTCGACATTGGAAAACGGCGCCACATCCGACACATCCATGGCTTGTCCGCATGAATGGCAATACGCAATGAACTCCGAGTTTTCCGACATGGGCGTAGATTACCTACGGAGCTTCCTGGTGCAAACTTGAAACTTGCAGCACATTTTCTTACGGAGAGACTCGCGCCAGTGGAAATCCAAGTCGAAGACAGTTCGGGCGAGCGCATAGACGCCTTTCTCGCCGCACGCCTTTCAGAGCTTTCTCGGTCGCGGATCCAGACGCTGATCCGGGAGCAGTACATCCAAATCAACGGCCACCCGGCCAAACCGCGGGATGCGGTGAAACTCGGGGACCGCATCACCATCGTGATTCCGGAGGCGGTGCCTCTGCAAAACGAAGCCCAGGACATTCCGCTCGATATTCTTTTTGAAGACGACGACTTCGTGGTCATCAACAAGGCGCACGGCATCGTCGTCCACCCGGCGCCGGGAAACCCGGATGGAACGCTGGTCAACGCGCTGCTGCATCATTGCAAAGGGAAGCTTTCCGGAATCGGCGGTGTCGAGCGGCCCGGCATCGTTCATCGCCTGGACAAAGACACATCCGGCTGCATCGTCGTCGCAAAATCGGATGTGGCCCACCAGTCGCTGGTGAGCCAATTTTCCGGGCGGACCATGGATAAGCTCTACCTTGCCGTCACCCAAGGGATTCCCAAACCTGCCAAGGACACCATCTTCACCCACATCGGCCGCCATCCGGTGAACCGGCAGAAAATGGCCGTGGTGAACCCACCCGGGGGGAAAACGGCCATCACGGACTATGAAATCCTGGCGGCCGATGCCGCCAGCCTCACGGCGCTTGTTCTCTGCCACCTCCATACCGGACGGACCCATCAGATCCGAGTCCACCTGCACCATCGGGGCGCGCCGCTGGTGGGCGACCCCATCTACGGCAAGCCTAGTAGATCAGCCGAGCAGACAGGGCGCTTGATGCTCCATGCGTGGCGTCTCACGCTGGATCACCCGGTGACCGGCAAGCGGCTCCGTTTTGAGGCCCCGATCCCCCGGGAGTATCAGCCATGGCTGGAGTTGCCGGGGTGTGGCAAGCTCTCCGGTGAGGCATGATTGGTGAGGCGCGGCTGACCCGATAGACCGGCAGCGAGTGGAATGCTGGATTTTTCACGATTGATTCGGATGGCCGCTCATGGGAAACTTCTCCACGCGCATGACAATCAGGAAGCAACTCGGGTATTTGAAATTCAAGCTGGTGGACCAGTTGCCGTATCAATTTCTGCGCATGAAAGGCGAGCGGTTCAGGGAGGACCTGAAAGGGAAGACCTCCGAGTTGCCAGCCATAGCCCCCGCGGGCGGTCCCGCGGTGGATGTCCAGATGTTATGCGGGAAAAAGCACTTGGATATGGGGATCTGGGCGAGCTGGAGCTTGATGCGGTTCATTCCATCCGCCCGGTTGGTCGTCTTTTCCGATGGGACCTTGAGCGAGGCGGATCTGGGTGAATGGCGCAGGGTGATTCCGAATCTAACATTGATATCCAGCGAGGCCAACCTGCAACGGTCTGATGAGGTTCTCAAAGGCCGCTATCCCCTGCTCCATGAGTGGCGGGAGAAGAACCTGTATCACGCCAAATTTCTCGGCTTCCACTTCCACGGCGGGAGCGACCGGATCATCCTGCTGGATTCGGATGTTCTTTGTTTCCAAAGGCCGGATGAATTGATCGCCGGACTGGCCGCACCCGTTCCCGTTCTCCGGTGGCACAATGATGTGGCGAGCTGCTATCTCGGCACGATTCCAGAGCTTGAGGCAGCATCCGGCCACCCTGTGCCGGCATGCGTGAATAGCGGATTCATGCTGGCAAAGCGATGGACCGAGGAGGACTTGAAATACCTCAATGAGATGTTTGAAAAGCTGAATGCGGCATCTTTACCCATTTTCCATTTTTGGTCGGAGCAGACTTACTATGCATTGACCAGCCCGAGACATGCGGATGCCAAGCCGTTTTCCAACAAGTATTCCATCTACTACGGGAGAACCAATCCCGAGCGGGTGATCCGGCACTATGTGGGGGTGGTCAAGGTGCGGCCGAGATTCTATGTGGAAGGCATCCCGATCTTGTTAGATCAGCTCAGGGCTGGTGGACTATAGCACGATCAGCGCGCGATTCTGAATCCCGTGCATCCGGCAAGCGGAGGGATCTGCTGGGAGACCAGCCGTTGGATGTGATGGGCGACGGACGACTCCTCGGCGATTTCCTTGATGAAGGATTCCACCTCGTCAGCCTCACCCATGACCTGGAGTTCGACACTGCCGTCGGGTAGATTCTTCACCCAGCCGCAGACGTCGAATCCGCGGGAGAGGTCTTTCACGGTATAGCGGAAGCCGACGCCCTGGACGCGACCTTCGAAGATGATTTTTTTACACAACATGGGAGAAATGGCCGAGGTCAGAGCTTGCCGAGCGATGTCGCAGTCGCCGCTTCGGCTGTATTGAGAAAGCGGATCCGGGTGGGGGAGATCCGGGTGAGCTGGAGGTGACGATTTTCAGGGGATTTGACCAGCTTTCCAAGGGTTGCGGAATCCTGCTGACCGGCCATGGCGGCCACCAGATTCAGAGCCAAGGCTTCCAAGGCATCCGCAGCCTTGGCAGCGTCCAACTCGATGTCCCACAGAACCGCTGAAGAAGTCTCCCCGTCCGGAAACAACACATAGCGGTCATTTTTCCACGATGAGGAAATCTCCAAGGCTGCCCCGACATCGCCGAGCGGCTCCAACCACAATCGTAATCCAAGCTGGCCGGCCGTCTCGGTGAGAAAGGGTTCTTCCGGAACTTCGGGCAGCACCAGGGCCTTGCCATCTGAGGCAGGTTCACCCGGGTAGATGAGCGCTCGCGTGGTCTGCGGAGTGTCGCGCAGCACGGCATGGAGCTTGGCGGTTCCTCCCACATAGAGCTGGTCCGTCAATCCCTTGCCCTCAGTCACGGGGAAGGTGGTGACGCCTTGAACAAAGGGCGACAGGCTGGCCATGAGCTGCTCGGCCTCGACGTTTGCCTGCATGGGCATGAAGCCATTGGCGCGGGCTTGGGCGGTGAAATAACGGGCCACCGCTCCGGCAGCAGCTCCTTGGTGGAGGGCGTCGCGGGTGCGGGCGGCATCGTCCCCCGGGTATGCCGGCGGCGGCGGGAAGTTCTGGTTGAGCAGAATGCGCACGAGGACACGGAGCAGCGCAGCTTGGTCGGGGATGTTTTTCAGGTCGATGCGCTCCACCACCCAGCCCTCACCTGTGACCTCGTCAAACCAACTGCGGGCACCCACGGCACGCACGGCGGCGAGCTGGGCGAGCAAGTCGTCATCAGGCCGCAGCCAACCGATGAGCTTGTAGGCTTCTTCCCGGTCCACCGCGCCGGTGGGGCCGTAGCGGCTCTCGATGGAGGCGGTGATCCGGTCGCGAAGTTCTTCCGAAGCGATGCGGTGCACCACGGGTGTGGACTTGAAACGGAGTTCAAATTCCTTTTCGGCGCGTTCGATGAACTCCTGGGGGACGGCGAGTTCGCCGCCGCCTTGGGCGAGTGAGCGGAGTGATTCGTTCTCGCGTTGAAGCATGGCGTTTTCCTCGCCAGCGATGCGGAGTTGGTTTTCGAGCCCTTCCAGATCGGTGGCGGAACTGGTGCTTCGCCAGTGAAGCCCTTGAAGGATGCCGGCGGCACCGATGGCACCACCGAGCAACCAAGGAAGCAGGGTCTGAGGAGATGGCACGACTTTAAAAACGCTTGGGGACGCGTATGGGCTCAGTTTTCCTTGGTTTTGAAAGGATTGGAATCGAGGGCGGACGACTTGACGCCGAAGACCTCTTCAAAAGTCTTGCCCGGCAGATAGTTGTAAACGATCGGCGCGCTGCGTTTTCCTTCCGCGTCGTAGAGGTAGGCCACCCTTTGCACGGGCTGCTCTTTGCCCGTGTCCTTGTTGATGCGCTTGACCCGGGAATCGAACATGAGCTCCTCCACTAACAGGCCGGTGACCCGATGGTAGCCGTAGCTGACCTTGAAGAGCTCCTGGTTCTGCCCATCCCGGATCTTGCAGCCGCGGGGGTTACCGCTCGCGTCCATTTTATAGGTGGTCACCATGGTGAGAACCCCATTGGCCGAGTAGGTTTTTTTAGTCAGGACTTTGCTATCAGGGCTACGCACGAAAACGGCACGCGAGCCATCTTCATGACGCATCACCCGGACGTTGGGACCATCCACTTCCTGGAGCTCGTTTGCACTGCATGAGGAGGCGATGAGCAAGAGCGCGACCGTGCGCCCAAGGATTTTCAACGTTGCCTGTAGATTCATAACGCCGCAGTGTAGTGGCCTCGCACGGACGCTGCAAGCCGTGAATTTCCCCATGATTTGGAAAACTCGCCATACCACACTCGACTTGACCGCTCGCTCACGGGTGATGGGAATCCTGAACGCAACGCCGGATTCCTTCTCGGACGGCGGTGCCCATCGCAGCACGGAGGCGGCGCTTGCCCACGCCCGCTTGATGATCGCTGAAGGGGCGGAGCTGATCGATGTCGGGGGCGAGTCCACGCGTCCGGGGGCGCAGGCGGTCCCGGTTGACGAGGAAATCCTGCGGACGGCACCCGTCATCTCCGCGTTGCGGGCGGAATGGGACGGCTTGATTTCCATCGACACCCGCAAAGCCGCCGTGGCCGAGGCGGCGCTGCAGGCGGGAGCGGACATCGTCAACGACGTGAGTGGCCTGCGTGCGGACCCCCGGATGCCCGAGGTATGCGCGCAGAGTGAATGCGGGGTCGTGGTGATGCACATGCAGGGGACACCGGAAACCATGCAATGCGCACCGAAATACAACAACGTCGTCGATGAGGTGAAAGCGTTTTTCCACGAGCGCCACAAAACCCTAACACAAGCCGGCATCCACCCTCATGCGCTTTGCTTCGATCCGGGAATCGGCTTTGGAAAGAGCTTGGAGCACAATCTCGCTTTGCTGAGGGATCTCGCGACCCTGGCGGTGAATGACCGCCCCTGCCTGTTAGGCGTTTCGAAAAAATCGATGATCGGGAGGATTCTCGGGAGCAATTTGTTAGAAGATCGTGAATGGCCCACCGTGGCGATCACCGCAAATGCGAGAGAGCAGGGCGTCATGCTGCACCGGGTGCATGAGGTAAAGCGGAATGTGGAAGCTCTCAGGATGATCGAGGCCATCCTTTACGGAAGCCGTGAGTGATCCCGGTCAGTTTTTGGATGCCGGGGGAGCTGGGCGACTGACTGCGAACCGGTACTTTGCAATCGCATCCACAATCCCCGTGGCGATCGCATTCTGATAGGACGGATTTTCGATCAATCGCGCCTCATAGGAATGACTCATGAATCCCCCTTCCAGAAGGATCGCGGGATGGGTCACTCCGGAAAGCACGCTGAACCTCGCCCGCTTGATCCCGCGGTCGAAGGTGTTTTTTCCAAGCCTGCGGAGAATCGAACCGTGGACGGAGGTGGCAAGGGCGATGTTGGCGGAGTCGTGCTCATTCCCGGCGCGAGTCTGGTTATCCGCCTCCTTGAAATCACGCCCGTAGTGAGAAACCCCCGGCGGCGAGAGGGTGAAGGTCTCGATCCCGCGCGCCGAAGTGCCGCCCGAGTTGAAATGAATACTCACATAGACCGCGTTTTCCTTGATGGCGTTTGCGAAATCCACCCGCTCTTGCAGCGATAGATAAACGTCGCTGTTGCGGGTCATCACCACTTTGAAACCCTTGGCTTCAAGTTGTTTTTTGGCAAGCCCTGCGACCTTGAGGTTGTAATTCGCCTCGGTGCCGTAGGGATTGGTTGCACCGGGATCCTTGCCCCCGTGGCCGGCATCCAGGATCACGGTTCGGAAATCACCGGCATTCTTGATGAAATTCGGACGCAGGACCGGGTCGATCAACTTGGCAAGATCGATTCGAGAAACATATACTTTATCACCCACCGTCGCGATTTCCTGGCTGAAAACGAATTTCACATTATTCATCAGACAGTCCGTACCACCGACCTTCAGGTTCATGACCACCTTGGGATTCTCCAGTAAAACCGTGCCGCCGCTACGCGACATTTTCGTGAAGTTATAGAAACGCTTGACGCTTTCCAGCGACACATATTCACGCCCGTCGATCTTGGTGATGTCCCAAGCGGCGGCAGCCGGAGCCGCGGACCTCACCGGCGCGCTGGTCATGACCCAGCAAATCATCAGGGCGAACGCCGCCCGCAAAGAGCCAAGTGATGGAAAAAGATGGGTCATCGAGAATGAATGGTGCTTTTGGGGGAGCACACGGATTTTAGCGCTCCAGCGCAGAATTGACAACCTGATTTATCGAGGTCCCTAAAGGCTGCGGCGGCCTTGCATCGCCCGCAGGAGCGTGAGCTCGTCCGCGTGTTCCAGACCACCGCCCGCAGGAAGCCCCTGGGCGATCCGGGTGAGCTTGCAATTTCTACCCCGCAACAACTCCGCCACATAATTGGCGGTGGCCTCTCCTTCGACATCCGACCCGAGGGCGAGGATCACCTCGATCTCCTCCACCGCTGTCTCGATGCGCCTCAAGAGCGGTGGAATCCGCAAGTCCTCCGGACCGACCCGGTCGAGGGGTGAAAGCTTGCCACCCAGACAATGATAACGGCCGCGGAATGCGCCGGAGCGCTCAAGCGGGAGAACATCCGTCGCCTGCTCGACCACACACAAGATGCGTTCATCCCGCGAGGAATCGTCACAGACATCACATCCCTCGGCCGTCGCGAAAAATCCACAAACCGTGCAGGGCCGGATGGTCTCCTTCGCCACCAACATCACTTCCGCGAGCGCCCCGGAGTTGGCCTTGGGATTTTGCAAAAGCCACACGGCGATCCGCTCCGCACTGCGCGGCCCCACCCCGGGCAAGTGCTTGAGCTCACTGATGAGGGCTTTGACAGGTTGTGGAAATTCGACGTTTCTCATGATTTCAAATCCACCCCATGGGAATCACACGGCATGCGGTGGCGGCTGGAATAAACCATGGCGCAGATTCCAGCCCAGGAAACAACAATCAGGGGAATCCCGATCTGCGGCCTATGAGCCGCCAAAACGAGCACGGGGGCCCAACTGAACGTCAAAAACATCGCCGAAACCCAGAGCACCCAACGCCGCCATGCCCCGGCAACGCTCAGCATCACCCATGGCAGACCAAAGCCAAACAGCAACGCCACGAACCACCCCGACCACTCGGGCAAGACCTTGGGAAAACCCTCCTCTTTCCCATGAGTAACCATCTGAATCACGACCGAATCCAAGCGACCGGAAATCCCCAACAACTCCAGCCCCACCGCTAGCACGAGCGACAGCGACCCGATCACGGCCACCGGCACTACCACGTGGCCGAGCGGGCGAATGACAGCTGCGTTTTTCAAAATCCCTTTTGTCTCATGAAGTTTTCCTCATACGGAGGCTCGGAGGCAAGCGCCCGGTCCACCACCAACACCGGCTGGATCTCTCCATCTTCCATGATGAACCGCATGGTCCCTGCAACCGTCACCCAGCCATTATCCGGCAGCTCGGGCGGCTGCTTGTCAAACTCGAGGATGATCGGGATCGCCTTGCTGTCCGCCGCACAGCACGTCATGAACAAACGATACAACCGCTTCCGCGAACCATTTGGATTCCTCACCTTTTCGTCGATCCAGCGTCCTTCCGTCTGCACCTTAAGGCCTTCGATCAATGGTTGCATCTCACGATCTCCCGTTGAGAAGAAAAGCTCCATCAAGTTGAACTCCAAAAAACCATCCGCTGTCTTGCGATGGCTTTTTTCGATTTCCTCACGCGTCAGCGCGGGGATCGACGAAGCCAGGAAAGGCGAGTTCATGGCCGACGGTGCCGCGTAGAGACCTTTGCGTGAAAGCGCATCGGCGGAGTATTCATCCTTCGTCCAAGCCACCGCCAGACCGAGAGGGACCAACATCAACAACAAGGCCGTGATCGGGTGCATGTCATCATTTTCATGATCATGGGCACCTTCCTCACCGCTATGGTCATGACCACAATCCGCAGCCTGCCCGGCAGTTAGAAGATTGAACAATCCCAGCACCGCCAAGCCCAGACCTCCCGCAAAAGCAATCATGCGGAAATCCGGCGCAAGGTATTGGTTCATGCGCCCGCTGCTGTAAAAATACAGCAACACCCCGCCCCACGCGAGAAGGGCCAGGGAAAATAGACTGCGTCGAAGGGTTGCGTTCATTTTGCTCCAAGAATCAGGTGCTGCCAGAAAATCGAAATCCCGCCAATGGACACAAAAAGCCCGAGTGCCAACAAAACGATGAAGCGCTTCCGCAGCACCGTCTGATAGAGAAATATCAGCTTCACATCCATCATCGGGCCGAAGGTGAGGAAGGCCAACTTCGCACCCCAGGAAAACTTGTCCAAGGTCGCGGCGATGAATGCATCCGATGTGCTGCAAAGACTCAAAATGAAGGCCAGCACCATCAAGGCCACCGGCGCGGCGGTTGGGTTGCTTGCCAGGGAGTCAAGCCATTGCGCACCCGGCGCGATTCCCGTATTGAACAAGGCGGTGATCGTCACCCCGATCGAAAAATAAACCGCAACATCCACGAAGTCTTTCATCGCCGAGCGAAAGGCCGCCACCAAACGCTCACCACCCGCAGGCGCATGACGATGGTCATGCCCGCAACAGGAATGGTCGTGGTCGTGGTCGTGGTCGTGGTCGTGGTCGTGCTCATGGTCGTGATGCCCCACCTCCCTCGCATCGTTGTTCAGGCTTTCGGCGAGCTTGGGTCTCAAGACCGCACCGAGCGGCAGTTTGGAAACAATCATTCCCACGGCCACCGCGACCAGAAATCCCAACAGAAGCCTGGAACAAGTCATCATTCCCGCGCCCTGACCTTGGAAAGCCTTCCAAGTACTTAGGGCCGTGATGGGATTCACGATCGGAGCCGCTAGCATGTAGGTCAGCCCACAAGACACCGGCAGGCCTTTTTTCACCAATCGGCGAATCACCGGCACCACCGCGCACTCGCATACGGGAAACACCGCCCCAAGCATTCCCGACATGAGCACCGCCAAAAACTTGTTCTTCGGCAGGAATCGGTCCATCATCCCCGGCGGGAGATAAATATCGATAAACCCGCTGATCAAGGTCCCCAGCAGAATGAATGGCGCGCCTTCGAAGAGAATACTCAAGAAGGCGAGCGCAAAGTCTTGCTGGGAATCGGGCGACATCCGCGACAGCAAACGCTGCCCACGGCCTTCTGTCAATCGACTGTCCCCACCCAAACCCTATCAAGAACCATTTCGGCACGCTTTTCGCTCCCCCCCGGCAGGGTGGCGATCCTGGCACCTCAAGCCCCTTGCGATTCGGAATACAACTGATTTCCTTACTCATTCAGCACCATGTCTTTATCGAAAAAACGCCCACGGATCTTCATCGTCGCCATCTTTTTCTCGATCATCAGCGCCTCGATTCTCTGGTTCCATTCGCACGAATCCGACAAGACTCCGATCGTGACGAAATCGATTTCCCACCCGGAATCCTCGCCC
>ERZ1022724.186-NODE-186-length-14699-cov-13.063849_pt1 | contig 14699 bp, 15 predicted proteins | sample MGYA00521091_ERZ1022724 | MGnify/ENA primary metagenome ERZ1022724 (study PRJEB33162, sample SAMN09537610) | freshwater metagenome | isolation source: freshwater | place: Canada:Alberta | collected 2017-07 | study: EMG produced TPA metagenomics assembly of the... | reverse complement strand
GTGAGCTCACTTACTTTGAAGCCACTGTTACCAAGATATCGATGCTTCATGTTGAGCCCTTCTAGTGCTTAGAGAATCTTTGTTCCGCGCTTCACCTGCGGTTTTGGAAGTCTCATGCCTCGCATTTGAATCGAACGCATCGCAGCGTACCAGCGCAAGCCTTTTTCACCGCGGCCTGGATACTTTGCCTCAACTACCTTCTGAGCCTTCTTGCCGATGATGTAACCATCGACACCGATCAGAACAAACAATCCCCACATAGCAATAAGTGTTCCAAGCTGGATTGTTAGATCTAGCTGTGGGTCATCTGGTCGGATTGAAGAGACGATTATCACCAAAAAAAGCATCGGAAGAACTAGTTCACCAACTGTAAAACGAGAATCGACTACGTCTCGCGCCAGTCTTCGCTGAGGTCCACGGTCCCGAATGGTTAGGTAGCGATCCTCGCCGTTGGCTAGACCTTCTCGAGCCTTAGCGCGCTCAGCGTTAAGAACTTTCTTGGCTGCACGTTTGGCCTCTGGGCTCTTGCTTCCAACAACTGGCTTCTTGCGAAGTAGCTCTTGCTGCTTTCTGGCTGGAGTTGGGCGACCTTTTCCGGCTTTTGGTGCCTCAGGCTGTTGTTTTGGTGTCGATGCCATTAGTTCTCAATTCTTCGGGTTATGGCTTTAAGATTACCCGTATGACAAAGACCCCACCGCCGATTAGCAGTGCCGACATCGAAGCCGTTCAGAAATTCACCGATGGTGCCTTTCCTGAGGCTTTGCAGAAACTTTCCGATTTGGTAAGCATTCCAGGAATAGCCTGGGAGGCTTTTGATTCAAGCCAGCTCGATAGAAGTGCTGAGGCAGTTGTTGGTTTACTCCGCGAAACTGAAGTTTTTGACTCAGTTGAGATTTTGCGATCGGCTACTCCGGCAGGTCTAATGGGTGCGCCGGCGGTAGTTGCAACCAGAGCTGCTCGCAACTCAAGGCCCACTATTTTGCTTTACGCTCATCACGATGTCCAACCACCAGGTGCCGACGAGCTCTGGGATTCGGAACCTTTCAAAACCGACATTCGAAATGGTCGGATGTATGGTCGAGGCGCGGCGGATGACAAGGCGGGTGTGATTGCTCACGTCTATGCCATCAAGGCCCTTCGAGAGCTGACCAAGAACGACTTCGATTTAGGGCTCGTAGTCTTCGTTGAGGGCGAAGAAGAAGCCGGCTCACCATCTTTTGCCAACTTTTTGGTGGAGCACAAAGCCAAATTGCAGTCGGATGTGATTATTGTGGCGGATTCGGGTAACTGGACAACTGAAGTTCCAGCCATCACTACAACCCTTCGAGGCCTAGTTTCCCTTGAATTTGAGGTTCGAACCCTAGATCACGCAGTCCATAGCGGCATGTACGGGGGAGCGGTTCCCGACGCCATGCTCGCGCTTACCAAGATTCTTGGCTCGATGTGGGACAAAAATGGTTCAGTCTCCATTTCGGGCCTGATTTCGTCAGATTCTATTGATTTGGCTTACTCAGAGCAGGACTTAAGGGCTGATTCTGGGCTTTTGTCCTCCACAAAGGCCTTAGGTGAGGGCAGCGTTCTGGGAAGAATTTGGACCAAGCCGGCTTTGACCCTGATTGGGCTCGATTACCCCTCGGTTGCGGTGTCCTCAAACACCCTGGTGCCCAGCGTTCGAGCCAAACTGAGCCTCCGAATCGCCCCCGGGCAGGTGCCCAGCGAGGCCCTGGAGGCCCTAAAGTCGCACATCTTGGCCCATAACCCTCTGGGCGCTCAAATCGATTTTGGGGCGGTTGAGCTTGGTAAACCTTTTAGCTTGGGGGAGTCGGGTTGGGCCAAGGACCTTGCCACCAGGGCCCTAAAGTCCGCCTATGGATTTGACAGTGTTGACATCGGAATCGGTGGCTCAATTCCATTTATTGCCGACCTTGAGGCTGTTTTTCCAGGCGTCCAAGTTCTGGTGACGGGGGTTGAAGATCCAGATTCTAGGGCTCATTCTCCAAACGAGAGCCTCGACATCGAGACCCTTCGAAAGGCAATCGTGGCCCAAACCCTGATTCTGCTGGGCGGAAACCAACTTCAGCTCTAATTCCAAGCGCTGGGGTAGACTGTAAGCACCAAGAAGCGACTCCAAGGAGATTTCAATGGAACAAACCCTTACCCACGGCGTAAAACTGACCGATACCGCTAAAAACAAGGTAAAAAGCCTGATTAGCGCAGAGGGCCGCGATGACCTTCGACTAAGAGTTTCGGTTCAGCCTGGTGGTTGCTCTGGCTTGATCTACCAATTGTTCTTCGATGAGGTCTTGGAAGACACCGACGCCATCGCAAAGTTTGACGATGTCGAGGTCGTAGTGGACAAGATGAGCGTTCCGTACCTTGAGGGAGCTTCCATTGATTTTGAGGACACCATTCAAAAGCAAGGCTTCACCATCGACAACCCAAACGCTGCTGGATCTTGTGCCTGCGGAGATTCTTTCAACTAAAGAATCAGTTGCATCCAGCCGATACCCCAAGTGTTTATTGGTGTTTTGGCACGAATTCTCAAAACACTGACTTAGACTTAACTCACAAGCGATAAAGACTCGAAGGACTAGTTTTAATTGAAGAATCGTTCAAAATGGTTGGCCATTCCAGCTGTCTCAGCCCTAGTCCTTTTATTGACTGGCTGCACGGATGAATTTGCTAGGGGATGGCTTCCTGGAGTTCCAGGGGTAACAAACCATACGGACCGAATCGTAGGCCTTTGGACCACCGCTTGGATCATTCTTTGGCTTGTGGGAATCATTGCCTGGGCTCTGATGGCATGGGCGATCGTTGTTTATCGTCGCCGTAAGGGTGAGACCGGAATGCCGGAGCAGCTTCGTTACAACAACCCAATCGAGGTTCTCTTCACAGTTATTCCACTGATTCTTGTGATCGGCTTTTTTGCCTTCACCGCCAGAGACATTGCCGCAATTGAGCAACCTACCGAGAACCCGGATGTGGTTATCGAGGTAATTGGTAAGCAGTGGAGCTGGGACTTCAACTACGTAGATGCCAACGTTTACGAATCAGGAATTCAAGCTCAGTTTGAGGGACAAACCGGTGTGCCAGAAACGCTGCCAGCTTTGTACTTGCCCGTTGGAAAAACGGTCCAGATAGATCTTTCCTCCAGAGACGTTATTCATTCCTTCTGGGTTATCGACTTCTTGTACAAAAAAGACATGTTCCCAGGAAAGACCAACCACATGTACTTCACCCCTCAGGTTGAGGGTACCTACATGGGCAAGTGTGCAGAGCTCTGTGGCGAGTACCACTCGATGATGTTGTTCCAGGTGAAAGTTGTTTCCCCGGCCGAGTACGACACTTATCTTGCAAGCTTGGCCGCTAAGGGTCAAACCGGTCAGCTTGATTCTTCGCTTGATAGAAACCAGAACCTTCCCGGTGACAACCCTGAGATTAGAGATTAGAGGATAGGCAAATGGCAACCCTAACTGACACCAGGCCAACAGGTGGATACCAGTCACCTCGGAAAAGATCCAAGGGTGAGATCATTGTCGACTGGATCACCACCACCGATCACAAGAAAATTGGTTACCTCTACCTAATCACTTCTTTCATTTACTTCCTCATCGGTGGAGTAATGGCTCTGGTTATTCGAGCTCAGTTGACGCTTCCTGGTCTAGACATCGTTCAAACTAAAGAGCAGTACAACCAGCTGTTTACGATGCACGGAACCATCATGCTTTTGATGTTTGCAACTCCGCTGTTTGCCGGATTTGCAAACGTGCTGATGCCGGTTCAAATTGGTGCCCCTGATGTTGCCTTCCCGAGACTAAACGCAATTGCTTTCTGGTTCTTCTTCTTTGGTAGCTTGATTGCGGTTTCTGGGTTCTTCACCCCACAAGGCGCTGCATCCTTTGGGTGGTTTGCATATGCGCCGTTATCTAATACGACGTTCTCGCCGGGTATAGGTGGAGACCTTTGGGTCTTTGGTCTAGCACTTAGCGGTTTTGGAACAATCATGGGTGGTGTGAACTTCATCACAACCATCTTGACCATGCGAGCTCCTGGTATGACCATGTTCCGCATGCCAATCTTCACCTGGAACACACTGGTTACCTCAATCTTGGTAATCATGGCTTTCCCACCACTTGCAGCTGCTCTGTTTGCTCTTGGTGCCGATCGAAGGTTCGGGGCTCACATTTTTGACCCCGTCAACGGTGGCCCAATGCTCTGGCAGCACTTGTTCTGGTTCTTTGGTCACCCAGAGGTTTACATCATTGCGTTGCCATTTTTTGGAATTGTTTCCGAGATCTTCCCGGTCTTTAGCCGCAAGCCAGTTTTTGGTTACAAGACACTGATTTTTGCAACAATCGCGATTGCCGCACTTTCGATGACAGTGTGGGCTCACCACATGTACGTCACCGGTTCGGTGCTTCTTCCATTCTTCGCTTTCACGACAATGTTGATTGCCGTTCCAACGGGTGTGAAGATATTCAACTGGATCGGAACGATGTGGCGAGGGTCAATCACGTTTGAAACCCCGATGCTTTACAGCCTTGGCTTTTTGACAACTTTCATCTTCGGTGGTTTGACCGGAGTTATCTTGGCTTCGCCTCCACTAACCTTCCACCTATCGGATAGCTACTTCGTTGTTGCTCACTTCCACTACGTGGTATTTGGAACAGTGGTGTTTGCAATGTTTGCTGGATTCTTCTTCTGGTGGCCAAAGTTCACCGGCAAGATGCTTGATGAGCGTCTTGGAAAGATCCAGTTCTGGTTACTGTTCTTTGGTTTCCACATCACCTTCTTGATCCAACACTGGCTAGGTGTTATTGGTATGCCAAGAAGGTATGCAACTTATCTTCCGGAGGATGGCTTTACCTGGATGAACATGGTTTCAACTTCCGGATCGGTGCTGCTTGCGCTTTCGATGATTCCATTCCTGTGGAACCTGTACGTAACTGCGCGCAGAGCACCTAGCGTTAGCTTGGATGACCCATGGGGTTATGGACGAAGCTTGGAGTGGGCAACTTCGAGCCCGTTCCCTCGCCACAACTTCCACTCCATCCCAAGAATCAGATCCGAGTCTCCGGCATTTGACCTACATCACCCAGAGCACGCATCTGCTGAGGCTAAGGCTGCAGCCAGCGAAGACAGGAAGTAAAGATGAAGGCCAATGTAAACATGTGGTTTATCATGACCGCATTCTTTGCTCTCATAACTGGTGTTTATGCTGCCTGGTGGTTTCTAACCTACGGAGGTTGGGAACCAATCGGAACTTCCGCTCTTGCGATGCTTACCTTTATGAGCATTTTCCTTACCTTCTACCTCTGGAAAACAGATAGAACCCAAGGTCTCGTTCCAGAAGATCGATTGGACGCAAACATTGAAGATGGTGAATCAGAACTGGGTTTCTTTGCACCGTGGAGCTGGTGGCCAATTTTCCTTGGTGCTTCTTCTGGTTTGGCTTTTGCTTCTCTGGCTGTTGGGTGGTGGCTAACTTTTATTGCGGCTCCGCTTGCACTAATCGGTGTCGTTGGGTTCGTCTTCGAACACAACCGCGGTCACTTCGCTCACTAGAAACCTTTCTAGCTTTTGGCTAGGAAAAAGAAAAACCCTGAACCGCTATGGCTCAGGGTTTTATCTGTTTAATCGGTTACTTGGTTAGTTGCTCTTGAGTTTCACCCGCAGTAATTGCAGGGGAGTGGTCATGAGCCTGGGCTTGCTCCAGCTCAGTCTTTGATACTGGAGCGATCCGGTCTTCGAAGTAGATTCTTGATAGAGCAGAACGAATTCTGGTTCCAACCGTAATCTTGCCCTTCTCGTTTGGTCTGACAATTGTTGGCTTGTAGTCCTTGAAGTCAACCAGTTTGTACATCTCGTACTTATCTAGTGGCTCGTGAACCTCGATGTATTCACCGTGCGGCAGACGGACAATTCGTCCAGTTTCTCTACCGTGAAGCACAATCTCTCGATCCTTGCGCTGCAGCGACAAACAAGTTCTCTTGGTGACGATGTAGGCGAAAATCGGTCCGACGATAAGCATGATCTGCATCGAGATAAGAACCTGGTTTAGCGACATCTGGAAGAAAACGGCGATGATGTCTGTAGAAGCTGCTGCCCATAGAACTCCGTAGAAGGTAACACCAGCAGCACCGATAGCTGTGCGGGTTGGAGCGTTTCTAGGGCGGTCTAGTACGTGGTGCTCGCGCTTGTCGGCGGTTACCCACGCTTCGATGAACGGATAAACAGCTACCAGTCCAAGGAAGACCAAGCTTCCAACCAATGGAATCAAGACACCGAATGGGTAGGTGTGACCAAACAAAATAACGTCTAAGTTACTTGGTGCCAAACGTAGGGCTCCGTCTAACCAACCGATGTACCAGTCAGGCTGTGTACCTGCGGAAACAGGGGAGGGGTCATAGGGTCCATAGTTCCAAATTGGGTTGATTGTGAAAGTTGCTGAAATCAACATCACAACACCAAACACGATAAAGAAGAATCCACCAGCCTTAGCCACGTAGACCGGCATCAACGGATAGCCAACAACGTTCTCGTCGGTTCTACCTGGGCCGGAGTAGTGGGTGTGCTTGTGAATAACAACCATGAACAAGTGGATGGCAATGAAGATAACAATCAGAGCAGGGACCAGAAGAATGTGCAGACCATAGAGCCTTGCGATAACTTCGGTTCCCGGGAACTCGCCACCGAATAGTCCCGAGGAAATGCTGGTACCAATTACTGGAATTCCCTTGATCATTCCATCGATGATGCGAAGACCGTTTCCAGATAGTAAGTCATCTGGCAGGGAGTAACCGGTAAATCCAGCAGCCATACCCAAGATGAAAAGCATGAAACCAACTAACCAGTTGATTTCGCGTGGCTTACGGAAAGCACCGGTGAAGAACACTCGAAGCATGTGAAGACCAGCGGCTGCAACGAACAAAAGTGCAGACCAGTGGTGAACTTGACGCATAAGCATTCCACCGCGTATCTCAAATGAGATATCTAGTGACGAAGCGTACGCAATCGACATCTGCGCACCCTTTAGGGGTACATATGATCCGTCATAGATAACCTCGGTCATCGATGGCTGGTAGAAGAACGTCAAGAAGGTTCCGGAAATAAGCAAGATCACGAAGCTGTAGAGAGCTACCTCACCAAGCATGAAGGACCAGTGATCGGGGAAAACCTTGCGACCAAAGTTTTTGAGAATGCCTCCGACGCCAAGGCGTTCATCTAGGTAGTTGGCAGTTGAGGCGAGTGCGCCTTCTGGTTTCTTTTCAGTGACTGCGGTCGTCATTTTTTAACGCTCCCAAAAGCTAGGGCCGACTGGTTCTAGGAAATCGCTTTGTGCGATTAGGTAACCTTCTGCGTCAACCGAAATCGGAAGCTGCGGAAGGGGGCGAGCTGCTGGACCAAACACAACCTTGCAGTGCTCAGTCACGTCGAATGTTGATTGGTGACAAGGGCATAGCAAGTGATGTGTGTGCTGCTCGTAGAGCGCAACTGGGCAACCGACGTGGGTGCAAATCTTTGAATATGCAACGATGCCGTCGTACGACCAGCTCTTCTTATCTTCGTCTTCAATTAGATCTTCTTGATTTAAACGCACAAGCAGAACTGCTGCCTTGGCTTTTTCTTCGAGCTTGTGCTCGTGCATTTCAGCTAGACCCTCTGGAATAACGTGGAAGACAGAACCCAATGTGACATCGGATGCCTTAATCGGAATACCGGTTGGATCTTTAGTAAGCCTGGTGCCTTTTTTCCACATAGTGTGACGAAGGCTGTCTCCAACAACAGGACCCAAGTCTCCAAAGACAATAAGCGCTGGAAGCGGGAACAGAGCAAGAGCTCCATACATGGTTCTGCGAATTAGCTTTCTGCGGGAGAAACCAGACTCTTGATCTGCAAGCTTTACAATCTCAACGGCTGCCGCACGCACATCTTCGCTTCCACGAGTCTGATGCCTAGGTTCTGAGACTTCGAAGTCTGGCATCAAGGTTTTTGCCCAGTGCACCGCACCAATTCCAATTCCTAGCAGTGAAAGCGTCATACCAAGACCAAGCCATAAGTTGTTAGCCCTTACGGTTGAAAGGTCATCAGTGATTGGGAAGGCAACATATGCCCACAGCGCGAAGAAGCTTCCAACTACGGAGAGCAAGAACAAAACAGCTACCTGGCGTTCAGCGTTTTTGGCGTGCTTTGGAGACTTGTCGGTCATGCGAACCCGGTGAGGTTCTAGTCCAGGGTCGCTGATTTTGTCTTGCGAAATAACCGCAAGACCGGACTCGAATTGATGCTCGAAGCCTTCGGCTTCTTTGCCTCGTTCTAGATCCTTGCCAGCCAACTAATGTCTCCTTCTAATTCGATTTCGCTGCGAGCCAGACAGTTATTGCAATAATTCCGCCTAGACCGAATATCCAAATAAATAAACCTTCAGCAACTGGACCAAGGCTTCCCAATTCGTAACCACCGGCCGAATCATTTGCATCGACATAGGCAAGGTAACTGATGATGTCCTGCTTGTCAGTTGGGGTCAAATTCGAGTCGTTGAACACTGGCATGTTCTGTGGTCCGGTAATCATCGCCTCATAAACGTGCTTTCCAGAAACACCCGTGAGTGTAGGTGCGTACTTTCCCTCAGTTAGAGCACCACTGGCTCCAACAGCGTTGTGGCACATCGCACAGTTGATTCTGAATAGCTCACCACCGTGGGTCACGTCTCCGGTTGCCTCAAGATACTTAGCTTCGGGAATTGCAGGACCTGGTGCTAGCGAAGCCACGTAAGCTGCCATAAGTTCAATTTGCTCGTCCGTAAACTGAACTGGTTTCTTAGCAAGCTGTGGACCAGAAGCTTGTCCTGGCATGCGGCCGGTGCCAACTTGGAAGTCAACGGATGCTGCTCCAACACCAATCAGGCTTGGTCCTGCCTCTGTACCTTCGGAATTTAGACCGTGGCAGCTCGCACAGTTAGAAAGAAAAAGTTTCTTACCCTGTGCAATTTGGTCAGCTGTGTAACCTGTTGCAACGTTTGACTCAACGACGCTGGTTGCTACCGCGTAGCCACCACCGGAGAAAAGTAGTCCCGCTGCGATGACAATTGTCGCCGCCAGGGGAGAGCGGCGTGAGCCATTAAGTCTTCTTCTAAGTGACATCAAGTGCTTTCTTTATTTCAATACGTAAATGATTAGGAACAGTCCGATCCAAACAACATCAACAAAGTGCCAGTAGTAAGACACCACAATTGCGCTTGTGGCCTCTAGGTGACCGTACTTTTTTGCTGCGTAAGTCTTTGCAATAACTAGTAGGAATGCGATCAATCCTCCGGTCACGTGTAGTGCGTGGAATCCGGTGGTTATGTAAAAAGCGCTGCCGTAGGAGTTGCTACTGATGGTGACACCCTCAGAAACCAACATTGCGTACTCATAGACCTGGCCTGCTACGAAGATGGCTCCGAGTACGTAGCTCAGGAAGAACCACTCGACAAGACCCCACTTCAGAGGAGAAAGTCCGGTGGCTCTTGGCTGCAAGCGCTCTGCAGCAAAAACTCCGAACTGAGCGGTGAAAGAAGATGCAACCAAAATCAAGGTGTTGATTAGGGCGAAGGTAACATCCAAGATTTGGGTGTCATTTGCCCAAATTGCGGGGGAGTTGGCCCTGAGGCTGAAGTACATCGCGAACAATCCAGCGAAGAACATGACCTCGCTACCCAGCCAAACAATGGTGCCAACCGAGGTCGCACTAGGGCGATTTATCACGATTGGCGCGTTTTGGGTCATTTGTGCAGAGGTCATACCAATATGATAACCCGAGTTTTCGGGCATCTAGGGCAATATGCGAGCAAATCTCTAGTGTTTCGGTAATAAGCTGACCAGATGCCATCGCAAACAAACTGGATTTCGATTCTCGAAGATTTAGCAGCCAGAACCGACCTAACTCGCGAACAAAGTTCTTGGGCGCTATCAGAGATTATGGCTGGCAAAGCTCCCGAGGCTGAGGTTTCTGATTTTCTCTTGGCGCTTCGAAGCAAGGGAGAAACCGTTCAAGAATTAGCGGGCTTGGTGGACACAATGCTTGAAAACTCCTTGACGTTGGAAACTGGCAACGACGCTTTGGATATCGTTGGAACAGGTGGCGACATGATCGGCACCGTAAACATTTCAACGATGGCGTCCATTCTTGCCGCATCTGCTGGGGTGCCAGTTCTGAAACACGGCTCGAGATCTGCTTCAGGTAAGACAGGATCCTCAGAGATGCTCGCCGAGCTTGGAATAAATCTCGAGCTCTCGCCCGATCGAGTTGCCCAGGTCTTCAAGGAAACCGGAATAACGTTCTTTTTTGCTCTCGTTTTTCATCCGGCCATGAGGCACGTTGCACCAATCCGCAAAAAACTGGGTGTTCCCACAACCTTCAACTTTTTGGGCCCTCTGGCCAACCCTGCCCAACCCCTGGCAACCTCGTTAGGGGTCGCAAACGATCAAATTGCCCCACTTATGGCCCAAGAATTGGCCCAAAGGGGTCGATTTGGCCTTGTTTCAAGGGGAAATGATGGGCTTGATGAGCTAACCACCACCACATTTAGCCATATCTGGGAGGTTTCCCCGGATCAAGTCACCGCCTGGGAGCTTGACCCGACTAGGTTCGGGATGAAAAAGGCCACACTGGAGCAGCTAATTGGTGGCGATGCCCCCTATAACGCCCAGATTGCAAGGGATTTGTTTGCTGGAATGACCAATGGAAACCTCGGATCGGTTCGAGATGTCGTGATTTTGAATGCTGCGGGGGGAGTGGTGGCCTATCAGGCGGCCAAGAATCCAGAGCTTGTTGGTTCAGAGTTGATTGATCGCTTTGAAGCCGCCATCGAGCACGTGACGGTTGCACTTGAGTCTGGCAGGGCTCACGCAAAGCTCGAGCAATGGGTCCAAGCGTCTAAGTGAGCTAATCCATGGGGATAGGCCTTAGGAGGCCTGATTTCATTACTTGACATAATGTACATTATCGGCACAGGGTTCCTAATCTCACCAAGATCACCCGACGGGATGGCTCACCATTCGACTCCTCACACTTGAGAAGCAACAATGGCTAGCCTTTTGGAATCTTGAACGTCTTTAGAGATACCTGGACCAGGTAGCCAATTGTTAGTGCAAAGATCAAAGTTCCTTCTCGAACCTGGCCACCCATAAGCCAGCCAATTGTCAACACAGAGCCCTCAAAAGCCGTTCTGACGAGCCAAAAAGGCTTATCTAGGGCATTTGCTGTCCCCTGCATCAAACCGTCTCTAGGGCCAGATCCAAGGCTCGAGCTGATGTATAAACCGGTAGCAATGGCTACCACGACCACACCCAAGACGAAAATTCCAAGCTGCTGCCAATAGGCGTCAAGCGTAGGCAGGATCAACAGCCATAAATCGGCAAAAAGACCAACAAATAGGGCGTTTGCAATGGTTGCAAAGCCTGGCTTGACCTTGAGTGGAATCCAGCAAAGCAGTACGAAAACACTCACGATTATGGTCGAAACACCAAAGCTCAGGCCGGTTTGAATTGCGATTCCCTGCCCCAAGACGTCCCAGGGAGCAATTCCGATTCCCGCGTGCACTGTAAGGGCTATTCCTAAGCCGTAGACACCCAAACCAGCGAATAGGATCACAAGCCTTAGAGGCAAGCTACGGTTAGTTTCATGGAGCACCTATGAACACTACTGGCTATCTTGGGCCTCTTCCGGACTCTCGGCCTCGAATTTTTGCTCACAGAGGGCTAGTTTTTCAAGGCGAATCCCAAGTGGTCGATGAGAACACGCTTGATTCGTTTGAGCTTGCTTTAGCTGCCGGTGCTGATTACCTAGAAACCGACCTGCAACTTAGCAAAGACGGTATTCCGGTGCTGTTTCATGATTATGACCTAACTCGCCTAGTCGGTTCAAAAACACCAATTTCATCTCTTACTCTCGAACAACTTCAAAAAATCAAACTCCCCTTTGGCGGAAGGATTCCGAGCCTCAAAGAGGCTCTCGAAAAATTTCCAACCGCCAAGTTCAATTTGGATTTCAAGACAAAAGGCACAGAATCCCCCGGCATGAGCGTTGTTAACTCTCTTGGCGCCACTGAGCGCGTTTTGGTTTCGAGCTTCAGCGATTCGATAAGGCAAAGAGCCCTCTCTCACTCCCCTGCCAAAATCGCATCGTCTGCAGGAAGTTCTAAGGTTCTTTCGAGCTACAGCCTTAGTCGGTTGAATCTTTCTAGCGCACTCAATAAATCCCTCAAGGACATCGATGCACTTCAAATCCCAACAAAGAAATTTGGCATCGATTTCACTCACCCTCGATTTGTTGAGGCATTGCTAAACCAACAAAAAGAGATTCATTACTGGACTATCAATGACCCAACCGAGATGACTAGCCTCTTTTTACTCGGCGCACACGGAATCGTCACAGATCGCACCGACATCGCAACCAAGGTCTTTAGCTGATACTTTCCTGTTAAAGCACCAATCTGAGGATGATAAAGAGATCCTCTCTTGTTGTCTTTGTTAGCGGAAGAGTATTCGCAAACAAGGAGAACAAATTGGCTCAACAGACCATGCGTGGTATCAGGCTTGGAACCCAGTCCCTGGAGTCCGAAGTTGGGGTGAGCTACTCCCCCAGAACCAAGTATCAGTTTCTTTGCCCAAACGGGCACTCCTCCGAACTTGTTTTTGCTCAAGACGCTGAAATGCCAGAAACCTGGCAGTGCAAATCCTGTTCCGAATTTGGCACTTTGCTAAAAGACGGCAAGCCAATAACGCTCAGTATTACGGAAATAAAGACTCCAAAATCTCACTGGGACATGCTGCTAGAGCGCAGATCAAAAGTCGAGCTTGAGGTCATCTTGAAAGAAAGACTTGCCTACATCAAGGCAAGAAGAAAAGCCGGCAAAGCCGACATTTAACCAAAGAGTCTCTTGATTCCCCAGAGCTGAATCTTTACAAGCGCCTCAAAAACAATTCCTAGCGTCATCTTTGATTTTCCTTCAGCGCGCTCGACAAAGGTAATTGGAACCTCGAAAACAACACCGTTTCTCGCGGCACGATACGCCAACTCAACTTGAAACGAATAGCCCTGGGAGGCAACTGGTGTAGCAATTAGTTTCTTCAGAAAGCTCGCTCGATACGCGCGAAACCCCGAGGTCATGTCGAAAATCTTTGTACCGAGCATCAATCTGGCGTATAGGTTTCCAAACCTTGAAAGAAAAAGCCTTGCCATCGGCCAGTTCTGGACACTGCCTCCTGAGACCCACCTAGAACCAATCACCAGATCGACTCCTGCAGTGGCTGCAAGTAGACGTGCAAGATCTTTGGCCTGATGTGATCCATCAGCGTCCATTTCAACAACAATTTCATACTCATTTGAGAAGGCGTAATTGAAACCCTCCAAATAGGCAGGACCTAAACCTTGTTTTGATGGCCTGTGAAGCACGCGAACCCTGGTGTGCTTGGTAGCAAGTGAGTCTGCAATCTCCGAGGTTCCATCTTGGGAATTGTCGTCAACAACTAAAACATCAACGTGATCCACCTCAGCGAGCAAACCCTCAACTGTTGAAGCTAATGACTTTGCTTCATTGAAAGTCGGCATTACAACGAGTGTTTTCAAGCCGCCAGGTCTTTTCTTCTTGTTCGAACCTGTTGCCCGATTGCCGTGACAAGTAGACCGAGGGCAAGGATGTTCACGCTGATATCAAAGTACGGAGAGATTGCCATAGCTGGGGTTATCGAAGTTCTTAGCGGAACCTTCTCAACCATGACACCGGGCTCAAAAATAGGTAGCTCACTAACAATCTGCCCATTTGGCAGGAAGATCCTCGAAACACCAACCGTTGAGATGTTTACCACGGTTCTACCCGTTTCAATTGCCCGCAACCTAGCCAAAGCAGCCTGCTGGAAAGTTTCGTCACTTCTTCCAAAGTCCGCATTGTTTGTTTGCGAGAGGATAATCTCCGCTCCCCCGGCAACAAGCTCACGGCCGATGTCATCGATAGCAATTTCGAAACAAATGAGAACACCCAGCGAGCTGTCACCCAGCGTGAAGATTCCATCCCTGGTTCCAAAGGCATAATCTCTGGATACCAGCCCAATTAGATCGGGAGCTAATTGATACCAAAACTCCCGATCAGGAACGTATTCGGCAAAAGGAACAGGACGCTTCTTGTCGTACTGATCAATCTGCTCACCTTGGGTGTCGTAGTAAAGCGAACTGTTGAAATAAACGCCCCCAGATTCAGTTATCGCACCAAGAATCAATGGAACGTCATACTTTGAAGCCACTGCCGCGACCTGTGTCATCGCAAGCGGGCTTACTTGTGGGTTTAGATCGGAAGCATTTTCTGGCCAGACAATAAAGTCAATCTCATCTTTGAGCGGGTGATCATCCAAAAGCAGTGTGGCTTCAAGGTGATTCTTCAAAAATGTACCCCGCTCGGCGTTGGCAAATAGGCCAGCGTTAGCGTTGCCCTGCACCGCGGCAACCGTGAGCTCACCAGATTCGGCGGAAGCTGGGACGACAAACAACCATGCCGTTGTTATTGCAACGAGGCTTGCCGCAAGTGCAAGTGCGTTTTCTTTGATTGCCTTCTTACCCGCTTCAAGTGCTTGCAGTATCGCGACTGTCATAAAAACTGAAACAAAAGTTAGACCTGAGATACCAACGAAGTAAACCAACTGCGAAAGGAAGCTCTCCGATAG
>ERZ1022724.183-NODE-183-length-14830-cov-4.837157_pt1 | contig 14830 bp, 15 predicted proteins | sample MGYA00521091_ERZ1022724 | MGnify/ENA primary metagenome ERZ1022724 (study PRJEB33162, sample SAMN09537610) | freshwater metagenome | isolation source: freshwater | place: Canada:Alberta | collected 2017-07 | study: EMG produced TPA metagenomics assembly of the... | reverse complement strand
GGAATGGAACAAAAAAGCCAGCTGAGAGGACTATTTGAATATGACTTTCAGCATCCCTTTTTTCAATCGAAAGGCATGGAAGAGAAGCGCATCAACGATGTTGTTCAGGTGTTCGTCCTTAAAGAGTTTGATCCCGTAGATCCGGCGGATGGCCCGCGGCTCGGCGGCCAAGCGTTGCGTTCTCAAGACGTTTTTCATGTCGTCCTTGCCCAGGCCCTGTTGGCTGATGCTTTCTCCATGCAGGCGGAAGTCCGCCATCACCTGCGGACAATAGGTGAAGCGTTTTCCCAAAGATGCGAGGCGGGCATAGTATTCTCCATCCATGCAGAATCCGAAGTCGGTATCGAGCAAGTGGCCCTGGCCAATCGTCGTTTCCCAGTGATAAAAGCAGGCGGTCGATCCGATATAACACCCGTATTGGATTAAAATTCTCCGATCAAAGGGAAATAGAGTCATTCTCCGGATGAAGTCGCCTTCGGCATTCATGAAATTCCAACATCCGTAGATCACATCCGCCTCTGGATGCGTATCCGCAAACTCCTTCACTGCCTGTAGGGCGCCGGGCTTGAGCCGGTCATCGGCATTGAGCCACATCACCCATTTTCCTTTGGCGCGGCGGAAGCCCTTGTTGATCCCGTCGCTCATGCCCTTGTCGGGCTCTTGGAAAAAGGATGCGTGGGGGAAGCGCGCGACGACCTCCGCGGTGTCGTCCCTCGATCCGGCATCCATCACCAGATGCTCGAAGGTCACGCCTTGCTGCTCGGCCACACTTTGCAGGCACTCTCCGATGTAGTGTCCGTAGTTGTAGCTTGGGGTGATGATGCTGAAGTCCACTGAGGGTAAATGCTGAAAGGTAGGGCGTGGTAAGTCTCGCCGGTCTCACTTGTTCGCCGTATGGCGGTGCGGATGTATGGCGAAAGAGAAGAATAGCCTCCGGCGGGAGAAGTGAAGTGGGCGGGGCGAGGCCGCCCAGCCCTACCGTTTGATGGGGTCATGTGCGATGGTCATAAACGCGCCGCTACGTGGCTGAGCCTGTGATACTCGTTGCCCAGGCGCTCGGCTTTTTTTTCCCATGTGAATTCGCTTAGTGCGCGCTTGCGGGCGTTTTCCCCCAAACTTGCACGGAGCGTGGCGTTGCCGCTGAGTTCCAGAATGGCAGTGGCGATTCCGTGGATCGTTAGCGCCAAGGTTTGGGGCCCCACCCGAATGCCCGCGTTTTCGCCCAACATCAATCGCGCACCTTGATGATCGATGCAGACGACGGGCAGGCCGCAAGCCATGGCCTCCAGTACGATGGCTCCCGAGGTATCTCGGATGCTGGGGAATACAAAAATATCGGCTTGGGCAAATTCCTCCGCCATTTCCGCATGGCTGCGTCTGCCGGAAAAGGTGATGACCTCATTGAGCTCATTCGCTTCGACCCATGCGCGGTCACGCGGCGCTTCCGGTCCGTCACCTGCCAGGCGTAGCCGCAGCTTGGGATTTTTCCGGTGGGCTTGTTGAAACGCCATTAGTAGAAGGCGCGTTCCCTTGCGCGCTTCAAAGTTTCCTGCGGAAAAAACCCGGTGACCGTCCTTCGATTCCGTGATCGGGGTGAAGTGGGACGGGTCCACGCCGACGTCGATCATCCGCCCACTGGATTTCAATTCGACGGTTTTGAACAAATCCCGGGTTTCCTCATTGGCGAACAACACCCAATCGCATGATTCGAGACACCGGATCACGCGGGAATTGCGCCGGGAAAGCGAGATTCTCCATGACCGCACCCGCTCCTTGAGGCGGGCCTTCAGCGTGAGGGTTGCGGTGAGCGCAACGGGTGCGTGCTGCCCGCCGCCGATCGGGCCCCAGACTTTGATGTTGGGGAATGAATCCATGAGGCCAGGGACCACCTCGAAGCTGTTGAAGGTGATGTGATGAAATAAATCAAACTCACGGAGGTCGTGCGTTTTTGGGATGATCCTGCCGAGGCTTCTTTGCCACAAGGCATAGTAAGCTTGGGTGGAGAGGATGCCCCGCTTCTTAAATAAGCGGGCGACGGGCGGAAGATCATGATAGATGAACGCTGGGTTGCGGCTAGCTTGCCTTTCAAGAGCTTGCTCGATCGCTTCACGGTTGTTGGACCGCGTCACCACGGTGACGTCAAAGTCCTTTGCCAGCGTCACGGCCAGATTCCAGCCGGTTCCCGGTTCGCTGCCTTTCCCCGGTTCACAGGCATAGGCGGATAGCAAAACCCGCATGCGGCGTGAAGAAGATTGGCCGAGAGTTGGAGGATAGGTTCCCGGCATCTGTCAGTGGGGTTCAGGAAGGCCGCTCATTACGTCCGCGACGACCTCGGCAAGCGGGCGGCTGGCATCGACGATGCGGAAACGGGGGTGGGTTTGTGCCAGGCGCAGATAGGCCGCGCGGCTGAGTTCAAGTGCTTCTTGGCTCACTTCCTGTTTGCGGGAAAGAAGGATTGCGGGCGAGGCATCCAGGAAGACCACTTGATCCGGTTGCGGCATCAGGCGGCTTGCGGCTTGAGCAAGACTCATCAGCCCGCCGTAGCGGTAGCGTTTGGGATCGACGAGCAGATCTCCATGATAGCGGTCGAAGAGGACATAACCGCTGCGGGCCTGGGGCCGGAGTCCGCACAGCCAAGCTGCCCACCAGTTGAGCCACAGCCAGCCGAGTTTCAGGATGGAGCTGGCACAGCCGCGTGGATGTTGGCCGTGGGGATCGTCTGCGGCGGACGAGGTGTCGCCGGATGACGGCGCAAAGGGCTTGGGTCGCCAGTGGCCGAGCGTGACCGGATGACCGTCGGTTTCAAGGCGTGCAGACAAGCCTTGGATGACGGCGGACTTGCCGGAACCGTCACAGCCGAGGAATGCGATGAAGGGCATTGGAGGGGTAAAAGCTGAAAAGCTGAAAAGCTGAAAAGTCGGAGGTGGCGCGGCACCGCCGGTGACGCATGTTCAAGCAGCGGGGCGACGGGCATCCAGAGAGGGCCTGCACGTCAGACTTTCGGCTTGGCCGTGATGAAGAGCGTGCCTCCAAACCTGGGGAAAATTCTAAAGACGGCTTTCCCGATATTGAAAAAAGCGCTTGAACGTGCCAGGTGCTGATAACAGGTGCCGACCGATTCCGTTTCGAACCCGTGACGATCAAGCAGCTGTTGGATGTTGATGTAGTTGAAGGATAAGACATGCTCGTTCCCTTCCCTGAAAGCGCCAATGGCATGCCGGATTGTTGCGGGCAGGCTGAATGAATTGGGTGTTGTAATCAATAGACGGGTTTCAGAATTCATCACAGACCTGATGCTGTCGAGCAAGGCTCCCGGATTGGAAACATGTTCAATCAGATCTCCTACTACGATGAGTTCCCAGCCATCCCCAATTTGATCCGGGTCAAGTTTGCAGGCATCCCCGACTACAAGATTTGAAAATGTTCCTGCGGCTTTCAAGCCTTCGATGGCCTGCCTGTCCAAATCCACCCCAAGGACAGATGTACAAACTTTCTCCAAGCCTGCATGCAAAGTTTCTCCAGCCAACTCGATCTTGCGCTCCAGTGGCAGGTCGGTGTGTCCAACGCAGCCAAGATGAAGAACACGCCGGTTGGTTGCCCGAGAGATGATTTTCGTCTCACGGCTTTCGTAAAAGTTGGGTTCTAGAATCATGAAGGATGTTATAATGGTTCGTGTTATTGCAGGTTTTTACGCTTGTAACACCGCTCGTGCAGGTGCTTTGCAAGCTCCTTGCACTGGTTGTCAGAATCCTGGGACGGATCGAGGTGATGAATACAATCCGCGGGGATGAGCTTTGCCCACACGGCTCCTATTTCAGGGAGGATGATCAGGGTGGTGGAGATGAGATCCTTGAACATCACAGGCTGCCACTGCGCGGCCTTGCGGGTGCGGCGGAAATAAAGATGGCCGAAGACCTGTTGGAGATGAATGGCTTTGACGCCGTAGTCCTCATGGCCGGTGATCACGATTATGCCGGTGGGGTGGAGGATGCGGGAGGCGATGCGGCCGAGCGCACCGGCTTGTGTCAGGGACGGGCGCGGGTTGGATTTCTCTCCCAGTCGCGTGAGCGACGAAGCGAGATCTGCGGCGTCCCATGATTTGGGAGAAATACCCCATTGCGCTTCAAGCCATGCCGCGCAATCGCGGCGTATGTCCTCCGGATAGGCGGAGAACTCCTCTGCTGCGGCTCCGGTGTCTTTACCCTTTGCCGCCGCCTTGGCGAAGCGATAACAAAGCTCGGTAGTGGGAGCGAGGCAGTAACCTCCCCAGGTAAGAGCCTTGCGGTTTTTTAAAAGGCTTTCCGCTGTGAGGAACAAGGTGCCGTTGCGCTGGTAGTCGGAACAGGCGTCCAGGGCCACCGTGCAGGCGGGATCATCCGTCGCGGAGCAAACGCAAAACGCGGCGGTGGTCTCATGTCGCAGGATCTGGCAGAGCTGCCAGCCGCTTTGCCCGCAGTAATCTTCGATGAGCGAAGGAAGGTTGCCGAAAGCGAGGGGATCGACCGCAAAATCGACATCGGACAAAGCGTGTTCGAAACCATCTCCCCCACCATGCAACACGGCGGCCCGGATGCTTAGGCTTTCAAGGAAGATGAACCACCCCCGGACAAATGCAGCTAGCCTTGAGTGGTTGAGGGTTTGATCCATGGATAGGGCGATGCATCACCGCAAACCGGAAAATCATCGATGTGGCGGTTGACTCAACAACCCGATCAATCGTTCTGCGACTTGCTTTGCGGAGAACCACTTCTTCCAGCGCTCCGAGATTTCGACTGGATTTCTGGCATTGCGTTCCCAGGCGTCGAGCTCCTCCAGGATTGCCGCTGCATGGGATTCGATTGAGTCATTGATAGCAAACGTGCCATCGCCCTCGCTCACCGCCCAAAACAAACCGGCGATGTCCTTGCTTTTCAAGCCCACCACCGAGCAACCACCGCACAAGGCCTCGACCACGCAGAGTGGAATGCCATCCGAAGCCGAAGGACAATACAGGATTCGACTCTCACCCAGAGCTTCCGAAATTCTCAGACTGGGCTGCACACCGCTCAGTATCACCCGTTCCCGATGTCCAGGTTTCAATGCTGCGTGCCACTTCTTGAGCATTTCAGGTAGAAACCCGAAGATCTCGAATTCGACATCCCGATGCATCGGCAGAACTTGCTCAATCGTTTTCATCAACACATTCGGGCGTTTGTGGCGGATGGCGTCCCAGCGGGCGATGGCTACAATCCTGGTCTTGCGTTTTTCTTTGGGCTGCGGTGAGAAAAAATCCGGGATAGGATACCCGGCAAGGATTTTCTCTGACGCCTGCGGGACCCTTTTGAATAAATCAACCGCCTGTTGGCAGCGTGCCATGCCGTTGGGTGTGTCAAACGCGGCATAGTGCGGGATCCCGATCTGAACCGTGCGATGATAGACGCCTGCGAGTCCCTTGAATCCAAAGATCACGGATCTGGCAAAAGTGCCGATACATGACTTTATAAATGACTCTGCTTGATTGCCTTTTCTCCAGTGGGTCTTGATGGATTCGATGAAATCAAAGTAGGGGTAACTGTCGCCACCGGTTTCAAAAATAGCGCAGGTGCGGATTCCTGCCTCGCGGGCGGCACGAATAATGGGGGTGTGTTGTTTGAAGCCCCAGGCGATGAACACGACCGCATCGATGCCTAGACTTCTCCACCATTCCGGGCTGTTGAATTCATTTTGTGCAGCCCTTATGATTTCTTCCGGTTCGGACTGTCCATTCGATTCAAGCGCAGGCATCACCACCTTGCTCTCGACGCCAAGCGTCCTGAAAGAACGGCAGAGCAAACCCGAGTCACGAGTGAAGAATGCGTCGTTTGCGACGAAAGGCATCAAGGCGCATGTATGGATTTTCATTGGATTGAGTGAGAGGAAATGAATCGCAGGTTCATTTCACCGAGCGTCTAGCGAGATCAATGATTCGTAAATCGGCAGGAGTTTTGCAGCAACGTCCCGCCAGGAGTGGAGTTTGATGTTTGGTACGGGGATTGAATCGCAGTTCCGATGGAACTCGGAAAGGGTGAAACTGTTCCGAGCGATGTCCCAGCCCAAGAAGTAGCGGGCCTGCGTGCCAAAGAGTTCCCTACTCCAGGGTTGGTCCGGCACCAGGATGGGCAAACCGCACGCAATGGCCTCGTGGGCGGAAAGACACCAATTCTCATAGTCACTGAAAAGAACATACCCTCGCGCTCCCTTGAGAAGTTTGACCATTTCCTCGACGCTTTCGGTATGAGGAATATGGGTGACGATGCTGCCGTCCACCAATGATTGGAACTCCCTCCAGTAGGCGCTGTTTTCGTCATAAGGCTTGCCCACGAAACAGATCGGAACTTTGGCAAGATGCGCCATCCTGGCGAGCTCCACTGATCGTTTGCGTTCTGTGATGGTGCCGGTGGTGATTAGATAGGGATTCTGGCGAGTTCCATGGCCCGCCTGCAGAAACGTCTCGCTCAGGCCGAGCGGAACGATGCCGATTTGCGCGCGTCCGACCCCATAAACCGTATTGAGCACACGGGCTTCCGCTTCAAGACCCACGATGTTCATGTTGCATTTCCGGTAGCAATCCCAAGTCAATTGCCCGCGGATGCTTCCCCATGGCGGAATCCCTGGCATTTTCAAAAGCGAGGACACCATGAATCCCTGCAAGGCGAGCTGCCGGGAGCTGCGGTTGCAGGTGGCGGTGAAGAGAGTTGTGCTAACGACAGGCAAGCATTTTGCTTGTGCGAACCGGATGTAACCCGAATTCGGCACGCCGAAGAAGTGAACTAGGTCGGCGGACTGTTTGCCGTCCCACCATCGGGCAAACTCCACTTCCACCCCGTTTTCACGAAGGCCGGATACGGTCTGCATCACCTGGGTTTCAGCACCACCGTGTGCCAAGAAGAAGGGGGGGCCGGAGGAATCAATCAGAATCTTCATGGACGGGTTCCTAAGTATGCTGAGGGGAAGTGGGAGGTTAGCCGACCTGTTGGAAAGCGCGATTGTGACCTACCTGGAGAATCTCGCGGAATGCCCCAGAGCCGACCGAGTTTGCAATTTTTGAAGGACAGGGGAATTCACCAGTTGCGAAGAGCGGCGGACAACATCCGTTATAGAGGCCTGAATCGTCTAGTATAATAATCCCGCCAGCCTTGATGTTCGCAGCACAGTTTTTCCAATCTTCGACCACGACTTCGTAATCGTGGTTGCCGGCAATGTAAATCATGTCCCAGCAGGCGGACCGGATGGTTTCGAGCGCGGTCGGATCGGTGGAAAGGGCCTTCACGAGTTGCGGTTGAGGAATGTCGAAGCGGGCGACGTTGATTTTGATATCCTCAAGCCAATTATGGCAATGTCCATAAGCTGTGACGGAGGAGGCATCCCCGACCCGTTCAAAGGGTCCGATTCCGGCATTATTGCCTTGGATTCCGTGGTCGCGTTGCAACATGCCGACCAAACTCAAAACTTGGCCTAGGTACACTCCGATTTCCAGGAAATTCACGGGTTTGAAACGAGCCACCAAATGGCTCCACATGACGTGGAACGCGTCTTCTCCAAAGCCACGCTGTTCGCGACTGAAATAGAGCCGATGCGCCTTGAGATGGGCGGGCATACGCAGGTCATAAAATGCGACGCAAGAATGGTAAAATCCGGTCGGATCCTGAATGCTCGACTCAAGCGCGAAGTTGGACAAGTCGAGTGGGCACGCACCTGTTCCGGCCTTGCTGCTTGATAATTTGGCAAATCGTTGAATAATTCCCAGCTTGGCGAGTATACGATGGATGAAACTCTTTTTCATTGGATGGTGTATTGTGATTGGTGACCGGTCGTTGATGATCAATGAGGCTTACATCCCCGGCGCTCTGAGCCGCGTTCACAGAGTCTGATGTCTTTGCAACGCTCCCCGAAACCTGCTTTTAATTGTTTCGCAGGTGTCCAATAGGTGACCGTCTCCGCGACATGGTTTGCTTTTACGGACCATCCGAGAATCCACTGCCGGTGCCGAAAGCGCGGCGTGGCGTAGGTGACGAGGTGGACCCGCGGCGGTGCCGCGCATGTTGAATTTTGAATTTTGAATTTTGAATTCAAGCGAGGGGCGCGAGCGGGTCGCGAAGATAGGGAGGGGTTGACCGAGCTGTCGGAACCAGTTTCAGAGATTCAACAGTTTGTTGGCGGCGGCGATCAAGGTGGGATTGTGAATCGTCGCGGAGTCCCAGATGCTGGAATCGTCGGTCCTGAAATAGCTATGGGCCAAGATGTCGCGGAAGCCGGCAATGGCGCGACAGGGGATGTCAGGAGACCGCCCTGTCATTTCCTCAGGAAGATGTTTCACTGCTTCTCCGACGATTTCGAGGTTGCGGACTACTGCGTCAACCGTGCGCCGGTCGCTGATGAATGTCTCATAGTCGAAACCTTGGACGTAGGTTTGAATGGCGAGGGATGCTTCGAGGATGTTCTCAAGGCGGAGTTGAGGATCACGCGACATGAAGCAGGTCAGGTTGGATGCGTCGCATGAACCGGTCCGGGCAGGAACTGCGGGTGTGAAGGTCGACCGGCATGTAAAGTTGTTCTTCAAGAAAAAACTTGAGGTTCATGAAGCCGGTCAAAGTGGGCGGAGCGTCAAATTCCACCAGGAAATCGAGATCCTTGGCAGCCGCATTTCCTCGGGCAGCGGAGCCAAATAGCCAGAGATTGGCAACTCCTGCCGCGCGCAGGTCGCTCTCAAGGGAGCGAATGGTGCGGATGATGGATTCTGCTGAATTCATGTTGGGAGGATCAAATCAGAAACGAACGGTAGAAACAAGAGCCGAGGTATTCAGAGAGGCTCACATGGGCAGGGATGCGAAAGAGAAGCCGGAATGTCAGACCTTGCGCTTGATTGTTCTCGTTTCTTTCGCCGGTTCCCCCGGCGGTGGAGCCCTACCTCCCCAGCACTTCCCGGTAGATTTCCAGATGCCGCTCTGCGATGACCTTGGGGTGGAAGCGTTCTTGCGCGGTGATCCGCCCTGCGGCACCGAGCCGGGCGCGGGTTTCCGGCTCTTTGACGAGTCTTTCGATGCACGCTCTCACGTCCGCTGGATTATTCGGATCAAACATCAGTCCGTCCTTCTCGTGGGTGATGAGGTCCGGCACCCCGCCGACGCGCGAGGCGGCGACGGGGAGGCCGGCGGCCATGGCTTCCAGCACCACCATCGGGCAGTTGTCTTCAAACGTGGGCAGCACAAGCAAGGTGGAGCGCCCGAATTGTGCCCCCAGTTCGTCACGCCCGATGAACCCTGGCAATTCGACACCCGGGATCACGGCGGCGGCTTTGAGGAATTCCTGGACGTAGGGCGAGGAGCCGTTCGATTGTCCGGCGAAGGTGAGGGTGCATTCGCCCGCCCGCAGCAGCGGCTCGCAGGCCCGCAGCAGACCGAACGGGTTCTTGCGCTCGTCGATGGAGCCGACGAAGAGAATCCGTGGGACAGCCTGCGGCTCGGGCGTGATTTCAAAGAAGCGCCGGTCCACCGCATTTGGCAGCAGCCAGGTGCGCGGGGTCAGGTCTTTGACCAGATCCTCCGTGTAGCGCGAGATGGCGACCACTCCGCCGGTCCGTTTGAGGCAGTAGCCCTCCAAGAACGCGGCGAGTTTGTAATAGGGCCGGCCGCGGTTTTCCCCACGGGCGGCGTGGACCCTCATGTTGCCATGGATGGTCAGCACGTTGGGATAAGCGGATAGGACAGCACTCAGCGCGCAATCGCGCTCGGTGCCCTGGCCGTGGACGATGTCGGGCTTGATTTCCCTCAGTAGTTTGCGGGTTGCCAGCACACAGCCGGCAAAAAAAGTCCGCCCCCAGCCCAGCTTGGGCACATGCGGTTGATGGAACCAGATGTTGGGTGCCAGTTTCTCCGGGCTGGCGGTTTTCTGGCTGGCGCATGAAATGACATGGACCTCCACGCCGGGCATTTTGGTGAATCCATCCAGAAGTCCTGTCGGTGCCGTGCCGAAATAGGGGTTCCCAAGATCGTAACGCTTGTGCTGGTTCCGGTTGTCGGTAGTGAGTTGCACGATCTTCATTGAAACAGTATCAAGATGATATATATCTGGAATTTGAACTTCCCGGATCTCATGAGCCCTTGCGGGTTGCGATCACCACCAGATCGAGCAGTTTGACGATATCCTTGCTTCTGCCCCTTGCTTCCGCCCTGAGATGGGGCCAGATCTCGTCCAGATATTCCGGATCGGCTATTCTAATGGGAATAATCTTCAAATCGGTGAAGCCGTATTTCTCCATCGAGGAGAGAAACTCATCCGCGAAGTGGCCGACGGCCCGTTGATATTTCAGGAAGATCAGGTCGAAAAGCCATTTAGGGAAGGTCTGGAAGTCGAGCGGCGGCATGGGATCTTCGAATAAGCCATGTCCACTGAGGTCGAATTTGTGCACCATGACTCCGCCGGGGCGCACGACCTCGCCACAGTAGGAGAAGAATCCTTCCAGATCCTCGACATGTTCCAAGACATCAAACGAGTAGAGGAAATCGACCTTCTGCGGAAGGCGGATGTTTTCCAAAAGCCCCTGGTGATAGGTTGCCTTTTTCGGGTTGAGTCTCAAGGGTTCTCCATCGTCGAGTAAGCTGCCCTGGTTCGGGAGGCCATCCTGTCCAACGAGCGCATCTAGCGCCTTTTGATTCTCTACGGACAATTCCAAGGGCAGGAATTCCACCAGATGCACGTGCTTGGCACCCAGTCCGAGCATCATGTCGGCTGCCGCAAAACAATCACCGCAGCCGATCTCGCTGATCACCGCGTCTTTGAGTGATGCTGGATCGGGAATGTGGGCCAGCAAGGTCTTGCAGATCCGGGTGTAGCGCTCCACGGCATGTGAAATACCCTGGTGCATGACCCGGTTGGTCGGCCGCCGTTTGATGTTGTGTTTCAGCTTGAATGCCGTCAAGTGGCCGAAGAATCCGGTCTTGATGGCCGCTCTGTAGTGCGTGAATTGAGTCATGGAAGAAAATAGTTATCGATGTATATTAACTCTTATTTTTGAGAACCTCTTGATATGCCGAAGCGTATCTTTCACACATTGATGACCGTGTCATACCAAGTTTATCAATTCCGGCTTTCGCCAGGCTCCCCATCTTAACTCTTAGCTCAGAGTTCATCATCAGTGTTTCTAATTGCAGTGTCAGATCGGACTCATTGCTACGCTGAAATAGCAATCCGCTACCTGGGACGGCTAGTAGTTCACGATGGGCGGGAATATTGGATGCTACGATCGGGCAGCCATAAGACATGGCTTCTTGCAGCGCAAGACCCAGACTCTCAATGTCAGAACAATGGGCGTAGATGCCACAAGATCTCATCGCTGGTCCCGGATCAGGTAAGGAACCAAGGAAGTGAATCTTTTCCTTGTGCGGGGATATTTTGATCAAGTCCGCAATCTCCGCGAGGCATCCGTCATTGGTATCATGTCCGGCCAAGTGTAATTCCCATTCGGGGAAAGTTGCTGCAATCTCAAGAAATGCCTTAACCAGTAAGTCCTGGCGTTTGACATGCGAAATGTAGCCCACATTCAAAATGACGTTTCTTCGTGGAATCTCGTTCGTGCCAACAGGATTTATCTTGGAGTGGTAGATTTGGAGAAATTTTTTTCTGAATGGAAACCAGACGCGGCGCATGGTGCGTAGGTTAAATTTTGAGACCTGGATCTCATAGGCGGTATTTTGCAATTGATTGAATTTTCCGAGCCACGCGAACGGAAACCATACGGATTTTTCCAAGAGTGACTGGGTGAATCCACCGTATCCACCAAGCGGAGAAACGACGGCATGATTTGTCCAAATGCTGGGAATTCCCTTTTTACGCAGTTGTCGAGGTAGCGACATTCCTAAGAATCGATTCCCGAAGTTGTAGAAGGTTGTTTGGAAATGGGTCAACTCGATTCCAAGTGCAAATACCTCCAAAGTGATTTTTTTCGCATAATTTAGATATTCAAAACCCGGAGATTTTGACGGGGGATTCCATTCAATATGGTCGGTAATGTATTCCCCAATTCTGTGCGTCGCGAAAAAATCCAGAGGATCGCTTGATAGTAGATAAATCTGATAGTCCTTTGAAAATTCTTCAATAAGAGCTTGAACCAAAACGCTTACTCCTCCTGGAATAGACAGTGGTGGATCGACCACATAGAGCAATTTGGGCTTGGACATGGGTTGGTTCACGTTTTAACTAGACTTTTGAAATGATGCTGTTTATGCCGCGTGAATCCGCGATTTCGTCTTTTCCCAAGTTTGGCAACAAAAATGGAAGATTTCTGATCGCAGCTTCGAATCTATTCCAAAAATCCAGATCAGCGGTATGACAATGACGACAAAAATGAAGCCGCCAATGCTGAGTTGCTGGACAGCGTCGAGTTTTGTGAATGATGGAATGCGAGTGCTTGTGAAAAAGATGCCTGTGAGCACCAGGATTGTGGCTGGACGCACTACCCAATATGCAATTTCATATCGTGGGATATCAAAAAAGCATGATGTGCGATTGACTCCGTAAGCTCCTGTAAGAAAAATATTGCAGACCAGGGCGGCGATGAGTAGTCCAGTGAGTCCGGCCAGAGGAACCAAAAAGAAGCATAATGTGACGAAAGCCAGCCCTTCAATCAGATAGACGTATTTCATGCCGCGGAGCTGTTTGGTGAGTCCGGTGAGTCCGGTGTGGCAGCGCGTCACGGCGGTGCTGAACAGCACGCAGGCTAGCAGGTAATTGTTCCATGGATTCCAAGTGACTTTTCCCGAGGTCCAGATTTCAATGAAAGCCCCGTTCATCAGTGCGATTCCGGCGCTCGCCGCCACGGCCATCACGGCTGAAATAGCAACCAAGTCCTTGAAGCGCTTTTGCAATTGGCCGGCTTCCTTGCGCACGATCATTTCCGCCAGTCCACCAGCGGAGGAGTCCAGCACCCTCGCGACGAATTGCTGGGCCATGCTGAAGATCTTGGTGGCGACCGACCAGGTAGCGGCGGCTTCCATGCCGAGCAGGCGGCTGACCAAGATGACCTGGCTGGCCGAGGCGAGCTGAGCCCCGAGGTTCATCAGGAACAAGCCGCCGCCGAAGTGAAAGAGCTCGCGGAAGAGCCGCGGGTCATAGCGTCCCCGGTGCTCGCGAGGCGGATAAAAGCCCTGCCGCCGGCAAAAGAGATAAATAGAGAACGAACTCAGAAAGGTGCCCACCACAGATGAAACCGTCAGGCTGTAAACGTGCCAACCCAGGTGGAAGCCGATCCAGAGCACGGCGAAGTTGCTGACCAGGCTGAGGCTGCTGGAAAGGTTGCTCAAGTCGAGGCGTTGGTGGCACCACAGCGGCGAGCCCAGAGCGCCGAGCGACAGCCTCAAACCGCTCAACACGGCTTGGGCCGCCATCAGGATGGCGAAAGGTTGGTGCAGGCGGGCGGGCAGGTCCAGCAAGGGCGGGGCAAACCACGCCAAGGTCAGCCCCATCAGGGCCACCAGCACGCCCTGGATGGCAAAGACCCGGCCACCGGTGCGCAGGATGCTGCCGTAGATCCCGTCCTCCATCTGGTCCTTGTGATCGGACAGCGAGCGGGCCACCGAGCCGGTCATGCCGAACTCCAGCAACATCAGATAGCCGGAGAGCTGGGTGACCAAGGCCCAGAGACCGAACTCCTCCTTGTCCAGATAGTGAAGGGCCAGCGGAATCGAGGCGAGCGTGTAGAGGATGTTGACACCGATGGCCGCGTAGCTGGACAGCAGGCCGGTGACAAATCGCTTGGAGCGGGACATGAAGAGGAGTTTCGGAAGCCGGAGGGCGGAGTTTCGGGAAGAGGAAGATGAAGAGGAGTTTCGGAAGCCGGAGGGCGGAGTGCGGAGTGCGGAAAGAGGAAGATGAAGAGTTATGCGTTGGTTTTTTCGTTGAAACTCCGAAACTCCGAAACTCCGGTCTCCGGTCTCAGAAACTCCGGCTCAGAAACAGAACGTTTCGTGTTTGTTGATCATGCTGCCGAGTTGGCGGCCGATGGTCGCAGCTTGGGTCTGAAGTTTTCCCGCGCTTTCAGGATCGATGTATTCACATGCTTCGGCGGATGCCAGCCAGTGGAGGGTTTCTTGCAGTTCTCCGTCCGAGTCGGTGAGTTTGGAAACAAAGTGTGCCGGATAGCGTCTCTTGGACCACGCTTCCGTGATGTTTGGGCCGACGGAACGGGATGAACGACGGATTTGGTCGATCAACGAATAGGTTTCGCTTTTGGGCCAAGTCTTGGAGGATTCAAAAATCGACTGCTGTAACGCAAACGCATTCTGATAAACCTCAAGATCACGCAATGAGTTGATTTGCATTGGTGTTCTTATCTGAAACTCCGTCCTCCGTCCTCCGAAACTCAAGCCTCCCGCTGGCGCGACACCATCCGCTCTTCCCTCAGCCGCGCGTGATTTCCTGACTGAAGCACAAACGGAAGTCGGCTGCGTTTCACATAGGCGGGCAGCGGGAGATTGTTTTCCAGTAGGCGGATCATGCCCACCGCTAGCAAGAATGTGGCCGCATTGGTTTTGAAGTCGCCAAAGATGAAAACGAAAAACAGCGGAGCAAAGACCAGTGGAATACTGGCGAACATGGCAAGCGGTAGCCATTCGGTCCCGCGACAGCGAATGATCTGGCGGTGGGCATGGACCGCCAGCCGGATTTGGGCGAGCAGGAAAAAGATCAGGCCTATGTAGCCGATGACCCGGATGGTGGAGACCGGGCCGCTGTGGTAGTCGCCGTTGGCAAGAATGATTTCCCGGTGGGTCTCAAAACCGGAGATGCCGGCGCGGGCACCCTTGCGGCTATTCATTTG
>ERZ1022724.182-NODE-182-length-14891-cov-20.003033_pt1 | contig 14891 bp, 7 predicted proteins | sample MGYA00521091_ERZ1022724 | MGnify/ENA primary metagenome ERZ1022724 (study PRJEB33162, sample SAMN09537610) | freshwater metagenome | isolation source: freshwater | place: Canada:Alberta | collected 2017-07 | study: EMG produced TPA metagenomics assembly of the... | reverse complement strand
ATGAACAAAGAGGGAACCGACTCTTCACCCACACCAGCGGTCATAGACACGCCGCTACAAGCTTTCCCCTTCGCCAACCGCCCCAGACCGCTCCGGCTGGCGGCAGAAGACATCCCAGAGCGACTCGCCGCACCCGTCGGTGGCCGCCTTTGAGAAAATTCCGGCGGGAACATCAGGACATGGCAACTCAGGGCCTGGTGGTGATCTCCGACCAGTCGTCAGTGCGGAACGGAGTGGCCGGCAATCCGGCGGAATTGACAAGATTCACCACGGGGCTGTTAGAAAATGCAAAACGCGCCGCCATCGGCGCTGACACGGCAGCGGAGGAAAGCCTCAGGGTTTTCCCCTCGATCACGGCGTGGGCCGGGTGAAAGCAGCGGTCCGCTCCAGCGATGGTGAAACTCTTGGGTGCCTGGCCGTCTGAGGTGGTCAGGCCCGTGGCATGGTCGAAATGAATGACCAACCCGCCGGCGCGGATTTCCTGTTTTTGATAGACCGGACCATCGGCTTCGATGGATTTCCCATAGCTCCCGGCGAGCGCCTGAAGGGCGAGTCTGCGGCCGACGGCCTGCTTGTTTCGCGGGTGGATATCGAGCGCATCGCCCACGTCGATGGCAGTCGCCATGCCCGTATCCGGTAGCTGCAGGGCAGCGGCCTGAGCCTCGCGCAGCAGCGGCCAACCGTCTTGCGAGGGCAGCTCGGAAACGGGTCCGAAGTTGGCCAACTGCACAAAGTTGAAGGGAAAATACCCTTGCCGGAAATGCACCCGCCAATCCGAGATCAGCAGGGGGAACTTGACCGCGTAGCCTGCGGGGTCGCCTGTGTTCGACTCTCCTTGGTACCAAATCACCCCCTTGATCGGCGATCCGAGCAGCGGCTGGATCATGCCGTTAAACAACGCGGAAGGAATGTCCGCCATGGGTAGCCAGCGGGTGAGCGGCGGCTCAAGTCCATCCGAGAATTTCCATCCGCCGGCGAGCGAGACCCGGAACACCCCGTCCGCCGTGGAAAGGAAAGCATCTTCGGCATTGCCGATGAAACGCGGCACGCCCCAGTAGTTACCGAGCCGGACGGCGATCAGGTTATCCCCCGCTTGGAACGCACCTGCTGGCAGCTCGATTCGGCAGTCCTTACCCTTGACGTCCGCCACCTGTTTTCCATTCACATGGACCATGGCCATGGCATCGGGCCGCGCCAGGGAAAGAATCAAAGGCGAGGCCGCTTGTTCCGCAGTGAGCGTGAGCGTGCGCCGCCACCAACGGAGGCAGTTCTGGTGCGGCGGATCCGCAAGCAACTCGGCAGCAGTCCAGCCGGAATCATCAAAACCGGGCTTCAGCACACCTGCCGCCACCGCCTCAAACGACGTATCCACCTGCTCCATCAAGCGCTGGATGTTGCGTTCATTTTCCTCGATGTGCTTCGTCCAACTGCCGTACTTCGCGTTGAGCTGATCCAGCATTTCCTGTTTCGGATTGGGAAAGCGCCGCATCGCCTGCGGACTCATCCAAGCCTCCACGGGCGAGCCGCCGACCGCGCTGTTGATGATGCCGATGGGGATGCCGGTCTCCTTGAAAATCTCCCGGGCGAAAAACCAGGCGACCGCCGAGCAATCGCCGATGGTTCCGGGCGAGGCGACACGCCAGATTCCATCGGTTAGATCAACCTCCGCGACATCCGACAACCGCTTGGAGACATTGAAAAAACGGATCTCGGGCGTCCGGGCAGCGGCGATTTCCCGCTCCATCTCCAGCACGCCGCCACCGACTTTCCAGTCCATGTTCGACTGACCGGAAGCCAGCCACACATCGCCGAAAAGCACATCCGCCACACTCGTCGTGACACCCTCGCTCGTGGCATCGATCTGAAATGGCCCGCCTGCCGGAAACGCGGGAAACCCCGCCTGCCAGCGGCCATCCGCTCGGACCCGCGCCTGCACTGCGGTTCCGGCGATGACCACGGACACTTCGGCACCCGGATTTCCCACACCATATACCTCGAAAGGCGTGTCACGTTGCAAAACCATCTGCGCGGAAAACAGCCGGTGGAATTGCAAAGCGGCCGCTGCGGCTGGCAATACGGGTGCGCTGAGCGCGGCTGCCATGAAAATGATCAAGGTGCAACGGTGGCCTAGGGATGTCATGGCTGAAATGGCTGGTGAGTCAATGAATGAGCGTGCGAACCTCCCGCAGCAGCAAGCCAAGCTGTAGCGGCCCCCCGGAAAATGTCGCGGTCTATTTGCGGTGATTTGTGATTTTCCCATCCCAACAAGGCGTCGTGGGAGCACCACGGCATCGACTCAAAATCCGCATTTCCGGTCGCTTGGAAGATAGGGCTACCGGCACCTTACCCGCCTGAGATGATCCAGTGCGGATCTGTCTGAGTTTGAATTCCACACTCCTGCCCCGAGGCGGCCTCCTCCGTCGCCGCTTGGTCTGTGGTTCATACAGGACCCGTCATCATGCACGCGTTCACCGACGGCTCAGGGCAGAGTTTCCAATTTGAATGTCGGTTTTCCATGCTTAATTACGATTCTTGAGTGCAGGCTCAATCTGGGACACCACCACTCGGCTTGCTTTCGGTCGGTGCACCAATCAATACCCAATCCCTTCCCATGAATCTCAAAACTCTGCCCTCCACCGCACTCACCTGCGTCTTGCTCCTCGGAGCCCCCGCCCTGTCACGCGCGGATGTGCTCGTCTCGGAAAACTTCGACAGCTACGCCGATGGCAGCCTCAATGGGCAAAATGGTGGCACCGGCTTCAGCAACGCCTGGAACTCATCCGTGAATGTCGGCGGTGGGATCGTCGCCGGAAACGATCCTTCGTTCCGCAGCTTCACGGCCCACACTTTCGGAAATTCCGGAACCCGCTGGCTGTCCTTCGACTGGGGCTTTGCTTCCAAACCAACAGAAAATGGATCCTACGGCGGACTCACGTTTTACGCAGGAGGAGGCGAAAGATTCCTCATCGGCAACACCTGGCCGGGATCGGGCCATGACCTCTGGCGCATGAGTGGCTCGGGCGCGACAGCGGAACTCAATCATCCGGGCATGAAGACCGCCGTGGCTAAAATCACCCTGGGCGCGGGTTCGAGCAGCACCGTCGAGCTCTGGATCGGACCGACCGGCACCCCCGTCGATGTCAATGGTCCCGCACTGATCACGGTGACTAGCGCCAACCTCGAGGGCGTGGATGGAATCCGCATCATGGGCAGGGATTTCGGGGGCGGGTCAAACCAGGCTTTCGACAACTTGTTGATCGGCACAACCGCGGCCGACGTCGATGCCTTTTATACTCCGCCCGCCGCCATCACTGCCACATGGACCAATCCGGCCGGTGGCGACTGGAGCACAGCAGGCAATTGGCTCGACGAGCTTGCAGGCAATGGCAGCGGCAACATCGCGGACTTCAGCACTCTGAACCTCACCGCCGACACCACCGTCCATCTGGACTCTCCACGGACCATCGGCAACCTGATCTTTGGCGACACGGACACTTCGTCACCTGCCGGTTGGACCCTGGGGAACAACGCGAACGCCGGCAACATCCTCACCTTGGCCGGCACCACGCCAACTCTCACGGTGAACGCCCTCGGCGGCACCAAGACGGCGACCATCCGCGCGGTCGTCGCCGGTTCATCAGGCCTCACCAAATCCGGCCCTGGCACGCTCACCCTCACCGCCACGAACACCTACAGCGGCACCACCGCAATCAGCGCCGGCACGCTGCAAATCGGCAACGGCGGCACCACCGGCACCCTCGGCACAGGCCCGGTCTCCATCGCCAGCGTTGCCTCGCTTACGATCAACCGCAGCGATGACTACTCTCCATCTGCCGGACTAAGCATCAGCGGCGCGGGTTCCCTGCTCAAGACCGGCTCCGGCATCCTAAGCCTTTCTAGCAATAGCAACATCTACAGCGGTGGCACTACGATTTCCGGCGGCACCCTGCGTGCCGTTCGCAGCTCGCTCGGCACCGGCGCGGTGGTCGTCAACAATGGCGGCACGCTCAATCTCAATGACCAGTGGGTGCTTTGCGGCCCGAATCCCTACAACGTCACGGAATCAAACATCGGCACACTTACCATCAACGCCGGCGGCACACTGCAACTCGACGCATTGCAAGGCTTCGCCAACGGCGTGCCCAACCTCATTCTCAACGGAGGCTTGGTCACCGGCGGCCCGGATGATTTCCGCGGCGACTTGTTCCTCTGGAACGGCAACCAGCAAATCACGGCAGGCGGCGCGGCCACCTCGACAGTCGCGTCCATCATCGGCGTCACCGGCAACAACAACACGATCACCGTCAATGCCGATAGCACGCTCAACCTCACCGGCGGGATCAAAAACTCGGATTGGTATAGCAATGGCAGCTCGCCCGGCGGCTTCATCAAAGCCGGACCAGGCACGCTGAACCTCACCGGCAGCAGCAGCTACAGCGGCGACTCGGTGATTACCGGCGGCACATTGAAAATGCAGAATCCCTCGTTTTCCACCACGCCCCGCGCCTATGGGGTCGCTACGGGCGCAGTGCTCAATATCGACGGAGAAACGAATGTCGCATCCGGCACCACGACTTTCAGCGGCACCGGAACCCTGCGCATTACCGGCGGAAATCTGTCCAATCCAAATGGTCCCGGCCGCAACCTCAACTTCGCCTTGGGTAGTGGCGCGGTGCTCGACATCCAAGCGGGTGCAGGCATCGTCAACGGCGGTTGGCAGTCGATGACATGGACCAGCAATTTGGCGGACCTGAACGTGAACGGCTCACTCGACCTCTGGGACGGCCAATCGGTTTTAGCGGATGCTCTGACAGGTTCGGGCTCGATTTCGAAGACCCATGGCGGCAATTCACCCACCATGCTGACCGTGGGCCTCGATAACGGCGGTGGGACCTTCAGCGGCACAATCAGCAATGCAGCGGGTCAAATCGCTTTCACCAAAGAAGGCAGCGGAACGCAGGTGCTCACCGGCTCCAACACCTACACGGGCACCACCACCATCAACGCCGGCACCTTGCAAATCGGCGACGGCGGCACCTCCGGGACCCTCGGCTCCGGCCCGCTGACCCTCGCCAGTGGAGCCTCGCTGATCATCAACCGCGGCGACGACTACTCGCTATCTGCCGGACAAAGCATCAGCGGCACGGGCACCTTGATCAAAAACGGCAGCGGCACCCTGACGCTTCCCCGTGCCGCCACCTTCACCGGCACCCTGACGCTCAACGCCGGCACACTCAAGGCCAGCGATCACCAGGCGTTTGGCGCCAGTGGGACGACCTTCGCATTGAACGACGGCTCGATCCATCTCAACGGCTACTCCCAAACCCTCGCGGCAGTGACCGGCAGCGCATCAAGCGGCATCCAAGGCGGCACGGGCCTCATGAGCATCCTGACCCTCGGCAGCGAGAACACCTCATCATCCTACGGCGGCTCGCTGGCAGGCAACCTCGCCCTGGTCAAAGTCGGCACCGGCACCCTGACGCTCTCAGGCGCACTCACCATGAACGGCATCATCACCGTTCAAGAAGGCACGCTGGACCTCTCCACCGCCACCCTCGCTCCGGGCACCCGGATCAACGCCTCGAAATTGGCCACCGTCAAACTCCCCACCGCCCCCATCAGCAAACTTTACATCGATAACGTCAAACTCTCCCCGGGCCGCTGGGGCTCACCCGGCAGCGTCGCGGCAGGACTTGCCGACTTCGAATCCCCCGCCTTCAACGGCCCCGGCGTGGTCACCATCGCCAACACCGGCCCGTCCTGCATGGAACGCTGGAAAACCATGAAGCACGGGTTCTTCGTCCACTACGTCTGGGATGGCACCTTTGGCAGCATGAGACCCGACGGATCCAAACCCACCAGCATCAACGAGACCGCGGACAGCTTCGACGTGCCCGGCTTCGCCAATGACATGGAAGCCATGGGCGTGGAATACGTCATCTTCACCGCATGGCAAGCGAACTTCTTCCCGCTCTATCCCAGCAGTGCCATGGCCAAATACCACTCAGGCCGCACACCCAACCGCGACATGATCGGCGACATGATCACCGCCGTGCGCGCCAAGGGCATCCGTGTCCTGCTTTACACCCACCCCTACCAGCCCATCAAATACCTTGGCACCTTCCCCAATCAAGTGGCGGATCTAGAGTGGAACGACAATCTCATCAACGACGTCTATGCCGAGTTGGTGGAACGTTACGGCGACCAGATCGACGGGCTTTTTCTCGATGAAAACTTCGTGGGCGGAAATCAGGATGAATACGTCGATTACCCACGCCTCCTGGATACCATCCGTCGCCGCAACCCGGAGCTCGTCCTGATGCATAACTGGAATGAAAACATCTATATCTGCGACATGATGCACCGGGAAACTCCCGCCTTCTATTATACCGACTTAAAAGCCAACCCTGATGCAACCTGGACCACCTCGGTGCCCACCACTCAGCTCGTCGCTCCGGGTTGGGGAGCCACCGTCCCCGTCGTCCCCTCACCCAGCACCAACACCGTGACCCGTTCTGCCGCAGGGATTTTCCGCACGGCCGTCGTCGGTGCCGGCTCCTGCACCCTCGGCGGTGGCTGGATCTGGGGAGCCGGGCCTTATGCCGGCACTGGCTTCTGGCCGGAAAACTCGCAAACCTTCGTCGGTCGCTGGGAAAAAGGCGTGCTCGAAGCCATGCAAGGCGCTGCCGCCCTCATCGCGCCCGTCGCCGTCTCTATCAAGAACACCTACCCCAGCACCTCATGGCTCACCGCCCCAGAGACTTCCATCCCCGCTCTCCCCCAAGGCATCGTCGCCACCCGCTCGACGGATGACACCAAGGAATACATCCACGTCCTCAACCCGCCAGCGGGGACCAAAACGCTCCGCCTGCCACCCCCGGCCGATGGCAAGGTCTTCACCAACGCCCGCCTGCTGAAAAACAACCGGGCCGTCACGCTCGCCCGCAACGCCCGAGGCATAACCTTGACGCTCGGCGCATCCGACAACTGGGAGACCCTCGACACCGTCATCGTCATGGACGTCGCCTCGCCCGGTGCACGCTCGCTCATCAACAACAACGACCCCGCCGCCACCTACACCGGAGCATGGACCTACGGCAGCGGCCGTGCCACCACCGAATACGGCCAGGACATCCACGAAACCTCGACGAATGGAAATTTCCTCGAATTTGTATTCCAAGGCACGGAGATCGAATTGATCGGCACCTGCGCGTCCAATCGCGGCACAGCGGATGTCTATCTCGACAACGTTTTCCAACAAACCATCGATCTCTATTCCGCAAGCACCATCTACCGCAAATCGGTATTCGCCAAATCCGGCATGCCCCGCGGCACACACACCCTCAAAGTGGTGAAAACCGGCGGCACACTCCTCACCATCGATGCCTTCCAGGTCACCGAAGTCATCAACAGCAACGACCCAATCCTCAGCTACTCGGGCGCTTGGTCCAGCAAGTCATCCGCAAACGCGATCGGCGGTGAGGTCCGCGAAACCAACAACAACTTCGACACCCTGTCGTTCAACTTCGAGGGCAATGGCATCGACGCCATTGGCTCCAAGGGCGTCGGCGGCGGAACCGTCCGCTTCAGCCTCAACGACGCCTACAGCTTGTCCGTGCCGCAATCTTCGAATTTCTCGCAGAGCCAAGCCCTCGTCTTCACCAACAGCAACACCCAGACTCTGACACAGGGGTCGAATAAACTCACGGTTCTAAAGCTCCGTGGCACCTGGGCGGATGTGGATGCCTTCCGCATCTACAAGGGTTCCTCGAGCACCTCACCTGCGCTGCAGTGGGGAAACAACGGCAACGGCGGCAATGGAACCTGGAATATCGACAACTCGGCGAACTGGTATGACGGCAGCGCCAACGTCAGATGGCTGGATTTCGGCGGCAATGACTACGCCGCCATCTTCGGCGGCACGGCGGGAACGGTCACGCTCGCCTCAAGCATCAACGTCAGCCGCCTGACCTTCAACACCGCAGGCTACACCGTGTCTTCGAACGCGCTGAACTTGAATGGATATCCCGCCACCATTACCACGCCCACCGGCACCACGACGATCAACAGCGTGATTGCAGGTGCCACAAGTTGGAACAAAGCCGGGCCCGGCACGCTCAGGCTCACCAACGCAGCCAACACGAATACCGGGAATACGAGCATCAATGAGGGCACCTTGACGCTGACCGGCACCGCCAGACTCTACTCCAACCTCGGCTGGCAGAGCAGAACCGTCAGCGTCAACAACGGTGCCATCCTCGAAGTGGACCGATGGGACGGAAATGGTTCTCTCGGCCAGTTGGACTACAGTTCCGGAAATCTGGTGATCAACGGCGGAACCATTCGTTTCACCGGCAACTCCAACCAAACCGCCGAGGGCCAGGGCTTCACCATCGGCGCGGCCGGAGCCACGCTGCAATCCAACGCACCCGCGAACCAGACATGGAACATCAATCTTGATACCCGCTGGTGGGCCGGATCCTATGTCATTTCCAGCCCCTCGGGTGGCACGCTCAACCTCACCGGCACGGGCAACGGCCTGATCAGCAAAGTCATCCCCGGAAGCGGCGGCATCACCAAATCCGGAGCCGGCACCTGGTCGCTCACCAATGCCAACTCCTACACCGGCACCACCACCGTCAACGGCGGCACGCTCAGGCTCGGTAACGGCAGCTCCAACTCGTCCCTGGCAAACAGCTCGGACGTAGTCGTAACCAGCGGCGCCCTCAACCTCAACTACAGCGGCACCGACACCATCGACGAGCTCTGGCTCGGCGGCGTGCAGCAAGTCCCCGGCGTTTACAGCGCGGCCAACTCTTCCGGATTCATCACCGGCGCCGGCACCCTCACGGTGACCAACGGCCCGCCTGCTGATCCTCTCCTCGCCTGGATCGAAGCCAACTGGCCAACACTCGCGGACAAGACCCCCGGCGGCGATCCCGACAGGGACGGCATCCCCAACCTGCTCGAATACGTCCTGCAGGGCGGCAATCCTGCGGTTTCCAACGCCACCATCCTACCGACCTCCGTCGCCACCGGCACGAACTTCAGCTTCATCTACTTCCGCCGCACGGCCGCCACCGGCACCACCCAGACCTTCCAACACGGCAGCACCCTCGGCAGTTGGACGGATATCGCCATCCCCGGCGGCGCAGGGGTCGTGATTGCCGACCAAGGCGGCGGCATCGAGCGCGTGGAAATCACCGTGCCCAAGGGCTCCCACAGCGCCCTCTTCGGCCGCCTTCGTGTTCTGAAATGATCCACCCGCCCCGGACGACTCACCGCCGTCGTGGGGCGTACCCCCGGGCTGGCAGGACGGGTATTGCATTCCTGCGGCCCCTCAACCGAATGCCCACGGGACGCAATCGCCCGGCCACCGATCTCAACGCAGTGAGATTCTCACCAACGCGGCAAGCATCCCCCAGCAATCCCGCAGCGGCTTTACTTTGCCACCGCCTTTTTCCACCCAGTTCACGGGCACTTCGATCCACCCCGACCCGTCACGCGCGAGCGCGTGGATCAATTCACAATCGAAGGCCAGACCATTTTCACAAAGCCGCGTGGCAATCCGGCGATACGCCGCTCCCTCGATGACCTTCGCCCCACACTGCGGATCCTCACTCCGCAGGTTGAGAATCAGCCGGGCACTCCCTAAAAATCCGCGATGAAAAACCGCGCGCCACGGACTCTCTAACAAAACCGTGCTTTCCGTCCTTTTCCGAATACCCAGGGCGGAGGTTCCTGACGCCAGCGCCGCCTCGATCAAGCGCAGAATTTCCGCCGGGGTGACGCTGCCATCCGCATCCACGAAAGCCAGCCAGGCGGCCTCGCGATCCAAATCCCAAGCCTCCCGGATCACCGACCCTTTGCCGAAATGCTGCTTGGCGAAATGGACTTCCACGCCCGGAAAAACCTTTGCAAACTGCTTGCAGAGGTCCTGCAAAGCACCGTGCTCACCCGCGGCAGAGCCGTCATCCGCAATGATCCACCGAACCGCTAGCGGTGACGCGGCAAGCGCCTCGGCTAGCTCTCTCCCGAAAACCGCCAAACGCGCCGAGTCGTTCCAGACAGGCGTGACCAATAGGATTTTTTGCGGCAAAACGGACATGAACGATCTGGGGTTAAATTAACATTGCCGACGAAGGCTTTCTTTCATCGTATTTCGCCGCTTGGCAAGGACTTTGGTCATCATCTCCTGTTGGATCCTGGTCATCGGCACCGGGGCCTACCTGCGTTTCGATCAGCTTTCGAATCGATCCTTCCATGCCGACGAGGCCACCGGCGCACGTATCACCGCCTCGCGTCTGGAGTCCGGCACCTATCAGTTCGATCCACTCCACTATCATGGACCCACCCTCAGCGCGTTCACGGTGGGTCTCTGCAAGTTGCGGGGTGAGTCCGGCTGGCAGGAGATGACGAAGCTGACACCCCGCATGGTTACCGCCCTGGCGGGTGCCCTGCTGCTTTTTGTTCCCCTGTGGTGGCGCAGGCGTTTTGGCGATGGGCCCATGCTGCTGGCCTGCGCCGTCATGGCCACCTCCCCCTTGTTAGTCTATTTCAGCCGCATGTTCATCCATGAATCCTTGCTGGTCTTGTTCGGAATACTGGCGCTGGTTTCACTCACCCGATTTCCACGCTACGGCATTCCAGGCCTGCTGATGGGTCTGATGTTCGCCACCAAGGAAAGCTTCGCGATCAGCATCATCGCTTGGACAGCGGCGGCTTTGGGAATCGCCATGGAGCACCGCCGCAGCCTGGACCGGGCATGGCTGGTCCGCACCTGGCGGCGTTTTCGAGTCCCCCTTTGCTGCTCAGTGGTAACGGCGGCGCTGGTTTCCAGTGTTTTCTATACCAATGCTTTCAGCCATCCGCTCGGAATGGTCGATGCCGTTAAAACATTCTTTATCTATCAGACCAGCGCCGGCCACGATAAGCCATTGACCTATTATGCCCAACTTCTCACCGTCCCCTCCCAAACAGGCGGCGTTTGGTGGTTTGGCACTCCAGTGGCCTTGCTTGCCCTGTTAGGATTTGCAAACAGCTTCCGGCCACAAATCTCAGACCCTTGGGTGATCCGCTTCATTGCCTATTCCGCCCTCGTGCATTTCCTGATCTACAGCGTGATCGCCTACAAAACTCCGTGGCTCGCGTGTCTTCCGTGGGCGCACGTATGCCTGCTCGCGGGCTTTGCGCTTAGCGGTTTTTCCTCACGCGCACGCTGGATCCAATTCACCGTGACGGCTCTGGTCATCACCTGTCTTGGCAGCCAACTCCGCCAAACCCGCCACATCCGCGGCCGCTTCGCTTCCGACGAGCGCAACCCCTTCGCCTACGTGCCGACCCGCAATGACATCGAAACGCTCGCCCCCTGGCTCAAACAACTTCAACAAGTCCTACCGGAAAATGGCCTCGATCCCATCGGCGTGATCGGCACCGACTACTGGCCTCTGCCCTGGTATCTCAGATCATTCGGGAAAATCGGCTACTGGCCCACTCCACCCGCCGACCTCACCACCTTTCCGCTGGTCTTTGCCATGCCGGAAGTGGAGCCAGCCGTGGCGGCGTCTCTCCAGCACACCCATACCGCCCTGCCCCGTGGACTGCGTGCGCAAGTGGCCGTGACTTTGTTTCTGAGAAATGATATCTGGCAGCGCTGGCAAAACAAGAAACCATGATCCACCCCGACCGAAAACCACCGCATCGCTTCGCTCACGACGCCATGAACACCACCTTCCATTTCTGGATCGAGGCGGACGATGAGCACGCCGCCCGTGACATGGCTAAGGAATGCTTTGATCAGGTCGATGGCTTGGAAAAACGCCTCAGCCGCTTCATCGACGACAGCGATATCTCACAAATCAACCATTTGCCAAGCGGCGAGACACTCTACATCAGTCAAGCCTGCCACCAATGCCTGTTAGCTTCCGTGGATGCTTACGCACGAACCGGCGGCTTGTTCGACATCACCCTCGGCGCGCGCATCGCACACCATCGCACCAGCAGCACGGAAGAGGCACCGCCCTTGGTGGGAAAGCTGATCATTCATCCCGACATCGCCGCGGTGACGTGCGAGATTCCCGGGCGCGAGATCGATCTCGGCGGAATCGGCAAGGGCTTCGCACTGGACCAAGTCCGGGCAACCCTCATCGAATGGGGAGCGGAAGGCGGGCTTCTCACGGCGGGCGCAAGTTCGATGCTCGCCTTCGGTCCGAACGCATGGCCGGTTGACCTCAAGGGCAGCGGCGCCGCGACACAGATCTCCTTGCTGAACCAATCCCTGAGCGCCTCGGGGACCGGCATCCAGGGAAACCACATCCTTCACCCCGGAGGAAGCGACGCCATGCCCGGGAATCCACTCTCACGGTTATGGGTCACCGCGCACACGGCCACGCTTGCGGAAATCTGGTCCACCACCTTGATGTTGGTGGAGCCAGGCGTCATTCCGGACTTCATCGCGGGTGAGCCGACCCTCCTCGGTGTGTATGCCGACACGGGGCCCCAGATCGAGGCGTTCTTTCCCTGATCAGGTCAGCTTGGGTTCCCAACCTGCCCGGTAAACCCGCTTGAGGGTCGCTTTCACCTCGGGCATTCCACGCGCTTCCATGGCGCTCATGTTCCAGTCGATTTTCTTGCCGAGGCGAACGGCGAGGTTTCCGACAAGCACCATTTCCGTGAGCGGGCCCGCGTGTTCGGAGAAGTTGGAGATCGGCTTGGGCCCTTCACCACGCACCGCACGGCAGAGTTCTTGCGTAGGTCCTCCAATCACCCGTGCATATACTTTTTCCACGTTCTCCGGTTTTTCACGGACACCCTTCCGATAGAGGACCGGCGGAGTGCTACCGTAAGCGTCATTGATGAACAACACGCCTTCCGTGCCGACAAACACCTGACCGAAGCCTTCATTGAGCTGAAGATCGGCGGGAATCCCCGGCGGACGCACGAAGTCCTTGTCGGTATTCGGATCATCGACGCCATCCTGCCAGATCACCTTCACCGCCGCGCGTTTTCCCTTGGCGGGAAACTGATAGACAATCGTCGAGCGCTTGGGGGCCAGATGGTCGTCAAACTCGGATACCTTGCTCGCCTCAACGACAAAGTCCCCATTGAGCTGGAGAGCCCAAAACGCCGAATTCATGCTGTGGCAGCCGATATCACCCAAGGCCCCGCAGCCGTAGTCCCAGAAGCCACGCCACTTGAACGGGTGGATACCCGGATGGTAAGGGCGATCCGTCGCCACGCTGCCTTGCCACACGTCCCAGTTCAGATCCGCTGGCACGGGCTGGGCGGGGAACTCCAAACCGGGCCCCTGCGGCCAAATCGGCCGGTTCGTCCAGTAGTGGACTTCCGTGACATCACCGATCATGCCCGCTTCGATCCACTCACGGAGAACACGAGTCCCTGCCATGGTCGCACCCTGGTTCCCCATCACCGACAGCACATTCTTTTCCTTCGCATAGTCCGCCAAGGCCCGGGCCTCCCAGAGATTGTTGCACAGCGGCTTTTGCACCATGACCGGCTTGCCATGGCGGATCGCCTCCACGGCAATCGGAAAATGCATGTGGTCCGGAGTGGATACCGTCACCACGTCGATCTGATCAGCCACCGTGGCGAACATTTCGCGATAGTCGGAGAAAAACCGGGCATCAGGAAACTTCTCAATCGCCTTGCGAGCCTGGTTCTTATCCACATCGCAAAGAAAGGCGATCCGGTTGCCTGGAGAAATCTCGGTGATGTCGCTCAGCCCCTTGCCACCACAACCGACAGCGGCGACATTGAGTTGCGAGAGAACTTTCTCCTCGCCGAAAAGAAGATTGGGACCAAGTGCTGTCCCCGCAAGGGCAGCTGCGGATTTCATGAAACGACGGCGGCTTAGGTGAAACATAACGGCTTTTTTGTCATGGGTTGGCCCGGGACTGGGTCGGTTGATTTTTTGTCACGAGAGCATACACTCGAATCTCGTCCAATCATTCAGGGTTGGTAGATTTTTAGCCAGAGCCCTGGCGGGTTCTTGAATGTCGCAAGGCTTCAGCGCTTTTTCCGCAACCTCTTGCCGGTCAAGCGTGTAGCGATCAAGTTCGGACAACGTCCCTTGAGCCTCAGTTGCTCGCAGTTCGCCTCAATCTTGATCGTTTGCCGGACCGGCTTGTAACCGAGCCGCCTCGCGACACAGTCGTTGAGCAAATCCATGTGGGCGTCCTCAAATTCAAGAACCCGCCCACAGTCGATGCACACCAGGTGATTATGCGATGGCCGATCTAAAAAATTCGGGTCGTAGGTCGTCTGGTTGTCTCCCAGATCGATCTCCCGCAGCAAGTTTGCCTCGACCAGCAAGCCCAGCGTCCGGTAGACCGTCGCCCGCGATGTTTCCGAATCGATTTTGCGCGCCCGCTCGAATAGCTCGTCGGCCGTGAAATGCTCGTCCTTGGAAAACGCTGCCTTGACGATGGTGTCACGCTGCCCCGTCCGCCGCAATCCCTTGCGCCGGATGAATTCATTGAGCCTTTCCTGAATCGCATCGTCCACAAAAAGACCCTATCCCCCGAAACCCGTCACTGGAAGCCGAAACTCGCTTCCCACATGCGGCCCGATCCGCTGAAAAATCAAATCAGCCACCTACCCACGCAAACCACCCTCACCGAGACACGGGCCGATGGGTCATGAAGCCGGGCTGAATGACTTCCCCAACAAGATTCCATCAAACCCATTCATCCTTTAAACCTGCTTCTTCAGATCTCTGGCCGGCCATAGCAGGCCGGCCGCAGCGGCACCGTTTCCTCGCGGCTTCCGTGCGCCGCTCTTCCGCCTGGAGCCAAAGTCTCCCGGAATTTCTCGAAAAATTCCTCCACCAATCCCCTGGCCCCAATCCACGACTCCTCTTTGCGATCTCTGCG
>ERZ1022724.181-NODE-181-length-14959-cov-87.320988_pt1 | contig 14959 bp, 15 predicted proteins | sample MGYA00521091_ERZ1022724 | MGnify/ENA primary metagenome ERZ1022724 (study PRJEB33162, sample SAMN09537610) | freshwater metagenome | isolation source: freshwater | place: Canada:Alberta | collected 2017-07 | study: EMG produced TPA metagenomics assembly of the... | reverse complement strand
CGTTAACTGTCATTGTTGTGCTTTCCTAAAGTTGGACGCACTAAGCACGTTTTTTAAGCTTGCGTCTTTCTCTTTCTGAAAGGCCGCCCCAGATGCCAAATCTCTCATCGTTTGCAAGTGCATACTCGAGGCACTGGGCCTTTACGTTGCAACCTGTACAAATTCTCTTTGCGTCTCTTGTCGAGCCACCCTTCTCCGGAAAGAAAGCTTCTGGGTCAGTCTGTGCACAAAGTGCATCTGCCTGCCAGGAGAGTGGATCTTCTTCAAAGTCTGAGTAAGCACCGGCAACGCCTAAAAGGATTGGGTCGATAAACCAGTTATCGGGAACTTGTCCGCGAGTTTCCATGTGTTGCAATTCCGTTCACTAAGTTGCCACTTCCCCCGAAAGGATTTAAGGCAAAACTTTCATTCGTGTAATTACACTGTTGTTATTCACCTGTTGTCAAGTTGAAATCCCCAATCTGTGGGGTCCCCAGGCCACTAAATCCGCCAGTATCCTTGAGGCTATGAGCGTATTGGTGACCGGCGGAGCAGGCTATATCGGGTCCCATGTGGCCCGTATTCTGGCCCAGTCTGGCAACCCAGTCGTAGTGGTCGATGACCTCTCAACAGGCTTAGATTCAAGGGTTTCAGGGCTTTCAGTGACCCATTTAGAGCTTTCTGAGGCTGGTGCCACAGGCGTCCTGGAGCAGCTAATCACTGAGCACAAAATCACCTCAGTTGTCCATTTGGCAGCCCTAAAGCAGGTCGGGGAATCGGTTGAGAAACCCGAAGAATATTTCTCAAAAAACCTTGGTGGACAGGCTAATTTGCTCTCGGCCATGCGAGATACCGGGGTGAAGAAACTGGTGTTTTCATCCAGCGCCGCAAGCTATGGCGTGCCTGATGTGGACCTAGTTTCAGAAGATCAGGTCCCAGCTCCGATTAACCCCTACGGCCAGACCAAGCTAATTGGCGAGTGGATGGCTCAGAATGCGCAAACTGCTTGGGGGCTATCGCACGTTAGCCTTCGATACTTTAACGTGGCCGGAGCTGGCTGGCCAGATCTTGCCGATACTCAGAAACTAAACCTGATTCCAATTGTCTTTGCAGCTCTAAAGGCCGGCACCAAGCCCAAAGTGTTTGGTAGCGACTATCCAACACCTGATGGCAGTTGCATCCGCGACTACGTTCACGTGATGGATTTAGCAAAGGCCCACGTTGCAGCACTTGATTACCTAGATAAAGACTCAAGACCTCACTCAGTGTTCAATGTTGGAACCGGTTCCGGATCTTCAGTTCTAGAAGTCATGGAGCAAATCAAAAAGACAACAGGAATTGACTTCGAATACGAGCTTGTAGCAAGAAGAGCTGGAGACCCACCAAGGCTGATCGCTGATGTCTCCAGAATAAACAACGTTATGAACTGGAAATCAGAGAACTCTCTGGTTGAGATTGTTGAAAGCGCTTGGAAAGCGCTGAACTAAAAAAGGGTCTAAGAACCTAGAACCACAAAAGCTTCGCCGCTGCCGCTCAGGCTAAATTTCTTCGCCTGGCTAACAAAGACAACTTCACCTTTTTTCAGCACTTCACGCTCTTCTAGGCTGGTGCCTATTGCGATCTCTCCATTGACACAAACAACCACTGCACCGGCGGGAAGATCTAGATCTGCCAGCAAGTTTGTTCCCGTGATCTGCGCCCGATAGACCCGAAACTCCGAAGCACTAACTGGATACTCAATCAGGCCTTCGGCCAGCTTCTTAGTTGCCACTACAGGATTGCCAAGTTCCGAGAAATCGGTGATTCTGCTTAGCTCAGCTTTATCGATGTGCTTTGAGGTCAGTCCCCCGCGAATTACGTTGTCGCTGGCAGCCATAACCTCAAGACCAAGTCCCGAAAGGTAGGCATGCAGGTTTCCAGCCGGAAGAAAAATTGCCTCACCGGGAGTAAGTTCGATGTGATTTAGTAGCAGCGCCACCAGCGCTCCGGTGTCCCCCGGATACTTTTCCAAGAGCCCAACAGTTAGCAGCCTTGCCTGCTCGGCGATTGAATCACTATCTAGGCTCTCGACACTTTTGGTAAATCGCTCCGCAAGTGCTCGGTCTTCCAGCAGCTCCATAAAGATCTCTTCGACACTGGCATCAGTTGCAGCTAGCGCTGCAAGCTCACCAAACCTGGGTTCAGATTCGGAGAAGGCTAGAAAAATCTCCAGCACTTGGGCTCTAGGTCTAAATCCACAAAGTGCTTCGAAGGGCGTGATTGCAATCAAGATCTCGGGCTTATGTGAATCGTCTTTGTAGTTTCGCTCAGCTGCAGTTAGGGAGATTCCAGCTGCATTCTCTTTCGCAAAGCCCTCTTTGGCTTGGACACTGTTTGGGTGTACCTGGATAGAAAGAGGTGATTGCGCAGCTAGAAACTTGACTAGAAATGAAAGCTTGGATCCGATAGCTTCCGAAAGGCTCTGGTTCGAGCCTTGGATTTTAGACTCACCACCATCGTGAGTTCCGAACCAGACTTCAGCGACTTCCCTGTCTGCCACACCTAGTCCGAAATGGTCTTGAATGAGATTTTTTGATCCCCAAGGGTAGTTTTTTACTTCCCCGCCGATTCGAACTAACAAGGTAGCTCTTTCCTAGCTCTTGAAGTGCTCGTTGGCTCGCTCGAGGTCTTCAGCAAAATCAACCTCAACGGCATACAAGTCACTTATATCTACAGCCTGGAACCTCAGGCCATCAGATTCAATTCCAACCTCGATGCCACGCTCGAAATAGTCCTGGTCATCGACACCAGCAAGGCGCTTGATTAGCGCCTGCTTATCGGTCGATGAAACAAAGTTGATGCCAACGGCTTCACCAAGTCCGTTCACAACCTGCTTGGAAAGCTCTGCGATATAGCCATCAGCTGAGAGGGTGTATTTGACCTCTTCTTCACTGACCTTAGAGGTGTTGACTACAACAAAAGACTGGTCGGCCTCAATAAGAGGTAGCACGCGGTTTAGAACTTCCGGGTCAAAAACCACATCACCGTTGAGCCAGAGAGCTCCCCCATCATTGGAGGCCCGAAGAGCCTTCAGCAAAGACTTCGAGGTGTTGGTCTGGTCGTAAAGCTCGTTGTAGACAAAGGTTGCCTCAGGGAATCGCTCGATGATTGCCTCGAGCTTGAATCCGACCACAATCATCGCCCGGAAGTTTTCTCCGAAGGCCTGAGATAGGTTATCCATCTGCTGCTTCATGATTGAGCGACCATCACGCAATTCAGTGAGTGGCTTTGGAAGAGGACGGGCAAGCCTTGTTCCCATCCCGGCTGCCAGGATGATTACCTGTTTAGACATACCCTCAAGTTTAGGGAAGTTTGAGTACTTGACCGATGCGAATGCGGTTCGGGTCGGTGATTGCGTTCAGATCCATAAGAATCCTCGTGGTGGTTCCGAAGCGAGAAGCAATTCCTGTCAAAGTATCACCCGATTTAACCGTGTAATTCTTGGCCCCGGTGGAGCTTTGAGTTGGAGTAGGAGTTGGGGTTGGTGAAGCTGTTGGCCTTGGCGTTGCAGTAGCTGTTGGGCTAGGTGTCGGCCTTGGGGTCACAGTTGGTGTTGGTGTCGGTCTGGCAGGCGCTGGCGTGGCTGTTGGAGTAGGAGCCGGGGCAACAGAATCAGAGACCACCGAAGTTGAATTGCTTACCTTCGATCCGGTTGGAACTCTTGCGGCAAAGACAGCGTCAACTGGAATCGAGCTCGGGCCAGTTCCCTTTAGCGCTACATACTGAGCCTTGTTTGCAAGCGGTCGCTTCTTGCCGTTTTCAACCAAGAAGAATTTGCTGTCAGCGGTTCTAATAAATCTTGACCCAGCAGCGTTTGCAACCGAAAGCGTCGCACAGGTTCCAGGATCTAGTTCACGAGCGGTAGTTGGGTAGTGAGTGAAGGTTTCTGCACTTACTCGAACAAGCTTTCCTGCAACAACTAGGTGAGGTTGCGCGCTACAGGTGACCTTGATTCCAGAAAGGTTGCCAGCGCGCTGGTAGGAAGAAACGGCTGACTTCTTTACTGTTCTAGCCGCTCCGAGTCCAAGGGCACGAGCTTGTTCAGTGCTTGGGATTTTGTATAGGCGGCTTAGCCCATCAACTAGGAAGTTCGAGCTTCCCACTCGAATCAGTGCGCCGGGAGGAATTACTTGACTACCCTTGCGCATCTGACTCAAAGCTGATGGTGAGATGCGGTGCACTATGTTCTCGGTCAAGCTTGCTCGAACTGCTTTGCGATCAGAGGTTTGAATTGGCCTTAGTTCTCCGTCATTGACCAGGAACAAGGTTGCGTTGGCAGTGGAGCGAACTACAGCAGGAGTGACAAGTTCCTCGGCAACAGTTGGAATCATGCTCAGCACAGACGCCGGCAAAACCGAAGGCTCCTCAATCCAGTTCTCAGTGTCCTTGATCAATCGCTTACCGGTTGGAGTCAATAGGTACTGCTTGCCCTCGGCATCGGCAACGATGGATTGAATCACAGGACCCTTAGCAAGTGCATCAATGCTTTGAGTGCTCAGCGTTGAACCCTGACCCTTGAACCAAACTCCGAAGTTAACATCTGTTGCTGTAGCTGGATCGATTCCGAAGAAGCTGCCGTCTGCAATAACCCCTAGGGCTCCGGTCTCACGGTTTCCAACTAGCGACCCGTTGCTAGCAATTGGAATACCAACAGGTAGATAGTTCAGCGACTCACGTCTGATTTGAGAAGGTGCTGCCAGTGAGATGCTGGCTTCGGCTGCGGAAGCGTCATTTAGCACCTCGCGTATGGTTCCAGCCTCGACTAGGTAGCGCTCACTACTAGCGCCTAGAACAACGTTGGTGGCGTCGCCGCCGGATGCCAACGCGCTGAACTGTGGGCTAGTCAGTGTGACAGCCGATCCACAGTTCAATCCAAATGAAGCCACCTGCTCACAAGAGGCAAAGCGAATTCGCTTTCCGTTGTCAACAAAGGAGTACCTGTCTGTTGTGGCGTTTCGAATGAGTGGAGTCATATCTCCAACGGTTGCGAAGCTGTCTAGGTAGTCCTTCGAGATTTCACCGACTGGACCTAAAGGTGCAAGAGATGCAAGTAGCTGAGCATCTGGGACTCGGTACTTGACCTCGTCGACGATAAAGAAGGTGTCTCCTCTAGCGGCCTTTAGTAGGAAGCCACCTCCGATAGGAGAGCCGAACCAGTCAGAGAAGAATCTCCAGAAGTTTCTGTTTCCGTAGGAGCTGCAGCTATCTCCGGTTGAGTAGAGGTTATCTAGCGCAGCCTGGTTTGGAACATACGGTGTGTAGTAGTACAAAGCTGCAGTTGCCTTGTTCTGCAGAGTAAACGACTGCGAACCACAACTTGGACGGTTTGGATAGTACGGCCGAGAAATAACTGTTCCAGGTCTTAGCCAGGTGAAAGATCCTGCAGGGTTGCTGTACCAGTTCAGCTGACCGACACCTTTATACAGCTGCCAGAAAAAACCTGCCGAAGCTGCGCTACAACCACTCGGACTATCGGGGCAGTCCATACCTAATGCAAAGTCGTATGCTCTAGGACTTGGATCGGTTGCAGTTACAAGTCCTTGCTCTTTCTGAAGCTTCACCAAGATAACTCTTGGGTTGATGCCACAAGCGCGTGCAATGTCATAGATCAGTTCAGCTGCAGTGATGTTCGACTTTGGTGGAACAGATTCACATCTACCAGGAGAGCCAGTAGCGCCCGGGGTGCTAAGTCGGTAATCCTTTAGACAGCCTGGGCGATCGGCTGCTGCGCGACAAGCCGCTACGCGACCATCCAAAAACCTTTGAATGTCGGCAGCCGTCATAGTTCCAAAGTCATAAAAGACGCTATCGCTGATGATTAGCCCTGGGTCAAACATCGAACCGTTTAATGCAGCAGCAGGTTCTTGCTCAGAAGGTATTGCAACCAAACCGAAAACGGTCAGGGTCATAACCGTCGCGGCAGCCCAAAACTTTCCAAGCGATTTGAACATTACGGAATGATCACCTCAAACTTTTCAGACTCCCCTTCGTACTTGGCAGACTCGTAGCCAATAACTACATCCACCATTCCTTTAGGCAGTCTGGAAAGCGCGGTGGTTAGAGGAAAGCACTGAGTAGTGCTTACATTGTGCTCAGCCGGAACTCGTTCCATGACAATTGGGGTATTGCCCGAGTAAAAAGTAATGATGCACTCTCCGCCATCTTCAGCGAAGTTAACTACTTCACCGATTATCTGGAGGTTGGTGCCAACAATTTCATAGAACAAAACACGCGGCTTAGCCAATTCCTTTGGAGCCGCGGTTGGGGTCTCAGATTCGGTCGGAGTTGGAGTCACTTCGGAAGAGCTTGGGCTCGGGTTCATCGGATCGCTTGGAGTCTCATTGCTACCAAGGTTTGGATAAAACAAGGCGCAACCAGCCAGGGTTGCAACTGCAACCAAAGTTGTGGCGATTAACAGGGTCCGCTTCATGCTCAACTCCTAGACACTCTAAAGTCTAGGTTTAATGTTCTGAAAAGACGCTGTGAAACGCGGTGAGTGTTGCATCCACCACACGCTTCGAAGCAAGACCATCCTCTAGCTTGTTGAACTTGTGTTGCCAGGCCAAATAGCGATCTGCGTAGTCAACTTTCTGGGTATCAATATTTTCTAAGGCTTTTCTCAGGAATGAAGAGTCTCTGATGATGGGCCCAGGTGCAAGTTTCTCGAAGTCAAAATAGAAACCCCTTTTCGCAACGTAATCATCAAGATCAGGAGCGAGAAAAATCATCGGCTTTCCAGTCACCGAAAAATCAAACATAGAAGATGAGTAGTCGGTCACCAAGACATCGGCAGCCAAATACAGCTCTGCAACATTCCTATACTCCGTGACGTCGATGGCTCCCCCGGCAACTTGAGCGCTGTGGGCTGAGTGGGTGTTGGTGTGCCCTCGAAACAAAACTGTGACGTTATCCCCGAGAGAGCCTTGCAAAAAATTCACCGGCTTCCAGTTTCCGGTTGCAGTTCTTTTGGAGTCTCGCCAGGTTGGTGCGTAGAGCACCACCTGCTGTTTGCTATCTGTTATTCCAAGAGATTTTCTTATGAGATCTCGGTCATTGGCTCGACTGACCAAGATGTCGTTTCTGGGATAGCCAGTTTCCAGAATTGTTCCCTTGTAGCCAAAGGTGCTTGGGAAGATCTGAGTGCAGTACTCACTTGGCGAAATCAGGAAGTCCCAGAAAGATGCTTCTCGATCCATCATTTTCAAGTAGCTGCCGGTTGGTACCACGTCGGCTATGTCTCGACCCAGACGTTTCAGCGGTGTGCCGTGCCAGGTCTGGATGTAGCGCTGCTCACTGCGCTTACGAAAGTAGCCTGGGAAATTTGTGTTGTTCACCAACACTCTTGATGTGGCCAGGGCTTTTAGCCAAGCGATTGAGCCGTGCTTTACTCCCCTAGATCCCTCAGGCGCTTTGGTCTTTGAGTTCACGGTGAACAGCAGTTCAAATTTTGGATTTCTTGAAAGTACTTCAGTGAAGATTGCGTAAGGGTTATCCCCAATTACCTTTCCCTGAAAGGACTCGAAGAGAATGCTGTTTGAGATTTTTGATCTGCTAAAAAAGCGATAGACGGCACCGCGGAACCAGTCGAGCTGCCTTCTGCGAAGCGCACCAAGAATTCGCGTCGGTGAGTACTTCACTTCTTGTCTCCGGCATCAACTATCTTCCTGGCTCCAAAGGCAAGTCCAATCCAGAATCCACTCGCCCAGCTCAGGTGCATCACCGGCAGCGCAACAAACACCGCCAAACGATCCAAAACGTCCAGTTGTTTTGCTGTTCCGGAAGCGAAACTCAAAACCAAAAGATAAAGCGCGATTGGAATAATCAATGCTTGCTGTGGGATTGCTCCGACCAAAGCCAAGATCACTAAGTCAACTAACAAAAGTAGGGCTGCCGGAGGGATGAAATACCTAATCGATGCTTTACCCGGTGCTCTTCGAGTAAGTTCTCCACGCCAAACCCCAGTTGAGTAAAACTGCCAAGCCAAAGCCTTCACATTTGATCTTGGCCAGTACTTCACAACCAGTTCAGGGCTAAACCAAACTTTGCCGCCGGCGGCTTTCAACCGTTGCGCGAGATCCCAATCCTCACCGCGAACAATCTTTTCGTCGTAACCGCCAACCGCCTTTAGGGCCTTGGCATCAAAGATTCCAAGGTAAGCAGACTCAGCTTCTCCGGCCTTTCCCCCAACGTGGTAGCTGCCACCCCCAAGCCCGAAGCGTGATCCATAACCAAAAGCAACTGCTTTCTGAAGTGCTGTTTTGCCAACCGCGCTCATAACTCCGCCGACCAAAACAGCGCCGGTTTCCTCCAGGATCTCAACGCCTCTGGCAATGTATCCAGGCGCAAGCTCGCTATGAGCATCAACGCGAACAATCACATCACTGGTGGAAAGCGAAATGGCAAGATTCAGCCCAACGGTAGTTAAGCCCTTTGGATTTTCAATGAGCTTTACATTTGAGTGCTTTGCTGCCAGCTCCTTGGCAACCCGTTCAGTTTCATCAACCGAAGGGCCTAGCGCGAGGATGATCTCGAGCTTGCCGGGATAGTTCTGAGCCAAAACGCTCTCCACTGCACTAACTAGATGAGCCTGCTCGTTTCGAACTGGCATCATCACGGTGACTGCCTTGAAGGTGTTGCTCATCTACTCGCTGTCGCCTTTATCCATTGCGGCAACAAACGCATCGCAAACAGTTTTCGGATCGCCATCCATCAATAGCTCGCCCTTTTCAAGCCAGATCACACGGTTGCAGGTGTCTTGAATTGATTTCATGTTGTGGCTAACTAAAAACACTGTTCCGGCTTCTTGACGCATTTGGCGAATCTTTTCTTCAGCCTTCATTCGGAACTGGCGATCTCCAACGGCAAGTGCTTCATCGATAATCAGAATGTCGTGTCTTTTTGAAGCGGCGATAGAAAAGCGAAGGCGCGCTGACATACCTTGTGAGTAGGTACGCATTGGAAGATCAATGAAGTCTTTTAGTCCCGAGAAGTTAATGATTGATTGGGTAGCTTCCGCAATCCCCTTCTTGTCATAACCGATTGCAAGACCGCCCAGCATGATGTTCTTCTCACCGCTTAGGTTTGGCAAAAGTGCTGCCCCTACGCCCAGCATGGTTGGTTTACCGAGTGTGTAGACCGCACCTTTGGTAGATGGGTAAAGCCCTGCGATTGATCGCATCAAAGATGATTTACCAGAACCGTTTGAGCCAACAATTCCAACGGTTTCACCCTCGTGAACCACAAAGGAAACTCCCTTGACTGCGTGAACTTCACGCATGCGAGTTTTCTTGGCTTGGGAGCCTTTTACTGAGTTAGCTCTTTTGCCTGTTCCAAATACCTTGTAGATAACGTGAACATCGTCAACTACAACTACTGGCTTGCCCTTCGAGGCATCAGTCGCGGCCATAGCGCTCCTCAGCTCTCCAGAAGTAGAGCACTCCAATTACAAAAGTGCCGACGGCCCAGCATGAAGCCGCAATCCACAAAAACGGCGTCATCTGCATATCGTTTATCAGGGCCCCGCGAGCCAGGCTGATGAAGTCATAAACCGGGTTCAACATCGCAACAGCCAGTAGCTCTGGGTAGCCCGCGAAGATGCGCTCTATCTCAAAGAAGATTCCGCTGGAGTAAAACATCAAGCGAGTAATGAAAGGAACCAATTTTCCAAGGTCCTTAACCTGCACGGTCAACCTGGCTGAAATCATTGCAAGGCCTGTGCTGAACAGGAACATCAAGAAAGTGATTGGAATCAGATACAACCAGTCCCAAGTGATCTGCTGACCGAAGGCCAGCATCACAATCGGGAGAATCGCAAGCTGCGGAAGGAAGTTAATGAATTCTCTGACAACGGCAGAAAGTGGCAACAAGATTCTTGGGAAGCTTACGGTCCTTAGCAATCCAGTATTCGAAGTGATTGCCTTGGCTCCAGATGAAAACGAACCGGAGAAAAACGAAAACAAAAACACACCGGTAATCAGAAACGGAATGAAGTTATCTGGCCTGAGATCTCCAAGAATCAATCCAAAAACCAGTCCGTAAGCGAAAGCTTGCAGGGAAGGCAGTAGCACTAGCCACCAGCGACCAAGTCTGGTTCTGGCATTTGCTGACTCGGATGCGTAAAGCGACATTGTGAAGGCAAAGTCGCGTCGAGCCCACGCCTGCTTTAGGTACTCACCAAACTTTGGGCGAACGCCCACCTGGGTCAGACCATGCGAGAGTGCATAGTCAGCTAAATTCATTTTCCGCCTCTAGAAATTTCGGCCTTGAGCTGCTCGTTCTTTTCAGCAACCAAAGACGCTAATGACTGCCCGTACTCAATTAGCTTTTTCTCCAGAACTTTGTCGCTTGTTCCAAGAATTCGAGCTGCCAAGATTCCAGCATTTTTAGCTCCACCAATTGACACAGTTGCAACCGGTATTCCACCAGGCATTTGAACTATCGACAGCAGGGAATCCATGCCATCGAGTTTGCTAAGCGATACAGGAACCCCGATGACAGGCAAGGTGGTAACTGATGCCAGCATTCCTGGTAGGTGTGCTGCGCCTCCGGCACCAGCGATGATTACCTTTACTCCACGTGATGCGGCGGCTTTACCCCACTCGATCATTTTTTCTGGAGTGCGGTGAGCCGAGAGAACCTCGACTTCATACTCAATCCCAAATTCCTTCAAAGATTGAGCTGCATCCGACATCACAGACCAGTCTGAGTCTGAGCCCATGACAACGCCGACCAATGGATTGGTCATTATGGACTCCTGTCGAATTGAATCAAGCTCGCCCGCCCAATTTTAGTGAAGATTGGGCTTTAGCGGACACCCAAAATTGCGGCCCGGGCTTGCAAGGCGGTAGCTAGCGCGGATTCATGGGAGTCTCCGATGACGGTGATGTGGCCGAGCTTTCTGCCAATTCGGGGGCTCTTTCCATATGAGTGGAGCTTGGCATTTGAGTACTGCTTCATAAGCTCTGGGTAGTTTTCAACAAAATCAATCTCGTTGGACAACCCTAAAAGATTCACCATCACGGCAGGCTTGGAAACTTCAGTTTCTCCCAGAGGAAGATCTAGTACCGCACGAAGGTGTTGCTCAAACTGCGAAGTGGTTGAACCTTCGATGCTGAAGTGTCCTGAGTTGTGCGGACGCATAGCAAGTTCATTTACTAAAAGTCTTCCATCAGCGGTTTCAAACATCTCAACGGCAAGGTTTCCCGTGACTTCAAGCGAAGATGAAATCAGTTCCGCAATCTGCTTTGCTTTTTTAGCCAGCTCACTGGAGAGGTTCGGAGCAGGTGCTAGCACTTCCGAGCAGACTCCATTTGATTGCCTGGTTTCAACTACAGGCCAAGCTCTAAACTCACCGCTTGAATTTCTCGCTGAAAGTTGAGCAAGCTCACGAACAAAGGAAACTTTCTCTTCGACTAATAACGCTCCTCCTAGTAAGGCAAGAGCTGCAGGTTCAAACCAATCGCTAACTTCTGAGGAGTTTCTAACAACTCGGACCCCTTTACCGTCATAACCACCGATAGGGGTTTTGACAATAACCTCTGGTCCAAATTCCCCAATGAATGAATCAAGTTCCGCTGGGCTTGAAACCTCTAGCCACCTTGGGTTGGGAGCTCCAATTTTCTCCAAAGCTTTTCGCATCACCAATTTGTTTTGAGCGTGAGCCAGCGCTTTCGATGATGGCTGAACTGATACTCCAGCTGCCTCTATGGCCTTAAGAATTTCAAGGGGCACGTGCTCGTGATCGAATGTGATTACGTCAACGTCTTTGGCAAAATCCATCACGGTCTTTAGATCGGTGTAGTCGCCAACAACGGCTGCTGCCAGTTTTGCTGAGGAATTTTCTGTTTCGGCTAGGACCTTTATCTCGATTCCAAGATTGATTGCAGGCACGGTCATCATGCGAGCCAGCTGACCGCCGCCGATTACCCCAACCCGATACTGCAACTTCCCTTACTTTCCTTGAGCTAGCTTGCTGCCTTGGCCCACGCCTCTATTTCGGCAGCTAAGTGTTTGTTCTTAGCGTATCCGCCAATCCTGAACTCACTTCCGTCGACAGACAAGATCGAGATCACCTGTGAACCCAAGCGTCCCTCTTTCTGAATTTCAATTGAAGACAACTCTGAAAGCGGGAGAGTTCTTTTTCTAAGCCCCATGAATCCAAATCGATAAACCAGATTCTGGCTAGTTAGCTGTAGGTAGCTCAAAAGATATCCAAGCATTGGAAAAGCCCAAAACAAAACAACGATTGAAGCTCCGGCTATCAACGCATAGTTGTAATCAATTGCCGAAATCTGTTCAACGACAAATGCCAGGGCAAAGCTCACCGCAGCTAGCACCAGGGTTGGGAAAAACAGCCGACGGGCTTTTGGCTTCACGCGAAGCACTAGGTATTCAGAAGAATTAGTCACCGGATAATCTTCCCGCTAAGCCTTCCGAAGATGCAGCACATCGCCCGCTGAAACAGTCAGTGTCTGACTCTGGGTCTCTACTACCAGGCGTCCAGTTGCATCAATGTCTTTTGCAAGACCGAAAGCTTTTTTGCCATCTGGGAACTCAACCGAAACCTGCGACCCGACTGTGGCCGAAGCATCCAAGATTGCAGCCCGTAGTCCACTGGCTTCAGCACTACCCCCAGCAGCAACTAGCTCAGAGTAAAGCTGCTTTAGGTTTTCGATCACGGTGGCCAAGAGCTGATCACGATTTACTGCTTGGGCGGTTTCAATAGATAAAGAGGTAGCGGTTTCAACCGGGAGTTCTTGGATTGATTGATTGACATTGATTCCAAAGCCAATAACCACGCAGGATAGGTCGGATGCTGCCTCAGCAAGAATGCCACTTACCTTTTTGTCCGCGATAAGAACATCGTTGGGCCATTTGATGAGTGGCTTGGGGCCAAGTGCTGAAATAGACCGACTAATTGCGAGCGCGGTTAGCAGTGAGAGCCAACCGATTCCGGTGCTTTCGGGAAATTGTGGGCGAAGCAAAATCGAGGCCATTACTGAAGACCCTGGTTTGGCTTCCCAACTGCGATCCATTCGTCCCTTACCTGCGGTTTGAAAGTCGGTTGCTACGACATAAAACTCAGGCAAACCTTGTGCCTTGGCAAGTAAGTCAGCGTTGGTTGAGCCGGTTTGCTCAAGGTATTCAAAGCCGGCCGCTGCCTGCGCAGATAAGAGGTATTCCATGACTCAAGCCTAGGCCAGGGGTTATTTGTAGGATTCCTCAGCAATTGGGCTGGATGCTGTGTTAGAACCTGCAATAGCATCGGGTTAGGCCTTCGATAAAGTTGGTCCTTTAGCGCCCTGAAAAGCAATTGGAGAGATCTTGACTGACAAGCCAAAAGCTGACCTTTCTACCACCGCCGGCAAAATTGAGGATCTTCGCGACCGCTACTACCAGGCGGTTCATGCAAGTGGCGATGCCGCAATCGAGAAGCAGCACGCCAAGGGCAAGAAAACTGCTCGCGAGCGAGTCGAACTACTTCTTGATCCAGGCTCTTTTGTTGAAATTGATGAGTTCGTGCGTCACCGCTCTACTGCTTTCGGTATGGAGGCCAACCGTCCTTACGGTGATTCCGTGGTCACAGGTTTTGGAACCATCAACGGACGACAAATAGCTCTTTTCTCCCAAGACTTCACGATCTTCGGAGGCTCCCTCGGGGAAGCGGCCGGAAACAAAATCATCAAGATTATGGATCTGGCTATTTCCACCGGAGTTCCTCTAGTTGGAATCTTGGACTCGGGAGGCGCCCGCATTCAAGAGGGTGTAATCGCACTTGGTAAGTACGGCGAAATCTTCAAGCGCAACACCATGGCATCGGGAGTTATCCCACAGATTTCTATCATCATGGGTCCTGCTGCCGGAGGTGCTGTTTACTCCCCTGCTCTAACTGACTTTGTGATCATGGTCGATAAGACCTCCAACATGTTCGTCACCGGGCCAGACGTTATCAAGACCGTCACCGGTGAAGACGTTGGTATGGAAGAACTGGGTGGAGCCAGAGCTCACAACCAGACCTCAGGAGTTGCCCACTACCTAGCTAGCGATGAAGAAGATGCTCTGGACTATGCCAGAACGCTGCTTAGCTTTTTGCCTGAAAACAACCTTTCTGAAACTGTTGTCTACGACTCAAGTTCTGAGCTTGAAGTCACAGAAGCAGACCGCAAACTAAACACCTTGATTCCAGATTCTCCTAACCAGCCCTACGACATGCACACAGTGATCGAGCACCTGGTCGATGACGGTCATTTCTTGGAAGTACAGCCACTGTTCGCGCCGAACATCTTGATTGGTTTTGCTCGCATCGATGGACGAAGCGTTGGCATTGTTGCCAACCAGCCATCAGCAATGGCTGGAACACTAAACATTGATGCTGGAGAAAAAGCTGCGCGCTTTGTTAGGTTCTGCGACGCATTCTCTATTCCGATCCTTACCCTGGTTGATGTTCCGGGATATCTTCCTGGTACCGACCAGGAGTGGGCTGGAGTTATTAGACGCGGAGCTAAGTTGCTCTACGCCTATGCTGAGGCCACAGTTCCACTGGTCACTGTTATCACTCGCAAAGCCTACGGAGGCGCATACATCGTGATGGGATCCAAGCAGCTTGGAGCAGATATCAACCTGGCTTGGCCGAGTGCTGAAATTGCCGTTATGGGTGGTCAAGGAGCAGTAAACATTTTGTTCCGCGACAAAATCAAAGAGGCTGAAGCCGCTGGCAAGGACATCGCCGAGGTGCGAGCTCAGTTAGCTGCCGAATACACCTACAACGTAGCCTCCCCTTTCTTGGCTGCCGAACGAGGTGAGCTTGATGGAATCATTGAGCCAGCTCTGACTCGAGTCTCTGTAATCAAGGCACTGCGTGCCCTTAGAACAAAGCGCGCCAACACGCCTCCGAAAAAGCACGGAAACATTCCGCTCTAATGAAAAGACCTGAAGATTCTGA
>ERZ1022724.180-NODE-180-length-14975-cov-12.840080_pt1 | contig 14975 bp, 13 predicted proteins | sample MGYA00521091_ERZ1022724 | MGnify/ENA primary metagenome ERZ1022724 (study PRJEB33162, sample SAMN09537610) | freshwater metagenome | isolation source: freshwater | place: Canada:Alberta | collected 2017-07 | study: EMG produced TPA metagenomics assembly of the... | reverse complement strand
TGTTGGCCGGCCTGCTCGCGGAGGCCCAAAATGAGGCGCTCAACGCCTTCGGCAATTCCGCGGTTTTCCTCGAGCGCTACATTTCCCGCGCCAAGCACATCGAGGTGCAGATCCTCGGCGACCAACATGGCAATGTCGTCCATCTTTACGAGCGGGATTGCTCGGTCCAGCGGCGCTACCAAAAGGTCGTGGAAGTCGCCCCGGCCATGCATCTCAACCCCCAGATCCGCAAGGAACTTTGTGAAGCCGCCGTGACCCTCGCCAAGGGCATCGGCTATGACAACGCGGGCACGGTGGAGTTCCTCTATGACATGGATCAAAACGATTGGTTCTTCATCGAGATGAACCCGCGCATCCAGGTGGAGCACACCGTGACCGAGTGCGTGACCGGCATCGACCTGGTGCGCTCACAGATCCTCGTCGCGGCGGGACACTCGCTTTTCAGTGAGGAAATCGCCATCCCGCCCCAGGACGAGATGCCCTGCAACGGCTTTGCCATCCAGTGCCGGGTCACCACCGAGGATCCGGAAAAGAACTTCTCCCCCGACTACGGACGCATCCTGAACTACCGCTCGGCAGCCGGCTTCGGGATCCGCTTGGATGCCGCTTCCGGCGATGCTGGCTCGGTGGTCACTCCGTTTTACGACTCCATGCTCGTCAAAGTCACGGCCATGGGCCGCGATTTCCCGATGGCCTGCCAACGGATGGATCGCGCCCTGAGAGAGTTCCGGATCCGTGGCGTGAAGACGAATATCCCATTCCTCGAGAATGTCATCGCGGATGAAACGTTCCGCAGTGGACAAGCCCACACCAAGCTGATCGATACCAAGCCGGAGTTGTTCCATTTCAAACGCCGCCGCGACCGCGCCACCCGCACTCTTGCCTATCTATCAGATATCACGCTCAACGGCAACCCCAGCACCAAGGGCTGGAAGCCGAAGCAGATTCTCCAAAAGGCACCTGTCCCCGACTCCTTGATCATCGAGCACCACGCCCAGGTTCCCGTCGGCAGTCGTGATGTTCTGTTAGACATCGGGCCTGAGAAATTCGCCAAGTGGATCCTGGATGAAAAACGCCTCCTCATCACCGACACCACCTTCCGGGACGCCCATCAGTCACTCATCGCCACCCGGATGCGCAGCTTCGACATGCTGCGTGTGGCCGAGGCGGTCTCCCACCGCATCCCCGAGCTTTTCTCCCTGGAAATGTGGGGCGGTGCCACCTTCGACACAGCGATGCGCTTCCTCAGCGAGTGCCCCTGGGACCGCCTCCGCCGTCTGCGCGAGAAGATCCCTAACATTTGCTTTCAAATGCTCTTCCGCGGCTCGAATGCGGTCGGATACTCAAACTACCCGGACAACGTCGTGGCCGGATTCGTCAAACACGCGGCGGACTCCGGAATGGATATCTTCCGGATTTTCGACTCGCTCAACTACCTCCCTAACATGAAGGTGGCCATGGAGGCGGTGCGGGACCACGGCAAGCCGATTTGTGAAGCGGCCATCTGCTACACCGGCGACATCACCGACACCCAGCGCGACAAATACTCACTCAAGTATTACGTCGCCAAGGCCAAGGAACTCGAGCGCATGGGAGCCCACATGCTTTGTATCAAGGACATGGCCGGGCTTTGCAAACCCCACGCCGCCTACAAGCTCGTGACCGCCCTCAAGGAGGAAATCGGCATCCCCGTGCATTTCCACACCCACGACACCTCGGGAATCAATGCCGCATCCGTCCTCGCCGCATCCAAGGCGGGCGTGGACATCGTCGATTTGGCGATCTCCTCGATGTCGGGATCCACCTCGCAACCCAACCTCAATTCGGTCTGCTCCGCGCTCGCCAATACCGAGCGCGATCCCGGGCTGGACTTCGACTCGCTCAATGAGTTTTCCGACTACTGGGAGCACGTGCTCGGATTCTATCAGCCCTTCGATTCCGCGCCACGCTCCGGCACGGCGGAAGTTTACGAACACGAGATGCCCGGCGGCCAATACACCAACCTCCGCGAGCAGGCGAATGCCATGGGCCTCGGTCACCGCTGGCGCGAGATCGCACGCACCTACGCGGAGGTGAACCAACTCTTCGGCGACATCGTCAAGGTCACTCCCTCATCCAAGGTGGTCGGCGACATGTGCATGTTCCTCGTCACCCGCGGGATCAAGGCGGCGGATGTCCCGAGCCTCAAGCCGGGCTCGCTGGACTTCCCGGAAAGTGTCATCGACATGCTCGCCGGCGGCCTCGGCCAACCCGACGGCGGATGGCCTGCGGACGTCCAGAAAGTGGTGTTAGGAAATCGCAAGCCTACCACCCTGCGCCCCGGCGAGCTTGCAGATCCCATCGACATCGACGCCACCCGCACCGAACTCACGGCCAAACTCGGCCGCCCCGCCACCGAGGATGATCTCTACTCACACTTGATGTATCCCCAGGTTTTCGCCGACTTCACCGCCTTCCGCAACCGCTTTGACGACCTGAGCGGACTTCCCACACCCGCGTTTTTCTACGGCTTGCAGATCGGTGAGGAAATCGAGATTGAAATCGATACAGGCAAGATCCTCATCATCAAACTCATCTCCATCGGCGAGGCGGACTCGACCGGGCGGCGGGCCTTGTTTTACGAACTCAACGGGATGCCGCGTGAATCGGTGGTCCTGGATCAATCGCTGAAATCCGTAAGCATCGCCTCGCGCCAGAAAGGCGAGCCCGGCAACCCCGCCCAAGCCTGCGCGCCGATGCCCGGCTTGGTCACTGAGGTCTGCGTGACCCCGGGCAGCGTGGTCAAGGCTGGCGACAAACTCGTCATTCTCGAAGCCATGAAAATGCTCACCACCGTGAGTGCTGGTGCCGATGGCGTGGTGGCGGAAATCCTCGTCAAAAAAGGCGACCGCGTGGACAGTGATGATCTGTTAGCCAAGCTTACGGTTCACTAGCTGCTAGAAACTCCAGCGCCCGGGATTCCGACCAATACTCCCCTCGCCCACCCCGCGTGTAAAATCCCACATGCCCCCCGGCCGCCGGCTCCTCAAAATGAAAATGAGCGCTGGCGGCCGCCTCCTCCCGCGGGTAACAACCCGGCCCGAGGAAGGGGTCGTTCGCGGCACTCACCAACAAGGTCGGTATGCGGATTTTTGATAGAAACTGCCGGCAGCTGTTCCGCGCCCAATACTCCGCCGCGTCCTTGAAGCCATGGATCGGCGCGGTGAAGCGGTCGTCAAACACTTGGAAGGTCCGGATGAAGTTCAATCCCGTCAGGTCGATTTGATCCGGAAACATCCGTTTCTTGGCGCGGATTTTCGCCCGCATGGTGATCAGGAAGCGTTCCATGTAAAGTCGGTTGGACAAGAGCGAGAGCTGCCGGGACGAACACTCAAGATCGCACGGGGTCGAAAATGCCACCGCCCGATGCAGCCGTGGCGGGAGCTCGCCATGCCTCTCGCCGAGATATTTCAACGTGAGATTCCCACCCAGACTGAAGCCGATCAGGTCGATGGACTGCGCCGGATGGGTGGCCAGCGCGTGTTGCACGATCCGGTGAAGATCTTCCGTCTCACCGCTGTGATACATGCGCAGTAGACGGTTTGGCTCGGCGCCGCAGCCGCGGAAGTTCCAAGTCAGCACATCCCAGCCACGCCGGATCAAGGCTGCGGCCATTCCCTGGATGTAGTTCGTTTCCGCACTGGCTTCGAGCCCGTGGGAAAGGATCGCAAGGCGCTGGGAGGATTTTCCCGACCAGCCGATGTCGATGAAATCCCCATCAGGAAGCTCCAGGCGTTGCGGCTCTGCGAGGGGCGCTGGCACATTGCGAAACAGCGCCGGATAAATCGTCTGGGCATGCCCACCGATGAGCCACGCTGGCGCCAGGTAGCTGGATTTCAAAATAAGCGGCATGATGAACTGCGGGAACGATACAGCAGGGGTCGGGGCTTCACAAGCGCGTGGAGTGCCACCGCGTTTTTTAGCGAACGGATCGCGGTGACACGGTCATGAGGCGGAGCGGAAGTCGGTTGCGTTCGCGGTGCTGCTCGTTTCCGGGACTTGATAGGTAGGCTCGGTCAAGCGGGTGAACCCCGAGGACTTCGGGTTTCATGTTTTCCCAGGCGCGGCCCAGGAAGTCGATGCCAGCACGATCCCAGATGAAGAGGGCTTTGCAGCCTGTGACGGCTCTTTGCCGTGCTCCCCTTGATCGCACACCGTCAAATGGGTCATGCAGTGACTCCGCAAGCAGAAGGTGAGAGTCGGTGGCCACGACCTGCGGAACTCCCGTCACGACTCGTTTCTAACTGGTTTTGACCCGGGGTATAAAAAAGCGGCCCTCGGCAATGCCGGGGGCCGCTTGATGACGAGTGGCTAACAGGATGATCCGTCAGCACTCTAACAAACTCTTAGATGGCCATATCCTTCAGCTTCTTCAGGGCGCGCACTTTCACCACGGTGGATGCAGGCTTGGCCTTGAAGGTGACTTCCTCCTTGGTGAACGGGCTGATGCCCTTGCGAGCCTTCACAGCAGGCTTGTTCACGGTCACGATCTTGATGAGACCTGGAAGAACGAATTCACCAACAGCCTTTTTGCTGATGTGTGCTTCGATCACGTCGGTCAGCGCGTCAATCACCGAAGCGACCTGCTTGCGGCTCAGTTGGGTGCTGGTAGCGATTTGATCGAGGATCTGAGTCTTGTTGAGTTTGTCTTTAAGCGGAGCTGATTTTTTGGACATGGGCGACGGTCCCTTGAAGTGAGCACCGATGTCAAGGATTGCGCTTTCAAAATGCAAAATTTGCGAGTTTTTCCCAGAAAATAGGGTCTTTTTGCCACCTTGGGGCGATTTTTCCGCTTGAATCGCACGCATCCCCGGCGGAATGCCCGCCGTGCAAGCCCCATCGGTGGCTACTTCATCGCAAACGCGCCGTGGCGTGACTGCTAGAAGATCGCTTTTTCCGGGACGGTCACGCGAGGGCCGTGTCGGGTGTTTTAGGATGGATGGCGAGACGGCCGCTGGTGAGCACCCTTGCCCGCAGCCCGCCACGGAAATTGGCTTTCAAGAATTCCTCCGCACCCGGCGCTACGGCCTGGTCCATCCAGTAACAGGGCTTGCACTCCTCACTCGCCTCGAAGTCGATTCCCTGGAAACGAAACTTCTTTCCGATCCATGCGCCCAAGTCGATGCCGCTTACGATGAGGTTGCGGCGGAAGACGGATGCTGATAGGTCGGGCACGCCGAAACGTTCACGCACGGCATCCACGGCGGCCGCGTCGAAAAACGTGACCTGTCCCTTGAAATCCGGCTTGTATCCAAAGTAGCGATCGCCCCGCAGACCCATGCCAGCGACACAATCCACCTCAGTGAGACTGCGGATCGGATGCTCGAGCCGCCCTATCTCATGACGACCGCGGAAATCATTGCCCTCCGAGATCCAAATCTCCAACAAGTCCGCCTGCCACTCAGGGGGCGGTTCTCCAACATCACCGGTTTCAGGTGAGCGGTTGTCCGGCCCCACCCACTCGCTGCGTCCGTCCGCGTAGGTTTCCTTTTTCCAAACGGGCAGCTCGTATTTAAGGCGCTCCATGATGATCCGCGCCGCATCGAAGGCTGGCCCACGATGGGCGGATGCCACGCCGACCCACACCGCCACATCGCCGATGGCGAGCGGCCCGGTCCGGTGGGCGGCGAGCACGCCAAGCAGTCCGTGCCGAGCGGCTTCTTCTTCGAGGATGCGCTGGCCGGTTGTGAGCGCCAGCGCGGGGTATGCCTGATATTCCAAGTGGCTTACCGCCTCGCCCGCATTGTGATTCCGGACGCGGCCCTCGAAGGTGACCACAGCGCCCGCCGCAGGATTTTCCAAGCCGACGGCGAGCGATGGGATATCGATGGGCTGGCTGAGCAGTGAGAACTGGATGGAGCGGGACATGGGGAAAATTTTCTAACCACCCGACATCGGCGGAAGGAAGGCGAGCGTGTCATGATCCGCCAGAGGATGGTCCATAGGGACGAACTCATCATTCACAGCGGCACGAAGTGCTGCGATGGGTAAGCCCAGGCGGTAACGTGCATCCAGCTCGGCATAGACTGCGGCGGGATGGGTGGCGGTGCTTTGGAACTTTTCCTCCGCGAGCCCCCGCCGCTCGGCGAGGATGCCGAAATAACAAAGGGTGAGGGTCATGATGTGATCGCGTTTTCCCATTCCTCAGGGGTGTTGGCATTATCGAGGGCTCCCAGACTAACAGGATCTAACAAGCGGCAGCCATTGCGGATCAGAACCTTGCGCGGGCAACGGAGATCATCCGCCTGCGCCTGCTTGAGAAGCAGCAAGGCGGCCGGCGTGTAGAGTGTGCAGAGGGGCTCCGGCAGAGCGTCGAACTCGCTGCGATAAGCGATGAACGGCTCGCCTGGCTGGATCGAGGATGTCAGGTGATGGAGTGTCTCAAGATCGAGCCGTGGCAGATCGCAAGCCAGCACGAGCCAATCCGCCGATGGGCGGAGACTCATGCCGGTGACCATGCCCACCATGGGTCCGAGGCTTTCGCCAGCCGGGTCGCGGATGATTTGCAAGTCCTCCAGATCGGCCAGCCCCGTGGGGATTTCCTGTTCGTGACGGAGGGAGACGGCGATCATTCCACAGCCAGCAGCACGCAGAAGATCGTAACAACGGCGGGCGAGAGTGCGTCCGTCCGGGTGCACGAGGGAGGCCTTGTCCCGCCCCATGCGGACGCTGCGACCGCCGGCGAGGATGAGGCCACAGAGGGATGATGCGAATGGTGGATTCATGCGTGGTAACTTCCCGATTTGCCGCCGGTTTTGGAAATCAGGTGGAGGTCGTGAATGCGGATACCTTTGTGGATGGCCTTACACATGTCGTAGACGGTGAGCGCGGCGACGCTGGCACCGGTCATGGCTTCCATTTCGACCCCGGTCTTGCCGGCGGTGGATACCTCACAACGGATCTCGATCCCCGTGGCGTCCGGGAGGATCTGGAACAGGCAATGCTCGACCGGCAAGGGGTGGCAAAACGGGATCAGTTCGCTGGTTTTTTTCACCGCCATGGTGCCGGCGATGATTGCCGTTTGGAAAACCGGCCCCTTGGGTCCATGGAGGTCGTTGTTTTGCAGCTTGCTGATGATTTCCTGGCCTAACTCGACCCGGACCCCAGCCAACGCGGTGCGGATGTTCGACGACTTTTGGGTGATGTCGACCATGGTAGGTTGACCTTGGTGGACATGGGAGAAAGCAGAGTCGTTTGAGTTCATCGCCAAGGGGTGTAAGGGAAACCGGTTGGGATCGGGGTGATGTCCGCGCGGGGCGGCAGGGTGACAAACCCCTCGCTCTTAAGCAAGCCGATGAAATCACCGCTGTTGCCAGTCGCCGCCGCTACGGCAGAGCCATCCGGCGATAGGGTGACGGGAAGGTGCCGGGTGAATTCAGGAAGCTGGTGGCTTGCCGCCGCCATCCGGACTTGTCGCGCCTCGGGGATGTCCGCGCCTGATGCCCGGATCAGAGCTGGCAGGACGAAGGCATGAAGCCCTGTTAGCGCCGAGACAGGATTCCCGGGAAGCGCGAGGATCATCTGCCCCTGAGGACCGATCCAGCAACCGGCAGGCTTACCGGGGCGCTGGGCCACGCCGTGAAAGTGTTTTCTACAACCCAGGTCCTGAAGAAGGGCCGGGACAAAATCGCGGGATCCCTTGGAAACAGCGCCAGTTAGAACGATCCAGTCGTGTGCGCCGAGCAGCGCCTCCATCGCAGGGCGCGCGCGGGCGGCGTCGTCCTCCATGACGCCGACGTGCTGCGGAGCAAAGCCTGCCCGGGAAAGCGCTGCGGCGAGCGAGTGTGCATTGGACTGGCGGATTTGATAGATTTCTGGGGATTGGTGGATGGCGACGAGTTCATCTCCGGTCGCGACAATGGCGATGCGAGGAAGGGCTGAGACTTTCACCACGCAGGCACCGCAAGAAGCAGCAACCCCGATCTGGCAGGCCCCTAACACGGTCCCGGGAGAAATCAGGATCTGGCCCGAAGCGGCATCGCTCCCCGCACGGTGGAGGTGGCGGCCAATCATCGGGTTTGCAGTAGTTGAAAAAACCACGCCCGTGGGAGTGCGATCGACGAGTTCCTCGACCGGCAAGATGCAGTCGGCGCCCGGCGGACATGGCGCACCGGTCATGACTTCCACGCAGGTTCCAATTTCGTCCGACAATGGCACTGCGGCGCGCCCGGCCGGTGCGACCCCGCTGATCCGGAAGGCGCGGTGACCGAGTTCCCAATCCGCGAGGCGCAGCGCGTATCCATCCATCATCACCCGGTCGAACGCCGGAAAATCGCGATCGGCCCATATTTCTTCCCGGAGGACCCTGCCCGCGGCTGCCTCGAGTGCGCACGGCTCGATGGCGGCGCGCGGAGTGACGGCGAGTAGAATTCCGAGTGCCTCGCGGAAAGAAATCATGCATCAGGTTCATTTCGTGAAGCGGCCGAGCCAAGGGAAATCTCTTGAGAATCGTGAATCTGTTTGGCTGTCGGTTGACTTTTCCATCACGGCCCGCCATACCCCCGTCATGTCGCTCGCGCTGCAACCCAAACCTCGATCAATCGGACCCAAAGTCCGGATTTGCATCGTCGCCTCGAAATACAACGAAACCTTCACGGATGCGCTGGTGGATAACGCCATCAAGGAGCTCGGCGAACTGGTTCCGCAGGGTCGGGTCGATTTGATCCGGGTTCCAGGAGCCTTTGAAATCCCGGTGATGGTGGCCTCGGTTCTGGATCGTGACCCACCCGCGTGCGTGATCGCGCTGGGGTTGATCATCCGCGGCTCCACGGAACATGCCGATTTGGTAGCCAATTCGGTGACCGATGCTCTGCAAGGACTTGCGGTGAAATCGCTAAAGCCAATTATTCATGAGGTTTTGCTGGTAGAAGATGAAAAGCAGGCCTACGCACGCTGCATCGGTGCGCAGTTGAACCGGGGCCGCGAGGCCGCGCGGGCAGCCGCCTCCATGATTGATATTTTCCTCGAACTCGACCGATCCATGCCAAGAAACGCCAGCCACAAAATGAACCGCAATGCCTAGCCGACGCCACATCCGCGAGGCGGTCGTTCAGTTTCTTTACTGCGCGGATCTGGAGGGAGGAGCTGACCCGGCCGCACTGCGCGAGCCGTTCTGGGAGTTCGTGACGGAATCGGATCGCCGGAGTCTCCAGTTGGCCACGTTCCGCACCGTCCACCATCTCGCCCACGGGCGCGAAGGCCGCTTGGTCGAATTCGCCGAACGGCAAGTGGCCGCAAACCAGCTTCTTGCCGCATGGCCGGAGGCGGAAAGCCTCAAAACCGACCTCAGGCGCATCGCCGAGCTGGAGTCCGGATGGAGCACGGTTCTTGCGAAGCTGGAACGCCTGCCGAAGGATGACGACGACGCGGCCGTGGCGGAAAGCTTCGGCGCGGCGTTGGCGATTCTATTCAAGCACGACCGCGATCTTGCCGCGGCGCGGCAGCGTTTTTTGGAAGGGATCGATGACTTTCCCTCGCTGCGTGGTCCGCTCGAGGCGGTGTCCGCATCGATCAGGCGGCTCCAACGCATCTCCGACCGGATGAGAATGGTCGAGGAGCCCGAAAAATTTCCCGAGCAGGCGGACCTTTCACGCATCCGCGATTCCAAGGCGGAAATTCAGGAACTCCGCAAGCGGGCGGATGAATTGGTGGACGCCATTCTCGCCCACAAAGAACGAGTGGACGAAACCCTTGCGAAGGTGGTGGAAAATTTCTCCCCGGAGCGGATCGATCCGGTGGACCGCGCGATTCTCCGCCTGGCCACCTATGAGATTCTGCACGCAGAGACTCCTCCAAAGGTCGCCATCAATGAAGCAATCGAGCTTTCGAAGCGCTTCGGGACCACGGATTCCAAGCGATTCGTCAATGGCGTGTTAGACAAAATCGCAGGGCAGGCGCAGGTTTTCCGAGAGCTTTGACAGATCCAGCTGCGGACTGGGCGGAAAAGCCCTTCCGGGCCGGTTCGCGGTCTGCCACCGCCGCGGCATCGGAGAATGGAGTCACTTTTGTAATTGGTATGTTGCCGGACATGCCTCATACACCGCTTCAGGAATCTCCCAACCATGCAGTATCCCACGCCTTTTCAGCAGAAAACCCTATGGAATGCAGCCACCGGCGTATCCATCCTCGTGCTCGGCGCGCTGCTCGTCGGCTTGATCTGGCTGCTGGGCTACATCTTCGGCTTTCTCCAGCCAGTGCTCATCCCCATCATCGTCGCGGGAATCGTGGCCTATGTGTTGGACCCGGTCGTTCGATTTTTCGAAAAACGTGGCCTCAGCCGCCTCAAGTCCGTCATCGCCCTCTTTCTAGCAGTGCTCATCGGGGTGGTCCTGTTAGTCGCAGCGGTACTCCCGGGCATCGGGCGTAGTCACAGCGCGCTCAAGAAGTTTTTAACGGAAAAACCTGCCAGCAGCCAGCCGGCAATCCAAGCAGAAGTGTCGGAGGATACGGAAAAATCAGACGCGGGTGAGCGTCTGGCTCCCGCACTCGCACGCTCGCTGCATGATCTGCGCACGCGGCATAGCGGCGGCCCGATCGGTTGGCTACTGATCAAGACAGACGATCAGGGGAACGAGGTGACAAGCAACGGAAGCCCGGCCGATCTCGAATCTCTCGACTACTTCGCCAAGACCCGTGGTGGCCGGATGGTGATGGAAAACCTGGATGTGATTTTCACAACCATCCGCAACTGGCTTACCGCAGGATCCTCCAAGGTGCTCGGATTCCTCGGACTCTTCGTCGGAATGATCATGGTGCCGATCTATCTGTTTTTCTTCCTCAAGGACTCGGCCTCCATCCGCAACCACTGGCACGACTACGTCCCCCTCAAGGCGTCACAGTTCAAAACATCCTTGGTGGAGACTCTCCAAGAGATCAATGGCTACCTGGTTTCATTCTTCCGCGGGCAGGTGTTGGTGGCGGCGATCGATGGGATGTTAGTTGGCGTCGCCCTGACGATATTCGGCCTTCCCTACGGACTGCTCATCGGTCTTTTCATGGCGATTCTCGGAGTGATCCCCTACATTGGAAACATCCTCTGCCTGCTTCCCGCGTGCTTGATCGCCTACCTCCACGCGCAGGGCACCGCGCCTTTCGGAATGAGTCCATGGGCGTATGTCGGAGCCGTCGTCGCGATCTTCGTGGTGGTGCAACAGATCAACTCGCTGGTGACCGCACCGAAGATTGTCGGTGACTCAGTCGGCCTGCACCCGCTTACCGTCATCTTCTCGATGCTGTTCTGGTCCGTCGTCTTAGGGGGATTTGTAGGCACCTTGTTGGCGGTTCCCTTGACGGCAGCGGTGAAAGTCCTGTTCCGCCGTTTCATCTGGGAGCGCCAACTGCGGGATACCTGAGCGTGCGGGATACCTGAGCGCCTTCCCTAGCGGCGGCTGCCCGCTTCGGCAGGATCAAAGGAGATAGTGCCCCCCGCCCCGCGCGACTGGAATTCTCCCCCCGGATTATCCCAGCTTGGCGCGAAACGAGAGGCGCAGGAGGCTTGCCCAAACTTGCAACAATCGCAAGACGATTCCTCACTAAATGAAGAAGATTTAGTAAATCGAAGTTCTATCGGTCGCCACGGGCTTGAATTGCAGCCTTTGCCTGTTCCGCGAGCACCCTGACCTCCGCATCCGCCCCGGCCAAGGAGTCAGATAGGACCCTCAGGCTGTCCGCCCCGCCAACGCGTCCCAAGATGCGGATGGCAGAATACCTGACCGTCCCGGATGTCTGTGGGAAGCGCTGGATCAAGGTCGGCTCGATCCCCGGGCCAAAGTCACCATAAAGCGACTCCCACGCCATCGGGTTCTTGAACCAGAGTTCATCCAGGATCGGGATCACCTTGGGATTCCGATCCTTCACAATCAGCGCCAACATTTCACGGGGGATCACCGCGTTCTTTTCACGCAGCTCATTGACAACGCTCAGCGCGGCATCCGCGGCGACTGCGGGTTTCTCGGACCACACCGCAAGCGCCTCGCAGATATTCCCCTTGAAATCGACTCCATCCAACATCAACAACTCCACCAATCTACGGCTGATGTCGGCTCGATAGATCTTTGGCTCCGCCTCGGCCAGGCGCTGCACCGCGCGCTTCACTCGCTCGAGGTCGATGCTTTCGAGCTCACGCTTGTTTAAATCGTAAAATGCGGGTGAATTCTTGTCACTGAGCTTCTCGATGGGGCCCTCGATGAAAATCTGATTATTGATACGGACCTCCGCGACACCGATTTCCTGATAGATTCTCTCGGTTTCTCCAAGCACAGATGCCAAGGATGCCAACTCGATGAGAGACAGTTCCACCCCGCTTACCACCAACAAATAGTCGCCATTCGAGCGCGGATAAAAATGAGTGGTGGGGTCCGCGCGAGCGACTCGCAGAATATAATCCCTCACCAAGAATCGGTTGCTGTCATTGAGTCCCCTGAACCACAGCCCGAAGGCGCGCTTATTGCTCCCAAGAGCGGCAAGCCGCTTGACTTCAGCGACCAACGGATCGGTGCCGATCAAGCTTTCCAGGGCGACGAGGTTGGGGTCTCCGGCACTGTCGCTGGCCTGCTCGGTGATCAGACGCCCGGCTGACGGGGACTTCATCACTTGCGGTCTCGCTTCGACACTCGGCAGAGGCACCGAGCCTTCCCTGAAGGCAAAGGGAACCGAGATCATGCCAGCACTGAGAAGAAGCCCTATCAAGAGAGCCTTGCCACGGGCCCGCGGATTTGCATAGAGCAAGCCCAGTACCCCCAAAACACAGGCGAATCCAGCCATCACCAGGCGGTTTCCCAGAACCATTCCGTCCAATGTTCCGCCGCGGCTGCCACCGAACATGAGCAGCAAGGCAATCATCACCATACCCAACACTCCGACGCAGCCGACCAAAACCCTCAAAGGCGAAGTCGGTTCCAAGGGACCCACATCCGCGAGATTGGCGTAACGCACCGGCTCCACCCCGCTGGTTGCGTAACCCGCAGGCAAGGGCACCCGGTGGAAACGATTCAACCCGTCACCCTTGCGCTCCCCCGGATAAATCTTAGGTCCGCGCAGGATCACCTCGCTGCTGATTTGAAACCGATGTTCACATCCTCCGCACTCCACCGTGCGACCGCGCAGCTCCTCCCCCACCTTGAAGCGCTGACTACACGCAGGGCAGCGAATCAGTAAAACGATCTCATCACGAAGAGGTTCTGCCATAATGCTTACGCCTCACTTTGCTCAAAGGATTCCCCGAATGCAACACCTACGATCAACCGACCTGAACATCCGACGCACAGCCACCGCGCGGCGCACAGATTTCGATTGCTTTGGAAACATTAAATATTGACGCATCCCAAATGTTTCCCTAAGCCGTTTCCTGATTCAACTCCGCGCCATGAGCACATTTCTTCATCTCAGTCCGCTTCCCTCCACCCGAAATCACGATACCTCGGATTCTCTTTTGATGGAACGGGAGGGATTTGTCGATGAAGCGGCGGTTTTGGCAATGGTGTCGCAGCCTCTTCACAGCCGCCGGGTCCCCTGCCCCGACGACCTCGTTCTCACTCTCGATGACATGGACTTCGCCGGTTGGCAAAGCACACCTCAGCCGCCGCGGCACCGCACGCCAGAGGTCCCGCCCCAGGTCATCAATGCGATCATGGGCCGCCCCACTCCGCCGCTGAGTCGCCCTGTCCGGCCCAGCGAACCCGCGTCAAACAACATCCAGTGGTGGCTCGCATGCCTCGCAGGTTCATTAACCGCCCTGCTTGTCGCCGTGATCTTCATCGCTTTCTCACCCGGCCCCCGCAGAACCTTGGAGAATTTCCTCGCAAATGCCACCGCGTCTCTTGCTCCTGCCGAGGCCGTAAGCGCGCCTCAGCCCGAGGAAACTCCCGAGCCCTGATTTTTCCCGTCCGGCGCGCATGATCATTGACTCAGGCCCATCCGGGCGTCAAACCCGTCGCGATGTCACGCCCTGGACTGATTCTCAAGTTAAGCTGCCTGGATCAACCCGGCATCGTCGCCAAGGTCGCCACCTACGTGGCCAACCACTCTGGAAACCTGATCGAGTTCGCGCAATTCTCGAACCAGCTGGGCGGCAAATTTTTCGCCCGCTTGGAGATTGAAACCGAGCATCTCGACGTTGAGGTGGAGGATTTCATCGCAGGCTTCGCCACCCTTGGCCGGTCCCTGCAAGCGAATTGGCACTTCCGCCGACTCCCCTACCGCATGAAAACCGCTGTGCTGGTGACCAAGACCGAGCACTGCCTCAACGAAATCCTCTGGCGCGCCGAGCTTGACGAACTGCCGATCGAAATCACCTCCATCATCGGAAATCGCAGCAATTGCCGCAACATCGCCGAACGTGAAAAAATTCCATTTCATCGAATCGACATGGACGGCGACCACCGGGAACGCGGCTTTGAAAAAATCCGCGAACTGCTCGTTGCCCAAGAAGTCGAGTTGGTCGTGCTGGCCCGCTTCATGCAGATTCTTCCTGACGACTTCTGCAAGGCCTTCGCCGGACGCATCATCAACATCCATCATAGCTTCCTCCCCGCATTCATCGGTGCCAACCCTTACAAACAAGCCTACGAACGCGGAGTCAAACTCATCGGCGCAACCTGTCACTACGTCACGGCCGACCTCGATGCCGGTCCGATCATTGAGCAGGAAGTTGAGCGGGTGCAACATTTTCACACACCCAACGACCTTGTCCGACTCGGTCGCCAATGCGAAAGGATCGCCCTCGCCAAAGGAATCCGGTATCACGTCCACGACCGAACCATCATCGACGAGCACCGTGCGATTGTTTTCCCAGACTAGAATCAATTGGAGGCTTTACAAACCCCGGAAAGCGCTTCACGGTCTGCGCCCCGCACGGAGAGGTGGTCGAGTGGTCTATGGCACCTGATTCGAAATCAGACGTAGTGTAACAGCTACCGTGGGTTCAAATCCCACCCTCT
>ERZ1022724.179-NODE-179-length-15031-cov-14.142561_pt1 | contig 15031 bp, 14 predicted proteins | sample MGYA00521091_ERZ1022724 | MGnify/ENA primary metagenome ERZ1022724 (study PRJEB33162, sample SAMN09537610) | freshwater metagenome | isolation source: freshwater | place: Canada:Alberta | collected 2017-07 | study: EMG produced TPA metagenomics assembly of the... | reverse complement strand
TTCAAGATTGGCAACGTTCTCCATAGTCCAGTATTGCCTGCTGCTTTCCAAAATCCGACTCGCCGGTGAGTTCACGCTTCGCCCGCTCATAATCCACCTGCTTGATCTGGTGTGCAGCTCTGCCGGCCAATGATGCCAGCTCCAGCGTACGCTTATACACCATCTGGCGAGTGACCGGACGGTTGGCTAGAACGGTGTGCGACTGCAATTCTGAATGATTTGAAGGGAGTGTTTTCATTGGGTCTTGTTTTTTACAGTATTGATAAGGTTGTTTCCGACATGGCAACTTTCTCAAGTTGCTTCTTAAGTTATTCATAATCTTAAACAGGAACCATGGGGCGTAACCCTACTTCCGCACCACTTTCAAAACTGTCTGGTGAGTAATTGAATTTTTCAGGCATCAGCCTAGTCCCCCTACCCAGTGGAGAAACGCTCCGCTGATGTCGGATGATGATAACTCTTCACGCCCCCCACTTCCTGTGCAACGAGCGGTATTGGACCATTTCGAGAACGTGGTCCGGTCGGATGGCTGGAGCGCGTGCCAGATCCGCCATCTTGTGGGATGATGCGGCTGCTGCGTCTTGCATGAACGAATGTGTCGAATCTGGAGCCCCAGGAGCCAAGGTAGTCGGCAAGCGCCGCCCGCCGGCTCCCGGCAGTGAATGCTTGAAAGCAGCGGCTTTGATCAACAAGCCCACCTCCCGCTTGAGGACCCGTCCTTTTCGAGTGAAGAGCGGGGCGTATCGGTTTACGAACCACGAACAAGCAGACGAACGGATGATGAAACTCTACCTGAGCTCGATCAAACGCGCCCGCCCTCTGATGAGGACTTGGCGAGATCGAACCAGACGTCGTGGTCCGCATCTGGGATGAGTTTACCGTCGATCTGATGGCGAAAGCTTGTGGAATGAGCTATTCCGACGCCGAGTCACTCATTGAGTTCCGAGAACACCTCGGAGTGAAAATCCCCTTCGCCTCACCGGCGCTTCGATGGAAAACCAAACAAACGTTCCGGACAAAGATGCTGTCGACCGCAGCTTCCTCCGTAAACGGCTCGAAGACCGCGGCGAGTGGCCGGTGGAGCGAAAGGAAAAAGCCCGCCGGATGGGCAGGCTTCTGAAATTGAGGATGAGAGGGTAAAGGCCGGTCTTGGATTTAGAAATTCTTGACGTCGTCCCTCATGTCCGCGTGATTCATGTCTGCGGCGGATGCGGTTGTTCGCGTTCTCCCATCTTTCCCTTCCGACCACAGGTCGAAGTCGGGGTTCACGGCGTTCACTCCCTTGCGGTAGCGGTATGGTTTGCCCCATGGATCGCGGATCACTTGGCTTGGTGGTGGATTGGCAGCAGTGGATGGAGTCACCCAGCCCTGCTTTGAGCTGGTGGGGTCGAGATCGGGAAGATAGATTTTGGTCGCTTTTGGGTCAGCAGGGGTGTCAGGGCGCCCAGGATTGTTGGTAAACTCCCAGCCCTGAAAAAACAAGCGGTCATAGAGTTCAGGCGTAATCAATCCCGTCGCCGGACTGTCATTGGCGAGGCCGGGGTATTTTCCCATGTCCAGCTTGTAATCCTCGATTGCCTTGGAAAGCAGGGCGATCTGCACCCTGGCCTTTTCTCTGGCTTGGCGTTCGCTGACAAATCCCATCCCCCCGACGACGAGGCCGGCGAGGATGATGATGATGGTGATAACGGCCATCAACTCGATGAGCGTGAAGGCGGCCAAACCGCGGCGGGCATTTGTTTTCATGATCCGGGGATGATTGAGTTTATGAAGTGGGAATCAGCGGTTTACTGATTGCCCATCGTCGAGATCATCTTAATCAATGGTAGGAACAATGCAAATACAACCGCGCCGACAATGAGGGCAAGAATCACGATCATGATGGGCTCAAGGATCGAGGTGAGGGCGGTTACGGCGTTGTCCACCTCGTCGTCATAGACATCGGCGACTTTCAGGAGCATTTCCGGGAGTTGGCCGGTTTCCTCACCGACGTCCACCATGGAGATGACCATGTTGGGGAAGACGCCGGAAGCTTGAAGCGGGGTGACGATGGTCTCCCCTTCCTTGACCGCCTCGTGGACTTTTTCAATGGCGTGGGAGATGACCACATTTCCGGCAGTGTCGCGGGTGATGTTGAGTGCCTGGAGGATGGGGACACCGGATGTTACCAGGGTTCCGAGGGTGCGGGAGAAGCGGGAGACGGCGCTCTTGCGCTGGATGTCACCGAGAATGGGCATTTTCAGCTTCATGTTGTCGATGATGGTCCGCCCACCTGGGGTGCGGCCCCAGATATTGAAGAGGAAGACGCCGATTCCGAAGGCGATGAAGGCAAAGACCACGTTGGGCACGAAGAGCGGCCTGGCGAGGAAGAACTCGGACATGCCGAAGACGATCTTGGAGATGAGCGGCAGTTCGGAGTCCGTATTGGCGAACATCTCCTTGAACTTGGGGACGATGAAAATCATGAGGAACACCAGGATGGCGACGGCGATGAACATGACGATCACCGGGTAGACCATGGCGGAGACGATCTTGTTCTTCAGCTTCTGTGCCTTTTCCTGATATTCGGCAAGGCGGTTGAGGACGATTTCAAGAACACCGCCGAGTTCTCCCGCCTTGACCATGTTGACGTAGAGCTTGTTGAAGATCTTCGGGTGCTGGGCGAGTGACTCGGAGAAGGTGGAACCACTCTGGACATTTTCCGCGAGCGCGCTCACGGTGGCCTTGAGCACCGGGTTGGGCTCTTGTTTCTCGAGCACGGTCAAGCTGCGGAGAAGCGGCAGGCCGGAGTCGATGAGGGTGGCAAGCTGGCGGGTGAAAATCATCAGGCTCTTCGGCTTGATGCGTCCACCGACATTGCCCTTGGAGGCAGCGGACTTGGAAGCGGCCTTACCCTTGGACTTGGCGGGAGCGGCCTTGCCTTTTCCCTTGGTTTTGCCCTCTTCCGTGATCTGTGTCGGATAGAGACCTTTGGCGCGGAGTTGTTGGATCGCTTCTGCTTCGGTAGCAGCAGCGACAGTACCTGTGGTCTGTTCGCCTTTGGCATCAAGTGCGGAGTATTGAAAATTGGCCATGAGGTTTCGAGGTTTTTGCGATTTATCTAAGGAACTGTAAAGGATGGAAGTGGATCCAGAGGAAAATTAAGTCTGGAGGAAGATGATTTGCGGCGATGGACGATCAGGTGTATTTCAGGACTTCCTCGATGGTGGTGTTCCCGAGGTAAATGCTGCGGAGGCCGTCTTCCCGCAACGTGTTCATTCCCAGCTCGACGGCCTTCTGTTTGAGGACCACCGAAGGAGCGCGGGCGGTGATCAACTCACGGATCGGGTCGGTGACATTGAGCAGTTCATACAAGCCCCGGCGGCCGCGGTAGCCGGACTGTCCGCAGACCTCACAGCCTGAGCCGGTGAAAAACTGCTTGTCGCCGAGTTCATGGGCGGAGATGCCGAGTTGGTTGAGAATGGATTCGTTCGGCTCGTAGGGAGTCTTGCAGTCCTTGCAAATCGTGCGGACCAGTCGCTGGGCGAGAATGCCTTCGAGGGAGGCGGAGACCAGGAATGGCTCGCAACCCATGTCCACGAGTCGGGTGACCGCTCCGGGGGCATCATTGGTGTGAAGCGTGGAGAGCACCAAGTGCCCGGTCAGCGCGGCCTGGATGCCGATGGTCGCCGTTTCCTTGTCGCGCATTTCCCCGATCATGATGCGGTCCGGGTCCTGCCGCAGGAAGGCACGCAGCACACGCGGAAAATCCAGGCCGATCGCCTCATTGATGGGAATCTGAATGATGCCGTCGATGTCATACTCGACGGGATCTTCGGCCGTGAGCAGCTTGGCATCGATGGTATTGATCCGCCGCAGGGCTGCGTAGAGGGTGGTGGTCTTGCCCGCGCCGGTAGGCCCGGTCACGATGAAAATCCCGTTGGGTTTCTCGATGGTGTCGGTGATGTAGTCGTAGATATGATCGGTGAGCCCGAGATTCTCTAACGAAAGATTGATGGACGAGCGATCGAGCACCCGTAGCACCATGGACTCTCCATGGTGGGTGGGGAGCGAGGAAACCCGCATATCCACCTGGCGCTCGCCGAACTGCTTGACGATGCGGCCGTCCTGAGGGATCCGGCGCTCGGCGATGTTCATGTTGGACATGACCTTGACACGCGAGATGATCGGTCCGGCGAGATGGATCGGCGGTGGAGCCATTTCGTAGAGTGCGCCATCGACCCGATAGCGGATTTTAAAGTCTTTCTCGAAGGGCTCGAAATGGATGTCGGAGGCCTTTTCCTTGATGGCTTGATAGAGTACCAGATCGACGTAACGGATGATGGGAGCGGAATTCGCCTCCGCTTCGAGGTCGGCTGCGTTCAGGCTGTCACCGCCGAGTTCGAGTTGGCTGAGGATGTCCTCCATTGCCTTGCCCTCACCGCCGTAGCACTCGTTGATCTTCGCTTCCACGAGGTAGTCGGGTGCGACGACGACGTTGATTTCGCGGCCGAGTGCGAAGCGCAGATCTTCCGGAGTCTGGGGGTTGAGGGGATCGACCAAGGCGACATACAAGCCAGTTTCATCGAAATTGACAGGGAGTGCGCCGTGAAGGCGGGCGGTGCCTGCGGGAACAAGTGCAAGCAGGGCCTCCGGCGGGGTCCAATCCTTCAAGTCCACCATGGTCGTGTGTAGCTCGGAGGCCACGACTGGCCAGATGTCATCACGCGTCTGGATGACTTGGAAATCCGCCAGGACTTCCGCGATGGACTTCCCGCTATGACTCACTTCGGCGAGAATGTCCTGCGAGAGCGCCCTGTCGATGAGGCCGCGTGATTGGAAGAGTTCGAGAATCTGTTGATTGTCCATGGGACGGGAAAGTCGGAAGGTTTTTCTAAAAAGGTTGGGGTGGGCAGGAATCAGTCGAGGTCGGACATGGTGGCGTGGACGACTTCGCTGCCGGACGTCAGCCCGGAGAGGACTTTACGGATGCCGTCCTCGCGCAAGGTCCGCATCCCGAGTTCGCGCGCCCGGCGTCTGAGCTGGGTGGTGGTGAGCCCGGTGTTGATCATGCCGCGGACTTCGTCATCGATCAGGAAGGTTTCAAAAATCCCCATCCGTCCCTTGTAGCCATTGCCACGGCATTTTTCACAGCCTACGGGACCGAAGATCGTCGCATCGGCCATGCGCGAGGTGTCGAGTGAAAGCGCGCGCATTTCCTTTTCGGAAAGTTCGGCGGGGCCCTTGCAAATCGGGCAGAGCTTGCGGACGAGGCGCTGCGCGAGCACCGCCCGCACGGCGGATGCGATTAAGAAAGGCTTCACGCCGATGTCGGCAAGACGGGCCACGGCGGATGGAGCGTCATTGGTGTGCAGCGTGGAGAAAACCAAGTGACCGGTGAGTGAGGCGTTGATGGCGATGTTGGCCGTCTCCGCATCCCGGATTTCCCCGATCATGATGATATTGGGAGCTTGCCGCAACATGGCCCTGAGGGCGGCGGCGAAGGTCATGCCGATGTCCGTCTTGACCATCACCTGGTTGATGCCGGGAAGCTCATACTCGACCGGGTCTTCCACCGTGATGATTTTCTTGTCCGGCTTGTTGATCACATTCAGGCAGGCGTAAAGCGTGGTGGTCTTGCCCGAGCCCGTGGGTCCGGTGACCAGCAGGATCCCATCGGGCAAGCCGAGAAGCTGCTCGAAGACCACCTGATCATCCGAGAAAAAGCCCAGTTCGGGCAAGCCGAGAAGGAGCGCCGTCTTGTCGAGGATCCGCATGACGATGGATTCGCCGTGGTTGGAAGGCACCGACGAAACCCGGAGATCGACTTCTTTTTCGCCCATCTTCAACTGGATACGGCCGTCCTGAGGAAGCCGTTTTTCGGCGATGGACATGGTGCCGCTCATCACCTTCAGACGTGCGATCATGGCGGGCAGGAGCTTCTTCGGATGGGTGTCCACGTGGACCAGCTTGCCATCGAGACGGTAACGAATCCTAACAGAAGTCTCAAGTGGCTCGATGTGGATATCAGAGGCTCGCAGGCGGAAGGCCTCGGTAAGCGTCTGCATGACCAACTTGATGATGGGCGCATCGGCAGCACCCGGGCCAGCTTCGTCATCGCCACCCGTCACCGAGAACCCAGCATCCGCAGCACCGGCGGCATCGCCGGATTGGTAAAACTGTCTGAGGTAGTTTTTGACATCCTGATGGGTGACGCAGACCAGATTCAAGTCTCGCCCGATCACGTGAGGCAGGCTATCCAAGGCCTCAAAGTCGAGGGGATCGGCCAATGCCACCGTGAGTAGGAGCCCGTCGTCCTGAACGGGAATGACGCGATAACGGTTTGCGACATCGTCCGAAATGGCCGCAGTGATCGCAGGATCAAATACGACATCGTCAAGCCGGATGAACGGAATCCCCGCGTTTGCGGCCAAGGTGTGCGCGACATGCTCCTGAGTAAGCGCCGTGCGCGACAAAAGGAATTCGATGATCGTTTCCGTGCCAGACAAGGCACTGCGGGCTTGATCGACTTCGTCGGCACTCACCATTCCGGCTTCGGTGAGCAATTCTGCGAGATAATCTTCGTTGGAAAACACTGGGCTACGAGTCCTTGGATTTGGATTTTAGAAAACTGAGCGACCGAGCAATCTGCCCGTGCTACGATTCAAGAATCTTGGTCAACCCCTCCCCTGCTTGTCAACCAGCCACATCACGAGAGTCTGCAATTTTTCCAATCAATCCCAGACATCTTCCGGGCATCATGGCGATTGTAGTGACCATGGCCATGCAATCAAACCCAGCCCCAAAAAGTCCGGGCCGGACCAGCTTGATCATTCCCGGGTGTTTTGAAAATCCAAGCTGGCGCTCATTCCAGCAAATCCCGCAGCCTCCGCTCTAACAACTCCGTCAGAGGCAATGCGCCGCCCTTGAGCGGGATTTCACCTGCATCGAGCATTTCGCTCACCGCGATCGGCTCCGCCGCGACGACGTGCGCGCTGCGTAAAATCGGATAAGTCGGGAAGCCCAGCAGATCCTCCTCCAGTTTCAACAGAGTCTCGGCGCGACGATCCATGGTCGGATCTTCCAGCAAGTAGTCACCGATGTAACTGTGTGCCTGCAGGGCCGTGAAGACGCGGTCCAGATCGTTGAGCAGGATCTCCCGCTCGCCATGGGTCGGCGGCTTTTCGAGATCGAGCAAACGGCGGCGGATGCGGAACCGCAAGGCCCGCACCCGCTCGGGAGGCGTCACCGCCTTGGCATCGCGCGGGTAGCGGGCTTCCACCTGTTCGAGAAGGGTGGCGCATAAATAAGTCAAGCGCTCCTGCACCCCTCCGCCACTTGCGTAGCCGAGGTATTCCGTTTCTTTCAGCGCCAGGATGCCGGTTCCCAAACGCAGAATACGCTCATCCACCGGCATCGACGGCTTGGGTGTCCAGCCGATGCGATCCTCCAGCCGCGAGAGTCGATCTGAAAATGTCGCTTCTACAGCCGGGTCGTGGAAAAACCTGATACCCACCGGTATTAAATAAGCGCGCTTTCCTTCCGGAAGCCGGCTTGCCGCTTTCAGCAAGATCGATGCAACTCCCTCGTTCAGAGGATCCAACCTACGGTGATGATGATAGATCTCCCCTTCGGGAAAAATCACCAACGGATCACTCCCGGATTCAAGCAAGTTAATCGCCGTCTTCATCGCGGACAAGTCAGGTCCATCCCGATCCACCGAGAACACGCCCATGCTTTGCAAGGCCCATGACGTGGTGGGACTGACCTCGAAAATCTCACGAGCCGCCATGAACAGGGCTCGCATCCCGTGCCGATGTATCAACTCCATCACCACATGCGGGTCCGAGTGATCGGAGTGATTTGGTGCCAGCAGGATCGCATGCCCCTCCGCATGAAGTTCCCGCACCCGCCTGAAGCCCTCCCCCTCGATTTTTCCAATCTTGTATTTCCGGGAAAGATGGAACAAACGGTTCATCCCCAATCCCAAAGGCCGGAGCCAGTCCTGCAATTGAGGAGGGCGGAAGGTATAGGGCAGATCATTCCGGAGGCGGCGCATGGGGAAGACTAGTCAGGCTCGTCCCGGAATCCAAACCGGAAAGCGGAAATCATTTCCTGATTTCAGGGCGCACTGGGAGCATCCCGGAAAAACCTCAGTCTTGGAGAGTTTCTCAGTTTCCCAAGCTCCGAAAGAGAAAGATTGTGTCAGGAAATTCACCCAATTTTCCTGCACTCGCCGATTTCTTTCCATGTAGGGACTTAGTCATGGCATCCCAATTGCTACGGAACTAACACACCAAGGGCGTTCATCCTAAGCAAACCTTGATCCACCAATGCATTACAAAAAACGAGAGGTGTTCCTGAGACATCCAAGACGTGCTGGATTCACGCTGATTGAGGTCCTTGTTGTCATTTCCATCATCGTGATTCTCTTTGCAGTCGGCGTTCCACTTCTGAGCGATCCTGCGAACAGCGCTCGCAAATCCTCGGCAGACATCCTGCGCTCCGCCCTGCAACAAGCCCGGGCTCATTCCATCGCGACGGGATCCTACACCTCCGTCCTGCTCCCCAGTTACGCCGCGGACGCCGAGACCGGGGGAAAAATGATCGGCTTCGCCGAAGTGGAAGCCGATCCCTCAGCCGCTGCCAAATTCAAAGTCACCCGCTTGGTCCAACGCTGGACGCAACTTCCTGAACAAATATTCTTCTTCGACAGAAACACCGCAAACATCCCACAAAACACCCTGATGGACCTGGGAGCTAGCTCGCAAATCACGGCCGACTACCGGAAAAGACCCGTGGCTTGCAGTTTCATCATTTTTTCTCCAAACGGTCAGATCCTTCAAAATACCAACTCCACCAACACTGCCAAGCTACTTGTCGGCCTTGGCAAGGGAACTCTAAAAAACGGCTCCGTCACCCCCACCCAACGGAGCTCGAATCAAATCGTTTTCGACCTCTTTCAAATCAGTCGCCTCAGTGCTCGCATGAGACAAGTCGATCCCAAACAACTGCTATGAAGTCCCGCCGAACCAACCAAATCCGCGGAATGACGTTGATGGAAACCGTCATCGCGATCGGAGTAATCGGATTCTCCGTGCCTCTGATTCTTGCCGGCACGAACGCCAGCTTGAGCGATCGTAGCAACGCAGAAGCTGACACCCGCTCGGCGTGGATCGCCAAAGATTTGGAACAACAAGTCAACGCGCTCTGGGCAAGCCCCCGCCAAAATTCCTACCTTCCGGCCTCGCTCACCTTGGACTTCCCAGTGAATGGCACCGAAAGCGCGCCTTGGGTCTTCATCTACAACAAGCAGGGCACATTCCTCGGGCAAGGCTCGATCGGAAACCTTGCAACAGGCGCGACAAGTCAGGACGCCTACTACCTTGTTTCCCTTCATACCACCGCTTACACCCCCGCCAACCTACTCCCACCGCCAACTGCGGGCAACTCCAGACTTTCACGGGTGTTCATCAAAGTCGAATACCCCGCCAAAGCGAGACTCGGAAGGCGGCAGGCGAATCTTTTTTCATCCATCAAAACCCAACAAAACCTCTGATGCACTGCCCGCATCCAGATTCCAAATTCACCACCCGAGGATTCACACTGATTGAACTCCTCACCTCTATGGCCATTTCCTCCATCATTCTGCTGTTTTTGTTCGGATTGATCAATCAGTCATCGATCACCTACCAAAGCTCTCAGAGCGCGGTCACCACCCTCGCGGAGGCCAGGGCCTTTTTCCATTTCTTCGAGTCGGATCTCTCGTCCCGCCTCCCTAACACCCCCCTTTTGTCCGAGGTGTCTCCCGCAGGATTCGATAAAATCGGCGTCATCCGGGCCAAGTCCTTCGACGAGCCCCCGGCCTCCGCCACGCCTGACTCCGATCTGCGATCCTCCATGTTCTATGTGGCATATACCCCGGATTTCGCGGGCACGGTTTCCCCGAAGCTCTTCAGAAGCTACCTCAATGCCACCCAGACCCAGGCACTGCTCGATACATCCGCCACACCCACCATCCCACCGGGTGACCCAACTGTCGACGAACCCCTGATCTTCAATGTCGTCAGCTTCAAAGCCCAACCAAAGTTCCTGAACAGCTCGGGAAACCCTGAAAACTGGCTCCCATCCAGCAACGCAGATCCCGCCTTCATCGACGTCACCATCGAAATCATCGACGACGCCACCGCCGCCCGCTACCGCACCCAAGCATCCTGGAGCGAGTTGCTCAACCCCACCAGCAACTCGCGCCGCCAAGCCGTGCGGACCTTCGCCCGAACCATTCAGTTGGCCAGATGATCATCAACCCTCAACCCGCTCACAAGGGCTTCGCCCTGCCCATGACCATCCTTGCGATCGTGAGCCTGTTGATCCTGTTGATCGGACTCATCGCACTGGCTTCGCTTGAGCGCAGGACCGCCAGATCCTACTCCGATGCCGCAAGAGCGGACATGGCCCTGAACAGCGGACTTTCAGATGCCATCTCGACTCTATCCGAGGTTGCGTCGCGCGACGACACCCTCGTCTTCCGCCTCGAAGATCCGGTCACGCCCATCACCCCTCCAACTCCGAACCTCCCGAATGGGCGTGCCCAGTTCTTCACCTACGGATCCGTCTTCGATCAAACGAACAACACGTGGCGGACCATTCCTTTTTTCAGTGGCGAAAGAGAAACGCGAACACCCGCCCCTCCGACGACCAGCCCGCGCAGACCTCACGTTCCCGACCTTGCACCTCTGGTCGCAGCCCTCAGAGATCCCGCGACGCAAACCGACCTGCAAACCATAGGAAGACTCAGTGACTCAGATTACAACGTGCCCCGGGGCAGATGGGTGAATGTCCCTCAAGTCGGCACCGAATACCGAATCCGCTACTCCTGGTGGGTGGAAGATCTGGCAGGCAGACTTGACGGCAGAACCATGGGTATCCTCCCGCGCAACGATGGCCTGAGCACCGAGGAAATCGGAATGTTCACCCTCTTCGACCCCAACCGCAATGCGGATGGACCCGGCCCCGAAGACGCATTGATCGCCAAGCGGGAAACTCTCAAAACCGCACAAAGCGCCAGACTGGTCATGCCGCTTGCGGACGCGATGAAAATCGAGCCTCACCTCTACTATACCCGCAAGCCGTTGAGCCCGCCGATCTATCAGCCCAGAGTCATCCCTCAAGGATTCGGATACGCGGACGCTGGCAGGCCCGCCATGAATCTCAACGCCGCCGTCGCCAACGCAAATGTCATCGGAGTCGCGGACCACATCCTGCGCAACCTTCCCGACTTTGGCGGACCACTCCGGCGAGGCGGCTTTCCCGCCGATACAAACTTCAACTATATCAGAACCCTCGCCGCAAGCATGATCGACTATGCCGATACCGACACCAACGCAAGTGTGGGACCCGGCTATCGCGGAGTGGATAGCTACCCATTCGTCAACGAACTCTTCGACCGCTACGCGTGGGTCTCCTCAGACAACGGCTTCGTGCAAATCCGGGTGAGCACCTTTGTGGAACTTTGGAACCCCTCCCAGCAAGCCATTCAAGGGTCAGTGACCTTCACCAATGAAAATCGCCACCAGATCACAATACCACCGACAGGCACCCAGACATTCTCATCCGTGACTTATCCCAATGCCACTAATCCTCGTCTGAACAGTCCTGTGAGCATCCCTCCGAACGGCTTTGCAGTCATTGCCGTGGGAGAAAACACTTACGAATTCCGGATCGGAGCCTTTCCCCCATCCCAGCTGACTTTTTCCACCACGACCACCAGCGACTACAAGCTGACCTGGAACGGTGTCTTGGTGGACTCCGCGCGTGGCAAACTGCAACGTACCAGCGGCAGCTTGAATCCAGGCTCATCTAACAGAAAATGGAAAGGTAACGCATCTCCAGCACATGATTCAGCGATCGGTCAGCCTGGAGACCCACGAGCATCCATCTATATCAACACCTGGGTTTTCGCAAACAACTACGACGAGAATTCGAGCTGGGGCGGCAGAAACCTCAAAAGAGCGATTGGGGCGGATCGAACCTTCAGAGAAGTGCAGCTCTTAAGGTGGCCTGACCGTGGCACTGACAGCACTGCCGGAGTCCGCCCAGGAAACGACGCAACTCTCCCCACCAGCCTCACCTATCCCACCAATCAGCCGAACCTAGCTCCTGCCTTCATCTCCAACCTCGGATTCTATACCAGCGTCGGCGAGATCGGAAATGTCTTCGACCCAGCGCAGTGGACCAACGTGCAATTGCCCAATTCCGCCGCCAACCCCCATTCGGGCGGCGGTTATACTCTTGCGATCGGCCGCCCTGAGTTCAGTGCCTTTGATAGCGAGGGCAGACGTTCCGCCCAACTCACCGACCTCTTCGATGTCCCGCCCCCGTCAGCCAATGTTCCCCAAAGCCCCCGCATCAACATCAACACCGCCCCACGCGAGGTTTTGCGAACCTTGTTCGCCGGCATCCGCCTGGAAGACGATCCGGCGCGGCCTCCTTTTGATCCCGCGAGAAATACCACCGTTGGAGATGTTTTCGCGGACGCCATCATCAACACCCGCTCACAGGCCCCGCTGCGCGGACTCTCCGACCTTAATCTCGCGAGAATAAATCCCACGCAGCCCCGGAGATATGACAACCCAGCGGCCGCAGCTGATGCCGAGCCCGTCTTCGGCAGCATTTTCGCCTACAACGCGGCGACCGGTCCCACGGACACCTGGGACGATTACGGTCGCGAGGAATTGTTCCGGAAAATCACAAATCTCGTGACCTTCCAGGGAAAGCTTTTCCGGATCGTTGTCACGGGCGAGGCCTTGGATCAGCAGGGAAAGATCCTCGGTCGCCGGACCAAAGAAATCCACATGGAAATCCGCCCCGCGAGGGACAGCACGGGCGCCCTCATCCCCAACGCGCCACCAACCATCCACAAACTTTATGAAAAATCTCTCTAGACCGCTCCGACTCATCGCCGCGCTGGTTCTCGCCCCATCGATGCCCACGCAAGCGCAGGACCCTGTCACTGCGGGCTTTGTCAATCTGGTGAATTTGATCCCAAGTGACAAACCCTGCAAAATCGGCCTCGGGGGGAAAGATGTGGTTCCCGGCGGCCTTGCCTCTGCCCAAGCAACTGGCTGGTTCATCGTTCCCACCGGCACGCACCAGATCACCTTGGAAGTCCAAGGTTACGCCACGGGCTCCGGCGCGGTTGAACTCGCTCCCACGCAAAGCTCCATGTTCGTCATCTTTCTCGAAGCAAACGCGAAACCCAATCCTGATGGAAAACCCGTGGTTCCCAAGGTCAAAATCAAACGCTTCGAGGCCATCGAGGACAAGGGTGGTTTCTTCCTCAAACTGGCCTCGCTCTGCCCCGGGGAAAACAGCTTTCTCATCGGTCCGAATCCATTTGCCCTGAAAACATTTCAAGAAACCGAAGTGCCTAACTGGAACGGGGGTGGCTTCAAGATCTCACGGGATCAATCGGTGATCGGCCAGGTCCTGCCCGAGCTTGAAAAAGATCCCTTCTATCTGTTCATTGGCACGGATCATGCCGGCAAATACTGCACGACCCTTGTTAGAGCTTCAAAGCAGGATCTCCCCCCTTGGATGAAAGAAAAAAAATCAACGCCATGAACCCCTTGAAATTTTTGCTCGGCCTTCTCTGCATCACTTGCCCTTGTGTAGCTGGCAACTTGAATGTCGTGCATCTTGGCCCGCCAAACGAGCTGAAGTTCCAAATCAAATCGGGCACGGCCGATCAGGAGTTTACTCTGAGTCCGCAGAGTTGCACCGGAATCTTCGCCTTACCCCAAAAAAAGCGGTGCTGAAGACCATCGGCGATGACACCCCGGCTCTGAAAATTGAAGCCAGCGCCAAAGGCCGGATCGCCGTGCTGCACCCTGATGGAGAGTCCTTCAAGTGGACCCTCCACGAGAGCAAGCCATCGGAAGGCCGAACGACGCTGCGACTCATCAACCTAACCACAGAAGCCGTCACAGTGGTCCAAGGATCGACCAAGATCCCGCTCAAGGCGAAGGGCGATACGCTTGTCGAGAAAGTCACCAAAGCGCCCATCCGCCTGGGGTTCGAAAATGGTGGGAAAGTGCCCGCTCACGACCAGGAAGAGCCCAGCGCGGTGATCGGCTTTGTATATCGCTCCGGCGGCGGCGTGCTCAGCATCTTTTATCTGAACGACACCTGATCACGCAGGGCTTGGCCGCGCATGACAAAATGTATACCCCTGCCAAACCACCGAGTATTCACTTGTCAGCTCCTCACGATAGGGGAAATCTAGCGAACCCCGCATGTTGACGAGATCCCTGACCACTCCCATCCTCTCGCTGATTTCGATTTCCGCGTCCGCGCAAGAACTCGAACCGAGCGAAAAACCACCCGCGCAACCCAAAAAACTTCCCGAATTGGTGGTCACGGGCAAGGCGGAGAGCCTCATCGGCACTGCCAGCAGCGCGTCCAAGGGCCAGGCAAACTCGGAAGAACTGGCAGGACGCCCGACACTCCGCCGTGGAGAACTGCTCGAAGTGGTGCCGGGCGTGACCATCACCCAGCACTCGGGCGACGGTAAAGCGAACCAGTATTTCGTCCGCGGCTTCAACCTCGACCACGGCACCGACTTCGCCATCTCCATGGATGGCCAACCGGTCAACTTCGTCACCCATGCCCACGGCCAAGGCTACGCAGACCTCAACCCCATCATCCCCGAACTCGTGGAAAGGCTGGACTACTGGAAGGGCCCGTTCTTCGGTCATTTGGGCGACCTCAGCACCGCCGGGGGGGCCAACTTCCGCTTCTTCGATACCCTGCCGCAAGGCATCGCAAGCATCACACTTGGCGAGAATCATTTCTTCCGTGGACTGCTCGCCGACACCATCGACCTGGGTCCCTCCCAACAAGCCGGCGAACGCTCCGGACTGACCTATGGCTTTGAATACAACTACTACGACGGCCCCTGGGAAAGGGAGGGGAACTCGCGCCGCTCGAATGGTTTTCTCAAATACTTCAAGGAATCCGGGCGCGACACCTTCAGCCTGACCGCCATGGGCTA
>ERZ1022724.178-NODE-178-length-15101-cov-16.872923_pt1 | contig 15101 bp, 12 predicted proteins | sample MGYA00521091_ERZ1022724 | MGnify/ENA primary metagenome ERZ1022724 (study PRJEB33162, sample SAMN09537610) | freshwater metagenome | isolation source: freshwater | place: Canada:Alberta | collected 2017-07 | study: EMG produced TPA metagenomics assembly of the... | reverse complement strand
CTCGGGCGTTGCGGGCTCGGGCGTTGCTGGCTCCTGAGGCTCAAGCTCTTGGGTGAGATTCTGAATGAGCGGCTCCACCTCCGCGCGGATGGTGGGGTCAGCACCGTCGAGGAGGAAATTGCGGATCGGCTCCGGGGTTTCCACGAGGGATTCCGCCATGGCGAGGGTGGCTTGTTTTCGCGCCGTTGGGTGGCTGATGGCGGCGGTCCAGGTGAAGGCGGCCTTTGAGTCCATTTGCACCCATTGGGAGAGCAGCGTTTTGACGCCGATTTTCTGAGCCTCGCCCGGGGGGAGTTTTTGGACCCAGGCGGCAGCCTCGGCCGGGGCAGAGCCCACCCAGTTTTGGAGCGCTGAGATTTCCGTTTCGTTGAGCGCCTGATTGCCCGTCCGGGGTTCCAGCACCATTTTGGCGGTTCCGAGTGGATCGATGGCTCCGAGCACGGCCATGATTTCCTCCTTGGCCACGGCCAGATCATCCGGGGCGGTGAGGGTGTCCGCCCAGGCGAACGCCTCGTCCTTGTTTTTTTGAACGAGCAGGCTGGCGATAAAGCGCAGGGTCTTGGCGCGCTCCTCGCCCCCGGGAGTCAGGTGGGCGAGCGCCTCGTTTGCAACTTCCGGGTTGGATTCGAACTCCGCTCTTACGATTTCCGCGAGCATCTGCTCGCGGGCCTCCAAGGGCTCGGCTTCGAGGGCTGCGGCGATGGCATCCTGTAACTCCTTCTTCGGGCTGGGTGACTCCGCGCGTGATGGGCGCTTGGCGCGGGTGGTGCGCAGATTCGCGCCCTCGTCGGCAGCCGGCTTCGTCGTTTCCGCAGGTTTCTCACAAGCAACCAGCAGCCCGAACATCATGAGGGAGAGGAAAATTTTCATCGTCGATGGGCAACGGTTACTCTAGATACCATTACTTGGCCAATCATTTTCCCAGCCGCCAAGCCGAGTTTGGTGTTAGGGTCGGTAGGCGTCGCGGGTCCGCAAAATCGACTCGAAAACCGGCGGTGGACTGCAAATCCGGTCGATCAGCCGATCCCAAATCTCCTGACCTTTGAGGATCTCCACTTCGATCCTTAAAAAATACACCGGAACATCGATCGAGGCGGGTGTGGGAAATCGCACGGCGTCCTTCTCGGTGGTGACGATGAGCTCCATGTCGCGCTCCACGCAGCGCTGCATGAAGGATTCCACTTCTTTCCGGGAAAATCGGTAATGGTCGGAAAAACGCCGCCGGATCTCGACTCGTGCGCCAAGTTTCTCCAACGCCCCTTCGAAAGCTTCCGGCACCGCGATGGCGCTGATGGCACCGACCCACTTGTCAGTCAGGAAGTCTAACGACTGTCGTTCACGGGTGAATACATTTTCCAAATAAATCGGGCCGTGGGTGCATTCGACAATGTCGGCGGTTTTGTTATACTTTCTGATCCGTGTGATGAGTGCTTCGTTCGAGCGCCCGTCACACTTGGTGATGAGAATATAACTTGCGCGGCGAAGGTTCCGGGGTGGCTCACGCAAGGTCCCGCGGGGGAGCAGTGCCTCCGTGCCGAAGGGCGATCCCGAATCAATCAGGACGATGTCCAGCGAGTGGGCAAGGTCGAGATACTGCATCCCATCATCCAGCAGCAGAGTATCCGCACCGAGCTGCCCTACGGCGAAGAGCCCGCCCTTGACGCGGTTCTTATCTACGACGACAGCCACTCCGTCCAAGTTCTTTGCCAGCATGAAAGGTTCATCTCCCGCGTATTTGGAATCCAGCAGCACGGCACTTCCGGTGGACACCACCTTGGGCATGGTCTCGCCGGGGACGGGATTTCCCTTGCGATCCGTCCACTTCTGCGGGCGGTCGAGTTTTTTGCTTTTATAGCCGCGGGAAAGAATCGCCACGTTCCTGCCACGGTCACGCAGCGAGCGTGCTAACAGCTCGACCACCGGCGTCTTGCCGGTGCCGCCGACGGTGATGTTCCCGATCGCCACCACCTGGGTGCCAAGGTGTGCTTGGGGTTTCCAGCCGCGGCGGTAGCGCCACAGCCGGATCTGCACGAGTATCCGGAAGAGCCCGGAGAGGGCGAGCATGAAAAAGCGCATCAAGGCCGCCCGCAAGCCCTTGGCGCGACCGAAGATCACATCCGCGCCCCAGCGTTCGAGTTCTTCGATGAGTTCTTTCATGAGGTGAGGCTTGCAGTTCCCAGCATCTGCAAGGCCTAACGGTTTTTCGCATCGGCTTCAATCCAGGACCAGAGGCCGGCGAGGCCGGCTTGAACGCTGGATTTGGCAGCCGCGAGATCACCACCCGGGAGATGCTTGCCAAACAGGTAATACTTGATTTTCGGCTCCGTCCCGGATGGCCTAACAGCAAATGAACGTCCGTCTTCCAGATCGACGAAAAGCATCTTTTCCTTGGGCAACAGATCTCCCTCCTGGTCGAACAAATCCTGCTTGGCGAAGTCCCTGACGCGGAGCACGGCCGAGCCATCGACTTCGGTGGGCGGGTTCTCGGCATAGGAGTTGGCAAGCGAGGCGATCTTCGCTGCGCCGTCCGCTCCTTCCATCACCAGGGATTTTCCGATCTCCAGATAGTATCCATACTCGGTATAGATGTCGTCCATCAATTCCGGCAGGGTCTTGCCGACGGATTTCGCATAAGCGGCGACTTCCGCGAACATGAGTGCGGCACCATTCGCGTCCTTGTCGCGGACGGCATCAGAGCCGAGGTATCCATAACTTTCCTCACCACCGAAGACAAAGAAGCGCGAGTATTCCAAACGCAGCGCGCGGGTCTGCGCTTCAGTGAGCGAGCGGTAGTCGCCCCGTTTATCAGCAGGGATCGCATTCTCGTATTTCCTCAGTTTCCCGGCGATGTATTTGAAACCGGTGAGAGTATCGACGATGCCCACGCCGAAGCCATCGGCGATGGCGTGCTGGAGTTCCGTGGTGACGAAGGTTTTCACCAGCACGGCGCGGTTGCGGTTCGCATGGGTGAGCCAGCCTGACTCAAAGCAGGTCTTGAGGCGGTACCATGCCATCAGCGAGCCGATTTGATTGCCGGTGAGCAAGACCATCTTGCCATGATGGTCCCGCACCGCCACGCCCATGCGGTCGGCGTCAGGGTCGGTGCCGATGACGATTTCCGCGCCGGATTGTTCGGCGAGATCGATGGCCATTTTGAGCGCGGGGCCGTTTTCCGGGTTGGGTGATTCCACGGTGGGGAACCGGCCATCCTGAATGTCTTGCTCGGGGACGGTGAGAACGTCGAACCCGAAGTCGCGGAGCATGGGAACATTGATGTGGCCACCGGTGCCGTGCAGGTTGGTAAAGACAATCCGGGTGGAGGCGCCCTCTAACAAAGCGGGCTTGAGCAGCAGAGTCTTGAGCCGGGTGATGTAAAGGGCGTCCATCTCCGCGCCGAGAATGGTGATTTTTCCACGTTCGGCTTCGGGCAGGATTTCGTAGAACTCGCTGGTGATCGCGTTGACCTCCTTAATGATGCCGTCCGCATGGGCATCCACGATCTGGGCGCCGTCGTTGAAATAGGCCTTGAAGCCGTTGTCGTGGGCGGGATTGTGGCTTGCTGTGAGGACCACCCCGGCATCCGCGCGTAGCTCCCGGACGGCGAAGGAGAGCTGCGGTGTGGAGCGCGCACCTTCGAACAGGTAGGCATCGCAGCCGAGGTTGGCGCAGGTTTTCGCACAGAACTCGGCGAAATCCCGCGAGAAGTGGCGGGTGTCGTGCGCAAAGACCAGCACCGGCCGGCGCGCCGGGCCGGCGAACTCCTTGGTGTAGGCGATGAGGCCACGGACCGCGCGGCTGAGGTTGTAGAAATTCATGGTCGCCGTGCCGGTGCAGGGGTGTTCCGGGCGGCCGTTAGGCCCGCCGAGCCCTTGTTCGGCGACGGTGATCACCCGTCCGATGGTCCGTCCGCGCAAGCCGCCGGTCCCGAAGGCGAGCGTTTTGAAGAAGCGATCATTGAGCTCCTCCCAGGCACCGGTATCCACCAGTTCTTGAACGGCAAGTGGTGCGATGGTGCTGGTGGTGCCGCCGAGCAGGGCGAGGATGTTGGCTTTCGCGGATTCGAGCAGCTTGCCATGGGCGACTGCGGCGGTGAGAGATTCTTCGATGGAGCTCATTTCGAGTCCCAGCTTAGGAAAAATCCACGGCTTGGCAACCACGTCGATGCGGGATTTACACCGCAGGGCATTTATGGAAGACCCAGCTCCGCGCGCAGCTTCACCACCTCATCCGCGGCAAGCGGCAGGTTTCTGGTCCTTGCCAGAAGAGTCTGGCCCTGATCGGAGAGGATGAGGTTGATGATTTCCCTAACAGCGGGAGATGCCTTGGAAAGATCCGGCGCACGGACGACTGCATAAAGCTTGCGCTGAAGCGGGTATCTTCCCGAGTAGATGGCCTCTTCCGTCGGCAGGGCCGCGGGGCCGCCGTCGCTGGCCTGGATAGCGAGCGCTTTGACCGGATGGACCCGTGTGGCTTGGGCCGCATAGCCGATCCCGTTGAGGGACCTCGCCACCATGGATTCCACGCCGCTTGGATAGACCACATCGTATTTGGCATCGATATCGCTGCGCCACGGTTTCCCGTGGAGGGCGATTTCCTGAAGCATGCGCCCCGTGCCCCAGCTTGGATTTCCGCCGATGACTTTGAGCTCTTGATCGGCCAGAACGCCCTGCGCCAGCCCGAGATCCGCCCACGTGACCGCTTGGTTTTCTTCCCCAAAGGCGGCTGCAAGCTGCGCAGCGGTGAGCGAAGTGATGGGATTTTCCGCGTGAACCAGGATCTCGAGGGCGCTCCGCGCGATGGGGAACTCAAGAATCGGGTAACCTTTTGCCGCGCGGAATTTTTCTTTGTCACTTTCCTTCATTTTGATGCTGCACATTCCAAACTCGGCGCTGCCCGAGCGGCTCTCCGAAGCATCGGCATCATTTCCAGGGAAAAACCAATGAACGCCATTGCTGCTGGTAAAGAAGAAATCAAAAACAGGACGGTTCGCCTCCATGGACAGCAGTCGGTTCGCCAAAACTGCAAAATCATAAGTGGTGCCGGAAACGGGGGAAAATCCATGGGCACCGAGGTTCTCGCCCGATGGCACGTATCGAGGATAACCGGCATTTGCGAGCGCGGCGGCTCCGATTTCATTGATCTCCGCCAGGCTGGGGATTCTCCTAAGAACAAGCTCCTGCGGGAGTGGTTCACGCTGGGTGAGGCGCCGGAACTCGTTCAGGCGGGTGCCGAGCATCCTTGCGAGATCTTCATCCGGCTCCGGCGCCTTGCTCACGGCGGAAATCACCGGGGTTAGCAGGATTTCAGAAATCCTTAAGGTGCCCGACAAGCGCCTCACCACCAGGTTCGTGGCCTCCGGATACTGCGTGAGAGGAATGATGAATGTATCCGTCGCCGCACGCTCGGCGTTAGCCTTGAGTTCACCGAACAAATCAAGCACCAATGCCTCGCCGTTTCGATCATACAGCTGCACGGCGAGTTTGGATTGATGCGAAACACGCACGTTCATGACCATCGCCACGTCACTCGCGATTCGGGTGCGATCCAGATCGATTTTGAGGCGGCCTTTCCCGAATGGGACGTCCCGGGTCACCTGCCAGTCGAATCCCCCGCCCTCCTCACCGGCCACAACCGCACCATCCTCGACCGCGGCCGCGACGACTTGCCCAAGGTTGGCGGGATCTGACACCAGCGCCTGCCCGCCTCCCTCGGGTGAAAAGGCGATGGCGGTGACTCCCGCTACGGGCAATGGCGCTTCTTGCGCAGCAGCCGCTCCGAGTCCGAGAATGATCACACCAAGCCGCAAGATCATCTGCTTCATGTCACCCGAGGGAGCAAGAACCGCTCCAGTTGACCATCGAATTTTCGTGATATTTCCGACCCAATGGCCGGCGAAATCCGATCTGGTCGGCAGCGGATCCGGTTTGTAGCTTTTTTCACCTGATGCTCTCACTTTTACAAAACGCCGTGGCGAAGCGCGCCACTCTACTCGATTCACAGACCGATGCCGTGCGCCTTATCGATGGCAGTGGCGATGGCTTGCCGGGCTTGATTCTGGAAACCTTCGCCGGACGATGGTTGATTTCAACGCCTGGCGATCAACTCCCACCCACCGTGCGCGCCTGGGTGCGTGACATGGGAGTCACCTGCTATTGGAAACGACTGGATCAACATCAGAAAGAATCCCCGCGCCATCTGGCGGGTGCCGAGTGCCTAGAGCCGTTTCTGATTCGGGAAAATGGAGTGCATTCCGAGATCTCATTCCAGTCCGGATACTCGCAGGGGATCTTCCTCGACCAGCGAGACAACCGCGCCGAAGTCCGCCGGCTGATGGGTCCCGGCAAGCGCCTGCTCAACACCTTCGCCTACACCGGTGCCTTCTCGGTAGCGGCTGCCATGGCAGGTGCCGAGACGACCACGCTCGACCTTTCACAACCCTACCTTGACTGGGCGAAGCGGAACTTCACCCACAACTCGCTCGATCCCGCAGCGCATCATTTCTGCAAAGGAGACACCTTTCACTGGTTGCGCCGCTTTGCAAAGCAAGGTCGCACCTTCCATGGCATTGTGTTAGACCCACCGACATTCTCGCGCGATGAGAAAGGCAGGGTGTTCCGCGTCGAGAAAGACTTCGGCGAGCTTGCAGCGCTGGCAAGCGACATCCTCGAGCCAGACGGCTGGCTGCTCTGCTCCACCAACTGCCGCAACCTCGGGCTCAATGATTTCCAGAAGCAACTGCGCAACGCCACCCGCCCCCCGCGGCAAGCACGCCACTCCCCCATGCCGGTCGATTTCACCGACGAGCCCTACCTCAAGTCCGTTTGGCTCAAGTGAGCAGGTGAATGGAACTCATTGCCGCAGACGCCAAAGCGGGAATGGAATTCACCATGGCGGAGGCCACCAGCCAGCACGCGCTTTCCGCCCAGGCGGCCAGCCATGAAGCGAGAAGGCTCAATCGGCTGGTCGCGTTTTTCTTCCCTCTGGCGTCTGATGGATGTCGATGACGGCGCGGCGCGTGGTGAAATATGAGCCTCGCTGATGCGGGCTGCCAAATTGTATTTTACGCGGCACGAGGTTGGTGCATTCTTGGCGCGTGAGCCGAAAAGATGAAGAACTCCGCCAAGAACGAGAAGCAGCCTGGGTTGGCGATGCGGTGCTCGCCTTGTTTGCCCGCCAATACGTGCTGCGTGAGCGCAATGCGATGGATGGGGAGTGGTTCACGCGCTTGACCTCGAACGATTTTCTCAGCGCGTTCGGAAATCCGACGCGCGTGGAGGCATCAATCGGCAAGCTTTACCTAGCGGGCGGCTTGGACGCGGCATTTGCATGGATGGATGCGGAGTTGATCCCGCTTTTCCGCAAACAAATTGCCAAGAAAAGCTAGCCTCAAATCCGCGATCCATGGCGAAGCACCCCGTAAAGTGGACCTTGGAGAGTTTGGTGGATTTCGAACAGCTCAGCAGCTCTGCCGGGCCGGTGTCGCAGCGGGTGAAACTTGCGGTGGCAGCGGCAACGGCCGGGCAACCCGCAGCGGCGGCGCGGCGGGTGGGCTTGCGGATTTGGTTGGATGAGGTGGGTGGTGCTACGGCGGGGAAAAAGTGGACCGCTGCCTTGGCGCTGGTGAGCGGCGGGCTGTGTCTGGTGATGCTGCTTGCGGGGATTTCCGCAGTGCTTGGCCTGCTGGATCGCGACCGTGGCGGAATCCATGTGACGCTTTTTCTGCTGATCCTCATCGGAGGGCAATGGCTGGTGTTGGGATCCGGGTTGGTGGCATGGTGGCTGCGGGGGCGCACGGGGGAGGGCTTCAGCGCGGTCCAGGCGCTCGCCGGAAAGTTGGCCCGGCGCGTGGCGGGTGGCGATGACGATGCTTGGTGGGGGCGCTTGATGGAAAGCGGCAGAACCGCCCGTGCGGCGGTTCTGTGGAGGCTCGCCGGGATGGCGCAGGCGGCGGGCATCGCTTTCAATCTGGGAATTTTGGGCGGTTTGGCGGGCTTGGTCCTGGTCAGGCATGTGGGGTTTTTCTGGGAGACCACCACGGACTTGGCGATGCATGCCTTGCTGGAGCAAGTGGTGCGGTTTCTTTCCACTCCGTGGGCGGTGTGGTGGCCGGGGGCGGTGCCAAGCGCCGGGGTCATCGAGAGCTCGCGGTGGATGCCTGGCCGCGGGGCCGGCCTGGGCCCGGGGCCGGCGGAGTGGTGGCTTTTTCTGTTAGCAGCCACATCCGTGTGGGGGCTCCTGCCGCGGGTGGTTTTGTTTTTACTCAGTCACGATGCCGGTCGCCGGGCCTTGGCGAATCTGGATTTCCAAGGGCGCCACCATCGTGCTCTATGGCGGGAAATCAGTGGGGTGGACCGGGTGGAACTGGATGACAAGCCTTTGGACGGGGTCTTGGTGCTGGATGTCGGTGGCAGCGGCATGAGCGAGCAGGGCCTGAGGCCCTTCATGCTGCAAAAACTACGGGTCCATCCGGCGGCGTGGAAGGCGGTGGCGGTGCTGGATCCGGGAGCCGAGGATGAGGCGATGCAAGCGCTTGCCGCCGCGCCGGCCGGAGTGGTCTTGCTGGGGGAAGGATGGTCGCTCTCACCCGCGCGGATGCTTGCAATCCATCAAAAGGTGCGGTCCAGCGCGGGGCCTGAGGTGCCGGTGAAGTTTCTCGTCGCCAATGCCACCGCAGCCGGGCAGCCCACCGCCGTGACGGCGGACGAGCGCGTTGAGTGGTTGCGCTTTGTGGATGGACTGCGTGATCCTGCCGCCGAGGTTTTTTTCTATGATTCCGCTCACCTTGCTTTGTAAAGCTCGCCGAAAATCATCATCCCGCTTGCCGTCTGGAGACTGCTCACCACGGTGACGTCCACCGTGGTGCCGATTTTTGCCACTGCGTGATTGACCACCAGCATGGTTCCATCCGGCAGGTAGCCTACCGCTTGATGCTCCTCTTTTCCCGTTCTCACCAAGGCGATGCGGGCGCGCTCGCCGACGGCGATCAAGGGCTTCAGGGCATCCGCTAGATCCTGGATGTGAAGAATGTCCAGACCTTGGATCTTGGCGATTTTCGCAAGATTTTCATCCACGGTCATCAAGCGGGCACCGAGCAAGCGAGCCGTCTCGATGAGGCGGGCGGTCATCGGCTCGGCATCCAGCGTCATCGAGCTGTCGTGAATGGAAATCTGGACATCGGCGGCGGCTTGCATTTTTTCGAGGTGGTCCAAGCCGCGTTGGGCCCGTTGTTTTTCACCATTCGCCCCGGAGTTCGCCAGGCTTTGCAAGGCATCCAAGACAAAGCGTGGCACGATGATGCGCCCGTGGAGGAATCCCGACCGGAAAATCCCAAGCATCCGGCCGTCCATGACCGCCTCGGCATCGACCACGATAGGTTGGCCGGACGACGCATCCTGCCGGAAGCGGACATACGGAATGATGAATGCGAAATCGTCCCGGTTGCTGCGCAGGGCGAGCACCGCACCGAGGAAGCCAAGACTGGCAAACAGCGTGACGTCGATGGCCAGCCTCAAGGCGTTCACCAACACATCCACCTGGATGCCAGAGACGCCCATTTCATCCTGGAGGCGATCTCGGAATGCCAATTCAAGGAGCGTGGAAATTTCCACCCGGGTGAGGAGCCACGCGCAGAACAGGCCGACTCCGAGGCCGAAACTGGCGGTCGAGAATCCCCGGAGGGTGAAGCCCTTCATGAGAACCTCGATCCAAATGAAAAACGCGGCCACAGCGAGACCGCAGAGCATTCCCGTGCCGATCGAGATATCGAGCGTGCCCTTGGTGCTCAGGGCGATCGCCACGCCGGCGGCCTCGCAGACCAGCAGGTAAGTGAGTCGTGCGACATTGACGGAAGGATGGGAAGCCATGAGAAGGTGAACGGTGCAGAGTCCTCAAGTTCGCGCGGCTCAGCAAGGCAAAAGCGCGCGCATCATGCCCGCCAATCACCCTTGCTCGTCCGCGGTGGCCTTGATGTCGCTGAGCGCGGCGATGAAATCTCCCAGAATCTCGGCAGGGACCATGATGGTGTCACGATTTCCCCCGACGTCTTCGGTGATCTTCACGACCATCCCGCGGACGTTCTGCTTGAGGTCGAGATAAAATGTCTTGCGATCCGCGAGGATCTTTTCGGTATGAAGTAAATCGGTGTCCACGTTCTTCTTTGCGGTTATCTAACTTTCCCTTAAATTCAAAAAACCACCTAAAAAGTCAAATAAATTCCCCGGATTTGACGGAATGGATCGCTGTGAGTGGGTGGAACGAAAACAGCGGCAACTTTGAAATCGTCACACGTTCTTCACTGACAAGCGCCGGGAGATGGTGCTGACTCGTCCCTCGATGAAATCATTTGATGCTGATCATGCCCGGGCCGCCTGCGAACAAGTCCACGCGAGCTGTGAGTTGATGGTAAGGCGCTTGCATGAGTTGCTGGATTCCAAGGGGCGTATTGCGGAGGAGGTGCATGCGATCCGCAAGCTGGGAAAGGTGCTGCGAGGAGGGTTCTGCCTGTTCCGATTAGGGAAGAGCTCGGCAAAGGAGATCCAGACGATCGGGCGGCTGCTTTCAGAGCCACGGGATGCGGTTTCGCGGCTGAGCACTTGGGAAAAGGTGGCATGGGCGGATGACGCCTCCGCAGCGGCGGCCATTCGGGAATTGCTGGTGCAGCAGACCCACTCCGCGGCGAGAAAGCCCCCGAAGGAGACGGTTGATTGGTGTCTGGAGCGGGTCGCGGCCGCTCGGGCGAATCTCGAAGCGCTAGCCGTGGATGAGCATCCCGCGCGCCTGGCACGAGGCCTCAAGCGCCTCCAAAAGCAGGTTGCCAAAAGATGCCGCCGCCTTCACCACCAGGGTGAGGAGGATTTTCACGATGCCCGGAAGGCGCTGAAAGCGTATCTTGGCGCACTGGCGACGCTGCCTCACGGGACATGTCCGGTGGACAAAAAGCTAGCGGCGCTTCCCGAGTGGTTGGGTGATGAGAATGACCTTGCCACGCTGTCCACCTGGCTGGCCGAGCATGGCTTTACGGATTTTTTCGTGCCGATGCTTTGGAGGAAAATCGAGGATGCCCGTCACGAGTTGCGCGAGAAAATCCTCCAGGAGGTTGAGGTGCTTTTTCCGAGGTCGAGACGCTGACCGCGGGCGAAAGGCACAAAAGGCAGTGGACTGGGGTTGCGCGGATGGGATTTTCATTTAAGGAAGGGGCTGTCAGTTCCGACACCCAACCACCTCTCACCCGTAGCTCAATGTCCGCTCGTCTTGATTTCCGCAGTCGTCACCTAGGCCCCATGGATTCTGATCGCCATGAAATGCTCCGCGAGACGGGGCATTCATCGCTGGGAGCCCTCATCGACGCTGCGGTGCCTGCGGGCATCCGCATGCAAGGCGCGCTCAGTCTGCCAGCCGCCCGCTCGGAACAGGATGCCTTGGCGTGGCTCAAGTCGATCATGGGGAAAAACCAGGTGCTCAAGTCCTTCATCGGTCAGGGATACTCCGGCACGCACACCCCGGGGGTGATTTTGAGGAATATTCTGGAGAACCCGGGTTGGTACACCGCCTACACGCCCTATCAGGCGGAAATCGCGCAGGGCCGTCTGGAGGCTTTGCTGAATTTCCAAACACTGATCACCGATCTAACGGGCTTGGATGTGTCGAACGCCTCGTTGCTCGACGAGGGCACGGCGGCGGCGGAGGCCATGAGTCTGGCGCTTGCCGGCAAGCCGAAGGGCAAGGCGATTTTCATCTCAGACCGCTGTCACCCACAGACCATCGACGTGGTGGTCACCCGCGCCGAGCCGCTTGGAATCGAAGTGATCATCGGTGATTGGCGCACCTGGCAAGCGACTGAAGGGACCTTCGCCGTGATCGTGCAATACCCGGACACCCGTGGGCGGATCGATGATTTTGCCGAGTTTTTCGCGGCGAACAAGCAGGCGGGCATCACCAACATCGTCGCAGCGGACTTGCTGGCCCTGACCGTCTTGAAAGCGCCGGGTGATTTCGGGGCGGACATCTGCGTGGGCTCCTCGCAGCGCTTTGGCGTGCCTTTCGGCTTCGGCGGACCCCATGCGGGATTCATGGCATGCGTGGATTCCTTGAAGCGGAAGATGCCCGGCCGGCTCATCGGCGTGTCGCTTGATTCACGCGGCAAGCCGGGCTACCGGCTTTCCTTGCAAACCCGGGAGCAACACATCCGCAGGGACAAGGCCACGTCTAACATCTGCACCGCGCAGGTCCTGCTCGCCGTGATGGCTTCCATGTATGCCGTTTACCACGGGCCGGAGGGCTTGAAGCACATCGCCCGCCACGCCCACCGTCTCGCTGCCGCACTCAAAGCCACGCTCACCCGGGCGGGAGTCGCCGTGGAGGAAGGTGCGTTTTTCGACACGCTGGTGATCAAGGTGCCGGGTAAGGCGGAGGATGTCCTCGCCTCGGCTCGGGCGGCAGGGATCAATCTCCGGCCCTTAGACCATGATCACGTGGGAGTTTCTTTTGATGAGACCTCGACGCTTGCGGATGCCGGTGTCATCGCCCGCGCCTGCGGGGTGGAGGGTGGGGTGGAAATGGCTTCGGATGCCGTCGCCTGGCCGGAATCGCTCGGCCGCATCACGCCGCTCCTGCCGCAAAAAGTTTTCAACAGCTATCACTCGGAGACGGAGATGCTGCGCTACATCAAGCGCCTCGAGTCCAAGGATCTCGCGCTGAACGAGTCGATGATCGCCCTCGGCTCCTGCACGATGAAGCTCAATGCGACTTCGGAAATGATGCCGCTGAGCTGGCCGGAAGTTTCCTCGATCCATCCGTTTGTGCCTGCCGCGCAAAGCCAGGGATATCGGGAGATGCTCGGAATGCTGGAAGGATGGCTGGCGGAAGTCACCGGATTCGCGGGCGTCTCACTGCAACCCAATGCCGGCTCCCAAGGAGAATACGCAGGTCTGTTAGCCATCCGCCGCTACCATCTCTCAAGAGGTGACGGCCACCGCAACATCTGCCTTATCCCGGTATCCGCTCACGGGACCAACCCGGCCTCGGCGGTGATGGTGGGAATGAAAGTCGTGGGCGTGAAATGCGATGATGACGGCAACATCGACGTTGCCGATCTCGTTGCCCGCACCGAAGAGCACCGCGGGAATCTAGCAGCCTTGATGGTGACCTATCCATCGACCCACGGGGTGTTCGAGGCGACCATCCGCTCGATTTGTGAAATCATCCACGACGCGGGCGGCCAAGTCTATATGGACGGAGCGAATATGAATGCGCAGGTCGGGCTGACCTCGCCCGGCTTGATCGGCGCGGATGTGTGCCACCTGAATCTTCACAAAACCTTCTGCATTCCGCATGGCGGCGGTGGCCCGGGCGTGGGCCCCATCGGTGTGGCCAAGCAGTTACTGCCGTTCCTGCCGGGTCATGCCGAGTTGGGAAATCCGGCGGGTGCCGTGTGCTCGGCACCGTGGGGCAGCGCGTCGATCAATACCATCTCCTGGATGTATATCGCGATGATGGGCCCGGATGGCTTGCAGGAGGCGACCGAGGTGGCGATTTTGAACGCAAACTACATGGCCAAGCGCCTTGCTCCGTATTTCCCGGTGCTCTACACGGGAAATGACGGACTCGTCGCCCACGAATGCATCATCGATGTCCGTCCTCTAACCGACGCGAGCGGGATCACGGTCGAGGACGTGGCCAAGCGGTTGATGGACTACGGATTTCACGCTCCGACGATGAGCTGGCCGGTGGGAGGCACCTTGATGATCGAGCCCACCGAGTCCGAGTCCAAGTCCGAGCTGGATCGGTTCTGTGATGCGATGATTTCCATCCATGGCGAGATCTCGGCCGTGATTGCCGGAGAGCTGGATGCCAATGACAACCCGCTTAAGCACGCACCGCATCCCTGCGAGACGATTTGTGCGAACGAATGGCCCCACGCCTATTCCCGCGAGCAGGCCGCCTTCCCGCTTCCATACCTCCGGCAACATAAATTCTGGCCCTCCGTCGGGCGGGTAGATAATGTCCATGGCGACCGCAATCTCGTCTGCACCTGTGACTCGGTGGAAGCCTACGCTGCTGCGGATGCTTGAGTGCTGATTCCTATGGCGCAGCCCTCCCCCATCGACTGGAGCACGTGGCAAGGCGAAATGCTTGCCACGATCCTGTTCATCATCAAAGACGGGCAGGTCCTGTTGATCGAAAAAAAACGCGGCCTTGGCGCCGGCAAGATCAACGGCCCGGGTGGTAAGATCGATCCGGGTGAGACAGCCCTGGCAGCCGCGATCCGCGAGACTGAAGAGGAATTGTGCATTACTCCCGCTGCGCCTCGAAAGCTGGGCGAACTCCGGTTTTCCATGTCGGACTGTCCGGATATTCTATGCCACGTTTATCGCTCGGATGACTTCACCGGAACTCCCACGGAGACGGATGAGGCGGTTCCCGTGTGGACGCCGCTCGATCAGATTCCGTATCACCGGATGTGGGAGGATGATCAATACTGGCTGCCCTTGCTGATCGATGAGCGCGCCTTCCTCGGGTGTTTTGTTTTTGACGGGGACCGCCTGCTCTGGAGCGAGGTCACCACAGGGTTGCTTTGGTAAGACAAAAAAAGACCGCCTCCCGGTGATCGAGAGACGGCCTGATGAATAATCGATACGCTTCGATTAGAGCGACGCTTTGAGCGATGCGAACTTTGCCTTGAGGCTTGCCAATTCAGCTTCGGACTTGGTGATTTGTTGGCTGAGGTCAAGAAGCGTCTTGAGCTTGCCTGCGAGATCACCGCTGGCGCTGGCTGCGGCTGGTGCCTTGGGAGCGGTTGTCTTGCTGACTTTTTTGCCAAGCTTCTTGGAGCCCTTCTTAGGGGCCTTTGGCGCGCCGGATGCCTTGAGCCATGTCATCACCGTCAATGGTGAAATGCCGAATTTGGCAGCAGCGGTGCTTTGTCCGCCACGGCCGTTTGCAAGGTTGTAGCTTGCCACGAAATCCGTGACTTCCTTTTTCTGCTCGGAAGTGTAACGAGTGCCGACTTTGGCTTTTGCTGCCTTAGGTGCCTTAGGTGCTTTCGCTGCCTTAGGGGCTTTCGCTGCCTTAGGTGCCTTAGGTGCCTTAGGTGCCTTAGGTGC
>ERZ1022724.177-NODE-177-length-15145-cov-16.374619_pt1 | contig 15145 bp, 8 predicted proteins | sample MGYA00521091_ERZ1022724 | MGnify/ENA primary metagenome ERZ1022724 (study PRJEB33162, sample SAMN09537610) | freshwater metagenome | isolation source: freshwater | place: Canada:Alberta | collected 2017-07 | study: EMG produced TPA metagenomics assembly of the... | reverse complement strand
CATGACCCACCTTGCGTCTCCTATCTTCTCTTCAAATACGGATTCTAGGTTGAAGCGCATCGGAAGCCTCTGCGGCGGACTTCGCGCATTTCGAAGGCTGCACATTCAGCCGCACCGCAGAAGTGTGGTGCCTCCTTACCTGCCAATTTAATTTTTACCCGGTAATGGCCTCGCCGATCTCTGCGATGGCGGGTGCTTGGTCAAGGAAGACCTCGCGGGCGATGTGTTGGACGTCCTGATCCGTGACGGCTTGAATCTGGGCGCGCCAGTCGGCGGGGGAGGGGATGTTTCCGAAGTTGAGGAGACCTTCGCCTGCCCAGGTCGCGTGGGCTGCGGTGGTTTCGAAGGCGAACTTGCTCTGGGCAATGGTGAGGCGCTTGGCGCGGTCGAGCTCGCCTGGTTTGGGGCCGTGGTCGATGAGCGCGGTGATTTCCCGCTGGATGCAAGCGAGCGCTTCTTCGCGAGACTCCGGGTCGAGGCCGGCGCTGATTTCAAAGGCTCCCGTCTCGTCGAAGAAGCTGACGTCGCTGCTGATCTGATAGCAGAGCCCCCTTTCTTCCCGGAGTTCGAGAAACAGGCGTGAACTCGAGCTTTCGCCTAACATCATGCTGAGCAGCCGTAATGCGTGGCGGTTCCCGGAATGGCGCCCCGGCGTGTGCCAGGCGAGCGCGAGCTGGAGTTGATCCGTCTCGCGGGTTTCACGGATGTGACGGGGGATTCCGCGACTCCTCTCGTAGGCAAGCGCTTTCTCCGGCGCGCGAAAGGACGTGGCCGGCAGGTGGGGCTGGATCATTTGTTCCACCTGGGCGATGGAAAACGGGCCGGCCACGGCGATGACGACATCCTTGCGGAAGTGGTGGCGGTCCCTGAAGCGGGTCAGCGTCTGGCGGTCGATTTCGGCGATGGATTCCAGCGAGCCGGAGATGGGATTGCCGAGGGGGTGTTGGTCCCAGAGTGCGGCTGAGATCAAATCGCCGATGTGGTCCGAGGGAGACTCCTTATACATGGTGATTTCCTCGCCGATCACTTCGCGCTCCAGGGTGATTTCGTTCTCCGGGAAGTTGGCGTTCCAGACCATGTCGCAGAGCACTTCTGCTAGAACGGGAAGCATGTCAGCCTCGCCCTGGCCTTCATACACCGTTTGGTCTTCAGAGGTGCAGGCGTTGAGCAGGCCGCCGGCATTCTCGATTTCGTAGCTGATGTCCCGGGCGGATCTGAGCGGGGTTCCTTTGAAAACCATGTGCTCGAGAAAGTGGGCCAGCCCTGTCGGCAGTCCGGTTTCATCCCTGCTGCCGGCGGGGATGAAGATGGAGAGTGCGGCGCATTCGGAATCCTCGACCGTGGCGACGGCAAGGCGCGGGCCATTGGCAAGTTGTCGCCATGCATAGATTGCTTTGCTCATCGGAGAAGTGCTGCCGCCAGAACGAGGTCCGCGGGGGTAGTGATTTTCAAGTTGGGACTGGTGGACTCCACGAACTTAACCGGGATCTTGATGGCTGCCATGGCGGAAACCTCGTCGGTGACAGTCTCCTGCCGCGCGGTGATGGATGCATATGCCTCCCGCAGAAGAGCAAGTTCAAATACCTGGGGGGTCTCCATGAACCAGAGGTGTTCGCGGGATAGCGAGGCGCTGCTGAAGTTTTGCGGGTCCGAGTGTTTGAGGGTCTCGGTGACACGCCTTGCGAGAGCTGCCGCGCGGTGTTCGCGGGCAGCGGCGACACAGCGGTCGATGTCCCGGGGGCTGACGAAGGGGCGCGCCCCATCGTGGACGGCGACGTAACCCGTCTCCGGTGAGACCGCAGCAAGGCCGGCCGCGACGGAGTCCTGGCGGGTGGATCCTCCATCGACTCGGATGACGGATTTTTGCAAGATACCATCGCCTAACAGCTCCCACCGCTCGGCGGGGCAGACCACAACCACCTCGCTGATGGATGGTGCTGCGAGCAGGGCGTCGAGGGTGCGTTTCAAGACTGTTACTCCACCTAACAGGCTTGAGAGTTTGTCAAAGCCCATGCGCTGGCTTGAGCCTGCGGCGACGATGATCGCGGCGCAGGAAGAAGCGGTGTGGGTGGTTTCCATGACGAGAGAACGCTAAAAAAAATCCCGGCGGCGGACGGACCGCAGCCGGGAGGGTGAGTGATGACTCAAATCAATAGGTCTGGGTCCGGGAATAATGGTATTCAGCTTCGAATCCCAATTGAGGCGGAAACTCGGAGAGTCCGTCATGGGGGTTCATCTCGATGCGGTTGTCTTCGCCGCAACGCTCATAAGGTGGCTTGAATGTGCCACGATAGGTGGGGCAGGTGAAGGTGAAGAGCTCGTAGAATCCATAACCCAAGCGGCGGAGTGCACGGCTGGTTCCATCCACCGCACCGTATGGAGCGGCCTTGCGCCCGTATTGATCCTGCTTGCGAACGATTTGCTCGGGGATCTCAATGAAGCCATAAACAATGTTGCTGATGGCCCGCCCCAACTTGCGCGAGGATGTGTAAGTGGAGCCGGGAGGTGCCTGGATGTCAGCGCAGACTACGCCACTGAGCGCGGTGATTGCAGCAGCAATTGCAAAGAGTTTTTTCATGCTGGGAGGAGGTTATGGAATGAGGGTCACGGTTGGCAACGGATTTCTTCGGGAAAACGAATTTTTTAGAGTTCAAAGCTCAGGACGCGGATGATTCCCGGGGTGCTGCGCAGGGTTGCGAGAAGCTCGGCGGGGGGCTCGGTGTCGACTTCGATCACAGTTACGGCCCGCTTATGGTCGCTGGTCCGGCTGAGGGCCATGTTGGCGATGTTGACGGAAGCTCCACCGAGGGACGTGCCAAGGGTGCCGACGATGCCCGGGCGGTCGTCATTCTCGACAAACAGGAATCTTCCGCTGGGGTTGGTCTCGACGTAGTGACCGGCGATGTGGACGATGCGCGCAGACTTGCCGAAGAAGGTTCCCGCGACGGTGCAGACTTCGTCGCCTTTGATGGCGCAGACTTCGATGAGTTCGGTGCAATTGGTGGCGATGGCGACGGTGGACTCCGTGACGCGGATGCCATGCGCCTTGGCGAGCGCGGGGGCGTTCACGAGATTCACCTGACACTCGGTGTAGGCGGTGGAAAGGAAGCCGGTGAGGACCTTGCGGGTGATCAGTTCGGTATCGAGTTCGGAAACGGGGCCGAGGTAGGAGACCCGGATGGTGTCGCACTGGGTAGGGGCGATTTTTGAAACCAACTTGCCCAGCGCGTCGGCGAGCTCGAGGTAGGGGCCTACGCTTTCGAGGGTGCGGCTGTCGAGGTTGGGCATGTTGACTGCGTTGACAATCTCGCCGGTGGTCAGGAAGTTGCGGACCTGGTGGGCTACTTCGATTCCGACGTTTTCCTGGGCTTCTGCGGTGGACGCGCCCAGGTGCGGGGTGAAGACGCATTTTTTCGCTCCAAAGAGCGGGAATTCGGCGGTTGGAGGCTCGGTCTCGAACACGTCGAGGGCGATGCCAGCAAGGTGGCCGGAATCCAAATGCGCTTTTGCGGCAGCTTCATCGACCAAGCCGCCGCGGGCGCAGTTGATGATGAGTGCGCCGGGGTTCATGAGGCCGATGCGCTCGGCATTCAGAATATGCTGCGTCTCGGGTGTGAGCGGGATGTGGAGGGTCACAACGTCCGCGCCGGTCAGGGCGATGGCAGCGCTTTCGGCAAGCTCCACCTTGAGCGATTGCGCGCGCGCGGCGGTGAGGTAGGGGTCGAAGGCGACCACGGTCATGCCGAAGGCCTGGGCGCGTTTGGCAAACTCGGTGCCGATGCGCCCCATGCCGAGGATGGCGAGGCGCTTGCCGCAGAGCTCGACTCCTTCGAAGGATTTGCGGTCCCATTTGCCGCTGATGATGGATGCGTGCGCCTGGGGGATGTTGCGTGCGAGCGAAAGCATCAAGGTGAAGGCGTGCTCGGCGGTGGAAATGGTGTTGCCGCTCGGGGTGTTCATGACGACCACGCCATGATCGGTCGCGGCACCGCGGTCGATGTTGTCCACGCCGACTCCGGCGCGGCCGATGGCTTTGAGATTCTTGGCGGCAGCGAAGACTTCGGGGGTGACCTTGGTCTGGGAGCGCACGACCAGGCCGTGATAGTCACCGATGATTTTGAGGAGTTCTTCCGGTTTCAGTCCGGTGTTGACGTCCACGGAAATTTCCGGCGCGGCGCGGAGTGCGTCCACGCCTTTTTCTGAAATGGGGTCAGAGACTAATACTCGATAAGTTGCCATAGGTGCTGGGGGTAAACCACCACCCGCTGGCTGGCAAGGGTTTGTAAGAGAAAAATCACGGGGAACGCCTGGCAAGCTCCTCAGCGGATGGCGAGCGGGGCGGTTCCCCGGGGTTCTCAGGCGGTCACGGCGCTGCGGTCATCATTGAGGCCGCTTTTTTCGATGAAGTAGTCATAACCGCCTGTGTAGCGGGTGACGGTGCCGTTATTGATATGGAGGGTGGTCTCTGCAAGTGTGCGGATGAAGTGCACATCGTGCGAAATGAACACCAAAGTGCCTTCGTAGCTCTTCAATGCCTGCACGAGCGAGTCGATCGACAGGATGTCGAGGTGGGTTGTCGGCTCGTCCATGAGGAGGAGGTTCGGTGGATCCACGAGGAATTTCACAAGATTGAGCCGTGACTTCTCGCCGCCGGAAAGGACACCGCAGCGTTTCTCGACATCGGTTCGGCGGAAAAGAAACGAGCCGAGGATCGAGCGTGCTTCTTCCTCGCGCAGGGTCGAGCAGGCTGCGAGCACTTCTTCGAGCACGGTGTTGTTTTCGTTGAGCGACTCGGAGCGGTGTTGGCTGTAGTAGCCGATCTTGGTGGCATAGCCGAGTTCGCGCTTGCCGCCGTCGATTTCCAATTGCCCGGCGAGGATCTTGATCAGGGTGGACTTACCCGCTCCGTTCGGGCCGACAAGCACGATGCGGTCACCACGCTCGATGGTGAGATCGAGGTCTTTGTAGATGCGCTTTTCTCCGTAAGCCTGGCAGACTTTTTGAAGGTCGATGACCTTCTGGTTCGAGCGCGGAGGTTGGGGGAAATTGAATTTGAAGGGTTTGCGGGGTGTGCGCGGTTTCTCGATGCGGACGAGCTTTTCGAGGGTCTTGATGCGCGACTGGACCTGCGCCGCCTTGGAGCCCACTTGGCGGAAGCGGTCAATGAATTCCTGAATGTGTTCGATCTCCTTTTGTTGGTTCCGGTAGGCTTGGGTTTGCTGCTCGAAGCGGGCGTCGCGCTGGGTGAGGAACGAGCTGTAGTTGCCGGTGTAGGAGTTGAGCTTCGCGGCGTCGGGGTCGATCTCCACGACGGTCTCGATGATGGAATCCATGAAGTCACGGTCATGGGAAATCATCAGGATGGCCCCAGAGTAGTTGAGAAGGTAACGCTGAAGCCAGAGCAGCGACAGGAGGTCGAGGTGGTTCGTGGGCTCGTCAAGCATCAGAAGGTCCGGCTCCATGGTGAGAAGCTGGGCGAGATGCGCTCGCATCACCCAGCCGCCGGAGTATTCTTTGGCAGGCTTATGGAAGTCTTCGGACTTGAATCCGAGTCCGTGAAGGATTTTTTTCGCCTTGGGCTCGAGTTGATAACCATTGAGGGCGGTGAATTGGTCCTGGGCGTGGGCAAAGTCCGGGTGGGAGAGGTCGCCGGTGGCTTCGTGTTCGCGCATGGTGCGTAGGATGCCGATCATTTCCGGGGTGATCCCCATGGCAATTTCAATGATGGTCTCGTCGGTCGGCTCGCCTGCTTCCTGCGGGAGATAGCCGGTGATGGAGTATTCATCGCGCTCGATTTTCCCCTCATCGGGGCTGTCTTCGTCGAGGATCATTCGGAAAAGAGTGGATTTGCCGGCACCGTTGGGGCCGACGAGGGCGACGCGTTCGCCCCAGTTGATGGACATTTCCGCTTCGCGGAGCAGGCAGCGTCCGCCGAGAGTCTTGGTAAGCTTATGAATCGTGAGCACGCAGCAGCTCTAGAGGACGAGCGGGCGGTGAGCAAGGATTTCAACCGCAGACGCACATTCGCTTGCGAACGGTGCCCTGCTATTTGACTTGACGGGCCAAGCTCCGAGGGATTTCATAAACCCATCCTAATCAATTTCATGCGAACACGTCAATTTTCCACATTTCTCATGCTGCATCGCATGGGCCAGTTTGTCGCGCTTACCACCTTCGCGTGGCTTTCGCTCGCGGGAGGGCTGAATGGCCAAGATTTTGAGGGGAAAAACATCAGTACGGTCGTCATTCGATACCGTGGGGCAAAAACGGTCGATGAAGATCGGCTTCGGAATTTGATGGTCTCAAAGGCTGGCACGGCCTATAGGGCAGAGAGCTTGGACAACGATATCAAATCGCTCTATGAGTCAGGCCTTGTCGATGATGTGCGCTTCCTGGCGGAGCCTGTAGGCGCCGGAGTGAACTTGATCGCGGAAGTGACCACGCGCCCCAGCCTCGGCGGTGTCGGATTTGTCGGGAACTCGATTTTCACCGATCAAAAGCTGGCCAAGGAGTCTAAAATGAAGGCTGGCGGTGCGCTGAGTGATGAACAAATCCTCGAAGCTCGCCGTAACATTGAGAAATACTATCAGGGCTACGGCTATCCGGACGTCACGGTGTCGCACCGAACCCAGTCTTCGGGGCAGGAGGGCCTGTCAGACTTGATTTTCGTGATCGACGAGGGCCAGAAGAATGAGGTTCGCAAAATCAAATTCGAGGGAAATACCGCATTTACGGATTTGGAGCTCCGCAAGGAGATGAAGGTGAAGGAAAAAGGATGGTTCTCGTGGCTGACCAAGTCGGGTCGTTTTGAGTCCAATCAGTTGGATACCGATTTGGATGCGGTTTTGGACTACTACCGCAGCAGGGGCTACCTCCGCGCCAGTTGCCCGGGCGTCAATCGCGTTCCGGTTGGTGACGGAACGGTGGACCTCATCATCAATATCAATGAGGGGGATCGCTACACGGTTGCAGGTGTCGGATTTGGTAAAATGACCGTCTTCAAACCGGAGGAACTCTATCCTTCGCTCACGCTTGTGGGTGAGGCTGCCTATTCCTCGAAGAAGATGCGGGCGGATATCACGATGATTCGCAATTTCTACGGCTCGCGCGGCTATGCGGACGCTTTGGTGACCCCAGATATCCGAGACGCCGGCCCTAATCGTGTGTCGATCACCTACCGAATCACCGAGGGAACTCGTTTCCGGGTGGGACGGGTCAACATCGCCGGCAACACCAAAACCAAGGACAAGGTCATCCGCAGGGAAATCCCACTCAAGCCCGGTGACATGTTCAACTCGGTGGAACTGGACACCACCAAAGCCCGCCTTGAGAACCTTCAATACTTCAGCGATGTGCAGGCGACCGGATCACCTGGTGGATCAGGTTACCGGGACGTGGATGTCTTGGTCGAAGAAAAAGCCACCGGGTCGGTCGGCGTCGGTGTGGGCTTTAGTTCGATTGACAGCTTGGTGGGTTTCATGACCTTGGAGCAGGCAAACTTCGATTTGTTCAATCCCTGGAACTTCACCGGGGGTGGCCAGCGCTTTGGAATGAATTTGCGCGTGGGCACACAGCGCTCCGAATTCAGCGTGTCGCTGGTGGAGCCCTGGTTTCTGGATCAGCAACTTGCTTTGGGTGGCGAATTGTTTTTCCGTGAGTCTGCCTTCTTCAGTGATAACTTCGACCAGTCCAACATGGGGGCTGCGATTTCCTTGAGAAAACCACTCGGTGCCAAGGATTCGATCCGCGGCGAAATGCGGTTCGAGCAAGTTTCTATCGACTCGGAGGTGGATGGTGATGACTACCCCGGGGCTGTCGGTCCGAACGGTGAGACTCAATCCCAGTTCGATGAGGAACTCATCGGGGGAGACTTCATCCGCAGTGCGCTTGCAATCAACTACATTTACGATAGCCGCGACAGCGTGATCCTGCCTCGCGTCGGACACCGGATCGATCTCGGCCTGACCTACGCCGGACTCGGAGGAGATGTTGAGACGCTGACCCTATCTGCTCAAGGTGCAAAGTTTTGGAACTTGAAATGGGACACGATCCTATCCGTGAACGGCGAACTCGCGTTCGTAGATAGCCTCGCTGATGAGGTGCCAATCTTCGAGCGACTTTTCCTCGGCGGGGCGCGGACCCTGCGTGGTTTCGAGTTCCGCGATGTCGGCCCGCGGGATAAAAACTTCACAGAAGACGTCTTTGGCGGAAATTCACTCGGGTATCTAACCGTCGAGTATACTGTTCCCGTCATTGAAACCGTTCGTGCTGCTGTATTCTACGACACGGGTTTCGTGAATGAAGATAGCTGGGATCCAAGTCCAGGTGATCTCTACAGCAACTATGGCGTTGGAATCCGACTCAAGCTACCCATCAGCCCTTTGCCATTGGCACTTGATTATGCAATTCCCCTCGCCTCGCCCGACGAGGAGGCCGACAAGGGTGGTCAGTTCCAATTCTCACTCAGCTCACAGTTCTGATCTGATCCTCAATCTTACAAAAAACCCAAGTCTCCAGAAGACTTGGGTTTTTTGATGGGTGTTGAGATCATCAGGCAAGCAAGGGGCCGGCGGCCGCGTGCCGGATCAGAAACTCGTCCGCCAGCGCGCCGTAAGCCTGAGCACCGAGTCCTTGACCATCGTGTTCGAAGATCGACTTTCCGTGACTCGGTGCCTCACCAATCCGGATCGTCCGCGGTATCATCGAGCGATACATCTGCTCAGGAAAAAATCGGGAAACCTCCTCCACCACTTGCCTGGAGAGCAAGGTGCGCCCGTCATACATCGTCATCACGATTCCCTCCAGTTTGATGCCAGGATTGGCATCAGAATTTCTAATCTGGTCGATGATGTGGACGATTTTTGCCAAGCCCTCAAGGCCGAACCACTCGCATTGCAGAGGAATCAGAATCTCGTCCGCAGCGGCCAGTGCCGATGTCATCAAGACCCCGAGGGATGGAGGCGTGTCGAGAATGCAATACTCGAAAAGGTCGTTGGGCTTGAGCCCTTGGAGAATCATTCGCAAGCGCGTCAAATGATCATCACTGCGCGCCAATTCGATTTCAACTCCCGCAAGGTCCATTTCCGAGGGGAGCAAGGAAAGGTTTTCACGACCTGTTGCCAAGATTTGCTGCGCGACTGTCGCATCTCCAAGCAGAACTGGATACATGCTGCAGCCTTCCGGTGGCTCGATACCGAGGCCGCTCGTACAGTTGGCCTGCGGATCAAGGTCGACAAGTAGCACACGCTGACCGCGCAATGCAAGGCCAGCAGAAAGATTGAGAGCGGTGGTCGTTTTTCCAACGCCGCCTTTTTGGTTAGCAATTGCGACAACTTTCATTCGGATTGGATGCAAATCATGTCAACAGCACCCTCAGCGCGAAGAGCGCCGCTGGCAATCAAAACCGGAAACCGATTGAAAAACAGCTCTCGAAATATCATGCGTAAAATGTCGACCCTCTGCAACGCCTCACCAAACTGACGTCACAAAACGGGAAGATTTCTACTTTTTCTGTTGACATCATAGGATATGCGGATTTATATCTGCCGCAATGAGCTGGGTTTAACAATTCCAAAATGCGGGTTCCATCGCGCCTTGTCACTCCAGACCGGCACAGGCATCCGCAAATCTGCGACGCCGCTCGGCGTACTTGCGCCAGTCCATTGATTCCCCCTAAGAGGGCGTTTGCCTCAACACGCAAACGCACGTGGTAGAAGGATTCAAATCTCCAGCCCTCACACCAATGAAAGCGTATGCCATTCTTCGCGCGGCGCCTGTTGCCATCTTCGCCCTCTCCCCCTTTCAGTACACAAACGCGGCCATACCGTCGGAAGGTGCACTCACCAACGGAAGTTTCGAGTCGGACTACCTTGGGTGGGTGACAAGCGGTAATCAAGGAATCTATTCACCTCCGCTCTACCGCGCAACCCATGGCAACAAGCTGGTCGCGTTCAATGCAGGAAACTCAACACCCAATGCTGTCCTTTCCCAAACCTTCACCACGGTCGTGGGTGAAGCGGTCTCGATCGAATTCGACGCAGGAGTGATCGCCTATAATCGATCTTCACAGACTCTACAGGTAACTGTGACGGGCGCGGGTGACCTTGTATCAAAAACAATCACCCTCACCGGGCAGGGAGCAGGTAGCAATATCTGGGCTCCACAAAGCTTTGCTTTTGTTGCGGACGCCACCAGGACGACCCTCACTTTCCGGGACCTTTCTACAACCACTACGGCCATCGATCTGCTTCTCGATCACATTAGAATTACACCAGTTGTGAGCGGTTCGAATACCCCACCGGTCGCAGTTGCTGATTCCTACACGGTGATTCAGGACACGGCTCTGGTCATCCCTGCGGGTGGTCTGCTGTCCAACGACTCGGATGCCGATTCGAACACGCTGTCGGCCGTCATCGAGATAGGTCCGGGCAAAGGCAGCATCACCCCGATTATCAACGGCGGATTCACCTATATCCCAATGATTGGGTTTGTGGGTGTTGATACGTTCACCTACCATGCGAATGATGGCACCGAAAATTCCAATACCGTAACCGTTGTCATTCAGGTTGATCCGATTTCATCCAGCCGAATCATCAATGGAAGCTTCGAAAACAATCTGGAAGCCTGGACAAAAGTCGGCAACCTGGAAGTCCGCACGGGAACTCCATACACGGCAACCCATGGAACGAAAATCATTGCTTTCAATGTGTCTCAATCGGCACCGAACGGGACCCTTTCCCAATCATTCCCGACGGTCGCGGGCAAAAGTTACACCCTGCAATTTGATGTGGGTGTCCTAGCTTACAATACCAACGACCAGGCATTGGGTATAACGGTGACTGGTGCCGGAAATATCTTGTCCAAGTCACTTGCCATGAATGGTCTGGGTGGTGGATTCAACCATTGGCTGCCTCAAATATTTACCTTCGTCGCCAATAGCAGCTCCACGTCCTTAGCTTTCCGTGACCAATCATTATCGACTGATGCGATTGATCTGTTACTCGACAATATCCGTGTCACAGAAACCGTCGTCGGCCCCAACACCGCTCCTGTGGCAAACGATGACACCTATACAGCTGGCCAGGATACCACGCTGATTGTTTCTGCCAGGGGAATACTGACGAATGACTCCGACGCACAGGCCGATCCTTTGACGGCCATCTTCGGCACGGGACCGGAGCATGGAAGCGTCTTGGTGAATCCGGATGGAGGATTCACCTACACCCCGGCACAAGGCTATACGGGCGAGGATCAATTCACCTACTATGCCAACGATGGCGGTCTGGACTCGAACCGTGCAACGGTGAAAATACACGTCGTCGCAATCGTCTCCGGTGTGTCTTTTCCAACAATCGCCGGAAACAAATTTATTGCCCGCTTCCACGTGGTTCCCAATGACGCGGAAACCAGCGTCCCGGTCCTCCGCCTGACAATCGAGGGGAATAGTGCCCTTAAAAATGTAGAATTGTCAACGCCACTACCCACAGGGGCGAGGGCGGTCCCTTATTCAATCTTGTTTCTTGCGGACTCAGGAATTACCACCATTCGATTCACTCTACCTAATGGAGATCTGGCGGAACCAGGGCGAATCGTTGGTCTCAAAGTGGCAGAGCCATTGACACTCGCCCCCTCGATGGAGCCGAACCCGCGCCAACAAGCACAGATCGACCGTAAATACGGGCTATTTCTCCACTATGGCATCAACACCTTCCATGACGTCGAATGGAGCGACGGCACCAAGCCGGCGTCCAGTTACCAACCTACGGCCCTCGATGTCGAACAGTGGATCAAAACGGCTTGTGAGGCAGGCATGCGCTATGTTTTGATCATTTCCAAACACCATGACGGATTTTGCTTATGGGATTCCCCATGGACGAGCTATGACGTTGGATCCTCGCCGGTGACAACAAACATCATCGCTGCTGCGGGTGCTGCGTGTCGGAAATACGGAATTGGCATGGGTCTTTACTACTCGGTTTGGGATCGTCATGAGCCAACGTATGGAAATGACTCATCCTATAACCAGTTCTTGTTGCGTCAAATCGAAGAGTTGCTTTCTAACAACGGGGCAATCTGTGAGTTGTGGCTCGACGGAGCCTGGGACAAGCCAAATTCGAGCTGGCCCTGCGTCGAGCTGTATGATCTCGTTCGCCGCCTCCAGCCGGAATGTCAGGTCAGCTTCAACGGAACCATCGGAAAGCCGTGGAGCCCTGATACAAACGCGACGCCAGACACTCAACAGGAAGGATTTCCCATCCGCTACTTCCCCTCGGACTTCCGTCTCAGCGACCCGCTTTTCGCGAAGACACCAGACCCGAAGCTCTTTAGTAGTCAGGATAGGTTGTTCTATTTGCCATTTGAGGCTACGACGATGCTCAGTGGATACAGCAATTGGTTCTATCACACGACGGATCGTTATAACCGTTCAGTCAGTGATCTGGCTGCGATTTATGAATCCGCCACCGCGCAAAACAACATCCTCGTCTTGAACGCGCCGCCGGACCGTAGCGGGCAGGTCCGTGATATCGAGCGCAGCACCTTGTTCCAGCTTCGCGACCGGGTGGGTCTTAAGTCGCGACTTAGCCTTCCCTATCAATCGATTACGCCGATTGTTCCTGCTAGAATTCAAGCTGAAGATTTTGACATCGGTGGGCCGGAAGTCGCGTATATGGATCTTACCCCATTGAATTCGAACGGCCAATACCGACCCGGTGAGTCTGTCGATATTGCACGCACCACCGACGAGGGTGGGGGATTTCATGTTGTCGCGACGGCTGGTGGAGAGTGGCTCAAATACACCTTTAAGGCAATAGAGGAGGGAAGCTATCTGATGAGTTTACGTGTTGCTAATCCGAATGCTGGTGGCAGGATCTTCTTTGAATTGGATGGTATTGATATCAGTGGTGTGATTTCCGTCCCGAACACCGGAAGCTTCGATACCTGGCAGACCATTTCCGTGCCAAACGTTTTCATCAGTAAGGGCGAGCATGTCCTGCGCTTGGTCACCGGGGAGGGTGGTCCTAGCGGTATCGCAGGAGCTTTCAACTGGTTGTCTTTCATCTCCGCGCCGCTCCCGGGCCCCACCGCAGATGCAGGGCGCGATTTTGAGGTTCTCGACAGCGGAAACCAGGGATTCGGAGAGGTGCTCCTTGATGGCAGCGCCAGCATTGCGGGCGATAACCCGATTGTTGCATTTGAATGGATGGAAGGTGGTTTGGTATTGGCAAGTGGTATCAATCCTTTGATTCGTATTGCCACCGGAACTCATTTGATTCGATTGGTGGTCACTGATGAAAACGGTGTTTCAGACTGGGATGAAATCCAAGTGACGGTTTCCCCTGCTGGGTTGGTGAACGGAAGTTTTGAGTATGGCTACCATGGCTGGGAAGTCAGTGGAAACCAGGGAATCGAGTCGCTGCCTCCCTATGTGCCATCCAACGGTATGAGTTTGGTCGCATTCAACAGCCGCGAACTCCAGCCCAATGGTATCCTTTCCCAGTCGTTTGCAACCATCCCAGGGCAGAACTATTCCTTGAAGTTTGATGCAGGGGTTTTGTCCTACAATTTCAGTTCCCAAACACTGCAGGTTGTAATTTCTGGCACAGGAGAACTCATATCAAAAACCATCACTCTCGCCGGGTCTGCCGGTGGTGTGACCCGCTGGGTATCCCATGTCGTCAGCTTCAAGGCTGATAGTATGAATACAATTCTCGCTTTCCGAGACCGCTCCGCTGTCACCGGGGCCATCGATCTTCTCCTCGACAATGTCAGTGTCGTTGCGGATGCTGGAAATCCAAACACGAATCCGGTTGGTATATCCGACTCCTATGTTACAAACCGGAATACCGCAATCACAGTTTCTGATCCCGGTGTGCTTGCGAATGATGTTGACGCAGAATCTAGTATTCTTAATGCGGTGATGGTAACTTATCCAAGTCATGGTAGTATCAACCTTCGTGTCGGTGGTGGGTTTGTTTACACTCCCGCAGCGGATTACAGCGGAACCGACGTTTTCACATATCAGGCGAGCGACGGGGTATTGAAATCGGGAATCGTAAGTGTCGTCATCACGGTGAATAACTTGCCTTCCAGCCACTTGAACAACGGTGGGTTTGAGTCAGGAACCAGCGGATGGACCCTATCTGGAAACGTTGACATCCGGTCCTCATCTCCTTACCAGGCAACGGAAGGCAGTCAACTGGTCGCATTCAATTCCGGAAACCGCCCTTGCAATGGCTCCCTTGCACAATCCTTCTCCACAACAGCTGGTCTAGTCTATACCTTGGAATTTGACGTTGGCGTCCTCGCCTACAACAGCAACTCTCAAATGATGAAGGTGACGGCCAACGGAATCGGGAGCCTTCTTTCGGAAACAATCGTGGTCAGTGGAGTCGGTAGTGGCGTAAACCGTTGGCTTCCCCGAGATTTCACTTTTGTTGCAGATAGTGGGACAACAGTCCTTGCTTTTTGGGACCTGTCAACAGCGACGATCGGTCTCGATCTCCTTCTTGACCACGTGCGGGTGACGGTTTCGAGTGTAAACGCAGGTGCAAATGGGCAGCCCCTGTCGTCGGCGGATGAGGCCCCTGTTCTCGACAGCATGCCGTCTTCTGTGCCTTTGCCTCCTTTGCCTAGCCTGCCTTCTCCAACTCTATCAGGAGGTCGTGGGAATGTGACCCTTCGAATGGAGGCCCCTATGACTGGGAGGTATATTCTCCAACGCTCGATGGATCTTGTTTTTTGGGAATTCGTAGCTGAAGCGGTGTTTGAAGCCTTCGAAACGATTGAATTCCATGATTCCCATTTTTTACCGGTAGAGAATCCAAATGAGATAAAATCATTCTACCGAATCGGATTTACAAGGGATTGAAAGAGTTTGGATGAACCTCGGGATGAAATCGAGCGAAACGTCTGATTGACGCTGATTGGGCGATTGCAGCTAAGCTCCTGCAAGGGGGTATGTCTGGAATCGTCATGTCTGATGGCTCAAGTGTTAGGTTGTGACTGGTGATCTGGGAAAAAATCCACACACCGTAACAATGTGCATGGTGTTCGAGGCAGATTACGAAACGGTTGGTGGGCCTGTGGTGAAGGTGGGCTCCTCGGCGCCCGGTCTATTCGACAAGTGTTGGCCGTAAGTGGGGCA
>ERZ1022724.175-NODE-175-length-15163-cov-7.875364_pt1 | contig 15163 bp, 8 predicted proteins | sample MGYA00521091_ERZ1022724 | MGnify/ENA primary metagenome ERZ1022724 (study PRJEB33162, sample SAMN09537610) | freshwater metagenome | isolation source: freshwater | place: Canada:Alberta | collected 2017-07 | study: EMG produced TPA metagenomics assembly of the... | reverse complement strand
ACCATCTGTATCCCTAACTTTCCGCATGCGGCATGACAAAGCAACGATTATGCCAGCGTCTTTACTATTATGGACTCATTAGTAAGTATTGGTGGGAACTGAGCTCGTGCGCATTTTGGGACGAGTTTGCGAACCCCAAGATTATCTATCAAGAGATCCAATTTCATCCCTCCTATTCGCTGGATGTCGCTGGCACGTTCGGTAACAATAAGACTTTCTTTCTCAGCACCGATAATCTGTTTCTTCTGGCAGTGCTAAATTCGCCGCTGATGTGGTGGCATAACTGGCGTTATCTACCTCACATGAAAGATGAGGCTCTGTCACCCGTGGCGTTCAAAATGACTGAGTTGCCGATCGCCGAACCCACTGCGGAAATTCGTCAAGCTTCAGAAGCTGCTGTCCGACGCCTGATCGAGATACAGTCATCCCAGCAACAAACCAAATACACTATTCTCGACTGGCTGCGTGTGGAATACGCCATTGAGAAACCCACAAACAAACTTCAGAACCTAACGGCGCTCGACTCCGACAGCTTCATTGCCGAAGTGAGGAACATCCGGGGCAAGAAACTCCCGCTCAACGCCGCCGGACTCCAAGCCCTGCGGCAGGAATACACGAACACCATCGAACCCGCCCGCACCCTCGCTGCAGAAGCCCTGCAACTCGAATGCAAGCTCAGCGATCTCGTGAACGAAGCCTACGGACTCACCCCCGAGGAAATCGACCTGATGTGGAAAACCGCCCCACCGAGAATGCCGATTCCAAAGCAAAACTCAGCGCCTGCGTCGATTGCTACTTTGATCTGAAGACGGACATTTTACACTTTTTCAACAACGATCAAACCATCGCGTAATCCTCAAGCAGAAACAGCAGATCAACCACCGAAGCAATAACCCGCCCAATTACGTCGCCAAGAGTTCTCCCTTGCTGCAACCAGTCCCGAATTGTTATGCCAAAATTCAAACGAGCCTATCCGTTCAACAAAGAGCCTCGAATGGTTTCATTCCACGGGATTTTCAACCCGGCTGGTGATTCTAGCGGCGGACGTAAGGCTCTGACGGACCTATGGATCGAGGCTCAAGAACAGATTGAAAAGAACAGGGACCGCGAAATGGCGCGTGAAGAAAAAGAGTGGGAACAACTTTCAAAAGCGATCAACAAACTCACCCCGCTGATAACCGAAGTTTTACAAGGTGGCCGGGAAGCCAATGAGGTTGTCGAATATGTAAGCGAACTGGTTCCCGAGTTAGAACTGAGGAGGAAGGTCTTTGATTGGTATTCCGAGATTTTCAACCGGAAGCCGGAAGATAGCGAACGAGAGCGCGCCGAACTGCTAGCCGCAAAACAAGCGCAAGAAGCACGAACGAAGCTACAACGGAACAACCGCGCGGTCCTCAATGCCTTTACTCGATTAACTGAAGCAGTTGAAGCCGATGAACCGGGGGCCGCCGATGCACTTCTCGATGCTGCGAATACGGCAGCGGCGATGTTCTCAATCACCTTCCGAAGACATCCGGAGCGTTTCAAGAAGGCGGCTGAGTCGAACGCGTTCTGGCCGGTTCTCGCTGACACGAGACCGGGCTGGGAGAAAAATGCGGCGGATGAAATTTCACGTCTAGAACTCGGCAAGAACCTGTCCAGGTTTACGACTCGACTTCGCAAGCTCCGCGGTTCCGATATTCATCTCCCCGGCCGGCGGTGGGCGAAGGCAGCGGTGAGCGCCATCGACGAAACTCGGTGGCGACTCCCGTTTTTCGTTCACATGGTCAACGAACTCGGTGGGCATAACGAGTGGGCCGAGTTTGCCGTAAATCGCGGCTGGGCCGTCGTTGATTGTCCATCGTGGATCTCGTCCGCAATGAAGCTTAAGCCGTTCTCGGTAACTACTTACGACAATTGGAAAGTGGTTGTCCGCGAAATCATCCGCGACCAGGTTCCTGATTTTCATCTGTTATCTGAGTGGGCAACGCAGCGAGCAACCGCCGAAGCAAACGGGAAAGGTAGTGCTGGAGAAATCCAGAACGCGATTCTCGACGACATCGTCAGCGCACTTAAACGGTTTGCTCCGGAAGCGACTTGCTGAACGAAGACTGCGGAAGTTAGGCAGGTGAAGTAGGGGAGGCGGAATGCCGGACATTTGGCATTCTCTCACCGTGGCCGCGCCCAACGGTATCCGGCCGCAACCCAACAAAAACATAGACATGGCTACAAAACGCAAATATCCGCCGACGGCGGACCGAGTCGGGATCTTTACCGCCGCATGGCGGGAGATCGCACCACAAGCAAGTTTCGCTGGGATGACCCTCGCGGAGTTTGAAACCAAAACCGCACCGCTCGCGCTGAGCACGGCGAAGTTGCTAGCGCTCGACGCCCAGTATGCAGCTGAACTCAAGGCGCGTGACGAGGCGGAAACCGCAGCGAAGGAAACGATGCGCATGGTCGCCCACGGCGTGCGCGGAAATCCGGCCTACGGCGAGGACAGTCAGCTCTACCGTGCCATGGGCTTCGTGCCCTTGAGCCAGCGGCAGAGCGGCCTCACCCGCAAGACGCCGGACGCCCCCGCAGCGGGCGGGACTGTCTAATGGTTTGATCAGGCAAGATAGGAGATCAAACAGCCCTGCTGCAAAAGCTGGCCCGCCCACTGGAAACAGTGGGCGGGTTTTTCATGTACCCAAACCCCGTCCCTGCGCAATGCGAATTCCCGGAGTGATTACGACTCCCCGGAATTCCAACAGGACTCCACTGGCCGCGCTGAGGACACCTCAGAGATGCGGCAGGTGTCCCGCAGCGCATCCGCGGACTCCCCGCGCGCTACAGAGGATTCTGTTTTTTGCGGGGAGGTGTCCCAGGCTGTCACGAGGGACGCCCACGGACTTATGAGGGCTTCCCTCAACTCATTTCGAGACAGGAATCCGGCGATCCGAGGATTTAAGGGAGAGCTGTGCAAGAGTGGCTCATGAGGCTGGCAACCAATTTGCTAGACTGACTCAAAGCAGAACGCATCGGTTGGCTTGTGAGGTTCATTTCCGAAATTGGGTTTACTGGAGAAGCGCGGAATTCATCAATCTTTCAAAGAAGTAGGTGATCTTTTCCCGCAGAGTGGCAAAGTGAAGATTGGATTGGAACGGAGCGTGGCAAGCACCGATGGGTAGTCCGATAAATCTCATTTTTTACCCGCCAAAGTGAGTTCAAGCGCCGAGAAGCCGTTCCTGTTTCAAATTTTCGAAAGCTTGGCATGACCAAGGCTCATGGTTGGCTTGTAGGGTTCATATATCTCCATCCGATAAGCATATCAGATACCTTTTTTCTGCAAGTTCACGACCAATCAAGTTGAGTTGCGGCGCACCTCCGCCATGCTCTTGGCTTTGAGGAAAGGAGCGCTCCCAGAGGCGTCCATCGCTAGAATCTGTGTATAGACTAAGCCAGCCGCTCTCGTCGTCTGCTAGGTGCGTGAGCCTGCACTCAATGAGCCAAAAAATTCTTTGGGACACCGCGTCAAATTCTGGTTTGCCGTGTACGGTGACGCAGCCTCCTTTTAGCTTGGTTTCTGATGGTTCGAGTGGGTTCATTTCACCTTCCGTATTTTTGAGCTTAATCATGAAGCTTTGAAATTGTAATTCAATGCCCCACACTTTGAACAGGTGACAATTCCTGATGGCTTCAGTAGAGAATGACATGCACGGCATTGTCCATAATTTTGAACCTGATGACCAACTATGCTTTTAATTGTGTATTCGTTCCAATCCGTGTTTTGTTTAAGCCAGTTTATTGCTCCAACTTCTGGAATAAAGCCATTTAATTGTGATGCTAAATTGCACCACCAATTGACAGAACTAGCTTCAGGAGCATTCCACTCTGTCTTACATTTTGAGCAATGGTGTAATTCTAGTTTCATGGCTTCTTGGATTTCATAGTTGCGTTCGTGGCATCGTATGTATGTTCAGTAAAACCAAGCTCTTGAAGTATTCTAGTTCTAGGAGCTTTAAGAATGCCTCCTTGTGAAATTGCCGCCGCGTTATCCAAAGCCGCAGTCCCCACAACTTCGTTGACATCACCAGCAGCTGACAAAGCTTGTTTATATAATTGAGTGCCAATTCCCTGCCCTTTCGTGGCTACTCCAACGAAATCTATGTGGAGAGATTGCGACTCAGCGGCGTAAGTAGCTGCCAATGCCCCAACATCCGCACCTTTGCCATTCATTGCTTTTACCATTATTTGATTAGTTTCGACCTGTGTCTGATACGTTATGGTTCTGGCAGAATTACCTGTTGGTTTAAGCCCTTTAACGAAGGCTCCACCTATAAGCAGTTCTCCCCCAAACTCCACTGGGTTGCTTACGGCATGATTCACCAATCCAGTCGCCATTTGCTTGCCTGTTTCGACTACACCTTGCTTCTGGATCGAATCCCCCATTTCACCCATGCCAGTTGGGATTGTCATCATGCCGGTTCCTGCCGATCCGACGCCCAGTGTGAACTGGCCGATTTCCCGGATGACTGGTGGTGCTTGTTTTAGTTGCTCCCGCCCTTCGGCCAAGCCCACCTGCAAATCCCTGCCACCTTGGCGGATACTGCTATCAGAGCGGAATGGATTCATTGCCTCGCCTGCTGCCATGAACGATGCGCCGATACGCGTCATGAAGTTTCGGTTTTCGTCAGCGGCGACACCCTTCCACTTTATTTCGTGTTCGGATGCGAGACCTAACGGATCGAACATTGTCCAAGGATTCTGTCTTACGTAAGTGTAAACATTGGGGCCATCGACAAAGCCAGCCGGATCACGGGTTAGGAAAATGCCGAACTCTAGATCACGGTATCTCTTGTATTCGTTAAGCAAGCCAGTTGGGTCTTCATCTTTGGTGTTCGCTTTTTGTCGGTCTAGGGTTGCGCCTTTTTCTTGAGTGCGGGTGCCGTAGGCTTCGTAGCTGGCTTGATAGGTGATGGCTCCAGAGGTGTCGGTTTTGCTGACTACGTCACCTCGGGAGTTGTAGGCGTTGTAACTAGAGCTTCCACTGCGGATGGTGTAGAGGACGCCGCCGATGCCGCCTCCATAGTCGCTGCCTCGGATGGTTTCGACGGTAGGGGTGGCTGTGCCAGTGGGGCGTTCTTGTACGCTGAGGCCGCCGCTGAAGGAAATTTCGGTGGGGGTGGTGCCGGGTTCGTGTCGGCCTACTCGGCGGGTGCGGTGGTCGTAGGTGTAGGCGAATGTGCCTAGCGTCGTATCGGTTAGGTTGGTGAGGCGGTTCTCGTGATCGAAGATGTAGGTTTGGGTGGTGACGCCGTTGACGAGTTTGGCGCTGCGGTTACCGTTAGTATCGTATTGGAAACTTGTGGGCGAGACGCCTCCGCTCCTTGTGACGGTTTTGAGTTGGTTGGTGTTGTAACCGTCTGTGACTTGGCCGTAGAGACTTGTTTCGGTAAGTGGGTTGCTGCCAGTAACAACTTTGCTGGCGCGGTTGTTGGCTTTGTCGTAGCTGTAGGTCGTTGTGTTGTTGGTGCCGTTGACTTCAGCTAGGGTTTCGGTGGCGAGACGGTAGGTGCGGTCGTAGGTGTTGAGAACGGTTCGTGCTTTGACGTCGGTGCGTCCGTAGAACTCGACGATCTGGAGGAGGTTGCCGACTTTATCGTAGCCGCTTGGGTAGCCTGCGGTGGGAGCGCTATAGTCGAATGATGAGACGAGTCCACCTGATGTTACGCGGGTGATTTCGGTCAGTTTTCGGTTTAGAGTGTCGAAGACGCATAGAGTCGTTGTGCCGTTGGGGAGGGTCTTTTTGACGGTATTTCCTGATAGATCGTAGCCGTAGCTGGTGACAGATGCGCTCCCTTCAGCCAAGGTGGTTAAGCGGTTTAACTTGTCGTAGGTACTGGTGAGAAGGCGTTCGCTGCCGCCGTAGGTGATGGTGAGGCGGTTATTGGCTTTGTCGTAGGTGCAGCTGTGGGTGACTCCGGCACTGGTTTCTTGGGTGAGACGGTTGAGCTTGTCGAAGACTTGGGTGGCCTCGCGCAGAGTTTGGCGGGCCGGGGTTTCATTCGGGTAAGTGACTTCCAGCAGGTTCCCGACAAGATCGTAATCCATGTGGCGATTGTCGGTGGCGGCTCCGGTGTAGAGGACGTTTTCCAAACGATGGAGGGCGTCGTATTGGTAGTTTGTGACCTGGTTCTTCGGATCGGTGCGGGTGAGCTGGACGAGTCCGTCGAAGGTGGCTTGTTCGGTGCGCTCTACGGGGCTGCCTTCGTCCCAGAGGGTGCGGGTTTTGCGTCCTAGGCCGTCCCAGCGGAAGCCGGTGAGATGTCCTTCGCCGTCGATGACTTTTACGAGGTTTCCGGAATCATCATATTCGTTGGTGACGACGATGTCGGTTCCTTTCGGCGCAGTGGGCGGTGCATTGGGTTGGCCGTCTGCCGGGTTGGTGGCAGTGGCCACGAGGCGGTTGAGGAGGTCGTATTGGTTACGGGTGGCGTTGGCGTTGCCATCGAGGATTTGGAGGATGTTCCCGTTTGCGTCGAATGCAGTTTGGGTGAGGATGTCGTCGGCACCCGGGTTTTGATAGTCGTTGGAGGGGGTGCCTGTTACGGGATTGGTGAGTGTGGCGATGGCGCGGTATGCTGGGTCGTAAAAACTGCGGGTGATATGCCCGCGTGGGTCGGTGGTGGAAATGACATTGCCGACTCCATCGAAGGAAGTGATGATTTCAGGGGATTGAAAGGCGGTTTCTTGGGGAACTCCGGCGACGATCTCTGTCTTGGTAACGGTGGGTTGGGTCTCGATGGTTTTGCGGTTGCGGGCGTCGTATTGATATTCCCAACGGTAGCCAAGCGGGTTGATGGAAACAGTGACGTTACCGTTTTTATCATAGGCAGTGCGGGTGCGGGGAGAGCCTAAGGAGGGGTGGTTGGGGTTGGTGCGGTTGACGAGTCCGGTGATGGGATCGGGCTGCCAGACGGCGACGGGGCGGGCAGATGCGTCGTAGTCAGTTTCGGTTTCGCGGCCTAGGGGGTCGATGGTTTTCCAGACGAGACCTGTGCTTGAAAAGACGCTCTGGCTTGTTGCCGGGAGTGCGCTTCCGAAGCCGTCGGTGACTGTGACGGGACGCTGGAGGCCGTCCATGATTGTCTTCGTCACCTTTCCCCGATCATCGGTCACGGTGCTCTGGAGAGAATCTTTTTCAGCGGTGATCGTGCCGTAGGTATTGCCGGTGATCGCATACACGCCGCTTTCATACTCGGACTCGGTGCGAAGAGGGCGGTAGAGGGCGTCGTAGGCCGCGTAAGTGTGGAGATCCATGGTGCCGGACGATGTTAGAGCAGCATCGTGTCGGATCACTTGCGTGGGCTTGAAGCCGGAGGTGTCGAAGGCTGTGCCGCCGGGGTTGCCTTTCATGACGGTGCCGCTACCGGGGAAGGTGAGGTTGGCGTCGGTGTAGCGGAGTTCGGTATGGGTTTTTTCGTTCGATGAGGCTGCCAGGGCAGTGAGGCTTGCAAGGGTGCCGCTTGCTTCTGCTTCGGTGAGGCCGGTGAAAACGTGGATGGGGCGTTGGATGGAATCGTAGAAGGTCCGGGTGACGACACCTCGCGGGTCCATCTGGCGGATGACCGATCCGACTGCATTGTATTCCATCCGGGTGACCAAGTCATTTCCGGTCACAGAGCCCTTGTTGGCCTCTTCGACGATTTTCTCCCCATCGTCTCCCGTTTGGCTCGGCAGTCCCGCGCCGTCCATGTCCCGGATCGTGGTGATCCGGCGGTTGAGGACGTCGTAATGGTGGATGGTGTAATGGCCCTCTTCGTCGATCTCTGCCGCTTTGTTCCCGTTCCGATCATACCAAGTTTGCTTGGTGGTGACGGCCTTGCCTGCTCGCGTGCCAGCGCTTGGGAAGATAACTTCGGTCAGGCGGTTGAGTTTATCGTATTTGAAACGGGTGAGGTTGCCGCGCGGATCTCGGGTGGTGGTGCGGTTGTTATTGAAGTCGTAACTGTGCTCGGTGGTAAGCTTTTCGCCGCCGGGATCGATGATTTGACGCCATAGCCGTCCTTGGGTATCTGCGAGGGTGGCGGTTTTGAGGTCGGTTTCCCAGCTTTGACCGGAGAAGTTGGAAAAAGCAAGCTGGGTGCTGCCAGTTTGGAAAACTTTGAAGCGTTGGTTCGAGTGCTCGTATCGCTCGCTGGAGAGGAGCGTGATGCTGTTTTGCTGAACAATTTTGCTTTTGCGGTTTCCGAGGCCATCGACGGTGTAAGTGGTAAGGGTGCCGTAGGGATCGTGGATGGATTCCATCACGCGATAGGAGCCACTATAGGTATAGGTTTCGCGGCGGTTGAGAGCGTCGATCTTGGCGGTGGGGTCAGACCAGCGAGTCATGATGGGTGAGCCACCGGGTAGGCCTTGGGGGATGGCACCGTAGGTGTCGTTGAACTCCCAGCGGGTGACGTTTCCTGACATGTCGGTGGCACGCCAGAGGGAGAGGCCGGAGCCGGGATCAAATTGGTAGGTTTCAGTGCCACGGTAAGCGGGCGCTGTCGGGAGGCCGCCGTGATGGATCTTGGAGGTGAGATAGTAGATCATCCATTCCTTGCTGATAGATTTCGGGGAGGCATCCACATCGACGATTTCCGCGAGTGGACTCTCGAAGGCATAGACGGTGACGTTGCCAACGGCGTCGGTGACGGTGGTGCCGGGAGTTCCCGTGAAAGTGACGGTATTGTTGAAATCTACTCCACCTTGGCTGGCAAAGGTAGCGGTGCCGATGCCGCCGGGCAAGGTCACGGTATTCACCCTCCGCGCTTGCCCAAACATGGTTTTCCATTGCCCTTTGCCGGGTTCGTTGCGGGTGGCGATTTCCTGTTCAACATAGGCTTTCACGTCGGCGGGAAGGCGGTCCAGGTCCACTGCCGCATGGCTGCCATTCACACTGGAGTCCCAGTAACGTTTCGATTGGTCGAAGAGGTAGGAAAATGTGTGGGTGTTGTTTCGCTTTTCGGTGACGGATTTGAGGTTGGTGTGATAATGATAGGTGAAGCGGATGTTTTCGGGGTCAGAGTTGTCCACTTCCTCCTCTACCGCGCTTTCGTAGGTGTAACTCGTCTGGGTGTTGTCGGCGAAGGTGACGCTATTGAGTTTCCATGCCCCGGCGACGCCTCCAGGGATGGCATACTCGTTGTTCGTGAATGTGTAATTGAAATCGGTCGAGTTACCACGACTGTCGGTGACGCGTGCGACACGGCGAGAGTCGGAACTCCGCTCAATGACGAGGAATTGCCCTTCGCGATCCGGCGAGCTAATCCGCCGTGGGATCAGACTGACGGGATTTGGGACTCCTGGGGCGGAATCATAGTCATATTGGAGGCGCACGCCGTAACGGTCACGGGCTTCCGTCAAGCGCCAATAGGTATGCCTTCTGACCGTGGTGCTGCCGTCCACGCGGTCGCTGGAATACATGAACCAAGCTTTGCTAGAGGCAAAGGTAAGAGTGGTGCCATATTTTTTGCGGAGGGTAAAGCTAGTGCCGTTGCGAACCAGGGTGTTCTGATAGGTTTTCCTGTCCACCCGAGTGGAAGGCCATGGAAAAAAGGATTGGAAGTCGTGAGTGCCGAAACGTTGCGACCGTCCGGCTTCGTCCACGACATTGACAGCAATCGGATCATCGCTTTCATCGCCGACGGTTTCAACGACCTCAATGTAGGAACAGAGACTTGAAGACCAGCCTACACCGAAGGGTAAATCGAGGCGTTCGTGAGGTTTCAAGCCCGAGCGGCTGGTGAAGCCAGTTTCCTCGCTACTGGCGCTCGCTTGGAGCACCATTTCTGAAGATGCGAGAGGGAGATAGGTAAAGGTGGTGTCATGGCGGAGGGATAGATTGAAAGCGTCGATGTAGGTTTCTTCACTGGCCTGATCACTCTCTTCTTCTTGCTGCGGTTTTTCATCGGCAAGCGGGCGGCCATTGAGGGCGATTTTACGATGCTTGGGGCCAACCGCATCACCGCCACTGTAGCTGGTTGCCCATGAGAAGTTGTTGAGTGGAACGAGATAGGCGGTCTTGTTGAGGACTGCGGCGGGATCTACGTCGTCGAGAAAAGCAGCTGCTGGGATACTTGCAGGATCTTGCAGAAGCCCCTGCAAATCGCACAGAAGGAAAGGCGAACCGGAACCAGGCTTGATAGCCGCCCAGTAATCATAGTCGGGTTCACCGTTACCCTCGCCTGCAAGCCAAGCTGGGTCGGTGGCCACGTGCTCGATTTTCACTTCGTGATATTTGCTAGGATCAAGGGCGATTTCCACGGGATCTGAAAGAACTCCGAAGTCTGGAGCGACCACTTGCTTGGACCCGATGCGCAGACGCCAACGCTCCGACTCACTATACGATGGATCGCCGACCCGTGCTCCAATAAGCGGCGATTGATCACCTCCTGCTTTGAGAACCACTCCGAGGTTCCCGATGGGGGCGAAAGATCCTAGATTTTCATCGCCATAGAAGTCCGCTAGATTGAGAGGGATGGAAATTTTATCGGTAGGCTCGGAACCATAGTCCACTTCGATTTTATCACTGATGCCGTCTCCATCGGTGTCGGACTCATTGGGATCGCTATCATAGAGCATTTCGTGGAAATTCGAAAGGCCGTCGCTATCATAGTCCCCTTCAATGATGGCAGTGGAAGGGTTGTCTTTCATGGGTAGCGACGGGTCATTGGGTTTGACATTGGTGAAGAAATATTTGGCTTCCCAGTAGTCATCAAATAAGTCTCCATCACTGTCGAAGTTGTTTCTTTGGGTGGCTCCGAAGCTTTTTGTGACGCCATTGAATACCGCCTGCCCTGCAAGTTCTTCCGCATTGGTAAGGCCGTCCCGATCCACGTCACCTTCGTACATGAAAGGGTCGCTACCGCCAGTGAGTTCTTCGCGGTTCGATATTCCGTCACCGTCGGCATCATAATTGTAAAGAGCTAACATTTCGGCGGCTGTGAGAGCTCGGTTATAGAGTAAGAATTGGTCGAACTCGCCATTGAAGGGATAGGCCGTATTTCCAGTCAAATACCGCCCGATCAGAACATCAGTGCCAGTTACCCCGGAAAACCCATTGAATCCCGCTGACTGGGCGGGGCTATTTGAAACACCGTCAATCATTACCGAGACATTACTGTTATTCGCGGAGACAACCACGTGGTGCCACTCCCCGTCGTCGAGTCGAGTCACTGCCGGGTTGACTAACTGAACTACGTGGCTGCTCCCGGTCAAGTTTCCAGGAAAGCCGCTTGCAAATATGATTCTTGGGATAAACGGGCTATTTACATTCGCCCTTTGCAAAATATAACTTAAAGAACGAGTCGAAGTGCTGCTTGTTTGCAGAGAAAAAATAGGTTTAAACACCACAAGACCTGTCGGAATAATCGTGGGTATCTTTATCCAAAATGCCATAGTTGCCTGACTGCTCCCCGAGATGACTGCCGGGGCGGCGCGGAGGTAAGCACCACTGACGGCGAACTGCACAGCGCGGGAGACTTGGCCTGACCCTATCGGGCCTTGTAAGATTTGCCCAGGAAAGGACTGGGTAATGGTAGCGTGGTGTCCCAAGCCACTGGTATCGGTGAACTGTCCAGCCGCCATGGCTTCAAAACCCCAGACTGCACGGACACCCGTGGCGAGATTGATACCACCGGGAAGGTTTTTTAAACCAGAACCATCGGGATTTCCAAGGAATTGATTCACTAAAGGGTTGACTCCAGCGTCAGACTCTTGCTTATCAGTTTGACCGTCTCCATCCGTATCAGGATTTGTGACACTTGTTCCCAGTGTGGCTTCCAGCGAATCCGTTAAGCCGTCGCGGTCAGTATCTACAACGACCGTCACGATTCCATTTGCGGTTGCACCACCGGCATTGCCTTCAATCGTCGCAGTCTGTCCCCACGTCGCTTGAAATAGCGTGAGTGATAGAATGAAGCAAAAGAAAAATTTCATATCAAAAAATCAGTCTGCCTTGAAGTGGATCGAGACCTTGCCGTTGAGGTCGGTGCGTAAAGGCAATGATACGGCGAGTTGATCCCCATTGAGAGTTTCAAGGGCACCCAGAATGCCAGGGTGATTCAGATTCACGGGTGCGTTCACGAGTGGTTTGATGCCGTTGGTGACTAAAAACACCAAGGGAACGGCGGTGCGGGAGCCGTTGTAGATCGTCTGGCCGCTGCCGGATACGAGAGTGATCACTGGTAGCTGGCCGTTGTAATAGTCCGTAGGATGGGTTCCTGTTTCATATTCGTGACGGTCGCTTATCGAGTCTCCGTCCGCATCGTTGCCTACTCCTGCCAGTATCGTCAGGCTATCTGCTTTGGCGATTTCGTAATCGTCTGGCAAGCCGTCTTGATCGAGATCGTTAGGGCGGAACAATTCCGAGAAGTGTGGAGAATCGAGTAATGCCGACCAGATCCGAACCTCATCCATCGACCCGGAAAATGCTTCGGTGGAGATATACGAAGTTCCCGTAAGATGCTGTTGCCCCAGTACTGCCGCCTCAACTGCCAAAGATGCGGTCGAAACGGCTTGAGATACTCCGAAAGTCGCACCATCCAGGTGGAGGACGGCCTGTCCTGTGGTCGCATTTCTGACTACAGCGAGATGATGCCAAAGTCCATCGGCCAAGCTTCTTGGATAGATCCACGTTGCAGTAGATCCGCCGGGCGTAGCGACTCGAATCGTATTCCCACCCACAATGCCTAGCGTCAACGCTGGCGCTTGACTGCTACTCACTCCACTTAAAAAAGTTTGATTCGAAACTGCCGCTGTCTTGAACCACAAGCTCACGGTAAAGTCACCCAGTTGGTGCAGTGTCGCTTCTGGCAGTTCGATTGCACCTGTTCCTCCATTGAAAAGCAGTGACCCGCCAGTGATGCCTGCCGACGGTTGCCAGACGACGGAATTCACAAGAGTTCCATGATGCGCGTTACCACTAGAATCGCCTGCAAGAAGCCCGTTGGATTCATCAAGTTTAATGTATGATGTCTGATCCACGGACAGTCGATCGGTGTATCCGTCACCATCCGTATCCATTTGATATCCATTGAGAGCAAGAAGGAATTCCTGGAGATTGGTGACTCCATCCCCGTCAAAATCATCGTTTGGATCGATATTAATCAGAGCTAGCGATTCCGGGTCTGCTGCCTGATCAATCAGAATCCGTTCCCATTGGTCTGAAATCCCGTCATTGTCAGTGTCTTCGTATCCATCAGGCAGGCCATTTCCAGCCGTGCTGAATTTGAGCGGATCGGTGCCGAATACGGTCAGTTCCTGCCAGTTACTAATGCCGTCGTTGTCGAAGTCCGCGCCCTTGGGATCAAGCGAAGGATGATTTGACTTTGCAAGACGCATGAAGAATTTCGGATGGGGCTGCATTTCCCCATCCAACGGGGTGACGTCGATGGGGTCATGAACGAATCCCTGATCGACGGCGGGCAGAAACGACCAATCGACAAGGTCGATGGAAAATTGGGGAAAATAAGTCACGCCATCTTCGCCAATCCAGTCCAAGCGGTAGCTGTTTTGGCCAAGCGGCGTGAAGCTAGTGGTTGAAGCCCCCAGATCCGCGCCTTGGCTGTTCGAAAATGCCAAAGCAAAAACAAGCGCGCTGAGTGGTCTTGCCAATCTCATTCAGACGGTTCCTGATTTTCCGGGCGTTTCCCACGCCAAAAATGAACGACCAGGTCTTTCGGTTTTTGTGGGTTTGCAAGGAGGTATGCTTTTCGTTCAGCGTGTGCTTTTTCTCGGGCGTGGAAAGCCAGTTTCAGATTCGCGCCTTCTTTCCGATAGAGATCATGGAGTTGAGTGAGGATTTTCATTCCCTCTCCTTGAGTGTCGCCTTCGACTACTGAGAATCTTGGACCCTCAACCGTAAGATCTGGCAGATTTGGAATTTGAGGCTGCTCTGAGTCTGAGTTTTCCATTTCTTCATTTCCAAGCCCCATGAGGAGGCTGTGGTCAATTGTAGTTCCATCTTCCTCAGTTACCTGATAGGAACAAAATCCGGTAAAATGATTGAAATTAACATTGGACCATGCAGAAACTTGCCCTTCCTCGGTTCCGTTCGGAGAGATTGTTATGAAAGTCCGGGAATGGCCATAAACGGTCGCGGAGAGAAACACCAAACCCGAGCCGCTGTAGTCTTCAATGGTTTGTGTGGTAGGCTCGGAGTCGAGCGACGTGGCTTCCGCAGAAGCGACAACAGGACGAAGTAGGACAGGCAAATCCGGGTCTTCGACGGTTTTTACCGTTACGTCCACGATCCCCTCAACGAGCGGAAGATCGGACATTTCAGGAGCCTCGGTCACATAGACGCGCTTGGTCTGACTGGTGATGACTTCAAAAGGGATCGGGTCAGGCTTGGCGACGGGTTCTGTGGGAGTGCCGTCTAAAATGGAGCCGGAAATGTTGACGTCCCACGTAGGGTCCGTAGCTTGTTGAGCTGAGCCTGGTCCAACTGATCCGAGAATCGTTAGAAACAATGCCAAAATTCTCATCATGTTAACCACCGTTGGCAGAACGCCAGGAATTGACTCCATCTTGAGATTTTCAGGGCATTTCTTCAACACCAAAGAGTGAGCGCTTTTGTCCTACTATCGTCAAAGGAAAAAAATTCAGAATCCCAAGTGTCTTCTGCTTGGACACGCCTGATGACATTGATTTAAAGCCGATAGTCGACAGAGTTCTTGCGAGATTTCGCTAATCGAGCGCGGCCTTAGGATGCCGACCGTCGCTACGGTTCTCCACGTTTGCAAAGGCCTGAGGACAACCCCTCCGAGGTGATGCGCGAGGTGGAGAATCAAACAGCTTGCACTCAGTAGATTGGAATATGCTCTGTTGACAAATTGTTTCGCCTGGATCATTCGCGAAGCCAATGGTTTCTGCCGATGAAAAGCCTTTTACTCGAACAAATCCGCTGCGAGCTGCGGTCCCGTTTGGATCGTCTTTCGAAGGCTGCCTGCGAGGCTCATGCCGCTGCGACGGATCCGGGCAGCAAGGCGGAGGGGAAATACGACACGCGCAGCCTGGAAGCGTCTTATCTTGCCGCGGGGCAAGCGCGGCAAGTGGATGAACTGGCGGAATCGGTCCGGATTTTCGAGGCGCTGACGCTGCCGGACTTCACGGCGGATGCGGAAGTCGATGCCGGGGCGCTGGTGGAGGTCGA
>ERZ1022724.174-NODE-174-length-15178-cov-16.591615_pt1 | contig 15178 bp, 15 predicted proteins | sample MGYA00521091_ERZ1022724 | MGnify/ENA primary metagenome ERZ1022724 (study PRJEB33162, sample SAMN09537610) | freshwater metagenome | isolation source: freshwater | place: Canada:Alberta | collected 2017-07 | study: EMG produced TPA metagenomics assembly of the... | reverse complement strand
GCTGATGCGAGGCATTGTAGGGGCGTGTCTATGACCGCCCAAGTGACTGAAGAGGCGGTTCGCGCTTTTTTCTTCCGCTCCGGCTACAGGCCAAGAATCAATTGTGATGGACTGGCACGGGGCGTCTGGCCTCGCGCTCCACGGGTGGGAAATACTCGGGAATCTCAATCGCATTTTGAAACTCACGGAACATCACCACCACCCAGATCAACGTGGCTAGCAGGAGCACTCCTGCGATGATCCACACCGCTGAGAGGCCGCTGCCTGTGAACAGGGTGATCGCGAATGAAATAATCCCAATCCATAAAAGGCATGAAACCACCAGCAGGATCAGTAACTTCGAAGGTCTGAATGAAGTAATCAAGATGGATATACTATCAATCTTGAACGGTATTTTGCCAAGCATCCGCTTATAACGTGATCGCGTAGGATCGGGCACCATCCGCTGCGTTTATAGCTGGACGGCAGAGGCTCCGGCGGCTCAGCGCGTCACACCGCGTTGCGACGCTTCGATAAACTGGATGAGGCGGGCCACGTGGGGATGGTCACCGGTGTGGGTGGCCTTGAGAGAGCTGATGGAGGTGCTGAGATTGCCATCTTTTTTCAAGAAGAGCTTCTTGTAGGCAGCCTTGATTTCCTTGATGGCCTCTTCAGGAAAACCCCGGCGTTGGAGGCCGATGAGATTGATGCCGCGGGTCGTGGCGGGGATGCCATCCACAATCATGAATGGTGCGACGTCCTGCACGATTTTGGTGTAGCCACCGACGATCGAGTGAGTCCCGATCCGGCAAAACTGGTGCACCCCGGCGATGGCGGAGACGATGGCGTGGTCCTCGACGGTGACGTGCCCTGCGAGGCCGGCCGAGTTCGAGAGAATGATATGATTGCCGAGTTGGCAGTCGTGGGCGACATGGGAGTAGCACAACAGCAGATTGTGAGAGCCGATCCGGGTCGGAAGAGCCTCATGCGTGCCGCGGTGGACGGTGCAATTCTCGCGAAACACGTTGTGATCACCGACTTCAAGATAAGTCGGTTCCCCGATGTACTTCAAATCCTGGGTTTTCCCACCAATGGCGGCGAAGGGAAAAAACTCGTTGGATTTTCCGAAGACCGAGTGGCCCTCCAGGACGACGTGGGAGTGCAGGACGCAGTCGTCACCCAGCGTGACATCCGCCCCGACCACGCAGAACGGGCCGATGCGGACATTCCGTCCGATGTTGGCGTGGGGTGAGACAATGGCTGTGGGGTGAATCACGGCCCGAGCTTCGGCGAATCCTGCTGGCGATGACGAGATTTTTTTTGCAGGAGGGCACGAAGAGTGCATGCCGGAGGTGACAAAGTTGTCACCTTTCATTGTGCTAACTCATTGGTAATCAAGGGATTTACTGAGAGCTGCTTTGATATTTACCGGCGGTGAGAAATGCCCGTGCCTCGCCGACGAGAAACAAGGAACCCGCCACGAGCACCGGATCCGGATGGGCGCTGGCTGCGGCAAACGCCTCCTGGAAGGTCTCAAACAGGCGATGTGGCGGGGCATCCGCCGGGAGCAACTTTGCCAACTCGGCGGCAGGAACCGCCCGGGGGCTGCGAATGGGGCAGAGAAAAAGCTGCGAGGCCAGCGGTGCGAGAATCTCCAGAATCGTGGAGATGTCCTTGTCCGCGACGGCGCTGAAGACCAAGGCGGCCTGGCGACTTGGAAATGTCTGTCGCCACGTCCGGGCGAGCACGCGTGCCGAGTGCGCATTGTGGGCACCATCCAGCACCACCCCGGGCTGGATCTCCTCAAAACGCCCGGGCCAACTCACCTTCATCAGGCCGTGGCGCACACTGTCCGAACTCAGCGCGAAGCCGGCCCGGTGCAGCGCCGTCACGGCCAAGGCGGCATTCCATTTCTGATGCTCGCCTGCGAGGGCCATGGGGTAACCTAACAAAGGAGTGTCGATGAACTCCATCGGCGAGCGTTTTTCATTTGCTTCCCGTTCCAGCACGGCGCGGGCCTCTGGCTCCTGGGGAGAGCAGACCGCCGGTTTTCCCTCGACCAGGATTCCGGCTTTTTCCCTGGCGATCTTCGCCAGGGTGTCGCCGAGGTACTGCATGTGATCCATGCCGATCGGGGTGATCACGCAGACATCGGCAGGCACGGCCGTGGTGGCGTCCATCCGCCCGCCCATGCCGGTTTCGAGAACGATCAATTCGCACTCGCGCAGCCGGAACCAGCGCATGGCGAGGACCAGGGTGATTTCAAAAAACGTCGGGTGGGTTTCCATGCGCTCGCACAGGACGCGGAGCTCGGTGAGCAGGGCGGCGCATTCTTCTTCCGGGATCTGCTGGCCGCCGACTTGGATGCGCTCGCGGAACTCGATCAGATGCGGCGAGGTGAAAAGCCCGCTGCGGCAGCCGCAGGCACGGGCGATGCTGTCGATCATGGCGCAGGTACTGCCTTTTCCATTCGTCCCGGCGACATGGATGACCTTCACCCCATGGGCCGGATAGGCGAGAAACTCCTTGAGTAAATCGCGCGGAGCGTCCAACCCGAGTTTGATTCCAAACGTCTGGGTTCTGAACAACCAATCCATCGCTTCCGGGTAAGACATCACAGCGCCGTCACCGTGAACCAGATCAGGGATGATGCCAAGGGGACAATTTCACCATTGATCCGTCGAGCTTGGCTTGTGCTCGCCGGTTTCGGATAGGGAACAGCTCATGTAAAGCTGGCCATCGACGGGAAATACATCCGGCACGCGGCATGTGTAGGTGCCGCCGCCGTGGCACGGGCAGGCACCACGGGCCTGATCGTAGAGCTTGTCCTCGATGTAGCCTTTGGTGTGGAGCAAGGTGGCGATGTTCTGGGTGCCGTTTTCCGCGTAGGGGCGCCCGCCGGCATTGTAGCCATAGAGGTTCTGATAGGAACGGGCGGCCACTTGCACGCTGCGGATCGAGAGAATGCACGACGCCCGGTCGGTGCCGCGCTTCCAAGCACGCGCACCCACGAAGAGGATGGAAATCAGTGAGAGCAGGATGAGTACGATCACCATGAGTTCGACAATCGTCAAACCACGCTGCCGCACAACCCGGGGGGGGAGGTTGTTGGTCATGTTATCTGGGGGGGAGGGCTGCACCTTACCGCAGAATCGCCTCCATGGAATAACGCAATCACGGGCGTTCTGTTAGGAATCGCGGATTTCATGAAAATAGCGGGTGCTAATCGGCCAATCATTGAATACGCTCATGGATGCGACCCGTTTTCGAAGAGCTGGACTTCCGGCAGACCCCGCTTGGTGAGTTGATTCTCCGCCGGCGGCGGCTGGCGATGTTAGACGACCTGGAGATCCATGAGGTGATCCTCGGCGATGGCTATCTCATGTCCAGCCTCTTCCATGAGGCGGAGGTGGCGCTGGCCGATCTAGGACTGAAGGCGGCGGAAGACGTGGCCTTGGAGGTGGTGGTGGGCGGCCTGGGGCTGGGATACACGGCGGTGGCGGCTTTGCGCGAACCGCGGGTGGCGGAGTTGTTGGTGATCGATGCCCTTGCCCCGGTGATCGAGTGGCACCAACGCGGGCTTGTGCCGCTTGGTCCAATCCTAACAGCCGATCCTCGGTGTCGCCTGATCGAGGGTGACTTTTTCCAAATGGCGGGCGTTCCCGACCGGGGCTTCGATCCGGAGCGGCCCGGAAGGAGATTTCATGCGGTGTTACTGGACATCGACCACTCGCCGGTGAATCTGCTGCACGAGCGCCATGGTGGATTTTACGGAACAGAAGGGCTGCGGAGGCTCTCCGAGCACTTGCTGCCGGGGGGAGTTTTCGCGATGTGGTCGGACGATGCGCCGGATGGTGGTTTCACGGCCCGCTTGGGGGAGATTTTCGAGGCCTCCGAGGCGCAGGTGGTGAAGTTCTGGAATCCACTTTTGGAAAAATCCTCGGAAAGCACGGTTTACGTCGCGAGGAAAGCGTGGGGATGATTTCCTTGCCTGGGTTCTGGACTCGTGAGTCGCATCTGCTTACACCTCGTGCATGACCGTTCGCACCCGATTCGCACCCTCACCGACAGGCTACTTGCACGTTGGTGGCGCTCGCACCGCCTTGTTCAACTGGCTCTTCGCCCGCAAGCATGGCGGCGTCTTCGTCCTGAGGGTGGAAGATACCGATGAGGCGCGGAATACGGACGAGGCACGGCAGGCGATTTTCGACGGGATGAACTGGCTGGGCCTCGACTGGGATGAAGGGCCGGGCACGGGCGGGGATTACGGACCCTATTATCAAAGCGAACGCAAACCGGTGTATGACGAGTGGTTCAAAAAACTGCTGGATTCCGGCCGAGTTTACGAAGATGGCGGTGCCTGGCGCTTCCGCTTCGAGCGCAAACCCGTGACCATGCAGGATCTGGTTTGTGGAGAGGTGACCATCGATTACCGGGATGAGTCGAATACGCCTGACATGGTGGTCAAGCGCTCGGATGGCTCTTATGTTTTCCATTTTGTCAATGTGGTGGACGACTTGGAAATGGAGATCACCCACGTGATTCGCGGCGAGGATCACTTGATGAACACTCCTAAGCATTTGCAGCTGATTGAGGCCTTCGGCGGCAAGGCCCCCCAATACGCGCACATTCCCCTGATTCTCAATCCGGACGGATCGAAAATGTCAAAACGGGATGCCGGAGCCGCCGTAGGTGACTATCCCAAACAAGGATTTCTGTCGGCGGCAGTGGTGAATTTCATTTCGCTGTTAGGCTGGAATCCCAAGACCGAGCGGGAGATCTTCACCTTGGCCGAACTGGCGGAGTGCTTTTCGTTAGGGAACATCAATCGTGCGCCTGCCCGCTTTGATCTGGAGAAGTGCAAGTGGGTGAACCAGCAGCACCTGCTGGGTGTCAGCGTCGCGGATTTCGCCGCCGCCGCGCAACCCTTTGTCGTAGCCGCCGGTTTGCCAATCGCTGAAAACTACCTCGAGGTGATCGCCGCGGTGAAGGACAAGGTCCGCTTGTTCGGGGATGTGCCTGCGGCGGTGGACTTCATGCTTCAGGACGACTTTTCCTTCGATGAAGACGCCCTCGCCAAGGCCCGGGGCAACGCGTCGGCTGGCAGCCTCCTGGCCGCGCTTGCAGTCCGCTTTTCGGGCTTGTCGGAATGGTCCGGTGATGCGGCCAAGGCGGCGCTCAATGAAACCGCGCTTGCCGCAGGGGCCAAGCCGGGGCAGTTGATGTTCCCGCTGCGGGTCGCTCTATCAGGCCGGGCCCACGGCCCGGACCTCGGAGACATCCTCAGCATCCTCGGCAGGGAACGCTGCGTCACCCGCCTGCGCGCCTTGGCTGGCCAACTCTAACACCGCTATGAAATCCGTTTACACCTTGGCCGATCTGGCATCCCGGGAGCTGCTGGATGGGCAGGCAGACCAGCCCGCCCGCCTGGCGGTGATCGGCCACCCGATCGCCCACTCGGCTTCGCCTCAAATGCACCAGGCCGCCCTCGATGCAGCGGGGATTCCAGCCCGCTACATCCGCCTCGATATCGAGCCGGGACAAGTCGGCGATGCACTCATGCGCATGAAGGCACTCCAATTCATCGGCTGCAATGTGACCGTGCCCCACAAGTTGGAAGTGATGGCGCATTGCCTGGTCCATCCGGACGCGATGGCTCTCGGGGCGGTGAATACGATCCGTTTTGACCAGGATACGACGCGTGGCTTCAACACCGATGGCCCGGGCTTCGCCAAGGCGATCGAAGATGATTTCCAAGTGACACTGGCCTCAAGAACCGTGGCCGTCATTGGAGCGGGAGGCGGCGCGGGTCAAGCCATCGCCACCCAGTGCTGCCTCGTCGGGGTGCGGAGATTGATTCTCGTGAACCGGGGCCTCGACAAGCTTCACGCGCTTGTCACCCGTCTGCGCAGCCAGTTCCCCCACACAGAGCTCGTGCCGCTTTCGTTCGATGATGCCGAGCTGGCGCTGCGATGCGCGGGATGCGATCTCCTCGTCAACACTTCATCCGTGGGCCTCAAGGGCAACGATCCGTCGATTTTACCTGTTACCTGCCTCAGAAACTCCCAGCACGTTTACGACACCATTTACCAGCCACCCGTGACCCCCTTGTTAAAGCTCGCGCAAGGACTCGGCTGCCAAACGGCGAACGGAAAGTCGATGCTGCTCCATCAAGGTGCGCTCGCTTTCCAGCATTGGTTCCCCGGAAGCGATCCCTTGCAGGTGATGAAACAGGCTCTCTGTTAGGGGTTCGGGCCGTCACTTCCGTGGCTCCGGCTCGGGGATCTCGACTCCGGGAGCATCAACGGAATACCAGTGACAAGCCAGCACCTCGACGAGCTCGAAGCTGCGTTCCAGGTCTTTTTCAGAGCGCCGCACCTTGACGCGGACCCGGATGAACCCTTCGGGGTTGATGTTGGGAAACTGGGCCCCGAAGACAGGCTTTTTGTCTCTTTCAAGCTTGAATGCCGCATCGAGCAGGCGTCCGTTTTTGGTGGCGCGCGGGATGAGAAATTCCGGCGACTGGTAGCCCGTTTCCTTCGGGTATCCAAAACGGGGTGAATACAGCACGATGCTGATGGAGTCGGCGTTTTTCCGCTCTTCGGCAAGGCGCTCGCGGGCAAGCAACCGGAACTCGCTGAATGCCTCTCCGCTCCCCGCGAGGAACAGTGGCCATGGATAGTCGCTGTAGCGGGCGAAGTGATCCCAGTCGAGCCGCCACTCGTCATTTTCCTTCATGAATACCGAATCCAGCTCGTAACCATCACTGCTGCTCCAGTGGGTCTCGATCGCCGGCCCAGATGGCAGGTGAATCACTGAACTATGGGTGATCTTGAGGGTCTGCGGGTTGATGTTGAACGCCGGATTCTCGGCATAGAAACGATTCATGCGGGACGCCGTGGTGATCGGCTTCAAGACAAACTGATTGCGCTCCTCTGGAGTTCTTGCTGCAAGATATCCCGCGAAGGCTTGGTTGCATTGCGGCCCGACCTCATCCAGCAAGGCCCGGTCTTCATCCACCGAGTCCAGCGCGGCAGTCGTTTGAGAGGATGCCGGCTTGGCTTGCTCGACTTCCTCCGGCCAAAGTTGCCGACAGACAACGATGATGCCGACGAGGATCACGACCCAGGCGGAAATCAACTTGGCGATCAAGTAATTGGACTTCTTTTTTTTGGGAGAACTTCTCTCCCGGCGATTCGAGACGTCTGTGGTGGCCTCCGCGAACTCCGCCCGGTTCGCAGCAGAAGCATCGAGGCCAAGGGCAGGATCGCTTCCGCACAGCGAGCACACTCGCTCGTCGGACTCTCCGAGGAAAGATTGAAACAACGAGCCGCAGCGGCCGCAATGAAACCAGGATTGATTGTGATCGCTTGCCATAAAATTCAAGGGGTTGCCCAGTCGACCTGCAGGACCTCCCGGATGAGCCACTGATTGGGAGGTGATTCATCTCCGCCACGGTCGAGCTGCAGGGTGATTTTCTGGGCGGCTTGCGAATCACCGGTGATTTCCCCACTGCCCAGGGATGAGACGAGCAAAGAAGCAACCGGAGTGTCCCGGCGGGCATAAATCCAAACCATGCGGCCATCGTAAGGGGATTGAAAACGATAGCATTGGTATTCATTCTCGGGCCAGAGAGAGCTGTAGAAGTCCGCTCTGGAAATACTGCCGCGGATCTCTCTGGCGTCACCTTTACCCATGACGAGTTCGTCGAACGTGGCCGTGCCGTATGCAAAAGTTGCTTTCCAATCCATTCGCAGCTCCTCCCCCTCACGTGTGAAGTAGCCTGTGAACCTGGTGGAATCAGGAAATTCCAAACGCACGAGGCCATAAGCTTTGCCTCCCAGCTCGACGACTTCCCAAGTCGAATTATCAGGCGTGAGTTGACTCAACTTTTCCTCCGAAAACCCAGCAGCTTGCCACTGCTTTGACACCACCTCGGCGAGCGCTTGGGAATCCCTGATCCAGGGCATCACTTCACCCGCCTGACTCGCTTGCAAACAAGCGCGGCAGATCGCAAGCGCTGCCGAATGTTGCTTGGCCAAAAAATCCAGATCGGGAATCGCGGCGACAGGCTCGGCGTCATCAATGACCAAGCGGGTTTCGTTCCGGCTTGGCCGCGAGGCGTTCGAGGCGTTGATCGAGGGCAGCATCGCAATGCTCAGGACCACCACACCCGTGACCCCCAGCCCGATGCCGATGATCCATCGGATCGAAAAGCGATGGCGCTCACCCCAGTCGCGACCCTCACCCCGAAGAGGGTTCCCCTTGTCACGTTTTGGGCGCTCATGAAACTTGAACAGCGCAACCATCTTCGGCGGAGCGTCGAGAGGTTGATCCAATTTGACGACCTCGCTCTGATACTCATGGACCTCCAGGCGTGCCGTGCAATCCATCGATTCCTCCCGCGTTACCGTGGATTCAATCCGCAAGCCCACCTGGTGCGCCGGATTCGCAGCGCCGGGGGGGCGATCTTGAGCGCTCCGGCGCGGTGGCAGGGCCGCCACCGAAGGACCACCGTCGGGCTCAAAGCCTTCCGCATCACCCCAATCGTCACCTGGGGATACCGGCGGGACATGGTTGTTAGGGTCGATTGACATGGATTTCACGGAGAACGGGGCGGGTGGGCCTCAAGCATGGAAACGGATCGCGGATCAGGCAAGCCAGTATGGTGCTTATTCTCCGGCGAGCTGGCGGTCCAGGGCTGCATCCAGCGCCTGTTCCACCAGGCGGGCGGCAAGCGCTTCCGTGGCGGTATCAAGCCGCTGCACCGCCGCTTTGAGGGGGTTCGCAGCTCCCGCTGCCAGCGCCTCCTTCACTGCGATCACCGCCGCATCGATCTCAGCACGCTCAAAATCATCTGCAAGTCCCTGATTTAAAACAGCTTCCACGGCTGGCAAGAGTTCCTCCGCTTTCATTCGAGCTTCCGTGAAGACACGCTCGGCCATGTCGGAAAACGCATGCTCCACCGATGCGCTGACCATCGCCTCCACCGCCATGTCGTCCACATCGACGGCTGCCGACTCGATCTGCATGATGGTGTCCACCCCGGTGGTGATGTCGCGGGCCAATACCTCCAGGATTCCATTTTCATCGATTTTGAACTGCACCCCAACCCGCGTTTGGCCCTTGCCTGCTGGGGCGAATGGCACATCGAAGCTGCCCAGCTCCCAATTGTCCTTGGCCATTTCCCGCTCGCCTTGCAGCACCCTCACCCGCATCGCCAACTGCCCGTCCGCCGCATTTGTGAACATCTCGCCCGCCTTGCATGGGATGGTGGTATTGCGTGGAATCAACACATTCATCAAGCCCCCGAAGGTCTCGATGCCCAAGCTCAAGGGTGTCACATCTAACAAAATCATCTGCTTCAAAGTGCCCCCTAGAACCCCGCCCTGGATGGTGGCACCGAGCGCCACCGCCTCATCCGGATGCTGTGAAACATCTGGCTCGCACCCGAACAGTTCCGCAACCGCCCGCCTCACCGCGGGCATCCGCGTGCTTCCTCCTACCACAAGCACGGCACTCAGATCCTCCGCCTTGAGCGCCGCATCCGCCAGCGCTTGCCGACAGAGGCGCTGGGTCCTCGCAAGCCAGGGCGCGGCGAGCCGCTCCAACTCCTCGCGGGTGACCACCTGCTCCAAACTACGGCTCCCATCGTAGAAAGGGACTCGGAAAACTGCCTCCGACTCGTTTGATAATGCCATCTTCACCCGTTCCGCCTCGGCGCTCAACCGGACCCGGTTCAGCTGGCTGACTTCCGCAATCCCCGCCCGCTCCAGAATGAAATCTAACAAAGTTCGATCCAGATCATCCCCTCCGAGGCGGGTGTCGCCGTGGGTCGCCAGCACTTGAAACACTCCATCCTGCATTTCCAGAATGGAAAGGTCGAAGGTGCCACCACCCAGATCATACACCGCGACACGCGATTTCTCGCCGAGCCGCTCAAGCCCATACGCCAGTGCCGCCGCTGTGGGTTCGTTCAGAATCCGCACCACCTCCAGACCCGCCAACTCGCCGGCCCGCTTGGTGGCCGCCCGCTGGGCATCATGAAAATAGGCGGGAACTGTGATCACCGCCTTCGTCACAACCACCCCCAAACGCCACTCGGCGACGCGCTTCATCTCCCGGAGAATTTCCGCGCTGAGCTCCTCTGGCGTTTTTCCCAGCACCCGCGGCAGTCCATCCACCCCGGTTTCCACTTTCACGGGGAAATCATCCTCCACTTCGCTCATCCGCCGCCCCATCAAACGTTTCACACTCGTCACCACCCGCCCGGGCTCGAGCACCCTTCGCCGCAGCGCCTTGGCTCCGACCTCGATGCTGCCGTCCTCCCCGATCCACACCGCGCTCGGCGTGATCCGGCGGCCATCTTCATTCGCAAGCAATATCGGGAAACCGGAATCCACCACGCCCACCGCGGAATTCGTCGTCCCCAGATCAATCCCCAAAATCATTTCGCTCATCGCCGGGAGCTTCGCGCGTGAAATCGAAATCGTCAACGATCGTGCGCTCCGCCGGTGATCCGCCCCCCCCGCATCATCGCGTAGGGTCGGCTTAATCGCTTTTCATTTCCTCAGTCTGCCGCTAGATTCATCACGGGTCCTGCGCCTTGGCCGAGCTCCACTTTCTCCCCCGAAATGCTATTTACCAGCCTGCCATTCGTGATTCTCGTGATGATCGCCTTCGCGATCTACTACCTGCCCATGGTCCGGTCTTGGCAGATCACGGTGCTCACCGTAGCCAGCTTCCTCTTTTATTCATGGGAAGACCCGATCCTGGTATTCCTGTTGATCGCTTCGATCCTGATCAACGTCGTCACCAGCTATCAAATTGCCATTGGTAAAAAATCCGCGCAACGCTTCTGGGCGCTCATGGGGGTGGTGCTCAACCTCGCACTTCTCTTCTTCTTCAAATACGGCCCGCTCGTCGCGCAATCGCTTTTTGGCGGCGATCATGGCTCGATCGGCCACTTCTTCATGAGCATCCCTTTACCGATCGGGATCTCATTCTTCACGTTTCAGGGGATCAGCCTGGTCATCGAAGTATATCGCTCAAAGCAGCCGGATGATCCTTTCAACTACCCTGAAATGGTGCCTGCTTCGTTCTCCGAGCATTTGAAGAATACCATGTTGTTCAAGGCCTTCTTTCCAAGCCTGGTCGCAGGTCCGATCATCAAGGCCCATGAGTTCTACCCCCAAATCGTTCCCAAATCCTTGGCCGCCATCGACTGGTCCGTGGTCTTCCGTTCCCTTGTGGTGGGCTATTTCCTCAAGATGGTGGTCGCGGACAATTTGAAGGATTCCACGTTCTGGATCGATTATCCAAGTTTCCTGAATCAATCGAGGCTGACCTTGGTGGTGTTGCTGTTTGGTTATTCCATGCAGATCTTCGCGGACTTTGCGGGCTATTCGCTGATCGCCATCGGCCTGGCGGCCTTGTTTGGCTACAATCTCCCCCAGAACTTCAACTACCCCTATCTTTCGAGGTCATTCACCGAGTTCTGGCAGCGTTGGCATATCTCGTTATCAACCTGGTTGCGTGAATATCTCTATATTCCACTCGGAGGAAATCGGAAGGGGAGTGTCAGGACCTATGTGAATCTCTTCATTGTCATGTTCCTGGGCGGCCTGTGGCACGGTGCCGCGTGGAGTTATGCCGTTTGGGGGAGTTTTCATGGCCTCGCCCTCGCGGCCGAGCGCTTCGGCAAAAGCTGGATCCGCTTTCCGAAGCATCCGCTCATCAGCATCATTCAGGGATGCATCGTGTTCTCATTCGTGACCATCGCATGGCTTCTTTTCAAGCTCCCGAAATTCGAGCACGTCCTCGGGTATCTGAATGCCATGGCCCGCAGCACCGCGCCCAACAACTATTGGATGGTCGGACATGTGCTCACTTACTCCGCCCCGGTGGCGCTTTACTATGGTTGGCACCTGCTTAAACATCGCTTCCCCAAAGTCCATCACGGAGAATTCATCATCTTCGCCATCCTGATCGCGGCGATCGTCCTGGACAGCGGCACCACCGGGGCCTTCATCTACTTTCAATTCTAAGCGAGCCGCTCCATGATCAAACGATCCATCATCACTGCCCTGGCCCTGCTATTGATTTATCATTTCGCACTGCCGCACCTCTCGCGCGCCTGCTACTGGATCCCAGGACAGCAGCGGGCAAACTATCTGAACGCCCAGGAATACGTCCACCAGCCGATACAGGATTTGAACGTCATCGTCGGATCTTCCATGGCAAACGAACTCAGCCAGGAAATCCTCGGCCCTCAATTCTCCAAGCTGACGTTTCCTGCCGGGGGGGCGTTCACCGGACTTGAAATCATCCACCAAACTGGAAAACGGCCGCCGGTGATCCTGATCGAGGCCAATACCCTGCTCAAGGAAGTCGATGAGCCGATGCTTGCCGATGTCCTGAGCCCGTGGCGGCGTCAATTGCGCGAAATCTCCCCGATCTTCCGCGAAGCCAACCGCCCCTCGAACTTCCAGATCGGCCTGCTTGACGGCCTTGCCGGAAAACTCCGCAAACCCCAACCCGCGCCGGCGGGTGAAGACAACTCCACCCCACCGAACAAGCCCGCCGACCCCAAGCTCCTCGGTGCCATGATGGATGTGCACCGCGGTCATCTGAAGCAAGCTCCCGACCCGGAAATTCTCGCAGCAAAGATCAAGCGGCTCGGGGATCTGATCGATGAATTCACCCTTGCGGGCAGCAGGTGCGTCCTGTTTGAGCTCCCGATCCATTCATCACTCGCCGGCCTGCCGCAGCCGCTGGCAATCCGCAACGCGATGGCCGCCCGTTTCCCTGCCGACCGGTATCACTGGGTTCGCTTTGATCCAAATCAAACTTACCCAACCTCCGACGGCATTCACCTCACCCGCCCCGTGGCCGATGAAGTCACCCGCAAGCTGCTTGCGGATTCAAGGCCCTGAGCGGCCCCCGGGCGGAATGATCTCGATTCTGTTGGATCTACAAACAAGCTCCATTGCCGAGTTTTCGTGAGATCCAACCCGCCCTGGAGCGACAATACCCTGCGGATGCTGCCTACCTTGGCAGGCCTTCGTGAATGGCACCGACTTAGGATTGAAGCATCCTCTCAAGATCCGCATCGCTCGGAACCTTACCCGCAGCCTTGAGCTTGCCATCGACGACCAGCGCTGGAGTGATCATTACCCCGAAATCGGCGAAGCGCATGAAATCGGTGATTTTTTCCAATTCATAATCCAAGCCGAGGCGGTCCGCCGCCGCTGTGGCGGCGGCGGTGAGTTGATTGCATTTGGCACAGCCGGTGCCGAGGATCTGGAGTTTCATGGTGTTGTTGTTTGATCTGACTGAAGAGAGACGAAACGGAAAACGGCTAGGAAACGCAAAGAGCGCCAAAGACCCAGCCGCTCAGCGTGGCCAGAACGACTGTTAGGGAAACGAAGGCAAGGGTCTTCCTGGTGCCGAGGATCGAGCGGATGACGATCATGTTCGGCAAACTCAGCGCCGGCCCGGCCAGCAGCAATGCCAGCGCCGGACCTTTGCCCATACCGCTGCCAAGCAAACCCTGAATGACGGGAATCTCCGTGAGCGTCGCAAAATACATCAAAGCACCAGCCACGGCGGCGAAGGCATTGGCTCCAAATGAGTTCCCACCAAGCAGCGCGGCGATCCACGGCGAGGGAATCAGGCCCTCGTGCCCCGGCCTGCCAAATAGCAACCCCGCAACCAACACACCGCCGACCAGGAGCGGAATGATTTGTTTGGCATACGACCATGACTCGCTGAACCACTCGCCAACTTCCCCGGGTTTCCCCGCCGTCAGCCAGGCGATTCCCGCAGTGGCAGTGAGGAACGCCCCTTCCGGTCTGCCGCATGCCAAAGCGGTGGCTGCTGTCGCGATCGCGACGCTCAGCACCTGCCATGCCTTGCAGCCATGCCAACGCCAAAGCATCCACCCTAACAGAAACGCAAGCGCTGTGGTTACCTGCCATTTGATCTGATAGATGCTGCCAAAGAATCCCCGGTCGCCCGCGCCGCCCCAGTTGGCGAAAATCAGGAGTCCCGCCAGGACGGCGATGAAGGAGCTGGTTTGCCAAAGCGGGCGCGCGGGGGCTTCTTCCATCATACGTGGTGTTGTGCCATGGCGTGCGAGCTCTTCCTTGCGAAACAGCCAAGCCATAGTCACGCCGATGACCAAGCTGAATGCAACCGCGCCAATCGCCCGGGCCACCCCGAGCTCCAATCCCAACACCCGGGCGGTTAGAATGATTGCCAGCGCGTTGATCGCCGGCCCGGAGTAGAGAAATGCGGTTGCCGGCCCGATACCCGCCCCCAACCGATAGATTCCGGCAAACAAGGGCAAGACGGTGCAGGAACATACTGCCAGAAGCGTCCCTGAGACGGATGCCACCCCATAGGCCACCACTGGTTTGGCCTCGCTTCCCAGATAGCGGATCACCGAGTCCTGACTGATGAATGCTCCAATCGCTCCGGCGATGAAAAACGCCGGCACCAGACACAGGATCACATGCTCCCGCGCATACCAGCGTGCCAACTGCATGGCCTCAGCCACCGCGCCATCAAAGCGTGCGGTGCCGACAGGTAGGAAATACAAAGCCACGAGCACACCTATCAGCCAGGCGGCGGTTTTGAGCTCTCTGCTTGGAATTTTCATCGGTTTGTGGCGTTGTTTCCGGACCCACGTGCATGCCCGGAGCGGGAACTGTCATCTTCGTGCCCGAGGTGGATGGGCCTCGCGGTGGCTCACGCAGAGGGAAATCTCCGCCACGCAGGGCATCACCAGTCGATAGAAGATCTTCTTCCCTCGTTTTTCATGGTCGACCACTCCCGCACTCCTGAGCACCAGTAAATGCTGCGAAATGGTCGGCCAGCTCAGGCGGCTGTATTCGGTCGGTTCAAGCAATTCGCAGACGCAGCACTCGCCCTTGGCCAACCGATCCACCATCGCCAAGCGCGCCGGATGCCCCAGCGCTTTAAAGACCTTCGCCCGCTCTCTCAGGTTCATAAGACATTATTTCGCTAAATAACGAATAAATCAAGGGATAAAATGGGATAAAATGGGATATTGGAGCTTAGCCTGAAATTCGCCGTAGAATCTGCGAGTTTCAGGCGGTGAAGTCCGCTCGGGCCTCCGGAATCACCTCGATCCCGCCGCCTGCCAAGAGCCAAGAGCCGGAGCCGGAGCCGGAGC
>ERZ1022724.172-NODE-172-length-15276-cov-4.350371_pt1 | contig 15276 bp, 12 predicted proteins | sample MGYA00521091_ERZ1022724 | MGnify/ENA primary metagenome ERZ1022724 (study PRJEB33162, sample SAMN09537610) | freshwater metagenome | isolation source: freshwater | place: Canada:Alberta | collected 2017-07 | study: EMG produced TPA metagenomics assembly of the... | reverse complement strand
GCAGCGTCAGATGTGTATAAGAGACAGGTTGGTTACTCGCCTAATGAATGGGATGGATTAACTAAGCATCTGCGCGGACTCGGATACTCAATTGATGAACTTGAATTAGCAGGGCTATCCAAGATGGGTCAACGCGGCCCCATAGATAAGTTCCGCAATCGCCTGATGTGGCCAATCAAAGATATCTCTGGTGACATCGTTGGTTTTGGAGCGCGAAAATTGGCAAGTGATGAAGAGGATCAAGGCCCAAAGTATTTAAACTCCTCAGAGTCGCCAATTTATAAGAAGAGTCAGGTTCTTTACGGCCTGGATGTAGCCAAGAAGGAGATTGCAAAAAAGCGCCAAGCGGTCATTGTTGAAGGTTATACAGATGTTATGGCCGCACATTTGGCTGGAATAACAACTGCGGTTGCAACATGTGGAACCGCTTTTGGAGCAGATCACATCAGAATTTTGCGACGCTTATTGATGGATGATGACGCCTTCCGTGGTGAAGTCATCTTTACCTTTGATGGTGATGCTGCAGGTCAGAAGGCGGCGCTTCGAGCCTTTAGCGAGGACCAAAAATTTGTAACGCAAACCTTTGTTGCTGTTGAACCAGATGGTTTAGATCCTTGCGAGCTGCGCCAGGAAAAGGGAGATCTGGCTCTACGAGATTTGATTGCCCGCCGAGTTCCATTGTTTGAGTTTGCTATTCGCGCAGAGTTAGCTCATCACAAGTTAGAGACAGCAGAAGGACGGGTTAATGCACTTAATGCTGCCGCTCCGCTTGTCGCTCAAATTCGAGACAAATCTTTGCGTCCTGAATACACACGACTACTTGCTGGCTGGCTAGGTGTTGAAGTTGAAATTGTCACTCGAGCTGTTGCACAAGGTGTTAAATCTGCGCCTCAACAAAATCGCAATGATGGCGAAGAATTGACCGCGCAACCAAACTTTAGACCTGATCCCAATGAAGCCCGCTTGATTTTAGAACGAGAAGTACTCAAGTCACGTTTGCAAGAACCGCAACTCTTCGAAGGTGAGTTGTGGAGTTCTATTGAGCAGGGAGCCTTCACGCATCCTGCATACAGTGCGATGCGAGTAGTTATAGATTCACATGAAAAGCTTTCACCAGAACTGATCACCGATGAAAACTTACGTGCGCTGTTTACCGAACTCTCAGTTGAGCCAATTCGTGCAGATGGAAAACCAACGCAGCTCTATGTTGCAAGCATCGTCGCCAGACTTCGCGAAGTAGCGATTTCACGCTCAATTGCTGACCTAAAGTCATCACTACAGCGACTTAATCCTGTAGAAAATGAGATTGAGTACAACGCAGCCTTTGCCCAGTTAGTTGCCCTCGAGTCAGCCCGACGCTCCCTGCACGATCTAGCGCTGGGCTCTCTTTAATCTGCGTTCTCTTGAGTCTGGGAATGCTCTGATTTTTGCCCATTCGCGTGGGTGCGCTAGAGTTTGCGCCTGCACCGTTAATCCCTGATAGCTCAACGGCAGAGCAGTCGACTGTTAATCGACAGGTTCTTGGTTCGAATCCAAGTCAGGGAGCATATGAAGCTAACAAGACGCTCAGCCCTTCGCATGGCCCTGGCCGGCGTTGCTGCATCACTGCTGGGCGCACGCCCTGCTGCGGCGAACACCAGAATCGTACGGTTAACTCGAATCAAGGTTGGCGCAACCTTCGCTTTTCAATTGAGTAATGGCGCTCCAGCGCTGCTGTTCCGCACCAAAACCGGCGTCTTTGCTTACCAGACAATTTGTACCCACCAAGGTGGAGCAACTAAGTATTTCAGCGCACGAAAGCTCCTTGTGTGCCCGGTACACAATGCAAGTTTTGATCCATTTAAAAAGGGTGCGGTAGTTGCAGGTCCGGCAACCAATCCACTGCCAACGGTAAAGGTTGCGATAAAGAGCGGCTGGGTAGTTCTCGCATAAGTTGCACCAATTAGTAAGTTGTTTTTAAACTTTCTCTCAGGTTAAAGTGAAAAGTTAACGCTGATACTGAAAGAGGTTTATTGGATGAAGACATCAACCAAGATAGTCGCATCATTCCTAGTCGGCGCATCGGTTGCCAGTGGCGTCGCTACCGCGGCAATCTCTCAACCCGCCGGCGTAAAGGTCTGTGTCGATAAGCGAACACAGGCGATCTTCTTAGCTGGATCAAATGGATGTTCAACCAACAGAACCGCGCTTACATTAGGCGCACCAGCAATTGATGTAAAAAGCATCGCCTCACTAGTAACTCCATCTGTTGTATCTATCAAGGTGGTTACCCTTTCAGGTGGCGGCAGCGGAAGTGGATGGGTCTACAAGTCAGATAGAAACAACTCATTTATTGTCACTAACAACCATGTGATCGCATCTGCGGCGACCACAGGAAATATCACTATTGAACTTTTGAATGGAGACACAATTCCTGCCCAGATTGTTGGGCGTGACATCGCTTATGACTTAGCGGTTTTAAGAGTTAATCGAGGAAATCTTCCAACGGTAACTATTGGCGATTCATCACGAGTAAGTGTGGGCGAAGCAGTCGTTGCTATCGGCTCTCCATTGGGGCTTGCAAGCACAGTTACAAGTGGCATTGTTTCTGCATTAAATCGTCCTGTCACTGCAGGCAGTTTTGGTACAGAGTCATTTGTAAACGCTATTCAAACCGATGCCGCAATCAATCCAGGTAACTCTGGAGGCGCGTTATTAGATTCACAGGGTCGAATCATCGGGGTTAACTCCGCAATTGCAACCTTGTCATCTGGGGGCACCAGCGGAAGCATCGGGTTAGGCTTTGCTATTCCAATCAATGAAGCAAAGCGCGTGGTTGATGAGTTGGTTGCAACCGGTAGATCTACACGTCCAGTATTAGGTGTTTTCTTTGATGCAACATTTACCGGAACAGGTGCCCGAATTGGACGTTTGAGTCCAAATGAAGGTGCTGAAAAGGCTGGAATTCCAGCAGGTTCAGTGATCACAGCTATTGATGGGGTAAAGATCGCTGATCAAGTTGGAGCGATTGTGAAGATTCGTTCGTACGCACCTGGAGCTACGGTCACCATCACTGTAACTGTGCCTACTGGAGGCTCTCAGAGTTTCAAAGTCACGCTAGGAACGGCACCTTCTAACTAATTAGCCGCGATAGAAATAGTGTCAGGGTATTGTTAAGCCATGGCACTATTTCAATTAAATGTAGCTCTTCCAGATCGTCCTGGTTCATTGGGGCTCTTGGCTTCAGCAATTGGCGCAGCGGGTGGAGATATTCGCGCGCTAGCGGTTGTGAAGTCCGAGGATGGTCGTGGTTACGATGAGATTACCGTTGCTGTGCCAGGAAATGATCCCACCGACCTGCTCAATGTTTTAGGTGCAATTGGTGGGGTAGAAGTTCTTTCAATAACCCCTTTGTAATCAACGACGCGAAAGTAGCTCTGCGCCTTGACTTGGTAAAGAGGTAAAAAAGCGTGGTGCTTTAAAGCCTTTACCTGAAAATGCTTTTTCAACCGCCTTAATTGTTTCAGCGGTCTTTGATGCCTGGATCAATGCGATTGCACTTCCACCAAAGCCGCCACCAACCATTCGAGAACCCAATGCCCCTGCCGCTAGCGCAGCGTCAACTGCAGTATCTAATTCAGGACATGAAACTGTGTAATCATCACGCAAAGAGGCATGGGATTGATTTATCAAATCTCCTACCTTTTCAAAATCTGAGTTACTTAATGCATCCACACAATCTAAAACTCGCTGCATTTCGGTCACTGCATGGCGGACTCGCACATACTCGATCTCAGTAAGGACTGAACGAGATTGCTCTAGCTGGTGCAGTGATAATTCACGCAGAGAAGTGATGCCCAGCTTTGCCACCGCTGATTCGCACGAAGCGCGGCGCTCTGCATATCCACCATCAGTTAGTGCGTGATGTGCTTGGGTATCAATAATGAGAAGCTCTAGTCCACTAGATGCCACATCAAAAGGAATGTTTTTAGTTGATAGATCGCGACAATCTAATAAAAGTGCAGAACCTTGAGTCGCCATCAATGAAACTGATTGATCCATGATTCCGCATGGCACACCGACATATTGATTCTCTGCTTTTTGTGTAAGTCGTGCCAACTCTTCAAGGTCGTATCCCATGTCAAAAAGGTGGTTCATTGCGGTTGCAACGGAGCATTCAAGAGCTGCAGAGGATGACAAACCAGCACCCAGAGGAACATGACCATCGATCATTACATCAACGCCACCTTTGACCCCCATCGACCACAAAACCCCAAGCGCATAGCGCTCCCATTCACCTTTAAGTCCTGGCTTTATGTCATTGATATCTAACGTGACAACCTTGCTTCGGCGTTGCGCAGATGCAATGCGAACAGTTGAGTCATCTCGCTTTCGCGCCGCAACCAAGGTTCTATCTTTAATTGCAAAGGGCAGAACAAAACCATCGCTGTAATCAATATGTTCACCGATCAGATTTACTCGGCCAGGTGCTGCGGCGACCAGATCTGGCTCCTCGCCAAAAGTCTCAAGGAATTTTTCTTCAATACTGCTCATGCTTAAGCCATTGAATTGAGGGTATCGGCGACCATAGTTGTCATATCTCTGGTGGGTGACCAATCGAGCATCCGCTTTGCCTTTGAGATATCTGCAATCAAAACTGCAGGATCTCCGGCGCGACGTGGTGAGTCGATATATGGAACTTGATGACCAACCGCATCACTTGCAGCCTTAACAACTTCTCGAACTGAGTAGCCAGAACCGCTGCCCAAGTTGTAGATCTCATGACCTGGCTTACCCAATGAGTTCAGCGCCTTGATGTGCGCGTCGATGAGATCGATAACATGGACATAATCTCGAATACATGTGCCATCTGCTGTTGGCCAATCTGTTCCAAAAATCTTTACAGGGTTACCTTCAGTGCTTCGAAGAACATTAGGAATCAAATGGGTTTCTGGGTCGTGGCGCTCGGCAAGCCAACCGCGCTTAGCCTTGAGCGCGCCTGCAACATTAAAGTATCGAAGTGATGCTGCGGAGATGCCGTGGCTTTTCGCCTCTTCAGTAATCATGTGATCAATAGCTAATTTAGTCGCACCATATGGGTTGGTTGGATTTGTCTCTGCCGTTTCAAGGATGGGAACAACCTTGGGCTCACCATAGGTTGCTGCAGATGAGGAAAAGACAATCTTTGTGATTGATTGCTTGCGCATCTCATCTAGCAAAATACGGGTTCCATCAACATTTACTGATTGATAAAGATCTGGCTTTTCAACTGATTCGCCAACCAATGATTTACCGGCAAAGTGCATAACCGCTTCACAACCACTTAATGCCTCGGCAACTTCAGATGAATTCAGAAGTGAACCCTGTATGAAACGCACACCCGCTGGCACGGTATCTGCATGACCCATGCTGCAATCATCAAGGATTGAAATCTCAAATCCTTGGCCCAGCAAAACTTCAACAGCAGTTGACCCGATATACCCGGTGCCGCCAGTGACGAGCACGCGCATTACAGAACCACTTCGCGAAGCTGCGCAGCTGATTGCTCAGGACGCATATCCATAATGAATGCACCCATCGCTGATTCAGAACCCGCGAGGTACTTCAGCTTTCCGGGGGCGCGTCGCACACTTGTAATCTGCCAATGCAGACGAAGCAGATCGCGACCAACACGCACAGGTGCTTGGTGCCAAGCCGCGATATACGCCATTTCAATTCCAAAGACGCCATCTAAGCGGCGAGTAACCTCAAGTGCGATTTCAGGAAAAGCATCACGATCAGAATCTGTGAGCTCAGTTAAATCAGCAACTGGATTTAGGGGAGTTACATGAATTTCAAATGGATAGCGGGCCGCATATGGAACATAAGCGATCCAACGATCATTACGAGCAACGATTCGCTCTTCATCTAGCAGCTCGCGCGCAACAATCTCATCAAACAAAACCTTGCCAGTGTCCTTCTTGTACTTGGTTGCCGCTGCCAACATTTTTTCTACCCGAGGCGGCAGGTATGAGTAAGCATAAATCTGCCCATGTGGGTGTGAAAGGGTTACACCGATCTCTTCGCCGCGGTTTTCAAAGGGCGCAATATGTTGGATAAAACTTTCCTTTGACAGTTCAGCTGTTCGATCTACCCAGGCTTCAAGCAAAACACGAACACGTTGCGGTGTTAAATCCTTAAATGCGTTTCCATGCTCTGCGGTGAAACAAATAACTTCACACTTTCCTGCAGCGGTTCCTAAATCTGTATCTGGCCCAACGATGTCAGGTAGCGCCCAGTCACCGATTGGTGGGCGCAAAGATGGTGAGCGGTTATCAAAAACAACAACCTCAAAATCAGATTCTGGAATCTCAGTTAAGAGCTCACCTGTGGTTGGGCACAGAGGGCACAACTCTTTAGGTGGCAGAAAGATTCTTCCCTGGCGGTGTGCAGCCATTGCAATCCACTCATTCACCAATGGATCAAGGCGCAGCTCGCCAATTCCTGGCTGCTCCTCCTGAGGACGTGCATCGAGAGCGGTTCGCGCTTGGCCGGCGGTGTCGTAGTAACGAATTGTTCGCCCATCAGCCATTTGGCGGTCATTTCTGATGACGCCTGCGTTAAGTTTTTTACTCTCGCTCATAGTGTCGTTACTCTACCTGTGTGAGTAAGCAATCTGCATTATTGAGCGCCCCTACCTCTGCCTTGTTACTCGAAGTTGTAGATGGAGCCCTCATCATTCAACATTGGGGAGCCCCGCTACAGGGCGATCTTGCATCTGTACAAACCGCAATTCGCCCATCTATCGCCAACAGTTCATGGGATTTTCCGCAATTCCCAGGAATCATGCGCGAGAGCTCACGAGGATTTTTAGGTCGTCCAACTTTGTCTGGCCATCGCCAAGGTAAAGCTTGGTCAACAAAGTTTGAGGTAACTGATTTTCATCACAGTAAAAATAATGTAACTGTCACCTTGCGCGATTTTCATGCCGAACTAGAGGTAACGCTGAACTTTGATTTAGATGCATATGGTGTCTTAACTCAAAAAGGTTCAGTCAAAAACATCGGCTCATCTGATTACAACCTCAACGAATTCATCCACTGGCTTCCACTTCCAAAGGAGGCGACACAAACTTTAGATTTTGCAGGTCGTTGGTCTAATGAGCGAAACCCTCAGCGAAAAGATATTGCAACTGGAACCTGGGTTCGTGAATCACGTGAAGGACGCAGCGGGCACAATTTTTCAATCGCAGATATCGCTTTAACTCCACAAACCTCATTCCAGTCAGGAAATGCCTGGGCAACAAGTATCGCTTGGAGCGGAAACTCACATTACTTAGTTGAAAAACTCTTTGACGGCTCAACCTCTATAGGTGCTGGTGAGTTATTGCTTCCAGGAGAGATAACTCTTGCCGCTGGAGAAAGTTATGAAGCACCCGCTCTGGTCTCTGTTTTCTCAGCTGAAGGTTTAGATGGCGTTAGCGCCGCTTATCACTCTTATCTTCGTGCACGTTCAGTGCACCCAAAGCGTCCACGTCCTTTGACCCTCAACATGTGGGAGGCGTTGTACTTCGACCACAATGAAGAGAAAATCAAAGCACTGATCGATGTGGCTGCTGAAGTTGGAATTGAGCGTGTAGTTCTAGATGATGGTTGGTTCCATTCACGCCGAGATGACCGTGCAGGTCTTGGTGACTGGGTAATCGATCCTGCTGTTTGGCCCAATGGTTTATCTCCCATCATCAAGTACATCAATGACAAGGGAATTGAGTTTGGCCTGTGGTTTGAGGGCGAAATGGTTAACCCTGATTCAGATTTATACCGTGCTCATCCTGAATGGATTTTGCACGAGGGGGATCGCGTTCCACCGCTGTGGAGACATCAATTAGTTTTGGATCTCGGTCATGAAGGCGCCTTCAACCATGTGCTTGAACAGACATCTGCTGTGTTGTCTGCCCACAACATCGCTTACATTAAATGGGATCACAACCGTGTCTTGGTAGATGCCGGCCACCTTGGAAAAGCAGGCGTCCATCGCCAAACTCAAGCGATCTACCGTTTGTTTGCAGAGCTCAAGAAGCGTCACACTGGTTTAGAGATTGAATCATGTGCATCTGGTGGTGCTCGTATCGATCTTGGAGTTATTGATTTAGTAGATCGCTTCTGGACTAGTGATAACAATGATGCGTTAGAGCGCCAAACTATTCAACGTTGGACAGCTCAAGTGATTGCACCAGAACTTCTTGGTACGCACATAGGTCCGACACATGGACATCAAACTGGCCGCACCCTTGAGCTTTCGATGCGCGCAACAACTGCACTATTTGGCCATGCCGGAATTGAATGGAACATCACTGAAGCTACTGAGCAAGAGCGCAAACATCTTGCGACCTGGGCGCAGTACTACAAGGACAATCGTGCGCACCTGCACTCAGGCAAAATGGTGCGTGTTGATTATCCAGAAGCGCATGCATATCTTCATGGTGTTACTGCACATGATCTATCCAAAGCGATCTTTGCTTATGTTCAATTAACGCCAACAGTTGCTATTCATCCATCACCTTTGAAGTTTCCAGGACTGGATCCTTCAGCAACCTATAGTGTTAAAGCGGTCTTTCCAGCGGGTAAACCTCGTTTCATGTTGATCACTCCGCCAGACTGGATGAGCGGAATTACCCTTTCAGGATCTGCGCTTGCATCTATTGGCGTTACTGCGCCAATCCTTGCTCCAGCCAACGCCTTCTTGATCGAAATTACTAAGGCTTAATCCACCCAGTTAAGGGTGCGCTCAACCGCCTTTTTCCATCCTGCATAACCTTCAGTGCGTTGCTCTTGCGTGCTGGTGGGGCTCCAACGTCGCGATTGTTTCCATTGTTTTCTCACTTCATCGGTTGATGACCAGAAGCCAACGGCAAGTCCAGCTGCGTAGGCTGCGCCAAGCGCTGTTGTTTCACCAATTAATGGGCGGGTAATGTCGATTCCCATTACATCAGCCTGCATCTGCATGCACAATGAGTTTGCTGTGATGCCGCCATCTACACGCATCTCCTTCATTGGAACTCCACTGTCTGCAACCATGGCATCCATAACATCGCGGGTTTGGTAACAAATTGCTTCAAGCGCAGCACGTGCAAGGTGGGCCTTTGTTGCCGCACGAGTTAAGCCAACAATTACACCTCGTGCATCGCTTCGCCAGTAGGGAGCAAAGAGGCCAGAAAATGCTGGGACAAAGTAGACACCAGCGGTATCTGCAACAGATGATGCCAAGCTTTCAGTTTCTGCAGCGTTTGTGATGATTCCCAACTGATCGCGCAACCACTGAATCGCAGAGCCAGTTACAGCAACCGATCCTTCAAGTGCGTAATGAGCAGGTTGATCACCTAATTTAAAGCACACAGTTGTCAGCAAACCATTTTTGGATCTAACGATCTCAGTTCCGGTATTTAACAGAGCAAAGTTTCCGGTGCCGTAAGTTGTCTTTGATTCTCCACGTTCAAAACACACCTGACCAACCATGGCCGCCTGTTGATCTCCCAAAATTCCAGCGATAGGAATAGAGGTGCCAAAAGGTCCATGCGGATCTGTCATGCCATAAATTTCAGAAGAGGATTTAATGGCAGGAAGTGCAGTAGGTGAAACTCCAAAAATTGAAAGTAGCTCTTGATCCCAATCAAGGGTTTCAAGGTTCATTAATAAGGTACGGCTTGCATTAGTGACATCTGTTGCATGAACTCCACCGCGAACTCCGCCTGAAAGGTTCCAGAGCAACCAGGAATCAATGGTTCCGAAGCGAGCATTTTCATTGCTTGCTGCTGGAACATTGGAGAGGAACCAGTTCATCTTGCTGCCTGCAAAGTAAGGGGCGATAGTTAAACCAGTCTTATGCCGAATCGTGCTCTGTTGCTCAGGGGTGAGGGTCGATAAGAAATCAGTGGTGCGGGTGTCCTGCCACACGATCGCATTGCTTAACGGCTGACCTGTTGTTACATCCCAGACAACGGTAGTTTCACGTTGATTAGTTAAGCCGATAGCGGCTAAATCTGAGCCCAAGATATTGGCTTGCTTGAGCGCTCCAGCGATTACCTCTTGAACTCTCTCCCAAATCTCAGCGGCATCATGTTCCACCCATCCTGCTTGAGGCAGTATCTGGCGATGTTCTAGTTGATGTTGTCCAACCACTTGGCCGAAATGATCAAAGATCATGAATCGAGTGCTACTGGTTCCTTGATCCAAGCTGCCGATGTAAGCCACGATGCACAAAACCTCTCGTTGTAAGTTAGGCTTAGCGTACTCAGTCGTTACGGAGATTCAACGCATATGTTCTTATCCCAACTTGGTCCAGAGCAGCACGATGCTGCGGTTTCGCAGTTGGGCTCAGATGAGTTCGACATTCTGGTTATCGGCGGGGGAGTAACTGGCGTTGGAGCAGCCCTTGATGCGGCATCACGTGGATTAAAGGTCGCTCTGATTGATTCTCAAGATATTGCTTCCGGAACCTCCAGCAGATCAAGCAAGTTGATCCATGGTGGCCTGCGCTACTTAGAGCAGTACGACTTCAAACTTGTGCGCGAAGCACTTCACGAGCGTGAACTCATGGTTTCAACTCTGTGCCCTCATCTTGTAAAGCCTGTTGGATTTTTGTTTCCATTAACTGAAAAGTTTAAAGAGCGTACATATGTTGGTGCGGGCCTTGCCCTCTATGACGCACTGCGCGGATTCCAGCGTGCGCTGCCATGGCACAAGCACTTGAGTCAAAAACAGATTAATGAGATTGCTCCATCGTTGCGCCATGACATCGTCACCGGCGCAATTAAGTACTTTGACGCCCAAGTTGATGATGCCAGACACACAATGTCCGTTGCACGCACAGCCGCCCGACATGGCGCCATCATCGCAACACGTGTTGCAGCAGAGTCGCTAATTCGCGAGGGTAAGCGAGTTGTCGGAGTAAATGCACGCGATCTTGAATCAGGAAAGAAGATTGCGATCAAAGCTGGGGCAACAATTATGTGCGCCGGTATTTGGAGCGATGAGCTTCATGAAAAGTTTGAATTAACAGCCGGATATGGCGTAACTATGAGCAAGGGTGTTCACATTGTGCTGCCCGGCTCTGCAATTCAATCTGATGCAGGCATCATCTTGAAAACCGCGGTTTCTGTACTGTTCTTGATTCCTTGGGGAGACAAGTGGATCGTGGGAACCACCGATACTCCATACACCGGTGATCGCGCAGAGCCATACGCATCACGTGAAGATGTTCAATACATTCTTGACCAGGCTAACCGTGTTCTAGAGCCAAAGTTAAAGGCGGAAGAGATCATTGGTGTTTACGCAGGTCTTCGTCCATTGGTTGCTAATAAGAAGAGCTCCACAACTACAAAGCTCTCACGCGAACACACAGTCGATCGCCCAGTTCCGGGTTTTGTTTCAATAGCAGGTGGTAAGTACACGACCTACCGCGTAATGGGTAAGGATGCAGTTGATCGTGCAGTAATTGAACTGCGTCGCCTAACACGAGATTCGGTCACAGAGAAGTTGCCTTTAGTTGGTGCAGATGGATTTTTTGCTTTGGAACAACAGCGAGAGCGTATTTCGCAGGAATCAGGGCTCGATGCTGAAACTGTCACTCACTTGCTCAATCGTTATGGCTCATTGATTAGCGAAATTCTTGAGATTATCGCGCAAGAGCCAAAGCTGGCTAAAAAACTAGATCCTGAACTTGCGTACATCAAAGCTGAAATTGTTTATGCAGCAAGCCATGAAGGTGCAAGAACCGTAGATGATGTTATTTCACGCCGTACTCGTTTGGCTTTTGAGGCACAGGACCACGGAGTACATCTTGCCGATGAGGTTGCAGCTCTGATTGCACCGGTTCTTGGCTGGAGTGCAAAGAACCGTAAAGAGTCGGTCACCGCATACGAGGAGCTTGTAGATCGCGAACTTGCGGCCCTTGATGAACTACTAGAGGCTAATTCTTAATCTGACCTCTGCAGCTATCTGTTGCCGGCTTCTTTGTTGCAGTAGGTGAAGGTGTTGGCTTTGGTGTTGGTGTAGGACCTTGAACCACATCAAAACTTACTTCGGCATTTGAGGTTGCGTGGGTACCTGAAACATCTTCAAACACAATCTTTCCCTTGAAAGATCCCGCAGGAACTCCTCTAAGTTCCAGGGTCCACCCTCCGCTAGTCTCGCGGACAATGCGTTGAGTTGGCCTTACTTCAGGTGTTGTTGATCTATTAAAGACAAACTTCACACTTCCGGTTACAACAGGTAAGCCTGTTGGTCGGGTGACGCTAACCCTCAAAGAGACCGGCTTATTGGTGGTTGTCGAACTTTGATTGAGAATGCTCATGGTTGTTGCCTCTTGTTGTGGCATTAAGTCGACCAAGTTTGGTTTCCAAACGCCCTTAACCAACTCTAGAAATGATGATGGCGATCCACGGAAGACATTGAGATCTAATCTATTACCGGGCACGCCGTACTTTGGTGCGATTCCACATGATGAGTACTGCCAAACCGTCCATTGTGAATCACAATTTGCACCGGTCCATGAGTGAACAAAGCAACCACCCGGCTTTACACCTGGTTGATTAATTGGATTAGCTGGATCGATTCCATATTGAGCAAGCCACAAGGGGTATTGAGCAAGCTCTGGCGAACGCACCATTGAACTCTCAAGAAATGCTGGATATGAATACAAAATCGGAGTGCGACCTGTCTTCTCCTTCAAGGAAGCTAGAAATGTAAGGGCCCATAAAGTTACAGCGCTTCTGGTTGCATGCTTTTGGCATGCACCTGTTGATGAGTAGCGAACACATTTATTCTCAAGATCAAGGGCGTATGGAAGATCTCTATCTGAATACCCACCCATCGAAGCTAGTCGCCAAGCAACCTTTTGGGCTTGCGCTAATGCATCTTGCTTGATTTCTTCATTGGTTGATACATCAGGCAAAACTGCATAATGATAAAAACCTGTGTACAGACCGGCGGCTTGCGCAGCATGATGATCCATCGCTGCATACTTCACCGCTAAGCGATCAGCTCTTTCTCTTGTATCTGAAGCTTTAATGAAAACAAATCGCATTCCCGCTTCATACTTCTTTACAAAATCAATTGGCTTGTCATTGGGATGCTGCCAACGGCTTACATCGGTTCCATGGATTCGACCACCAGGACCCTTTAAGTCAATAAACTGCGCAGGATCGGCGTTGGAAAACTCTGGCTGCTGCTTAATCGAAATTGCGCGAATCGGTGAGAACAAACTCTTTCCAGCGATCTCAGTTACAGCGCGGTAGCGAACTTGGGCGTTGAGCGCGGTAGCTAGTGCGGTCACCCTCCATGTTCCAACCCTGGTTACCTTTGTTGAAAAGCGAGTCGTGCTCCACTTTCCATTTGTATCTACCTGAATTTTTACAGTTGCACCTGAACGATTGGGCTTAAGGGTTCCGTACATGGTGAGCAAGGTTTCAGAAGCGCTCGGTGTTTGTTTGACCTGCATACTCAGTAGCGAGGTAGCAGCAAGAGATTGAGGCGCACCTGCGACACCGATTACTAGCGCCACCGTTAGGAAAAATACCTTGATTTTCATTGTTCCTTGATCTCCATTGTTACTTCCAAGGTTTCTTCGATGGCCCCAATGAGGGCAGCCTTGAGATTGGGTCGGGTCTCTGAATACTCATGTGATGTTGCAAATTTACGGCTGTCGGAGAAATCAAGGGTTAGCACACCATCGGCATAAGAAATCAACCGAGCATCAAAGTATGCGATCCAGGCGATTCGATTGTGTGACTCGAGAGTGTCTAAAACATCATTCCATCGAAGGCGAATCTGCTCTAGCTCCATAAGGTTGAACTTTACCTTTCAACCTTCTTACTTGTGTTCTTCTAGAGGGCAGGCGCGCCAATCCACTTCATATACTCCTTGACCAGTTGCACTCTCATATTTTTTCTGTGATCTGGCTGAATGTTAAGCGCGATCGCGATCCGGGAGAGTATCTGCTCGATCGCTTTTTCACTCACAAATCGCATTCTTCCAATTTCGGCATTAGTCAATCCATCTGCGACAAAGCGCAGAGTTTGAATCTGCGTATCCGAGAGCGATGACATTAAGCCCTGAGAATCCTTGGCATGGATTGCGATTCCACCGTTAATCCAGGTGATCGAATCCTTAGCTGTAAAGGATCGGGAGGCTGTGATCGCCTCACACAAAACTGACAGGTTGTTAACTGAATACTTCAAAACCAGCAAACTACGAACTGGAATCTCTGAATCATCTTCCCCCATCAAGCGCACATCGGCACATGGAACAAGAATTACAACTCCAATTCCAGGTGATTCCTTTCTTATATCTGCTGCAATCTCAATCGAGCTTTCTTGAGTTCGATGCATATCGATGAGTAAAACATTGGGTTGGGTGCTTCGAAATAAATTGATTGCAGTGCTTCCCTTGTGAGCCTCGCCTACAACATCGACACCATGAAGTTTCAGTGCAGCACCCACACTGGATAGTTCAAAGGGATCATCGATGATCACCAAAACACGATCACTCATAATGAAAAGTTACGCTCAGTAATCTCACTAAACAAGCACAGGTCTGGTCACACTTAAAGCTGTGTCGTATAGGGGTAGCCCTATAAATTACTTTTTAAGAAGTTGCGCAATCACTTGTGGAATCGCCGAGATAATCGCTTCGGCGTTGATGGGGCCACCAGCAGATGCACGGACCGCAGCTTGATTTTGAATAAATGCGGCAGATGCGGCAACGCGAGCAAGGTGGCTGTAGTCATTGAGAATTTCAATCGCATTGGTAGCAACAAGTGCACCCAAGATTCCGGCTAAGACATCACCACTGCCTGCAGTTGCGAGCCATGGGGTTGCCTCTGGTAATTGAATCAAGAGCTGGTCATTTGCCACAAAGGTGGTTGCACCTTTGAGCAATACCGTCACACCCAAAGTGTCGGCAGCGATTTGAACCCACTTTTTTGGATCGCCTTCAATTCCTTCTGCAGTTACTTGTACCCCGCGTGAAACAAGCAGTTGTGCAAGTTCGCCGCTATGAGGGGTAATAACAGTTGGTTGCTCCAGAGATCCGGCCATGGAGAGTGCACCAGCATCCAAAACAGTTGGTACCGATTGCAAGCGAATTAACTTGAACCAGCGGTGACGTAAGTAAGTTGTAAAGTCAGAGTACTTTTTTGCATCAACCCCACTTCCGACCAACCATGCGGCAACCTTTCCTGGCTGCACAACCGCCGATGGAGTTGAATGTAAAACTAAATGGGCAAGCCCAGATGAGCTATGAAAACGGACCATACCTACAC
>ERZ1022724.170-NODE-170-length-15311-cov-6.789525_pt1 | contig 15311 bp, 15 predicted proteins | sample MGYA00521091_ERZ1022724 | MGnify/ENA primary metagenome ERZ1022724 (study PRJEB33162, sample SAMN09537610) | freshwater metagenome | isolation source: freshwater | place: Canada:Alberta | collected 2017-07 | study: EMG produced TPA metagenomics assembly of the... | reverse complement strand
CAGATTGTTCTGGGTGATCAACGATTTGAAGTTGGTGTTGATGACGCTCATCGCACTTCTCCTAAGAGGGCTTACAAAGTGATTAACAGACGCCTGGGGCGGCTGCCGGAACAAGACAAGAACTTGTGACCCGAGTTCTGTTGGAGCATGAATCGGTCATGCCCGGGAGAACTTGAGGACCGATTTGCGCTTTTCTTCCATCCGGCACCGTCCCACATGCCCATGTCACGATGAGCAACGGTCGTTCAGAGGGATCTGGAATAATCCGGCCAATCTCACAGCCCCTTCGGACGCAACACATCGCCTATGGCCACCCCGTATGAGCGCCCCCCTTCGGCACCCGACTGCTGGCAGTGCCGGCATTTCGGGTTGACCTACGAGCCGCGCCAGCCCTACCTCTGCCGTCTGATGGGCTTCAAAAGCCCCCAACTGCCTTCCCGAGATGTGCTGCAGGTGGATGGTCAGCACTGCCGTGGTTTTGAGGCCAAACCACCACGCGGGCAGAGCTGAACCAAGCGGCCCGGCGATACGACCCCGGCTGTTGATTTTTCGACACCCCGGCGGTCCTCATCCGACTGCGACCGCCAAAACCCCGACATAAGCGGCAAAAAGACCGGCAAATCGGGGGTTTTGTGTGCTGGCACACCTTTTGCGTCTTGCCGCTGATCTCACCGCAAGAAGGACCAGCCAGGATGAACAGCCGAATCGATTTTGCCGCCGCAGACGTTGCCGCAGAGCAGTTGTGCGCGGTCTGGCTGGATCCGACCGCCACCCTCGGATCGCATGAACGCGAACAACTGGCCGCCGCCGGGTGGCAAGTTCATGCCATTCGCACCCTGGACGACCTGCCTGAAGCCGCCGCCCACGCCAGCTGTGTGGTGCTGCGCCTTCGCTACGACACCGACACGCTGACCGGCGTGCAGAACACCTTGGCCCGTGCGGGGCTGCAGCGCCCTCTGGTGTGCCGCCTGGATGCCGGCGCGCTGGAACTGGCCATGGCCGTGGCGCACGCCGGCGTGCGCCATGTGGTGCGCGCCGACGACTGGACTGCGCGCCGCTGGCGTGATCTGGCCAGCCTGCTTGCCATGCCCGAGGCGGCGGCACCAACGGCCGAGCCAGCCAAGCCAGTTGCTGCCGCTGAACCCGCTGCCCACACCACAGCGGCCAGGCACCCTCTGGAGGCCGTGTTCGTGGACCCGGCCAGCCAATGCTTGCTGGCCCTGGCTCGGCGGGTGGCACAGACCGATGTGACCGCCTTGCTGATTGGGCCCACCGGGGCTGGCAAGGAAGTGCTTGCACGGGTGCTGCACGAAGCATCGCCCCGGGCCAACGGACCCTTTGTGGCCTGCAACTGCGCCGCCATGCCGGACGCCCTGATTGAAGACATGCTGTTTGGCCACGAGCGTGGGGCCTTCACCCATGCCCACCGGGACCACAAGGGCCTGTTCGAGCAAGCCCAAGGCGGCACCCTGTTTCTGGACGAAATCGCCGAGATGTCGCCGCACCTGCAGACCAAGCTGCTGCGCGTGCTGCAAGAGCGCGAGCTGACCCGGCTGGGCGGGCAAAGCCCCATCCGGCTGGATGTGCGCGTGATCGCGGCCACCAACAAGGACCTGCGCCAGGCCATGCTGGCCCGCGAATTCCGCGAAGACCTTTACTTCCGCATTGCCACGTTCAAGCTGCGTCTGTTGCCACTGGCCGAGCGGCCTGGCGACATCATGCCCTTGGTGGCGCATTGCCTGAACAAATTCGGGCGTCCCGGCATGCGCTGGCCGCTGACCGTGGAAGCGCGTAATTTGCTGCTGCAGTACCCCTGGCCGGGTAATGTGCGTGAACTGGAAAACGTGATCAAACGGGCCACCGTGCTGAGCGTGGACGGCACCATTGGCGCGGCCCAGCTGATGTTTGACGACTGGGTCGGTCTCGAATCGTCAACCGCGTGGCCAGAGGTGACCGCATCGGCCGCCGGTGCGCAAACCGCCCTGGTGGTGGAAACCCCGGCCGATGCCGACCTGAGCCAGGCCGTCAAGCAAAACGAACATCAAATCATTCTGGCGGCACTGGCTGCCACCCGCAGCAAAAACGAAGCCGCTGAGCGGCTGGGCATCAGCCCACGCACCCTGCGCTACAAAATGGCGCGGCTGCGTGACAACGGTCTGAGCCTGGCTCTGGCCAAAGCATCCTGACCGAGGAAAGGCACACCATGATCGATCGCATCAACTCCCAGGCGAATATCCAATCCATGTTGCAGACCCTGCGCAGCGTTCAGGCCCAAGCCTCGGCCGAGCTGCCGACACCGGCTGCGATCACCGGCCAGTCCGAGCGGGTCCAGGCACCGCAGTTCAGTGATTTGGTGAAAAACGCGGTCGAGCAAGTCAACGCCACGCAGACCCATGCCCGTGGACTGCAAGCGGCGTATGAGCGTGGCGAAGTGCCCCTGACCGAGGTGGTGCTGGGCATGCAAAAGTCGTCGCTGGCCTTCGAGACCACGCTGCAAATCCGCAACAAAGTGATGCGTGCTTATGACGACATCCTGAGCATGCCGGTGTGATGACCGCAGGCCTGAACACACGAATGTGAGAACCCGACCATGACGACCGCAACCCTCAACCCGGCCAGCGCCGATTTGGCGCCCGCCTCTGCCCCTGCTGGCGGCAACGCACTGGCCACGACCTCGCCACCCGCCGCGTCCGGCGGCACTGCGCTCACCCCAACCGCTCCGCCCAAGCGCGAGTCGCTCTTGGTCACGCAAGCCAAGCAGATCGTCAGCCAGCCGGCGGTGCGAAAGGCCCTGCCCGGGATCGTGGCGCTGGCCATCCTGATCCTCTTTGGCATGGTCTACATGGCCATGAATGCCACGCCCTACAAGCCGGTCATGCCCGGCTTGACCGAAAGTGATCAGCAGGCTGCCTTTGACGCCTTGCGCAAAGGTGCTTTCGAACCCCGCATCGACTCGGCCACCGGGCACCTGCAGGTGCCCAGCAACCGTTACCACGAAGCCCGCATCTTCCTGGCGTCGCAGGGTTTGCCCCGCGGCGGCACCACCGGTCTGGAGGCCCTCAAGGGCCAATCGTCCATGACCACCAGCCAGTTCATGGAACAGGTGCAAGTGAACGCGGCGATGGAGCAGGAGCTGGCCCGATCCATCTTGCAGATCGCCACCATCCAAAGCGCAAGGGTCCATCTGGCGGCGCCCAAACAAAGCGTGTTCGTGCGCGACCGCACCCCGCCCAAAGCCTCGGTGGTGGTCTCACCCCATCCGGGCCGTGCCGTCTCGTCCTCGCAGGTGCAGGCCATCGTGCATCTGGTGTCGTCCAGCGTTCCTTACCTCACAGCCGATCATGTGACTGTGGTTGACAACGTGGGCAAGCTGCTGACCGAGTCGACCAGCGAGCTCAAGCTCGGACTGACCGCTGCCCAGACACAGCACAAGCAACAACTCGAAGAGGTGTACCGCAACCGCATCATCCAGATCCTGGCGCCGATGGTGGGCGAGGCCAATGTGCGCTCGCAGGTGAACCTGACGCTGGATTTCACACAAATCGAGAGCACCACCGAAGATTACGACACGCGCGACAAAGGTCCCAAGACCCGTTCCGAAGTGCTGGCCGAAGATCGGGGGGTCAAGCTCAATGCTGAAGGCGTGCCGGGCGCCCTGTCCAATCGGCCGCCTGCTCAGGCCACCATGGAGACCGACACCCGGGTGGACGCCAACAAAGGACAATCCGAATCGGGCCAGACGCTCAGCAGCCGTCAGACCCGCAATTACGAGATCGACCGGACCATTCGCCGCATCAGCAATGCCACCGGTGGTGTGCAGCGCGTGAGTGTGGCGGTGGTGATCAACGAACGGCCTACCCCAGCCTCCAAGGACGGCGACAAGAAAGACGCCCAGGCCCCCACCACGGTCAACTACACCCCACAGGAAATGGAGCGCATGCAGGAACTGGTGCGCAGTGTGGTGGGCTTCCAATCGAACCGCGGCGACGTGGTCTCGGTGGTGCCAGCACGCTTTGAGCCTGCGGACAACCTCGACACCATCCCTTGGTACACCGACCAGTCGGTCCAGGACCAGATGAAGATGGGATTGCTTGGTCTGATCTTCATCATCTTCTTGCTGATCGTCGTCCGGCCGCTGATGCTGGCCATCACCGGCCAGAACAAGCAAAACGAAGCCGAAGCCGCCAAGAAAGCCCTGGCCGACGGCGAGCTGACCGAAGAGGACATGCGCATGATCCAGATCGGCGAAGGCGAGAGCCTGGAAGACATCAAGGCCAAGCTCAAGCCCAAGAAGTCCAGCATTTCCATCGACATGCTCGACACGGCCAACACCTACGACGACAAGGTGGCCCTCATCCGGATGCTGGTGGCCGAAGACTCAGCCCGCGTGGCGAACGTGCTCAAGGGCATGATCACCATCAAGTCGACCTGACCCTCCCCGCAGCTAAAAGGACGCCGCCATGGCCACCAAAAAACCAGACGACAAAGCCGCCAAGGACAAAGACGCCAAAGCCGCAGGCAAAACCGGCAAGGACAAGGACGCCAAAGATGCCAAGGATGGCTCTCAGGTACCGGACATCACCGAGCTGACCATGAGCGAGGAGCTGCGAGAGGAGCTCGATCAGCTCACCGGTTCGCAGCGCGCCGCTGTGCTCATGCTGCTGCTGGGCGAACAGCAGGCCGCCGAGATCCTGCGCTACCTCAACCCGCGCGAAGTGCAGGCGCTGGGCGGAGCCATGATGTCTGTGGCCGACCTTTCTCAAGAGGCGGTCAATGTGGTGCTCGATGAATTCGTGGCCACACTCAAGAAACAAACCAGCCTGGGTCTGGGCACGGGCGACTACGTCGAAAAGGTGTTCCGCCGAGCGCTGGGCGAAGACAAGGCCCTGTCGGTGCTGTCGCGCATCATGCCGGGTCAAGGCAGCAAGGGTCTGGAAATCCTGAAATGGATGGACGCCCGATCGATCGCCGACATGATCCGGGGTGAACACCCACAGGTCGTCGCCATCATCTTGTCGGTGCTCGAATACGATGTCGCCGCCGATGTGCTGAACTTCCTTGAGCCTGAAAGCCGACCCGAAATTCTCCAGCGCGTGGCCAGCCTGGACACCGTGCAGCCTACGGCCATGGACGAACTGGAAGAAATCATGAAGAAACAGTTCTCCTCCAGCTCGTCGGCCAAATCTTCGAGCTTCGGCGGTATCAAGGCTGCCGCCAAGATCATGAACTTCGTCAAGGTGGACCTCGAGTCGAGCATCATGGGCGGCCTGGAAAAACTGGATTCAGACCTCATGCAGAAGATCCAGGACAACATGTTCACCTTCGAGAACCTGGCGGCAGTGGACAACCGGGCCATCCAGATCCTGATGCGCAATGTCGAGCCCGACCTGCTCATGACCGCGCTCAAAGGGGCACCCGAATTCGTCAAGGACAAATTCTTCGACAACATGTCCTCACGTGCCCGCGTCATGTTCATCGACGAAATGGAAGCCAAAGGCCCACTGCGTCTGACCGACGTGGAAGAGGCCCAGAAACTGATCATGCGCATCGCACGCAAGCTCTCCGACAAGGGTGAACTGGTGCTGGCAGGACGTGGCGATGACTTTGTCTGACCCCCATAAACCCGAGGGCTGGCGGACCGACCCGCTGATGCAGGCCAAAAGCACAGCGCCGGCCTTCCTGCGGTTGAACTGGGACGATGCGCAGGTGGCCGGCTTTGGTCCCTGGCGCATCATCAACCACAATGCCCCACTGATGGCCACCAGCCTTGAACCGGCCGGGCTACAGGACATCGAGTTGCTGCCGGAACCAGAAGCCGGCCGCGCCATCGACCCCGAGAACGCAGGTCCAGACCGTTCGGACAGCGCTCAGGGCGGCATGGATCCCGAGGCCCTGGAAGCCATCCGTGTGGCGGCCTATGCCGAGGGCCTTGCGGCCGGTCGCGCCGAGGGCAAACTGGAGGCCGAGCAGGCCCTGGCCGATGAACACGCACGCGACCGATCGCTGCTGACCCAAGTGGTCGGCTCGTTGCAAAACCTGGCTGGCAACCAAGAGCAGTTGTTCGAGCCCCTCAAAAGGCTGGCACTGCACCTGGCTGAACAGCTGGTGCGTGCGGAGCTGAATCTCTCGGGGGCCGCCATCGAGCATCTGGTTCGTGAATGTCTGGCGCACCTGGACCAACCGGCCGACAAAGCGGTGGTTTGCCTCCATCCCGACGATCTCGAGCGCTTACGGCGTTTGGGCGATGCCTCCGAGGGGCTTCGCCTGGAACCTGACGCCCGCCTGCAACCGGGCAGTGTGCGCGTCGAGGTCAATGACAGCCTGGTCGAGGACCTGATCGAGCACCGGCTGGAAGTGCTGTCGCGGCAGTTGCTGGGCGATGCACAAGCCACTGACACCGGGAATTCAAGGCATGAGTGATTTCGCGCTTTGCGCCGCAGACCATCTGCGCCATCTGAAAGCCCCTCCGCCCGAAAAAAGCGGCACGCTGGTCAGGCTGGTCGGCTTGCGCATGGAAACCCGCGGCATCATGGCGCCTCTGGGTGCGCTGTGTGAGGTACGCGGGCAATCGGGCCAAACCGTCGAGGCCGAGGTGGTCGGTTTTCACGACAAAACTCTTTTTCTGATGCCCTACAGCGAACCCGCCGGCATTGGCCCAGGGGCTCAAGTGCGGGTGCTCAGCCACAGCGCCCGTGTCCGATTGGGGCCCGCCTTGTTGGGGCGCATCCTGGATGGCCGGGGTCAGCCGCTCGATGGTCGTCCTTTGCCCGAGTGCCCGGAAGTGCTGAGCCTGCAGGGTTGTCCGATCAACCCGATGGAGCGCGGTCCGATCCGGCAAACCCTGGATGTGGGGGTCAAAGCCATCAACGGCATGCTGACGATTGGTCGCGGCCAGCGGCTGGGGTTGATTGCCGGTTCGGGTGTGGGTAAGAGTGTGCTGCTGGGGATGCTGACAAGGTTCACCGAAGCCGATGTGGTCGTGATCGGTCTGATCGGCGAGCGTGGTCGCGAGGTTCAGGCCTTCATCGAAGAATCGCTGGGTACCGAGGGACTGGCCAAATCCGTGCTGGTGGCCGCGCCGGCCAATGTGTCGCCGGTGCTGCGCCTGAAAGCCACCCAGATGACGCACGTGATTGCGGAGTATTTTAGGGACCAGGGCAAGAACGTGCTGATGCTGGTCGACAGCCTGACGCGTGTGGCCCATGCCCAGCGCGAAATCGGTCTGGCGATCGGCGAGCCGCCCACGGCCAAGGGCTATCCACCCTCGGTCTTTGCCCTGTTGCCGACCCTGATCGAACGCGCAGGCGTCGGTCGGCATGGCATCGGCAGCATTACCGCGATCTACACCGTGCTGGCCGAAGGCGATGACAGCAACGATCCGATTGTCGATATTGCCCGTGCTTCGCTCGATGGTCAGGTGATGCTTTCGCGCAAGCTGGCGGATGCTGCCCACTATCCGGCCATCGACCTCAACGGCTCGATTTCACGCGTGATGCCGAGTCTGATCGACCCCGAAACACTGACGCGAGCCAACCGGTTCAGACGGCTGTGGTCGCTCTACCAACAAAACCAGGACCTGATTCAGATCGGCGCCTACGAAGCCCGCAGCAACCCGGATCTGGACGAAGCGATTCGCCTGCGCCCGGCCATGGAGGCCTTTCTCCGCCAGGACATGCATGAGCCCTTTAACTTTGACAGTTGCCAGACCGAACTGGCCGCGGTCATGTCGCGGTGAATCGACGGCACCTTCCCTACAGCACACCCACCATGTCTCTCTCTCCCGTATTGCATTGGCCCATTCTGGTTGAAAAGGCGCGTAAGCAGGCAGACCACACGCGCCAGGACCTGCTGGCGGCCCAGTCGCGCCTGAACTCCCTGCATGCCAGCCTGTCAAGAATCCAGACGCTGATTGCTGAGTACCAGAGCCAGCACCATGCCAATGATGGCCAGAGCCGCTCAATGCGCGAACGCCTGAATACGCGCGCCTTCATCGGGCAGTTGCAACTGGCATTCAGCAAGCTCGAAAGCGAAGAACAGAAAATGGACGCGATGGTCGAGCAAGTCCGCTCAAGGCTGCAACGCGATGAGCAAGAATTGCTCAAAATGGAAAAACTGACTGAAAACGCTTTGCGGGGGGTCCGTGTCGAGCATGACCGGCGTGAACAAAAAAGCTACGACGAGTTAGCCTTGTTGCGACGACATTGGGCCAGTGAGATGGGGTCTGACTGATCCGACAGACCGTTCACAATCTCGTATGATTGTTTCTGATGTCACTTGGGGCTGAAAACCATGAAAAGCTTTTGGTTGGGTGTTGGCGCAGGCGCTGTTGCTGTGGCCAGTGTCTGGGGGATCGTTGCCATCACGGCTGACAGCGGCAAAAGGCCAGCGCAGGCCGAGCGTCAAGCTGTGCTGAAAAAAGACAGCGGGGTGCTCGACCTGATTTGCGAGCTGAGCCTCAATGTCGAAGGGCAGGTGGCTTTGGGACTCAAGGACGAAAGCCCCTCTCGGATCACCCTAGCCCAAGTAGATTTCGATAAAAAATCAGGATGGTTTCAAGGCAAGATTGCCATCTCTGAAAGCCGTGCAGGGAGCCTGACCGTGATCGGTAACAAGTTGCAGGTGGCACGTCCAGCCATGTTCGAGCGATTTGGCGTCATGATCACACGCGAGGAATTCGTGATCGACCGCCAGAGCGGGCGCTTTGATCAGACCATCACCACACGCGAAGGCCGGACCATTTCCTTGATCAGCGGCCATTGCGCCCAGGTGATCAAGGCGCCGTTTTAAGTCCCCGCCCCAGGGTCTTACTGGTTCAGCAAGGTGATGCTCACCCGACGGTTTCGTGGATCTGCAGGGTTGAGCCGGATGTAAGGCTCGGTGTCAGCAACCCCTTCGATCCGCGCAAAACGACTGGGATTGATGCCCGACGACTGAATCAGTCTCCGAGTGGCGTCAGCACGTTCGGCTGAAAGAGTCCAGTTGCTTCTGCCCGTTCCCTGTGCGAAACCCAGGCTGTCGGTATGTCCCCGAATGGAGATCTTGTTCGGCGTGTCACTGATCGATCGGCCGATTTCGCGCAGTAACGCGGCAGCTTGCGGCGTGAGTTCCGAGGTGCCCAACTGGAACATCGAGAAATCTGCCTTGTCAAGAACATCAATCCTCAGACCATCCTTGTCGCGCGTGAAGGACACCTGTTCCTTGATGTTTTCGAATTGCGGCAAGCTTTGAAGCTTTTTCTGGACGGACTGCTTGATCTCTTCGAAATTCTGGTTGTCCTGAAGCTGGCGGTCTGATTTTTTCGCGCCCTCACCGGATTCTCCGGCCTCACCCTGCGCGGAACCGCCATCGTCCGCCGAGGGACCTCCCTGAGCCTGCGGGGTCAATCTTTCCAGCAGCGCCGTCTGTTTTGCCGTGAAGGGGAAACCTTCAGTGTCGATGATGGATTTACCGCCAAACAGTCCATTGGATCCAGCGAGTTCCCCAAAAACAATCTGGCTGTGAGAGGCAGGCCTGAAATAATCGGCCACGCTTTTCCTTTTATCTTCGTTGGTGGCACCGAGCAGCCACATCAGAAGAAAGAAGGCCATCATTGCGGTCATCATGTCAGCCAAGGCAATTTTCCAGGCCCCTCCATGAGCGCCGGCATGCCCTTCTTCAACGATGATCTTCTTGACGATGATGGGCCGCAAGGCCTCCTGAGGGGCCGGGTTAGCCTCGGGTTTGACTTCCGGTGTGGCCTCAGCTTGTGTGTCAGCCTTGGCCTGCGCATCCAGGGTTGCTTCGGCCATCAACCGCCCCTCAGGCTGTCAAAAACTTCCGAGAAGCTGGGTTGGTTGTGGTGTCCAATGCAGGCCCTGGCCGATTCGATCATCACTGGCTGTGGAGCGCCGCGCAGATCGGCAACGATCATTTGTTGGATGACGCGGTAGACCTGAGAATCATCGTCAATGATCTGGGTCAGTCGCTGCGAGAAGGGTTCAAAAAAGCCATAGGCCAAAAACACGCCGAGCAGCGTACCCACCAAGGCCGCACCAATGAGCCCACCCAAAACGACGGGCGGTTGGTCGATAGCACCCATGGTTTTGACCACACCCAGCACACAAGCCACAATGCCCAACGCTGGCAAACCACCCGCAATGGCCGCCAGTGCCGCCGGTGCCCTAAGAGCTTCATGATGATGTACTTTGATGGCCGTGTTCATCATGGTCTCTACCGAGTCCGGATCGAGATTGCCTTGGGAGATGACCGCCAGTCGCAACGGGTCGCAGATCATCCGGACGATGCTTTCGTCTTTGGCCAGCTTGGGAAACTCGGCAAAGATAGGGCTGGACTCGGGGTTTTCGACATGGGCTTCCAGCGCGACCGCACCTTCCCTTTTCATGACCCGCAACAGTTTGCCAACCAGAACCATGAGGTTCAGGTAGTCGGCCTGTTTCCACTGGGCACCTTTGGTGCATTTGAAAATGCCGCCCATGGCTTGTTTGAACACATCGAAACTGTTGGCGACCAGCGAAGCGCCGATGGCTGCGCCTGCAATGATGATCATTTCAAACGGTGCCGCTTTGATAATGGGCGCCATCTTGCCTCCGGCCAATATGTAGCCTCCAAAGACGGCGACAAAGACGACTGCGATTCCAATAAAGAAGAACATGGTATCAATTCACAAAAAAATGCACCAAACGCCCACACACCATCCGAAGAAGGTCTGTACCAAAAAATCCAATGTCAGCCCCAAACCCATGGCTGGCAAACCCAGATAAATCAACAACCAAAACCAACCCCATCCTGTCAGCCGCGCAGATCGGATGTTCAACTCATGGGCTGGCGCCGTCTGTTTTGCTGTGGTCATGCAATACCTGTTTGCCTATATTGAATCGGCACCGGAATCGAGAACTTTATTGGATTGGCTTTGAGGCTATTATCAACGCATGGACTTGATGTGGAATCCTTCAGACTCAGCGGAATGGGGCGATTTTCATCGCAAGCATCATGGTGCCCTGCAGCAATCGTGGGCCTACGGCGAGGCATTGAGTACATTAGGCGTACAAGTCCACCGTGTGATGTTGAGACTCGATGGCCAGTTGATGGGTATTGCCCAACTGGCTGCGAGGCGCTGGCTTGGGTATCTGCTCCTGGCTTCGTGCTCCAGGGGCCCGGTTTGGAGCAGTGCCGCATCCGGCGAAGTGCGGCGCCGTTTCTACCAACTGATGCAACGCACTTTGCCCGCCAAACCTTGGCGTGTCGTACTGTTTTCGCCCGACAGTACCACCGAAGAAATGGTCGAGCCCGAGTGGTCCGGCATGTTCCGAGTGATGACAGGCTACGCAACAGCCACCCTGGATTTGCGGCAGTCCTTGCCCGAACTGCGGGCCCACATGGCGTCCAAGTGGCGCAACCGACTCCAAAAATCCGAGTCCGACTCCAGCTTGCATGTGTGGGTGCAACCCAGCATCAAACAGTTTGAAAACTTGCTGCGCCATGAAGAATCACAACGCCGTGAGCGCGGCTTTCACGGCTTACCCTTGGGCTTTGTGCGTGCCTACATTCAGAAGCATTCCCATTCCGAACACACTTACGTCATGGCTTGGGTACACCATAAACAGGAAACAATCGCCTCGATGTTGGTGCTCCTGCACGGAGCGACAGCCACTTACAATGTGGGTTGGGCCAATGACGCGGGGCGTAAAAGCAATGCGCACAATCTTCTGATGTGGCGGCTCATCGGGTACCTCAAGGCCCAGGGCATCGAAAAATTCGACTTGGGCGGCATCAATACCACCGACCTTCCAGGGATCACCAGGTTCAAGTTGGGCAGCGGTGGGGTACCCCGGGTGCTGGCAGGCACTTTTTTCTAAAGTTATGAAACTCGATCATTTACATTTCTGGCGCTTGGCATTGGGAATGATGGCCTTCGCACTGCCTGGAGTCGGTTTCGCATGGGACAGACTTGGGGAGACCGAGGATGTGGTGCTGTACCTGCACAGGCAGTCCATTGCCAAAGAAGGCAACATCCAGCGCGTTTGGGAAATGCAGGACTTAAAAAAGATGGACAAAGATGGCGTGATGTCGCGCCGTTATGTCAATGAGTACGAGTGCAAAGAGCGAATGCACAGAATTGGGCGTGTCACCAGTTATTCCGGACCCAAACTCAGTGGCAAGAAAACCTTTGAGGTGGAGGAGTTTGGTTACTGGCGAAAAATTCCACCGGACGGTTTGTTTGCCGTGGTCTACATCTGGCTGTGCGTCAAGTGAGACAAGTCTCTCTCGAAAACTAGAGGACCTGGTCAATTTCGGCAGGATCCTTCAGCCCCAACTTGTTGATCTTTTCGATCAGGGTGGTGCGCTGAAGGCTCAGGAGGCGCGCCGCTCTTGAGACATTACCCTGACTGCGCTCCAAGGCTTGCTGGATGTAGTCCCGTTCGATGTCCAGCAGGTGCTCTTTGAGCGAAAGGCCATCGGGGGGCAACACCGCCTGACCGGCTGGCGCTTGCGGCAGAGGCTTCGCCACTGACTGTTGAAAGATGCCCTCACCGACCAGGTTCTCTGCGCTGATGCCTTGAACCATGAGCAGAATGTCCGGCTCAGTCTCCGGAGGCCTCACGGGCTTGGGTGTCCATGTGGCGGCACCTTCCTTGGCCATGCCCTTGGGGAGCAACCACGCCGGAATCGAATCCAAACGCAGCCGCTGACCTGCAAACAAGGTTGAAAAACGGTCAACCAGGTTGGACAACTCCCGGATATTGCCCGGCCAGTCGTAGTGCTGCAGGGCACCGAGCAGATCGGGCGCAAAGTCCACCGGTGCCATGCCCTCTTGGGCGAATTTGCGGCTGAAATGCTCGAGCAAAGCCGGAATGTCATCCCGTCGCTCGCGCAAGGGGGCGAGTTTCAAGGGCAGCACATTGAGCCGGTAAAACAGATCCTCACGGAAGCGGCCAGCGGCCACTTCATCGTCCAGATCGCGGTTGGTGGCGGCCACGATGCGCACATCGAACGGGATGGCTCGGTTGGAGCCCAGAGGCACCACCGAGCGCTCTTGCAAGCAGCGCAGCAATTTGACCTGCATGTCCAGGGGCAACTCGCCCACCTCATCCAGGAACAGCGTACCGCCATCGGCCATTTCAAAGCGGCCCCTTCGGTCGGCCAGCGCGCCGGTGTAGGCGCCCTTGATGTGTCCGAAAAGTTCGCTCTCGATGAGGTCCTTGGGAATCGCGCCGCAATTGATGGGGACAAATTGGGAGGACTTGCGTTGTCCCTGCAGGTGCAGGGCTTGGGCTGCCAACTCTTTGCCAGTGCCACTTTCCCCAGTGATCAGCACGGTCGACGACGAATTTGCCAAAGTCCCGATCATGTCCCGCACAAGCTCGATCGCCGCACTGTGGCCAATCATTTTGGGAAAAGGCAAAACACTGACTCCTTACGGGATGACGTGAGCGCGGGCCACCCGATGACCGCTGAGGATTGGCGATAAATTCATCAATATGATGACTTTTGCCAGTTATAGCAGATTATAGGATTCAAGCCTCAGATTCGGTGATTTACTAGAGACCCGGGGACTGTGGCGGGGTATTGGCGCAGGCAGAAAAACGGCCCATGTGCCAGAGCAACATGGGCCGTGCATCCTTGGCCGTCTTCCGGCTCAATCCGCTGGCTTGGGACGCGGAAACTGCAAAGGCTGGTCTTTCGGTTTGGCCACCTGCACTGCCGTCTGTTGTGGCTTTTGCAACTGCTCGATGACACGGTCCTTTTGCAGGACCACCAGGGCATTCACATCGCGTTTGAGGGCGTTGACGTTATTCATGTCCGCCTTCAGACCTTTGACCTCATCGCCCAACATCTGCACCGCCTTGGATTGCTGCTGTAGCTTGCCGTTGATCGATTGCACCTCACGGGTCAAGCTGGCACTGGCCTGGGTGATTTGCTGAGCCGCCCGATTGGGCATGGTCTGCATCAGTGTCTCCGACTTGCTGAGCGCATCGTTGATCTTGCTTTCCACTTGGGCCTGTACACCGACCAAGGCCACTTGCTTGGCCGACATCTCCTTGATCTGGGTGTTCAGCGACTCCAGTGTCGAGAGGCCGGCATTGAGCTCAACCGTGCGCTTGCCGACGGCCAGCATCATTTCATCAAGCTCCGCCACGCGGTTACTGAGGCGAGCGCTAAACACCGCAAAAATCACGAGTGAAAGCATCATCAAACCCGCGCTCGCGCCAACCAGTATGGTGTTGATCTTTCGAGTGGTGAATGCTGTGGCACTGAGTTGCGCCATCTGGGTCTCGAAACTGGTGGAGATGCGGTTGGCCACCTCGGCAGAACGGTTGGCGACATCAGCCGCATCCAAAACCGCACTGGACAGCTTGGAAAACTGGCTCTGCATGGCACTCCAGTCATTCTGGACAGGCGGAGCTTGGGGAGCGCTCGGGGCGGTCTCAGGGAGGGCCGTCGTGGCGTCCATCGAGTCGGCCTTGGGTAAGGCTGCGACCACCGCAGGATCGGGCACGCCTTGGGGGGCGGCCTTCAGTTCAGGCTCGACACGCGCCTCAGCGTCCAGCTTTTTGAGCGTCTGTTTTTTCTTCATGCCATCGTCCATGGTTCAGGGGCCAGACCGGTCACCCTTTATCTTTGGATGCCTTCGTCAACATGACGAGTTCAGCGCGCAGGTTTTCTGTCGCCCGCTCAAGCTGCCGGATCCTGTATTCCAGGTCAGCACCCATCGCTACTTTCGTCTGATCTGTAATCGGCTCGAACGCGGAGTTCTTGAGCTCGAGGTCGTTAACCGAACGTTTCCTGCGCGGCGTGGCCGGGACACCGGCGGTGACTGGCTGACGGTCCACTCGGCTGCTGCCGGCCAAGCGCTGGTCTGGACTTAAAGCGACTTGATGCGCGCTCGCTCCTGAAATGACATGGGTCTTTTTCATCGCACTCAGCTCCTCTATGGTGGGTGCTAAGGCATCAGGCATCGGGCCTGCGGCCATTCGCGTCGAACTGCATGTTGGCTGGCACCTGGGGTTCGGGCTTCTGGATCTGTCCACGGCCAGGCTGGTTGGCTTCCAGCCCATACACGTAAGCGATCACTTGCGCCACCGCATGGTAGAGAGGCTCGGGCACCGACTGTTCCAGCTCGGTGGTGAAGTAAAGCGCACGCGCCAAGGGAGGGGCTTGGAAAATCTGCACCCCATGGCGGGCAGCCTCTTCCCGGATGTTCTGCGCCATGAAGTCCGTGCCCTTGGCCACCAGCACGGGTGCCCCATCGCCTGCTGGGTCGTATTCGAGCGCCACAGCAAAGTGGTCAGGGTTGGTGATGACCACATCGG
>ERZ1022724.169-NODE-169-length-15351-cov-19.431812_pt1 | contig 15351 bp, 14 predicted proteins | sample MGYA00521091_ERZ1022724 | MGnify/ENA primary metagenome ERZ1022724 (study PRJEB33162, sample SAMN09537610) | freshwater metagenome | isolation source: freshwater | place: Canada:Alberta | collected 2017-07 | study: EMG produced TPA metagenomics assembly of the... | reverse complement strand
TATAGGTGGTGTTAGCGGATGCGGTGTGAGACGAAGACGGATTGGCGGCCAGCTCGTTCCCAGCTGGGGTTCATCGGTTTGATGGAGATGATTTTGACCGAGGCCCCGGCAAAGGCGCTGACGGCGGCGGCGATGATGGCGACGGTTTCCGGCGGGATGCCGGCGGCGGCGGGTGGGGTGGATGCGTTCTTCGGTGGAGGGCTCATCTGTTTTGTTAGAGTGGGATGTTTCCGTGTTTTTTAGGCGGCCGGGACTCGTATTTGTTCATGATGCCACGGAAGGCGAGGGCGAGGGTGTAGCGTGAGACCGCAGGGTTGATCACGTCGGTGACCATGCCATTGGATGCGGCTTGGTAGGGAGAGGCGAATTTCTCGGTGTAGGCTTTGCGGAGTTCGAGTTCGAGGGCCACCGGGTCTTCGGCTTCTTCGAGTTCCTTTTTGTAGAGCACCTTGAGCGCGCCCTGGGCACCCATGACGGCGATTTCCGCGGTGGGCCAGGCGAAGACGAAGTCGGCCCCCATGTCGGTGGAGCACATGGCGAGGTAGGCGCCGCCGTAGGCCTTGCGGCAGATGAGGGTGATTTTAGGGACGGTGCCGGAAGCCCAGGCAAAGAGCATCTTGGCACCGTGGCGGATGATGCCGCCGCGTTCCTGGGCGAGGCCGGGCATGAAGCCGGGGACATCGACCAGCGAGAGGATGGGAATGGAGTAGATGTTGCAAACCCGGATGAAGCGGGCGGCCTTGTCCGAGGAGTCGATGTCGATGCAGCCGGCCTTGGCCATGGGTTGGTTGGCAACGATGCCGATGACGAGGCCCTCGATGCGGGCAAAGCCGGTGAGCATGTTCGGGGCGAAGTCGGGCTGGAGCTCGAACCAGGAGTCGGGGTCCACGAGTCGGGAGATGACCGCTTGCATGTCGAGCGGTGCCTTGGGGTCTCCGGGGATGATCTCGTTCATGCCCTCATCCTCGATGAGCGGGATGTCGTTGTTCATCGAGTGGGGAGAATCGCCAAGATTGTTAGATGGCAGATAGTCGAGCAGGCGGATGGCGAGCTGGATGGCGTGTTCATCATCCTCGGCGATGAGGTGGATGTTGCCCGAGACTTTGGCATGGGCCTCTGCGGAGGCGAATTGGTCGAGCGAGGCGGTCTGGCCGGTGGCGGCGCGGATGACGTCTGGCCCGCAGATGAACATGTTGGAGTTTTCCCTCGTCATGATGAGGAAGTCCGTGAGCGCGGGTGAGTAGGCGGCCCCGCCGGCGCAGGGTCCGGCGATGATGGAGATTTGGGGGATGCAGCCGGAGGCGAGCACGTTTCGGAAGAAGATCTGGCCGTAGCCGGAAAGCGCCTCGATGCCTTCCTGGATGCGGGCTCCGCCGGAGTCGTTGATGCCGACGACGGGGATTCCCGCCTTGATGGCGAAGTCGAGAAGGTCGCAGATTTTCTTCGCATGGATGGCACCTACGGCACCGCCGCCGATGGTGAAGTCCTGGGCGTAGGCGGCGACGGGGCGGCCATCGACATAGCCGGTCGCACAGACGACGCCGTCACCGGGCATTTTGCGGTTTTCGAGGCCGAAGTCGTTGCAAGAATGGTGGGCGTGCATCCCGAACTCGATGAAATGGCCGCTGTCGTAGAAGGCGGCGAGGCGCTCGCGAGCGGAAAGAAGGCCTTTTTTGTGGCGTTTTTCGATTCGGTCGATGCCGCCTCCGATGAGGGCTTCCTCGCGGCGGTTCGCGAGGTCTTGCATGAGGGCTGGGTCGATGGCCATGGTGGTGTGTTCGGTTAGGAGCGAAGGTTAGTGAGCAGGTTGGCAGAACTCGGTGAGAACTCCGAAGGTGGACTTGGGGTGGAGGAAGGCGACGAGTTTATCGGCGGCGCCTTCAAAGGGGACTTCGTGGATGAGTCGTGCACCCTGGGCTTTCGCCTGGGCGAGCTGGCCGGTGATGTCGGTGGTGGCGAAGGCGATGTGGTGGATGCCGCCGGAGGGATTTTTTTCAAGAAACTTGGCGATGGGGCTGTCCTCGGAGGTGGGTTCGAGAAGTTCGAGGTGGACATCTCCGGCGGCAAAAAAGGCGGTGCGGACTTTTTGGGATTCGACTTCCTCGCGTCCCTCGCAGACGAGCCCAAGGACGTTTTCGTAATAAGGGATGGATTCTTCGAGAGATCTAACGGCGATGCCGAGGTGGTCGATTTTGGTAATCATCGGGTGAGTGGTGGTTGAGATGATTGGGATCATTACAGAATTTTTAAAACTCGCACCGCAGGGAGTCTTTTAGACTGTGCGTATTTTATTTGAATGAAGCGGGTCGGTGGGATCTGCGGTGCGGCTGGGTTGGATCAGAGGGTGTAGGGCGCACGGCGAGGGCTGCTGCACATGCGGTTGGCTTCGTCGTCGTTGATGAATTTTCCGTTAGCGGGGTCGAAGTTTACCGTTCTGGCAAGTTGCCAGCCGATGGCGGCGGCATGGCAGGCGATGTGCCCGTGGCGGGTGACTTCCGCGTTGGCGGCGGTGGAGCTGCGGGACTTGATCGCGTCAATAAACTCGCGGACATGCTTGATGGGGTCGGTGCCTGACATTTCGGTGGTGGGCTGCCCTGCGAGGAGTGAGGGTTTGCTGGTGGCGATTTTTCCGAAGTCCGCAGTCTCGACCCAGCCTTCCTCGCCTTCGAAGCGGACAGGGCAGGTTCCGGGGGCGACCCAGTCGCCTTCGCCTTTGAAGCCCGAGAGGCGGAGGACGAGTTTCACGCCGTTTGCGTAGCGGCCGTGGATTTGATCGCCTTGGATTTGGAATTCCACGGGGCTGGTGCCATCGGTGCCAGCGGCCCATTGGCAAAGGTCGATGGTGTGGACGCCCCACTCGGGGAGGCCAGCGCCGCCGTGGAAGGCGTAGTGGCCGCGCCATTGGCCTTCCACGTAGCGTTTGTTATAAGGGCGGAGGGGTGCGGGGCCTACCCAGCGGTCCCAATCGATAAGCGCGGGGGCCGGCTCGGGCTCACCGGGAAGGGCTGCGAGGTCAGGGACGAGCTTGAGGATGGAGGCGTGAACGGTGTGGATCTTTCCCAAGCGTCCGCTGCGTGCCAAGTCGGCGGCGAAGCGGAAATGGTCCACATTCCGCCGTTGGGTGCCGGCTTGGAAGACGCGCTTGTGAGTGGCGACGGCATCGGCGAGTTCCTGGGTCTCATGGATGGTCATGCTGCATGGCTTTTCCGCATAGACGTCCTTGCCGGCGCGGGAGGCGAGGATGGTGGCCAGCGCGTGCCAACGGTCACCGGTGGTGATTTGCACGGCGTCGATGTCATCCCTACCGAGGATTTCGGCCATGTCGCGGCATTTGTAGCAGTCTTCGTTTCCGTAGTGTTTATTGGTGATGCGGCGGACGATTTCGCGGCGGGCTTCCTGGACATCGGCAATGGCGACGAATTGGACGTCGGGTTGTTTTAGAAAACAGGAAAGGACGAGGCGGCCGCGCGGGCCGATGCCGATGCCGCCCATGACGATCCGGTTGCTGGGGGCGACGGTGCCATTTTTTCCGAGGGCGGATGCCGGGATGATGGTGGGCATGCCGATGGCGAGGGCGGCAGTGCTGAGGAATTTGCGTCGGGTGAGTTTAGTGGACATGGGAGGTTAAACGTTGCCGACGGCATCTTCCTAGCAAATTGATGCAAAGATTGCAATGTCAAGAGCGGGGGGAGGGGATATCTGGTAAACTTTACGGGTGTTTCTGGGGTCCCGCACGGTGACAAAGGGAGTGACGTGAGAATGGGAGGGTGATTGTGATGGCGCGATTGCTCCGATTCCAGATTCCGGGAATACGGGCCGCAACTGGGATTGTCGATGAACGCGGCTTGAACTAACAGTCTGGAAGAATTTTTTCTGTAAAAGTGGGTGATGACTTTTTCTGAAGGTGTTTGGTTTTGTGATTTCGGTTTAATTTCTATGAGCTGGGGGTGAGGTAGGTTTTGCCGGTTTCCCATGTCTCGGGGATGCGTGGGGCGCGGGTCTTATTGACTTTCTTAGGATTCTTGGGGGCTTCGATGAGAGAGGCGGGCGCTGCTACGGGAGGCGGGCTTGTGGCGGCGGCGCCTCAAAAAGCCCTTGCCCTGGATCGATACGTTCGCTGGAAACACCGAAAATCCGACGGCTCAAAGCATCGAGGTTCTGACGAAGAATGAGTATTTCTGCGGCTTGCCGCGCGATGATCTCATCGCGCTTGGCGATTTCATCTAGCAACCGTTGTTTCTCACTCTTCGTCATGACTAGATTCGTAGTAGCAAAAAGCGTGCAAAATCTTTGATCGACTTCGGCAAACACCAACGAAAACCATGCGGGATTGGGTGATGGTGAGTGCTTGGCGGCCGCCGGTTCTTTGCCCTTTTTGATCCAGGAGATCAGAGTCTGATCGTTCAAGCCGTGAAGCGCGGCGAAACGCGGAGCACTCAATCCGCTGGTCTGATAGGCCTCGACCAAGGTTTTTTTGTTCTTGAGTGTAGCGGAGACGCCTCCGCTTGTGGGTCTTCATGATGAACCCGCCGGAGCAAATACCTACGCAAGGAGCTTGGGCCCCGCTTGCCGTTCATCGACTACCCATGCGCTTCGGCGATTCAGGAGCTCGCCGCTTCTTGGGGAGGCTGATTTTCCAGCGGGGCGAAGCGCGAGGGCAATGGTTCCAGTTTCTTCAAACGCGGATGTGGGGCTTGTAAATCAAGAGCGGGGAGGGAGGGAATATTTGGTAAAATTTCACGGGTGTGCTTGTTTTCGGATTGCCTCGGGAGGGGTTCGGGAGACGATGGCGGCAGATGGCGTATTTGGCAGACAAGGCATTTGAATTGATTTCATCGGCGCATGATCGGGGGCGCTTGGCGCATGCATTCTTGATCAGCGGGGCGCATGGCAGCGGCAAGGAGCAGCTTGCGGCGAGGATGATCCAGTTGGTGAGCGGTGCGGCGAAGGGCGGTGGGTTCGATTTGTTTGGAGAGCCGATCGTGGTGGAGACGCCGCCGCTGGATGAGCTGGAAAGCGGCTGGATCCGTGTGATTCGGCCGCGGATGAAGTCGCGGCGGATCGGGGTGGATGAAATCCGCGATCTGGAGCAGACGTTGCACTTGGCCGCGCCTGGTGGTTCCTGTAAGGTGGGGGTGATCACGGAGGTGGACCGGATGAATGACCAGGCGGCGAATGCGTTTTTGAAGACCTTGGAGGAGCCGCCGCAGAATACCTTGTTGCTGCTTCTTACGGCGAATCCGCAGCGATTGTTGCCGACGATTTTGTCGCGTTGTGTGCGTCTTCCTTTGTTAGGAGGGCGGGCTTTGTTGGAAGAAGGTGGTGCGGAGTTGGTAAGCGCGCTGAATGCGGCGGCGGCCCGGGGCTTCGGCACGCCGATGGCTGCGCTGCATTTGAAGTCCGCGTTCACGGGCTTTTTGGTCGAGTTCCGGGAAGCGGCGGATGCGGCGGCGAAGGCGGCGGAAAAGGAAGAGGTCGCGGCCTACCGGGATACGACGGATGGCAAGTGGCTGAAGGAGCGTGAGGATTTCCACAAGGCAGCGGCAGAGGCGGAGTATTTAGATGGGAGGAACCGGCTTTTCGATGTGTTGATGGCCTGGATGGCGGACCTTCTGCGGATGAAGGTGAATGGCGGTGGCTTGGATTTCCCGGAATCCGCGCCTGCCTTGCGCAGCATTGCGGAGGGGGAGACGGAGGCGCGCTTGCTCAAGCGGATGGAATCGCTCGACTCGCTGCGGCGGACCTTGGAGACCAATGCGTTCGAGCCGTTGGCCATCGAGGTGGGCTTTCTGAAGGCCTTCGGTTAGATTTTAGCGTTACCTTACCCAATGATCAGACCCATCGGTATTTATTTGGCGCTCGGTGTGTCATTGCTGGCGGAGGTGCCTGTGCCGCCGGACGCGGATGAGGCGGCCTATCCGGCGATTGAGCGGTTTGTGGAAGTGTTGGAAACGGTGCGCAAAAGGCACCCTGATGTGGATCGGCTCGCGTATGAGCGTTTGGTGAATCATGCCTTGGAGGGGATGCTGGCAAGCTTGGATCCTCATTCTTCCTTTATCCATCCGGAAATGGCGAGGCAGCTGGATGCGCAGCGGGATTTGAGTCCCGAGTTGGCGTCACTGGGGATGAGCTTGGGCTTGCGGGATGATGGGGTTTTTGTGGCGGCGGTTTCTCCGATGGGGCCGGCGGCGGTGCTGGGGATCCTGCCCGGCTCGTCTTTGTTAGAAATTGATGGTCGGAAAACGGAAGGAGCGGTTTTTTCCGAGTTGCTTGATTCGCTGCGCCTAAGGGCGGGTGAAACGAGTCGTTTGGTATTGAAGTCGCCCGCCGCACCGAAGCCGCTTGAAGTTTCTCTAACGCATCGGATGGTGGAAGACCGGTCGGTGGTGGAAGCGAGGATATGGGATCAAGCGGGGGGTGTGGGTTATTTGCGTCTGGCGACGTTTGGGAGCCGCTGTGCCCGCGAAGTGGAGGCGGCGCTGGATGAGCTTGAAGATCGTGGGATGAAGTCGTTGATCTTCGATCTCCGCGAGAATGGTGGAGGTGACTTGGACGAGACGGTGAAGATACTGGGCTTGTTTTTGCCACCCGGCACCTCCGTGGTCGAGACTCGTGGACGAGGGGGTGAGGTGGAAGCGCTGAAGACCCCGGAGCGGCAACGCCGGAAGCGCGACTATCCGCTGGCTGTACTGATCAACCGCATGTCGGCGTCCGCCTCCGAGTTGACGGCGGGGGCGCTTCAGGATTTGAAGCGTGCGAGTGTGGTGGGTGAGTTGAGTTACGGCAAGGGCTCGGTGCAAAACATCATTTCGATGGGGGGAGGGACGGCCTTGCGTCTGACGGTAGCGACCTATCACACGCCTTCAGGAAACACGCCGCACCGTAAGGGGATCACGCCGGATGTGGCGGTGGTGATTGATGATGCGAACCGCGCGAATTTTCTGAAACGTTGTCAGCTCGACACGCTGGACCCGGAGCAGCGCAGGGTGATCGATGTCTGGGAAGATCCGGTGATCAAGGCAGCCATTGCAACGCTGGCAGGCCGTTGAATCACTTGAGCAGGGCCCAGATCGGCTGTGGCCAGAAGCCGATGACGACCACGGCCACCGTCAGTGTGGCGATGCAGATTTTACTGATGGATGGAAGGACGATGGCGCTGGCGTCCTTGGCAGGGGCGGACCACCACATCGCGCGGACGACATTGAAGTAGTAGTAGAATCCGGCGGCAGCGGCGATGAAGGCGATGCCGACGCCCCACCAGAGCTTGGCTTCGACCGCGAGGGAGAAGACGAGGAACTTGCCGATGAAGCCGGCCGTGAGCGGAACACCGGCGAGGGCGGCCAGCAGGACGGTGAGGGCGAGGGCGAGTTTCGGGTTGGTTGTTCCGAGGCCGTTGAAATCGGTGATGCTTTCCCCGTCGCGCTGGATGCGGATTTGGGCGAGGATGAAGAAGACCCCCATGGTCATGAGGAGGTAGGTGGCAAGGTAGAAGGAGACGACTTTTGCGGAGCCTTCCGAGGTGGCGGTCTCGGGTGACCAGGCGGCCAGCGCGAGGATGAGGAATCCGGCGTGGGCGATGGATGAGTAGGCGAGCAGGCGTTTGAAATTCGTCTGAGGAATGGCAGCCAGGTTTCCGAAGAGCAGCGTTGCGCAGGCGAGGATGAGAAGCAGGGCGATGACCGGCCCGCGGGTGGTGTCGCTGGCGAGCAGGGGTTCGAGGAAACGAAGGGTGAGAATGAAGCCCGCAGCCTTGGAACCCACTGAGAGAAACGCGGTGATGGGCGTGGGAGCACCTTGATAGACGTCGGGGATCCAGATCTGCATCGGAACGGCACCGATTTTGAATCCGAGGCCGACCATGATCAGGGCGACCCCGAACAAGAGGGGTGTGGTCTGGGTGAGTTGTGGGAGTCGATTGCCGATTTCCGCGAATTGCATGGTGCCGGTGGTGCCGTAAACCCAGGCGATTCCATAAACGAGGAAGCCCGTGCTGAGGGCGCCGAGGATGAGGTATTTCACACCCGCTTCCAGAGATCCGACATTGCGCCGCATGTAGGTGACGAGGATGTAAAAGGTGACGGTGACGAGCTCAAGCGCCACAAAGGCACCTGCCAGATCCTTGGCGGAAGCGAGCCACATCATGCCGGAGCAAGCGAGCACGGGGAGGGCGTAGAACTCGCCGGTGCCCGCCTCGGAATCGGGCGACTCAGTGAAGCGGGAGAGGATTTTGCGGTAGTCGATAGCAAGCAGCAGCACCAGAATGGTGGCGAGGATGGCGAAGGCCTTGTAGAATTTTGCGAGGCCATCGAAATGATAGAAGTTCCAGAGCGGCCACTTGGCCCATGCGGCGTCTGGTTTGGCCTCGGGGCCGATGGCGATGAATGACAGACCGAGGATGGCGAGCAAGCCGACAACCGCCGAGATGCCCACCCATGCCTTGCTTTTGCACGAGCAAAAGGCCTCGGCCATGAGAAGTGAGATGCCTAGGGCGACGGTGAGTGCTTCGAGGTAGTAGGCGGGCATGGGAAGAGATTGAATAGGTCGTATCAGGTCCTGTCGGACTTACTTTAGCAGATTGAGCAGAAGGTTCGGATAGAGGCCGACGGCGAAAAGCGCGATGACCAGCAGAGTCGCGGGAATCCGGTCCGCCAAGGTGATGTCTGCGGCGGCCTCGGTGGATTTCACCGCAGGGCCTTGGAAGATATTCCGGTAAGCGCGCAGCATGTAAACGGCGGAGATAACGACGCCCCAGATGGAGAGAATGCAGGCGATTTGCACCGGGCCAAGGCCGGAAGTGCCGTTGTAGGACTGGAACGCGGCAAGGAAGACCAGCACCTCACCCGAGAAGTTGGCAAGACCGGGCAGCCCGATGGAAGCCATGGCGGCAATGCCAAACAGGAAGGCGAGGCCTGGAGCGGATTTGGCCAGGCCGCCGAGTTCCTGGAGGTCGAGCGAGCCCGTGTTACGCTCGATGCGGTCCGCGAGTCCGAACAGCAGGGCGATCGAAATCCCGTGGGCAAACATCAGAATGATCGCGGCAGAGCGCGCGAGAGGGTTTTCCGGGAAAGCGATCAAAGCAGCGATGGCGAGGAAAATGTAGCCCATGTGCATCACGGAGGAATTGCCGAGCATCAGGTCGAGTCGTTTTTGGGAAATGGTCACCCAGCCGACCCACAGGATGTTGCCAAGGAGGAGCACCAGCAGCGGAGTGAGCCAGAACTGCAATCCTTCCGGCACCAGCGGCACCGCAAGGCGAAGCAGGCCATAGAGCCCGAATTTTTTCAAAACCCCCGCGTGCAGCATGGCGACGGGTGCGGGAGCGCTGGCATAGGCCGGAGCCGCCCACGAGTGGAATGGGAATAACGAAACCAGGGTGCCGAAGCCGACGATGAGAAACGCGGCGATGCCTGCCTGGGAGGACGCTGGGATGAGCGCCTTGTTTGCAATCATCGCCTGGATGTTGAAGGTGCCGGTCGCATTGCTCAGCCAAACGAGGCCTGCGAGCAGCACCATCGACCCGAGACCCAGGTAAATCGTGATTTTCCAAGCGGCTTGGCGGCGATCGCCACGGCCGAGCATCCCGATCATCAGGAAGGTCGGGATGAGTGCCAACTCGTGGAAGGCGAAGAAGAAAAACAGGTCCGTGGCGACGAAGGCCCCAAGCGCCCCGGCGGAAATGAGGAGGGACGAGCCGTAGTAGAGCTTTTCTTTTCCCTCAGGAGCCTTGCCCGAGAGCACGGCGGCCAGCGTCACGATCACCGAAAGCAAGACCATGATCGCGCTCATCCCGTCCGTGAGGCCGAGCGAGAGGTGCAGCGCGGGTTTATCCAGAACCGGGATCGAGAACGTCCAGTAAGCCTTTTCCCACGAAAATGCAGCCAAGGCCCCCAACACCAAATTCACAGCCGCAGCTCCGATGGCGCTCACCCTCGCGGGCGCACCCAGTAAAACCGCGATAAAGGCGAAAATGGGAAGAAAAACGATGAGAGCGAGCATGGGACGGCGAACTTGGTAATTGACCGAAACTGGCAGCAATTTCCGGCGGCGGCAGCATAAGGCGCTCCACCTGCCCCGCAAAGGCAAAAAACCGGGAATTCGCCAAGATTCGCAATTGCTCGGGGCAGCCCCGGAAATTTCTAGAATATTTCCTCCCAAGCTCACTCCCAGGATTTGAAATCTTGATCCTGATCCCTCGTTGTATGAGCTCCGCCGAATCCGCCACTTGCGACCGCTAGCCCGCCGCTCCTCAAGCGGCTCTTTGCTACTCTTTGGACTAAGATCCGCAGTTCCTCACGGTCATCCCCAGTGAAGTCATCGAGAAAGACTACGGCTGTGGCGAGCCCTCTCCAGCTGCAAAACGATGCCGATCTGTGGAGTGGCTGCATCCGCGGAGCTCAGACCGGGGAAGGAATTCTCAAAGCCTTCGCCGATGCCGGGTTCTACGGAAGCGGGGTTCTGAAACGCGCCGACGCACCCAGGCCGAGTGTCGAGGGCATTGAGTTTCGCTCCGTCACCATCCAGGCGTGGAAGGGCAAACAAGGTCCGGCTTCGAGCGCAATCAAGCGGTGATGTCCAAAGGCCCGCGTTTTGCAAGGTTTCCTGTTTCACGAGCGACCTCCGGTTTTCTCGATTCCCAGCGGTTGGGGGAACATTCCATTCACCACCCATGGCAGCGGGTGGTTGACGGTTTACATCGTCGCTCTGATCGTTGGAGCATTGCGTGGCGGATTGGTTTACATGAAGCTGCTTGCGCCCTGTTACTCACGAAGCGACTCATGAATGCCTTCCAAACCAAACTTGACACTCACGGTGTGCCGCTTGCCCGTGGCCGCTTCGAGACCCTCCAAATCAACGTCGGTCGCAAGTGCAATCAAACTTGCACGCACTGTCATGTCGATGCCGGACCCACCCGCACCGAGATGATGACGGAAGAGGTCGCCCACAAGGTTGGCGCATGGATCCTCGCACACCGCCCGAAAACCGTGGACATCACCGGGGGCGCTCCTGAAATCAGCGAGTTCTTCCGCTACTTCGTCGAGACCGCGCGCTCGGTCGGTTCGCACGTGATTGACCGCAACAATCTCACCATCATCGAGACCAGGACCCACGCCTACCTTCCCGAATACCTCGCCAGGCACCAGGTGGAAATCGTCGCTTCACTGCCATGTTATCTCGAAGACAACGTGGACTCCCAACGCGGCAACGGAGTCTTCCAAAAAAGCATCAGCGCCCTTAAAAAACTCAACGCCGTCGGCTACGGCCGCACTCTTCCGCTCACGCTCGTTTACAATCCCATCGGCGCTAAGCTCCCGCCCGATCAAGCGGAGCTGGAGGCGGACTATAAAGTGGAACTCCTCGCCCGCTACGGCATCACCTTCACCCGCCTCTTCGCCATCACCAACCTTCCCATCGCCCGCTTCGCCACGGATCTTCGTGAACGAGGGCTCTGGGACTTCTACATGGAGCTGTTGGCAAATCGTTTCAATCCCGCCACGGTCGCTGGGCTGATGTGCCGCAGCACCCTCAACATCGGCTACGGAGGCGAGGTCTTCGACTGCGACTTCAACCAGATGCTCCACATGCAACAACGCAGCGCAGGCAAGCCGCTATACCTCTGGGATGTCACCCCGGAATCCATGGCTGCCCAGCCGATCCTCACCGCCAACCACTGCTTCGGCTGCACCGCCGGTGCAGGAAGCAGCTGCACCGGCACGCTTGAAAAACAACACGTCTCCTAACATCATGAAAATCATCCTCACCGCGCTTCTCACTTTGGTCACGGCCTTGGCGTCGGCCCGAGCCCTTGATCACTCGCACGCGGCTCTGGATACCATGCTTGCCAGGTATGTCAAATCAGCCGGGGTCAACTACACCGGCTTGAAAAGTGATCGTGTTGCCCTCGCATCCTATCTGGACACGCTCGCCGTCGTCACGGAACCGGAGTTCAACCGATTCACCAAAGAACAGCAGGTGGCCATGCTCATCAATCTATACAATGCCGCCACTCTCCAGCTGGTCATTGATCACTACCCGGTGAAAAGCATCAAGGACATCGCAACTTCCTCAGGTGGCCCGTGGAAACAACCGATCGTCCGTCTTCTGGGAAAAAGCAGAAGTCTGGATTACCTGGAGAATGATGTCCTCCGTCCGAAGTTCGGCGATCCACGGGTCCACTTTGCCATCAACTGCGCCTCGGTCGGCTGCCCTGCCTTGCGAGCGGATGCTTTCCAAGCATCCACGCTCAACCAACAACTCGACGAACAGACGCGCGGATTTCTCAAAGACAGCACCAAGAACCGCATCGATGCCAAAAACAAGATCCTCTACCTTTCTCCGATTTTCGAGTGGTATAAATCCGACTTCGCCAGCAAGTCCGGCACGGTCGAAAAATTCATGGCGAACTACATCAGCGCAAGCGACCGCGCCGTGCTGGAAAATGGTGGTCTAACGATCAAATACACCGACTATAGCTGGGCGCTCAATCAACCGTGAGTTCTTCACCTGACCAGCTCATCATCTTCACCCGTCTTCCTCATCCGGGGCGGAACAAAACGCGCCTCATCCCCGCCCTGGGAGCGGAAGGGGCGGCGCGATTTCATGAGCGCCTTGCCCGCCACACCGTCACGCGGGCGCTTGAGTTTTGCAATGGCGCGCATGTCCGGCTGGTGATCCTGCTGGACGGCGGCTCCGCCGATGATGGAATCGCGTGGTTGGGAAATCATCATTTCAAGGAGCAGGGGGAAGGCCTCCTGGGTGAACGCCTCGACCGCGCCGCGCAAGCCGCCTTCGCCGAGGGCGCGAGGCGGGTCGTCATCATCGGGACGGATTGCCCGGAACTGAATCGAGATATACTAACAGATTCATTCCGCCTGCTGCATGATTTCCCCATCGTCCTCGGCCCAGCCCATGACGGGGGGTATTACCTGATCGGTCTATCAGAACCGAACTCGCAAGTGTTTGAAGGAATCGATTGGGGGACCTCGCAGGTCTTTGCCCAGTCACTCGCCGTGGCGGAGCGGCAGGGACTTGCCGTGGCGGTCCTTCCTGCTTTGGCGGATGTGGATCTGCCCGCGGACCTCGCGGCGGCGGAGGTGGCTCTGAGTGATCGATCCTGCCCTTCGCTGTGAAGTCGAAAAACGCGGGCATCATCGCCCCGGCGGCGACGGGAATCTTCTTCTTTCTGGTGCATTACAGCATGCATCAACTCGGGCTCGGGTGGACCTACACTTGGTGGCAACGGATGATCATCTGGCTCCCGTTCTTGATCGGATTTCTGCTGACACCGCGGCCCAGGCCCCAGTCGTGCACCTGACGCCACAAAATGATCGGAATCGCTTGCCTTGGTCAGCTTTGTATGACAAAGCAGGGCATGACCACCCAGGAAGAGGCAGCGGAACAATTGCGGGTGATCCGCGCGGTGATGGAGCGGGCGACGATCTTCCGGGCCCTGTCGGGCGAAACGGCCCTCATCGGTGGCGCGGCGGCCCTGGCGGCGGCGTGGTTATCCGAGGGAAAACACGTCTGGGCCTGGGCGGTTTGGTGGTTAGTCGGCTTGGTGTTGGTGTTGGCGTTCAATGTGTTCCAGATTTTCCGGATCAAGCAGGTCCACAAGCGCCCGTTCTGGAGCCAAGGCCTGCGGGTGGCGCTGCGCGGCGTCATGCCCTCGCTCATCGCCGGGGGCTTTCTGGGCTTGATCTTCGTCCGGGTGGATCAGGACCGGGCCGCAGCCTGCATGTGGATCCTTCATTATGGCCTCGCCCTGTTGGCGATCCGCGAATTCGCCCCGAAGTCCATGGTCTGGCTGGGTTGGGCTTTCGTGATCTTCGGCGTGGCAAGCCTCGCGGGTATCACCTCGGTCGTGGATCATCTGGAAATTTGGTTGAAGGATCTCAATGGCTCACGCCTGATGGCCATCGCGTTCGGCGGCTTTCACTTGATCTACGGCGGCTTAATCGTCACCACCGCGCGACGCGAGGAATTGGCAGGATGATCGATTTTTCACAACTCGACCGCAGAATTCACGAGAAGGGGCGCCTGTCGATCATGACGCTCCTTGCCTCCAGGGTCGAGCCGTGGCCATTTCAGGACCTCAAGGAGCAGTTGGATATGTCGGACGGAAACCTCATCACCCACCTCCGGACCCTTGAAAAAGCCGAGTTCATCACCGCTGAGAAATCGACAGGCGGCGGCAGACCCCAAACACTCTATCTCCTCACACCCGCTGGAAGAGTCGCCTTCGTCGCCTATCTGGGCGTGCTCGAACAAATTCTCGGATTGCAAAAATAATTCCGCTTGTCGGAAGTTCACTTTGTGATACAAAGCGAATCGCCATGCAACGATTTTACCCCACTCCGCGCCCAGATACTTTGTCTGACAAAGCTATTGAAGACCTGCGACAGAAGCGATTCATGCCTGTGGGGAAGACGCAGCGTGAGGTGCGGATCGCGGCGGTGTTGGGCATGGATGATGAGGCACGGCAGAGTCTGGCGCGGCTGATTTCGCTTTCCAAAACGCAGCAGGTGGGGATCGCTGGGCGCTTGATGCCGGACTCCCAGGTCAGCCGGAAGTTGGCAGCCATGGGGATCGTTGAGGAAGTGGATAGGGCGGATCTATTTCGGTATCGGGTGATCGGGATTCCTTACGTAGGGATCTCGCCCAAGCAGCGTCGCGAGTGGGAGGAGTCGGGGATCAAGCTGGAAGACTTCACGTCGCCGCAGGTCAGGCGGGCGCAGGTGGCGCTGGGATTGTTGCGGATGGAGGGCGCGCAGGGCTTGGTGGTCGGGAGTCATGAAGAGCCGGAAACCCTGGCGATTTGCGGGGGGAGCGTCGCGACGCCGATCTTGCAGGACACCACGGACACGGCGAGATTGCGCTTTGCCCCCGCGTTTGGGGTGGTTTGTCAGACGCGGCTTTCACCGCGCCGGGTGGCATGGTTGGTGCAGCAGTTGAGGTATCGTTGGCGGGATTCTCGGGTGACCTTCCTGAACACCCTTTCGGCCGCGATGCAGGCCCGCGAACAAGCCTTGGAAAAAATCCTAAGCGACTGCGAGCGGGTGATTGTGATGGGTGACAAAGGTGAATCTTCGTGTGAAGCGCTTGTGGAAACCGCCCTTCTGCGCGGCAAGACCGCCACGGTCATCGCCGATCCCACCGAGCTCGATCTAGCAGATTTTCCGGCGGGCGAAAAGATTGCGCTCACCGCAGGGGCCTTTGTCGAGGCAGAGCGGGTCCGGGAGATCGCGGAGATTCTCATCGGAAGCTGACGCTGATCAGCAAGCACCACGCCGCGCATGGACCGCTTGTAGGGGCGTCTCTGTGAGCGCCCGAGCGCATGAACAAAGCGGGAACCGC
>ERZ1022724.168-NODE-168-length-15487-cov-17.781234_pt1 | contig 15487 bp, 11 predicted proteins | sample MGYA00521091_ERZ1022724 | MGnify/ENA primary metagenome ERZ1022724 (study PRJEB33162, sample SAMN09537610) | freshwater metagenome | isolation source: freshwater | place: Canada:Alberta | collected 2017-07 | study: EMG produced TPA metagenomics assembly of the... | reverse complement strand
GGGGTGGGGTGGGCCGGGAAGTCGCTGACTTGGCGGGTAGTTTTTCAAACAAGCCGTCGACAAGACCAGCCGCGATCCAGGTTTCCATGCCCCTTTTCCAGACGAGGTCGAGGCGTGGATCGAGAGCTGATGAGGAGGCCATGGACCTGAGTTCTTCGAAGGGTATGGGGCCGAGGCGCTCTCCTTCACAAGTGTAGAACCAGGCTGGCTTGGATGATTTTCTTTGGGATTTCCGGGCGTCTTGTTCCGCGGATTCGGCGCGTTTCCGATGGGTGGCCTCCAGTTCCGCGGCCATGGCGGCCTTGGCGGTCGCCGCTTTGGCCTTGGCCTCAGCGGCGGCGAGTGCCTGCTCGGCGGCCTTGAGTTTGGCAGCGGCCTGTGCTTGGTTTTTTGCGAGTTCGTCGGCCATGGACTGCGCTTTCGCGGCGGCGGCGGTCTCCAATTCCGCCTTTGCCTTGGCCTCGGCAGCGGCGCGCAGTTGGACTTGTTGCTCGACCCTTGCCTCGGCATCGGCGAGTGCCTGTTCAGCCGCCTTGAGCTTGGCATCACCGCGTGCGCGGGTCATCGCGAGTTGCTCGGAAATGGCTTGGGCTTTGGCATTTGCAGCATTTTCCAAGTCCTGTGCGGCTTTGGCCTCGGCGGCGGCTCGGAGATTTTCCTGGATGCGCGCCTTGGCTTCCGCATCCGCGAGTGCCTGCTCGGCGACTTGGAGTTTGGCCTCCGCCTCCGCCTGATTTCTTGCAAATTCATCCGAGATCAACTGCACCCGGGCGCGCGCAGTGAGTTCCAGCTCGGTCTTCGCCTTCGCTTCAGCGGCGGCTCTGAGTGCGGACTGCTCCGCCGCCTTGGCCTCAGCCTCGGCCAGCGCCTGCTCGGCGGCTTGGAGGCGCGCATTGACTTGTGCCTGAGCCTTGTTGAATTCTTCCGTAATCGCTTGCGCTTTGGCGCTGGCTGCCCGCTCCACCTCTTCGGCAGCCTTGGCCTCTGCCGCGGCACGAAGCCTTGCCTCTTCGGCGGCCTTGGCCTCGGAATCAGCGAGAGCTTTCTCTGCTGCTTTGAGTTTCACGTTGGCTTGTGCTTGGACTCTTGCATGTTCTTCGGCGATTGCCCGGAGCCTGGCTGCATTGGCAATCTCCAAGTCAGCGGCAGCTTTGGCTTCAGCCATGGTCCGGAGTTCCGCCTGCTCGGCGGCTTTTGCCTCAGCGATGGCGAGCGCCTGCTCGGCGGCTTTGAGCTTCGCCTCGGCCTGTGCCTGTGCCCTTGCTTGCTCAGCCACGATTCGTTTCGCCTGTTCGGCAGCTTGTTGTGGTTTGGCAACTTGAAGCTTTGCCGCCTCGGCGGCTTTGAGCTTCGCACGCTCGGCCAACTGGAGTGCCGCTTCAGTATCGGCCTTGGCTCGTGCCTCGAGCTGTGCGGCGACGCGGGATTTGACCGGAGCCATGGAAATCCCGGAGGCGGATGAAACGGAACCTGGCAGATGGACGGTGGCATCACTACTGATGGCTTCACAGAGTTTCCTCACCTCATAGGCAGGCTTCCACTCGTCCATGCCCTCGGTCCAAACCAGCCTAACAGGAGGACTCAAGGAAAGATCGGCCACCTTGCTTCTCATATCTGATAGAGATACCGGGCCGATCTGTTCGACCTCTTGGATATAGAACCATTGATCCGCCCCGGCGCTCTCGATGCGTGCCTCTTCCTCAGCCCTCGCCGCGGCCCGGCTTTGGGAAAGAATGAAGGCTGCGGCAGCTTCCGCTTTTTCTTCCTCCCGCGCTCTTGCCCGGGCGGCAGCCCGGACCTCCTCAAGTTGGCTGGCTTCGATGACGGTTTTGCGTGCTTCTTCTTCCAGCCTGGGAACCCGAACGGATTTGCAAGCTGCGGCCATTCTGAATTCAGACTCGCGCATGGGATGTTAGAAGCTTGAGTTCCGCCAAACGACGGTGCTTACGAAGCAGTTAGAGATTGCCAGATCCTGGTATCCGATCAAACAAGATTGAAGGCCCATATCCGGCCACTTGGCCCCAAAAACGGCCATGGCCAGACATTTGCTCCATCATCCTGCCGGAAACCATACGCGGCCACTCAACGATTCCTGAAAAAACCTACGCGATCACGTAGGGGCGTGTGTGATACCGGCTGATAGATTGCCGCACGAAGCTTGTTCACGGCCTCTGTCCGCCACCGATGATTCACTCTTTACGGAAGCCTAAAGCCCGCGGAACTCCGAGGCGAGCTTCTTGGCCGTGGCGATGGTGTTACGGTGGAGCTTGGCAGTGAATTCCGGCTGCCGGTTGTAGCCCCCGCCGTAGAGGACCGCGACGGGGATGCGGTTTTTGATAAAGGCACCGAGCAGGATCTCATCGCGCCGCTGAATATCCTTGAGCGACAAGTGCATCTGCCCGAAGCGATCGTTCCGGTGGTTATCCGCACCCGAAATCCAAATCACCAAATCCGGCGCGAAGCTGTCCAGCGCACCGGCCAGGCTGACGAAGAGTTGTTTCAAATACATCTCGCCCTCGACGTAGCGGACCGTCTCGATGTCCAGACTGCCCATCACTTTTTTCGTTGGATAGTTCCGGCCGACGTGGATGGAGTAGGTGAACACGCGCGAATCGTTGCCTAACAAGGCAGCGGTGCCGTTTCCTTGATGGGCATCCGTATCCACCACCATGATCTTGATGTTGGGCTGCTTGTCCTGCAAGTCGCGGATGGCGATAGCGACGTCATTGAAAACACAATAACCCTCGCCATGCTCGCGGAACGCATGATGGGTGCCACCTGCCAGACAGACGCCCACGCCTTCCGCCAGCGCCGCATGGCAGGCAAGGCGGGTGGCCTCCACCTCGGTGATACTGCGCTGATAGAGCTTGGGGGTCACCGGCAGCCCGAGCAGGAGCTGCTCCTTGCGCCCGAGTTGCCCGGACTCGATTTTTTGAATGTAATCCAGTTCGTGGACCCTCTGGAGCAGGTGGACATCCGCCGCACGGACTTCGATGATCTCCTCGGGGCGCAGGATGCCGCCGTCAAGCAACATGTCCTTGGAGACCCGGAATTTCGCCATCGGGAATGGGTGCCCGGCGGGCAGTTCCAGTTCAAGATCTTGTGAGTAAAAGCAACGCATGGTCCCGCCACCAACCAACAGCGAAACCCGGGGGAATCCAAGCGGTAATTGATTTTCCCGTGGATTGGGAAAAATCCGGCGGCCATTCTCCATGCTTGCCGAGCGCCCCTTCCCCCGTGAGACTCCGGCCATGTTCACCCCGAAGTGGAAAAATGAAGCGCAGCATCTCGTCAAGGGTGCGCGCAAGTTCGTGGATTACAAACGCGACCTCCTCAAGCCCGAGCAGGTGGAGGAAATCGAGTCCCGCCGCAAAGATCTCCTCGACGCCATCAAGACCAAAGATCTCAACAAGGTCAACGAAGCCTCCAAACAACTCCGTGCGGTTTGTGAAAATTCTTTGCCCCAGGAGCCGCCGCTTGGCTGGCTTGAGGAAAATGTGGAAGTCATGTTCGTCGCCATCGTGATCGCGCTCGGTCTGCGCGCCTACTACCTGCAACCATTCCGCATCCCCACCGGCTCCATGCAGCCGACTCTCAACGGGATCATCGGCACCGCCACCAAAAAAGCGGATTGGCCGGGTTTTCCCCAACGCATCGTGGAGAAAGTCCTGCGCGGGCGCACTTACATCCATGAAGTCGCTGACAAGGATCTGCAAATCGCGGTCAGCCCGAAAGGCAGTCTCGATATCCGGGACACCCAGTTCATGCATTTCTTCAGTCGTTCCGAAATCCGCATGACGGACGGCTCCAAAATCCGCCTTCCCGCGCCGATGAATCCCTGCTCGGAAATCGGCCTCGGCGCGACTCTCCAAGCCGCCGTCCGCAACGGCGGGGTGATTCCTAAAGATACAGTCATCTGCGAAGGCACCATCGACTCGGGTGACCTGGTCTTGGTCGATAAGTTTTCCTATCACTTCCGCAAGCCGAAGCGGGGCGAGGTATTTGTTTTCAACACCATCGACATCGACGGCATCCTCAAGCGCAGCGGTCCGCAAGGCGCGGGCTCCCACTATATCAAACGCCTCTGCGGCGTGCCCGGCGACACCCTGGCCATCCAGCCGCCAAACGTGCTCATCGACGGAAAAATCGCCCAGGAACCCGGAATTCAGCGCGTCGCACGTGGAGAGGGCCCGTATCAGATCAACTCGCACGGCTACAGCTTGGCCAGCCCGAACGAGGGCGCGCATAACGGCAAGCGCCTGCCTCAGTATCTCTCCAAGACCAGCGACACCTTCACCCTCTCCGATACCGACCGCGTCGGCATGAGGGAATACGCAGCCCTGGGTGACAACAGCGGAAACTCGCTCGACTCCCGCTACTGGGGCGCGGTGAAGGAGTTCAACCTCGTCGGGCCGGCCCTCTTTTCGTTATGGCCATTCACCACCGGGCATTGGGGACTTATTGACTGATCTCGTGTCCATCTCCGCGCAGATCACCCGTCAGGCGAACTCGAACCTCGCCTTCGCCCTGAGAATTCTGCCAAAAGACCGGCGGGAGGATATGCGGGTCTTCTACGCCTTCTGCCGGACCATGGATGACTTGGCTGACAGCCCGGGAATCCCGGCGGCGGGACGGGCACGAGCTCTGGATCTCTGGGAAAATGGCCTGCTCCATGGCTTCGAAAGACCAAACGGCTTCCAAAAGGAAGTCATCGCCCTCCGCGAGCGGCAGATGATTCCCAACGAATTGTTAGTCGCCATCATCGACGGCTGCCGGATGGACTTGAAGCCGCAGCGCTTTGACACCTGGAATGATCTATCAGCCTATGTGTGGAAAGTCGCCTGTGCGGTAGGGCTGGTGTCGATCCGGATTTTCGGCTGCAAGGACCCCGGCTCCGAGGCTTATGCGATCGCGCTCGGGAAGGCCTTGCAGTTGACCAACATCCTTCGCGACGTCGGCGAGGACCTGACCAATGGCAAGCGGATCTATCTACCCCGGGAAGACCTGGCGAAATTCCACTACACCGAGCAAGAGCTCAAGGACCGGGTTTACAATGATGCCTTCATCGCCTTGATGGAATACCAGGCCGAACGCGCAGAAGGATTCTTCCGCGAGGCGGCAGCGATCCTTCCCGTGGCTGACCAGCGCGCCCTCCTGCCCGCGAAAATCATGGGTGAAGTCTATCGCGCACTGCTCCAAAATATGCGTGCAAACCGCTTCCGCGTGCTGCAAAAGCATTATTCCATTTCCAAACTCAAAAAACTCGTCATCTTGTGCAAGCACCTGATGGATCCGACGCGCTCCGTTGAATAATTCCCATTCCAACTTCGTTCCAATGCCATGTTGAAATTCTTCCCGCCCCTGCTCCTTGCCGCCGCTGCTTGTGGGGTGCTCTCCTGTAACCCTCCCGAGCCGGTACCACCGCCGCGCTTCAAACCCAGCCCTCCGTTCGCGCCGGAGCCGGTCTATCCCGAGGATGAGGTGCAGAACGACATCTCACCACCGCCGCCACCAAGTCCTCAGCCACCCCCTACGGCTACCGGCGGATATCCCACCGCCCAACGCACGGAGAATCCGGATCAGGTCATCAGCCCATACGAACCGTATAACGTCATCGACGTGGCTGGATTCAAGCCGGGGCAACTTGCACGAGACCCGTCGAACCAGAAAATCTTCCGGATTCCATGATCCGCTGTTTTTCAGGGGGGGGTCCAAACCACAGCCCTCGTTGCATGAGCCTTGCAGCGGAGCTGCACACCGCGAGCCACCTACGTAAAAAAGGTAGCTTTCCCGCCATTTTTCATTGGTAAGGCTCGCGATTTCAAGGGATCAAAGCCTTCCCCCATGTCGTCGCCATCACCCTGTTTACGAATTTTATTTGTCTGTCTCGGCAACATCTGTCGTTCCCCAGCAGCGGAGATCATCTTCCAAAAAGTCGTGGACGATGCAGGTCTCTCGGACCATTACAAGATCGACTCGGCAGGCATCATCGGACATCACCATGGTTCTCCACCGGATTCCCGGATGGCGGAATCCCTCAAGCGGCAAGGATTCAGGATTCATGGCCGCGCAAGGCAGATCAACGCGGAGGATTTGTTAGAGCACGACCTCATCATCACCATGGATGAAACCAATCTTGCCGACGTCAAAAGCCTCGCCCCCGACGCCAGTCTGCATGGGAAAATCCGCCCGTTCGTGAGCTTTTGTCGATTTCACAAGGACCCCCGCGTCCCGGATCCTTATTACGGTGGGCAGCGCGGGTTCGACCACGTCATCGAAATGTTGAAAGATGGCTGCAAGGGGATCTTGGAATCCGTTTCAAAATGCTAGACCTCAGCCAACGATCATTTTTCCGCACGCCCGGTTCTTGGAAGCCGGAGCTTGAGTCGCGGCAAGGATTCCTGCGCACCCGGGAACGGATTCCCTGAAATCCACCACCCTGCCTCAAGCGCGGCGTAGGTAGTCAGGCACTTGATCCCTTTGCGATGCCGGGGGAACTGCCGCACTCGCGAATGAAATCACCGCCCCCACTCCCGCCGCGTGCGCGCCTCCGAGCCGCCCTTCCACCTCAAACTCAGGGAAAAAATAGCGAGCCCTTGATCGCATCCAAGCGCTGAAGACCATGGCGATCGTCACCGCTGCGAACAACACCCCGGCCGGAATCGCAAGCTCCCGCGCCATGTCAGCCAACCCGTGCACCCGCACTGCATCCTCGGCAACCCTGCGACTCGCCGCAACCCGCGGGACGAGCGGCGGAGACGTGTTTCTGGCCGTCGATTCACCGGCCAGCATACGCTCCATCCAGTAAACGCGGATCGACATCTGAACGAGAAATTTTTCCAACTGCTCCGGGGCTCGGTTTTTTTCGAAAGCCTGGATCACCGAGCTTTCCAAAGCACGCCGCTGCTCCGCGGCAGAAACCGCATCCGTGATCGAAGGGCTGAGATAAACCGCCGAGCGCTGCGGAGCTCCAAGGTAATAAAACACAATCGCTGCGGGACGACCTGCGGAAAAGAACCGCTCGATGGTCTCCTCCTCCCGCACCGCACTCGGGATTTCCTGGTCACCCCCGATGACGTAAACAAACAAATCAATCGAAGAATCACTCGCATGATAGTTCAAGAAACTCAGACGATCCCGGTAGTCGGAAGAACTGAGCAGGCGCTGGGGATCGATTAGAAATGACTTCGGGCGTTCTGCGAAATAGGCTGGGAGGAACTCCTCGGGGATTTCCGGAGACACAGCCAAATCCTGCGCCACTTCCTCGGGCTTGGGCTGCTCGATCTGAATGGTCTCCGACTTGGGTGCACCAAACTCATCAGGGATCGGCTCATCCGTAAGCAGAACGGATCCGGCAACCCAGCCGCTCGATTGCAATCCAGAGAACTCGCCGTCCTTCCAAACCGGAAAAGCCGGTTCCTCAAGCACGGCCGCACCTGCAAACGGCACCATGGCCCATACAAGTGCTGGAACGAACTTCACGGAGCCACCTCCATGGTTTTTTCCTCGGCAGAAGCGCGGTGCCCCGAACGAATCCGCCGCAAGAGATCGCCCACCTGCGCAGGAGGCAGCACCTTCCGCTCAAAATACTCCGGATCCCTGCGCGCTTGGCGGCTGCGCTTGCACAAGATCCCGTCAAGATGGGCGAGCACCCGCACGATCCCGTCGGCATAGCGGCCTTCCAACCAATAAGCATGGGCGCGGGAAAGACATTCAAACGTATCCGCCTCTTCTAAAAATGGATCGAGCAAATACCCGAAAACCATCCCCGCAGCCTTGGACTCCGGGTCGATGGTCAACAGAATCCCCGCCGCATTCGGCATTTGCAAGGGCACGTCTTCAAATGCGGAACGATTCAACAGCCAGAATCCAAACTGCCGGATGTTCGCAACCTCCCCCAAGGATCCCGTGTAAATCGCAACAAATACCTGCGGAAAACGCCGGGTGATCCTTTCCATCGCCGCTTCAACCCGTGGCCGATCACCCCGCCGGAGAATCCCCGCGCTGTCCGTCAGACAGCGGACCTGCACATCCTCCGCGCCGAACCGCGCGTCCGCATCCGCAAGCATGAATCCACAATGCGGACAGGAAGCCGCAGCTCGGTGGATTCGCTGGACACATCGGGGACACTTCATAAATGGCCTAACGGCGGTTTACGAAGAATCCCGTAGTTCGTCAAAGCGAAAGATCAGGACACCCAAAATAAGGTCGCCTGACACCCGTTCCAATCCTCATCCAACTTTCGAGGTTCCTTTCGCCGGATTTTTCCATAGAGTCTCAACAAGAAGAAAATCTGCCCCAGACTCTCTGAATCAACATCAGGAAACCTCCGCCGATTCACAACACCGTTCCTTTCCCCCGCCCCAACTTCAATTTTCCCCCAAGTGGCTCATCATGGCCCCGCTCGGAGTGCTGGCGCTTGTGGGCCTTTTCTCATCCTACTATACCGTGAGCCCCGAGTCCGAGGCGGTGGTGCAGCGATTTGGAAAATTCCAGCAAATCGCCCCACCCGGGCTTCACTTCAAGCTCCCTTTCGGCATCGACACAGCCACCATCTTCACCTCAAACAGCGACCTCTTCCGCCTCTTCAAACACATCGAGGCTCCCAAAGGTCCGTAATTTCCCCCCTGCGCTTCTCCCTTGCCCTTCGGCCCGGTGGCCGTTACGCTCCGCCCCCCGGCGATGACCACCAAACCTGTATTTCTCTACGACACCACCCTGCGCGACGGCACCCAAGGCGAAGGCTTCCAACTTTCCGGCTTGGACAAGCTCCGCATTGCCAAGCGTTTGGACGAATTCGGAATCGACTACATCGAGGGCGGCTGGCCAGGCTCCAACCCCAAGGACATCGAGTTTTTCCGCGAGGCGAAAAAGCTCAAACTCACCCACGCCAAGCTCGCCGCCTTCGGCTCCACCCGCCGCGCCGACACCGCCGTGGGCGATGATCCGCAGGTCAGGCTCTTGCTGGAAGCAGAGACCCCCGTCGTCACCATTTTTGGAAAAAGCTGGGAACTCCAAGTCACCGAAGTCCTCCGCACCACCGTCGAGGAGAACCAGGCGATGATCCGCGACACCGTCGCCCACCTCGTTAAACACGGCCGCGAAGTCATCTACGACGCAGAGCACTTTTTCGACGGCTATAAAGACTCACCCACCCACGCCCTCGCCACCCTCCAAGCCGCGGCCGACGGCGGGGCCTCCTGCCTCGTCCTCTGCGACACCAACGGCGGAACCCTCCCAACCGAAATCGTGGAAATCTGTAAGGCCGTGAGAACCGCCCTTCCTAACACCGCCATGGGCATCCACACCCACAACGACTGCGAGCTGGCCGTCGCCAACGCCATCGCTGCCATCGGCGCCGGCGCCACCCAGGTCCAGGGCACCATCAACGGCTACGGTGAGCGCACCGGAAACTGCAATCTCACCTCGGTCATCCCCATCCTCCAACTCAAGATGGACATGACCGTCGTCCCCCATCTCGAACAACTCAGGGATCTCTCGTATTTCGTCGATGACGTTTCTAACAACCCGCACTTCGCCCGCGCGGCATTCATCGGCCGCACCGCCTTCGCCCACAAGGGCGGAATGCATGTGAATGCCGTGCAGAAACTCGCCCGCAGCTACGAGCACATCGTGCCCGGCAGCGTCGGAAACACCCAGAACATCCTCGTCTCGGAGCTCAGCGGCCAGTCGAACATCCTCATCAAAGCGGCAGAACTCGGGATCCCCCTTGAAAAGGGCTCGCCCCAGGCAAGCTCCATCCTCCAACGGGTCAAGGAACTCGAAAACGATGGCTACTCCTATGAAGCTGCCGGCGGCTCGCTCGAACTCCTCATCCGCCGCGAGCTTGGATCCTATCGCAAGACCTTCGACATCACCGAGTATCACACCAGCTTCCGCCAATACCGCGACGGCCACCCGCCGGTTTGCGAGGCGACGGTCAAACTCAATGTCGATGGCACACCCGAGCTCACCGTCGCCGAAGGGCACGGCGTCATCAACTCGCTCGACCTCGCCCTGCGCAAGGCCCTGCTCGCGTTCTATCCGGAAATCTCCGGCGTCTCCCTCGTGGACTACAAGGTGCGCATTCTCGATGGCCACGACGCCACCGCCGCCAAGACCCGGGTCCTCATCGTCTCCACCGACGGAACCTCCACCTGGGGCACCGTGGGAGTTTCAGACAACATCATCGAGGCAAGCTGGCTTGCGCTTGTGGACGGCATCGACCTTTTCCTCCAAGCTAAAAAATAAAAAACCGGAACACTCCGGTCCTCGGACAGCGGAAGGTGAAAAACCCGAAAAACGATGAGATTCCCCATCAAGCACCTCATCTTCACCCTCCTCGGGATCATCGCCTGCAGCGCCGCATTCTTCATCTTCCGGCCTCAGCCTACCCCGGAACCCAGACCCACCGCTGCCGCTCCAAACCTGGAAATCCTCGCCCCTGAGGACGAGGTCCACGCGGGATACGCCGGCTCGGAAAGCTGTCGCAAATGCCACGCTGCCGCATTTGAAAAGTGGCACAACTCGAATCACGGCCTCGCGGAAAGAACCATCACCCCGCAAAAAGATCATTCCGCCTTCTCCCCAAAACAAACACTCACTCACGGCAAGGACAGCTCGGAAGCCTTCCTCGACGCCGACGGACTCGCCAAAATCCTCACCCTCGGCCCCGATCACCAACGCCGGGCCTACCCCGTGGTTCGCGTCATCGGCAACGACCCGCTGCGCCAATTCCTCATCCCCGCACCCGGCGGACGCCTGCAAACGTGCGACGTCTCACTCGATCCCGCGAAAAACGAATGGTTCGACGTCTATGGCGACGAACAGCGCGATCCCGGCGATTGGGGCCACTGGACCGGCCAGGGCATGAACTGGAACGCCATGTGCGCCGCCTGCCACAACACCCGCCTGCGGAAAAACTACGAACCACAATCAAACAGCTACCACACCACCATGGCGGAAATGAGCGTCGGCTGCGAAGCATGCCACGGCCCGATGAAAGCCCACGTCGAGTGGCAGGAAAAACCCACACTCACCGGCAAAAAAGACCCCACTCTTTCCAAACCCACCCGGGATCAAACCATGGAAACCTGCGCCGCCTGCCACGCCCGTCGCTCAGAACTCACAGGCGACCTCATCCCGGGCGAGTCGTTTTACGATCACTTCAGCCTTACCGTCACCGATGAATCAAACACCTTCCACCCCGACGGCCAAATCAGGGATGAGAACTATGAATTCACCTCCTTCATGTCCAGCAGGATGCAACACGCCGGTGTCCGTTGTGTCGACTGCCACGATCCCCATTCTAACAAAAACATAATCACCGGCAATCAGCTCTGCATGAACTGCCACACCGCACCTCGTCCGGATTTCCCCACCGCACCCGTCATCGATCCCACCGCCCACAGCCGCCATGGCCCGGACAGCACGGGCAACCAGTGCATTTCCTGCCACATGCCCGTCACCGTTTATATGCAGCGGGACCCACGCCACGACCACAGCTTCAGCATCCCCGACCCCAAGCTCACCCAGGAATTCGGCGTTCCCAACGCCTGCAACAAATGCCACACCGACAAAGACACGGATTGGGCCGTCGCCGCCCATCAAAAATTCTACGGCGACAAACCCGAGCACCCGTCCCGCACCCGCGCCATCCTCGTCGCCAAAGCCCGCCGAGGAGATCCCGCCGCTCGCGAGGGCCTCATCAAACTGCTCGAAACCGAGCCTCTCCCCACCTGGAAAGCCACCATCTGCCACCTCCTCACTCGCTGGGTGAACCACCCAGAAACCGCCCAAGCGCTAACCCACCAGCTCAAAAACAAACACCCCCTCGTCCGCGAGGCCGCCGTCCGCTCACTCGGCAATCTCGCACGCTCTGAGCAAGCCACGATCCAAAACGCTCTACAACCCCTTCTCGATGATCCCACCCGCTCCGTCAGAATCGCCGCCGCCTGGGCTCTCTGCGAAAACCTCGACCTAACAACCCGCGCCGGACGCGAACTCGTCCACATGCTCGACATCAATGCCGACCAACCCACCGGTCGAATGCAACTCAGCCAGTTCACCCTGCGCCGCGGCGACACCCAGGCCGCCATCCGCCAGATACGCAAGGCCATCCAGTGGGATCCGAACTCGCCACCCTTCCATCACGACCTGGCGATCCTCCTCAGCATCAGCGGCGACACCCGGGCTGCCGTAAGCTCGCTCAAGGAAGCCATCCGCCTCGATCCCGAAAATGCGGAATACCCCTACAAACTCGCACTCGCCTTGAGCGAACTCGGATCCACCACCGAGGCCCGTGCCGCCTTGGAGAAAACCGTAAAACTCGATCCAACCTACGCCCGCGCATGGTATAACCTCGGCCTCGCCTACAGCAGCGCAAACCAAACCGCCCACGCCATCACCGCCCTCCGTAAAGGGGAGGCCGCGGACCCTGCCGATTCCGCCATCCCCTATGCCCGCGCCACCATCCACGCGCGGCTTGGACAAAAACAAGAAGCCCTGCAAGCAGCAGCCTTAGCCCTGCAGATCCGCCCGGACTTTCAAGAAGCCAGGAACCTGCTGCAAGCGCTTGCGCGCTGATTCAACTTAAATGGATTTTGTGCAGTGGCTCCTGCACTTACGAGCCACTGCTCCAATTCAGCGCGCACGGGTTAACTGCTGCGCTGCGAAGATCAAAAAGACCGCATCAGCCCGCTCCTAGAACGCAAGCAAGGCTTGCACACCCAAGAAGACGTTGTCCGTGCGGTCGATATCGACATAGCTCGCCTCGGCACGAAGCGTGAAATGCTCGTTGAATGCGTAGCTCGGCGCGATGGTATACCGGAAATTCTGACGAGCAAACGTCTCAACACCCAGTTCCGTATCCTCCACCGAGTCATAGTCATCGAACCCAACGCGGAACACCGTGAAGAATTTCTCCGTAAAGGCATACTTCATGAACACAAGGCCTTGAAACCCTTGCACGTTCCCGCTGTCACTGTAAGCGATTTCGGCAGCAACGGTCATCTTGTCGCTGAGATCGTAACTGGCCCAGGCATCATAAGTGACAAAATCATCCTGACCATCCGCCTCCTCAAAAGCAGCTCCGGTCCAGAGGGTCAGCTTGTCGATGCCCTTGTAGGTGAAATACGCCTCATAGCCGAGTCCGTTGGTGAAATCTCCATCACCTTCCCAGAACCCTCCCACACGGGGGGTGATGGAATCCGAAAGATTGACACCCGTTCCGATCACATCGGTGATGTATTCCACTTTGACCCCCGAGTGATACCCGGGAATCGCTCCCAAGCCTGCATTGGCATAGGACATCTGATACATATTCACAGCATCGAACGACTCGAAGCCCAACCAACTCACGTATTCACCGCCGGTAATCGAGAAGTTTCCGGTCTTATAGGTCACGTAGGCATCCAGAATTCCGGCATCCCCACCAGCACCGAACGCACTGTTTCCAGGGACCGGAGCATAGAACAAACTCACATAAGCCGACACCGGACCTTGGACCGCCTGAAGTCCAAGTTTGACGGCATCGAACGGTGTACTGCTTTCGAAAAGCGCGTCGCTGCTTCCAACACCCTCGCCATCCTGGAAGATATAAGATGCGGCCGCGTAGCCGCTGACCGTAAGCCAGTCCGGCGTGGCGACAACAGATGTTGTCGCTTCCGGCGTACCGGCAAAGGAGGTTCCTGCCAGAAGCACCAGTGCTGCTGCTGGCATGGTGATCAATTCACGGGATTGTCTGTTTTTCATCGTTTATGTTTTTTTGTTTGAGTGAACGCCCTTGCAGATTGCCTGGCTTCGGAGCGTATCCAGCGTTTGCTGTGCCAAATTCAAAGGCGTCGCCTCTAATTATCTATAATTTATCTATCATTAATCTAACGTATAATTGAAGCAAGAATCTGATCATGAATTTCATATGATATTATGGAAAAACGCGCTACACTCGATTTATCACAAACAACTGGTTTAGAGTTGGTTACAGATTACACAAACCAATCAAACCCACCCATTTCACAGCTTCATTTCGATTTCAAACCGAATGCTAATGAATCATAAATGCATTTGCGTTACCCGAACATAAGCACTCAGACTTACTATATATAGTGATTCATTTGAAGACCAATCGCAACAACACCCAGATTGCAACTGCATTCATACACTTATAAACCCATGAGATAATGCCCACATCGTACCAATGGGGAGACGCGGGTCGGGCGGGTTCATCGGGCGGTGTATCACTCGCAGGCGGTCCGCCTGCAAATCCCGTGCATCGCCTATGCGGCCCCGCATGCCTGAAGTGATGGGAAAGGAAGTCACAACCCTTTCCCTTCCTCGCCATCATCCTGATCCGGAGCCCGCTCTCATCGTTCGATGGCGGCGGGAAGAAAACCCGGTGCCCCAGAGCGCTTCGGGGAACGGAACGAAGGGCTGAGTCAGGTGCTTACCGCTGAGCTTGTAAAAAGCAAGAAGGCAGCAGAACGCACGGCATCCCACTGCCGAGTCGCGAAAGACGCGTGCTTCCTGAACTGCCGGAAAGTCGCTCCCTCAAGGATGTGGAATCACTTGGTGTCTTGACCTACGGAGTTTCTTTCAACCTGAAAACCACGGTTGGACCGTTTGCAAAAAATCCCAAACGGAACGCCGAGTCCCAAGAAGGGTCGCGACTCCGATTCGCCCTCGCGTCGCGTAAAACACAAACGCATGAATATAGAAGCAACACACGCCCAACCAACTTGATAGATCTTGTTAGATTGAAACGAGTTCGAATCGCGTTTTCTGGCAGATGACCTAAGGGTTTCTTCCCGTCGTAGACGCGAGCGCTTCGAATCGTCGGGTAAATGATCCGCGCCCGCCTTTAAACCGCCGCCGCAATACCTTACGCCTTCCCAAGCCGCCCTTCCATCCGGCGGCAGTATTGCCCCATCTGCAATCCAAAGGCGGAAAGGCGGAGCGCTGCGGCGATCCGATTGTTGCTCTTGCGCGTGCGGCAGCTCAACACGCTCCCGCCGCCGATGCGCCTGCACGGAGACCCTGCCAGCCCCGGCCAAAATCCATCGGCGTTCAAAAGCGATTCAAGCGGTATTCCAAAGGAGCCGATCCCGCTCATCAACGCGACAATCACACCGCTGTTGATGCCGACGATATGCGTTAGATCCACTTCCTCGAAGCGCTTGCCCGCTCGGTCTGGTAGTCCAGAACCACGGCGTTCTTGCCTAGCTTCATGGCCTTGACCTTGCCGCCTCCGAACCCACCGCCAGATTTTTCAGGTTCAGGCCGCGAGGCTTGCGCAGTTTTTCCAATCAAGCCGACTTGCCGGGCGCTTTCCTAACCCATACGCGCAATACGCTTGCGCACCTCATCGCGCTGCTCCGGACGCAACAATCCGTGGAGCCGTCCTGCGAGGTGCAATCGCTGGAGCTGCTGCGCGTCGCTCACGGCGATCAAGCTAGGGAGAGAGCAGAAATAGTTTGCAAACCGTGACATT
>ERZ1022724.166-NODE-166-length-15572-cov-5.841980_pt1 | contig 15572 bp, 17 predicted proteins | sample MGYA00521091_ERZ1022724 | MGnify/ENA primary metagenome ERZ1022724 (study PRJEB33162, sample SAMN09537610) | freshwater metagenome | isolation source: freshwater | place: Canada:Alberta | collected 2017-07 | study: EMG produced TPA metagenomics assembly of the... | reverse complement strand
ATCTGACCCAAACCATGAAGCACGTACTTTGCCGCAACCGTGCCTGGGACGTGAGTCATGATCGCACGCTGCAAAGGCTCAAGTGCGTTGTGCACCTTCAGGGCGGAGTGGAAGTCGTTCTTGTTCGTGGCGTCGACCAGCTCTCGGTATGCACGCGGGGCTATGTTTGCTGTCACTCCAATGAGTCCAGTTGCGCCAATCGCGATGTGTGGCAAGACGTTTGAGTCATCGCCCGAGAAATACATCAAACCAGTCTCAAGCATCAATCTAGATGCTTGAGCGAGGTCGCCCTTGGCATCTTTGATGGCAACAATGTTTGGGTGCTTGGCGGCTCGGTGGAACGTGTCATACGCAATAGCAACACCGGTGCGACCAGGAATGTCGTAAAGGATTACTGGAAGATCAGTAGCATCTGCAATTAGTCGGAAGTGTGTGAGGATTCCCGCCTGGGTTGGCTTGTTGTAGTAAGGAGTGACAATCATCACGCCATCCGCACCAGCTTTTTCAGAGGCCTTGTAAAGCTGCATCGCGTGGGCGGTCTCATTAGATCCACCGCCGGTAATGATCTTTGCGCGACCACCAGCAACAGACTTTCCAACCTCGACCAACTTGATCTTTTCAGCGTCGGTGAGGGTAGAGGTTTCACCCGTGGTTCCAGTAACAACCACACCATCGGCACCATTTGAAATGACATAGTCGATGTGGCGCTCAGTGGCATCCCAGTCGACCTCGCCCTCGGCAGTCATGGGCGTGACTAGCGCTACTAGCACTTGGCCAAAAAGAGTCTTCTGCTGATCCATCCGTTTAGCCTACCCAAGCAGCAGCAGGAAACGTAAGGGCAATTGGCTTACTAAGGGGCAACGCGGCCGTTCTCATTGAAGGACTCATAGGTCAGTGGCATGGTCTTTGCCCAGAAATCTTCCATCTTCTCCGCAACCATCTCGATTTCTCGCTGTGGGAAGGACGGGAAGTGGGTTCCTTCGCGCTTTGTGCGAAGGGACAGGAAGTTCATTAGCGCGCGGGAGTTCATGGTCACATACATGCTCGAGTAGATGTTTACCGGAAGCACGATTCTCGCTACCTCACGAGCAACACCTGCTTCAAGCATGCGCTGGTAGGACTCATAAGCGGCTCGGGTGACCGCCATGGTCTCCTGCTGCACTAGCGCGGTCTGCTCAGCGGTTCCGTCTTCAAACTCGTAGGCTCCAGGCTTGCCAACCTGAATCAGCTTGCGGTCTTCGCCAGGCACGTAAAAGACTGGACGAAGCTCGCGGTAGCGACCTGACTCCTCGTTGTAGCTTGCAATTCGGTGACGCATGAACTCTCTAAACACAAAGATCGGTGCTTGAACATAAAAAGTCAGAGAGGTGTGCTCAAAAGGAGAGCCGTGACGGTCGCGCATCAGGTAGTTAATCAAGCCCTTGTCGCGGGCACCAACCTCGGTGTCTCTAGCCTGTGCACCCTCGAGGGTTTGCTCTCCCTGAGTTGAAACTCGAGCGGCAAAAAGCACGTCGGCGTCGGAAGCGCTGGAGCGAATTAGCTCTACGGTCACGTCAGAGCGAAATTGAATGTCAGTCACGCGCTAAGCCTAGGCTTTATCCAGCCGTAAAAAAGCGCAACACTCCGTTTTCGAAGGCTCAAATCGCTTAACCTTGCCTTGTGGAATCTAACCCAGCCCTTTTGTCAGGTGCAATCCTGCTTGCCCTGGCCCTACTGGCCGGTCTATGGCTGAAGTTCAGCGCGGGTAGGGGTAAACAGGTTTCAAATCGCGAAGTGATTGATCTGTCCAAACTCAAAGCCAAAAAGGGTAAGGGTCAAGTCAAAGCTTTTGGTGCGAAGGCCACACTTTTGCAGTTCTCCACCGAGTACTGCGGCCAATGTCCAGGGGTTCGAAGACAACTGACTGAGCTTGAAAAGCAGGGAGACGGCCTGCTCTATCTTGATGTGGACATAACCGAGCGGCTCGACCTAGCTGCACACTTTTCAGTAAGTCAAACCCCTACTGTGTTTGTGCTAAACCCCAAGGGCGAGATTAAGTTTCGGGTCGCTGGCACCCCTAAGCCAGGAATCATTCAAAATGAACTAAAGAAACTAGGTGCACTGTGAGTGAACTAAAGAGAATCGACCCAAGAGGTCCACGTTTTGGCGCTGCAATCACAGCTGCGCTTTCGCTAACGGGCTTCATTTTGAGTCAAGAGATTTGGCTCTATGGTGCCCCGGTTAGCATCCTGCTCTTCGTTCTGTTCGCGTGGAGTGTCTTCTTCCCAGCTACCCACCCATACGGATTTATCTTCAAGAAGTTTGTCCGCCCACGCCTTGGCGAGCCCAAGGAATTGGAAGACCCACGACCTCCGCAGTTTGCTCAAAAGGTTGGCTTTGGCTTTTCGATCTTGGGAATCATCGGAGTCCTAGTTTGGCCAATCTTGATTCCGGTCAGCTTTGCCTTCATCTTCTTTGCAGCGTTCCTGAACGCTTTCTTCAACTACTGCCTTGGCTGCCAGATGTATTTGGGGCTAAGGCGTCTCGGCCTGATTGGCAAGTGAGATAGCTTTTCGCATGCTCTCACGAGCACGCTTGCGATCCCCTGAGGCCTCATAGGCCTCTGAGAGCAATAACCACTGCGTCCACTGAGACTCATCGAACTTCTCTTTGACTAGCTCAAAGGCTTTGGCTGCAGACTCCTTGGTCGCGCGCCCGGAGGGCCTCAGCTCTAACTCAAGTTCGGGAATGTTCATCTCAAGTGCCTGCCTGGTGATTCGCTCAGCTTGCATTCCAAAGCGTATTTCTCGCCAAATCGCCCAGCACGCCACAATCGGAAAAACTGCCATTCCAATCCCCATGGCAATTGCTATCGGGTTGGATTCGGAGAGCATAGTGAGAGCCCTGCCTCCCAGCATGAAGACATAAGTGAGGGCAAAGATGGTCATAACAACGACCCAGATCTTGGTTCTCAACTCAGAGACCGACCACTGACTCTAAACCGATGGTCAGGCCCTTTGCAGAAGCTGCATACTCGATAGCAAGCAGGATTCCATGGGAGTAGGCACGGTGCGAAGAGACATCGTGACTGAGAGTCAACGCCTCGTCAGAACCACCAAAAATTACATCCTGCTTGGCCGATACCCCCTCAAGTCGAAGTGAGTGAATCGGCACCCCGGCAACTACTTGGCCGCGCGCAGGTTGGTCAACTCCAGGAATCAACGGCTGGGAACTTCGAGATTTGGAGATTAGTTCGGCGGTGCGAATGGCTGTGCCTGACGGAGAGTCAACCTTGCCAGCATGATGTGCTTCGACAATCTCAACTGAGCCAAAGAACTTGGCTGCCTTAGCGGCAAAATTTTGCGCCAACATCGACCCGATGGAGAAGTTTGGCACCACAACAACGCCCGCTTGAGGATGGGCAGCGAGCAACGGCGAAAGTGAGGCAAGCTTGGACTCAGACCAACCCGAAGTTCCAACCACGATCTTCAAATCGTGCTCGATTGCAAACCTGACCAGTCCGGGACTGACATCTGGCAGGGTGAAATCCAACACCACGTCCGCTCCCAACATTTGAGCTGGGTCGGAGCTTGAATTGAGCGCTGCGTGAAGCTTCAGGTTTGCATCAGCGTCAACTAGCTCAAGAGCCAGTTGTCCCATTCGCCCCGAGGAACCCAAAACTGCAATACGCATCATGGGCAAAACCCTATCAACTACAGGCTCAGGCCAGTTAGCTTCGGGCCAACTGCAACTAAGGAAGAAGGCCGTTCAAAAACCTCTTTTGCCACAGCCTGGATCTGTCCTAGTGAGACGGAGCGAAAACGTTGCATCACCTCTGAAACCGAGAGGTACTCCCCCGTGCCGATCTCAGCTGAGAGAAGTCGGTTCATGCGAGCCAAGGTGCTCTCGTAGCGCAACGCTAAACCGCCGGTGATGTTTCCAAGCGCTAGGTCAAATTCGGATTGAGTCACACCATCCGAAACCATTCGATCGACCTGCTCGCGCATCAGCTGGATCACCAGAGGAGCGTTCTCCTCGCTGGATCCTGCATAGAGGCCGAAGTAGCCGGCGTCTGAATAACCCTGCTGATAGGAGTAGGTGGAGTATGCAAGACCGCGATCCTCGCGAATCTCTTGGTAAAGCCTGGAGCTCATCCCGCCGCCAAGGACGGTATTCATGATCCCCAGTGCGTAACGATCTGGGTGAGAGCCGTGGATTGATTGATACCCAATCAGGACGTTAGCTTGAGCAACATCCTTCTTGATCAGCCTTCCGGCCTCGGATGCCGAAACTGCCACTGGCTCCTGGCTTCTTCGCTGACTTGGAGAGCCGATTCCATTCCAGCCAACTCGATCTAGCTCGGCGTTCACAAGCTTTAGGACTTCTTCGTGAGAGACGCCCCCAGCAACTGTGATAACTAGGTTCTCAGGAATGTAGTGCTTCTTGTAATACTCAAAAACAGCGTCGCGAGTAACCGCATTGATGGTGGCCTCAGTGCCGCCAATAGGTCGACCAAGTTCGTGGCCTGGTAGCAAAGCTTCGGCGAGGTTTTCGTGTGCGACATCCTCAGGGTCATCCTCGTTCATCGCAAGCTCTTCGAGAATTACAGTGCGCTCGAGGTCGAAGTCAGCCTGATCAATTTTGGCCGAGGTGAACATGTCGATCAGGAGATCTAGCGCCAGTGGCAAAGCGGAATTTTGAACCCTTGCGTAGTAGCTGGTGTATTCCTTGGCAGTAGCCGCATTGGAAGATCCACCCACAGAATCAAAGGCAATTGAGATGTCTTTGGAATTGCGGCGCGGGGTGCCCTTGAACAGCAGGTGCTCCAAGAAGTGAGTTGAACCGAAATCAATTCCAGCTTCATCCCGCGAGCCGATAGCCAGCGAGGCCGCTACTGCAACCGATGGAGCCCCAGGGATTTCTTCGGTTAAAACGCGAACACCGCTGGGCAGCACCGTGCGCGAAACACGGGCCGCCTCAGCGGTGAACGCTAATGATTCAGTTAGTGGTAGAAGCAAGGCTTGCTACTCGCTCGCTTCCTCGCCCTCGACAACCGGGCTCAGCGATAGCTTGCCGCGGTCATCGATCTTGGTGATTTCAACCTGGATCTTCTGGCCAACCTCGAGAACGTCTTCGACGTTCTCGACGCGCTTTCCAGCCAGCTTCTTCAGCTCGGAAACGTGCAGCAGACCATCCTTGCCAGGCATCAATGAGATGAAAGCACCGAAGGTGGCTAGCTTCACAACAGTGCCCAAGAATCGCTCACCGATCTCAGGAACGTGAGGGTTGGCGATTGCGTTGATGGCAGCCTTCGCAGCCTCAGCGCTCTGGCCGTTGGTGGCACCGATGTAAACGGTGCCATCGTCCTCGATTGAGATGTCAGCTCCGGTGTCTTCCTGGATCTGGTTGATCATCTTGCCCTTTGGACCGATAACCTCACCGATCTTGTCGACAGGGATCTTCACCGCGATGACGCGAGGTGCGTATGGTGAAAGCTCGTCTGGCTCATCGATTGCCTGGTTCATGATGTCCAGGATGTAGTCGCGAGCTTCCTTAGCCTGGGTTAGGGCCTTCGCCAAAACCGATGCTGGGATGCCGTCAAGCTTGGTGTCAAGCTGGATTGCGGTGATGAAGTTACGAGTTCCAGCGACCTTGAAGTCCATGTCACCCAAAGCATCTTCGGCACCCAAGATGTCGGTCAGAGCCGCATACTCGGTCTTGCCGTCGATGGTGTCAGAGATCAGACCCATTGCGATACCTGCAACCGGCGCACGAAGTGGCACACCAGCGTTTAGCAGCGACAGGGTTGATGCACAAACCGAACCCATTGAGGTGGAGCCGTTTGAGCCAAGCGCTTCTGATACCTGACGAATGGCATATGGGAACTCTTCGCGAGATGGCAACACTGGAACCAGTGCGCGCTCTGCTAGTGCTCCGTGACCAATCTCACGACGCTTCGGGGTTCCAACTCGACCGGTCTCACCGGTGGAGTAAGGAGGGAAGTTGTAGTGGTGCATGTAGCGCTTTGAAGTCTCTGGGCTCAGCGAGTCAATCTGCTGCTCCATCTTGAGCATGTTCAAGGTGGTGACACCAAGAATCTGGGTCTCACCGCGCTGGAAGATCGCCGAACCGTGGGTGCGAGGAATTACCGCAACCTCGGCATCAATCTGACGAATGTCTGACAAGCCACGACCATCGATGCGGATGCCCTCCTTGAGGACACGGGTACGCATGATCTTCTTGGTTACAGACTTGTAAGCAGCAGAGAACTGAGCCATGTCTTCCTCAGACAGAGTTGCAGCTAGCTGCTCCTTGACCTTGGCCTTTAGCTCGTCGTCTGCATCCTGGCGAGTCTGCTTGTCAGCAATCTGATAGATCTTGGCAAGCTCAGCACCAGCAGCCTTATCAACCGCGGCGTAAACCTCGTCGGAGTAAGGCAGGAACACAGGGAAGTCAGCGGTTGGCTTGGCGGCAATCTTCGCAAGCTCAGACTGTGCACGAACCAGTTCCTTGATGAAAGGCTTTGCAGCCTCAAGACCCTGGGTAACAACCTCTTCGGTTGGAGCGCTTGCTCCGCCTGCAATTAGGTCCCATGAGGTGTCAGTGGCCTCAGCCTCAACCATCATGATCGCAACGTCTTCCTTGCCGTTCTCAACTACAACGCGACCTGCAACAACCATGTCGAATACAGCGTCTGCTAGCTGAGAGTGCTTAGGGAACGCAACCCACTGGCTGCCGATTAGGGCAACGCGAACACCTGCAACCGGACCGGAGAACGGAAGACCTGCAAGCTGGGTGGACATTGAAGCGGCGTTGATAGCAACTACGTCATAAAGCTCATCTGGCTCGATTGACATAACGGTCACAACAACCTGAACCTCGTTACGTAGACCATCTACGAAAGATGGGCGCAGTGGTCGGTCGATCAAACGGCAGGCAAGGATTGCCTCGGTTGATGGACGGCCCTCACGACGGAAGAACGAACCTGGGATCTTTCCTGCTGCGTAGGAGCGCTCTTCAACGTCGATGGTTAGTGGGAAAAAGTCGAACTGGTCTTTTGGCTGCTTTGAAGCAGTGGTTGCTGAGAACAGCATGGTCTCTTCGTCGATGTAAACAGCTGCGGCACCTGCGGCCTGCTGCGCTAGGCGACCGGTTTCGAAGCGAATTACGCGCTTTCCAAACTTACCGTTGTCAATGATTGCTTCTGTTGCTTTGATTTCTGAGCCTTCCATGGCCCCTCCTCTTTATAGTGCGCACAAAATTCCACATGGCAAATCCCATGTCGGTTTGTGCTGGAGCAGAGGCGATTGCCTCTAGTGAAGTGCTGGTCGTCAGTAAAAAACCCTGGGATCTTTGTCCCCAGAGACTTCCACCGAGGACCCGCCCTCTCGAAAACTCCTATTCGGAGTCTAACAAGAAGGTAACGAAAATCCTAGAAATGAAAAGACCCCGGTCACCCGGGGTCTTTTGGTTTGAAGTCTTAGCGACGGAGTCCGAGGCGCTCAATTAGTGAGCGGTAGCGCGCGATGTCAACCTGCTGTAGGTATCCAAGTAGACGGCGGCGCTGACCAACTAGAAGTAGCAGTCCACGACGTGAGTGGTGGTCGTGCTTGTGCTCCTTTAGGTGCTCGGTGAGGTCAGCGATACGACGGCTTAGCACCGCAATCTGAACCTCTGGGCTACCGGTGTCACCAGGCTTAGTGGCGTACTCGGCAATAATCTCGGTCTTTACCTTTGGGTCTAGAGCCATTTGCTGATCCTCTCAATCCGCTGCGCGGCGCCAAAAACATTGTGTTTTCAGCTCTCTTTATCCGCGGCCGTTTCACGGCAACCTGAGAAGTCTAGGCAATAAATCCAGTTTGCGCTAGGCGGTGGTGCCCTCATCGATAGCACTGAGCGGTGTTGGCTCTACGTACTTGTTGCCGTCATAGAAGCTGCGCGATGGGCGCAGGGCCATCACAAGGTAAACAACCAGAACCGCCATTGCCATGGCAATGATCGGCAAAATCAAGAAGATGAGAGACATGATTGCCTCATAACTGAGCTCCGCGTCACCCGCGTTGAGCACGACGGCTACCACTCCAATAGCTGCGAAGATTCCGTAGGCAATTGGGGCCAATTGCAAAAACAACCACTTGGCCGAGAAGCCTGCGTCATGGAAACGACGAGCAGTCATGGAGAGATTAGGGATAAACAGCAGAATCGATGCAAGGCTCGTGAATGGAGTTGGCTGGGCACCGAAGGTGGCCAAATCCTCCATCCAATCCCCTGTGCTCATAGGTGCAGGCCAGATCACACTCTCGAGTGTTCCAAGCACGAGCGAGACCAGCACCGTAAAGAGCACCCAGTACCAGAACTCAGATCTTGGGGCGGCGCCCTTGAAGTTGAAGTAGTTTTTGAATCCCGATCGAACTGCGTCTACAAAGGTCATGACTCAATCATCCTCAGAATCTCTTTGGAGCGCACGACATCCAAGCCGATTTGTATAACTAATTCATCAAGAGACGAGAACTTAGACCAAGGGCGAACCTGCCCTACAAACTCGGCGGTGCAAACTTTTCCATAAAGGTCAAGGTCGTCACGACCGATCACATGAGACTCCAGAAGCCTCGGAACCTCGGCTACTGAGTCGTTGGTTCCGACCGAATGAGCGGCAGGATAGCGAACTCCATCGGCGACCAACCAGCCCGCGTAAATGCCATCCACCGGCAGGTAACCATCGGATGATCTGGAAAAGTTAGCGGTAGGGAACCCAAGAGTTCTGCCTAGCTTTTTTCCATGCTCTATAACCCCAGTAACGCTGTGGTTGCGACCCAAGAGGCCGGCCGCAATATCAACATTGCCAAGGTCCAGCTGGTCTCTGATTAGTGTGCTCGAAACCTTGAGGCCCGAAAGCTCAACATGTGGAACCTCTTTGACTCTGAAGCCAAGCTCAGCTCCAAGTTCTCGAAGTGTGCTGGTGTCGCCCTTTCCTCCAGAGCCAAACCTGAAGCCTTCGCCAACAAACACAATCTTGGCCCTGAGTGGGACCAGCACTCGCAGCGCAAAGTCCCGTGCGCTTAGCCCAGCCAACTCATCGTCAAACTGCAAAGTAAGCAAGACTTCGACACCAAGCTCATCCAAAAGTTCCGATTTTTGCTTCTGCCCGATGATGTTGCCAGGGATTGAGCCTGGCTTCAGTACTGCATTTGGGTGTCGGTCGAACGTGACCACAGCTGGAACAAAGCTTGCTTCTTGAGAAAACTCGACCAGCTCATGAATCAAGGTGGCATGTCCGAGGTGGATGCCGTCGAACTTTCCAATGGCAACTGCAAGCTGTTCGTAATCGACTGGCAGCTGCTCAGGCGAATTGAGTTCAAGCATTTTGCTTCCTCAGCCAAATAATGCCCAGCACCGGAAGCAGCAGCGGGATGTAAGCGTAGCCAGCTCCAAACTGCGACCAGACAGATGGGTGAGAGAACAGCTGGGGCAGTGCAAAGCTCAAAGCCCCCACTGACAAAACACCTGCCAACTCAAACCAAATCGCATATTTGGCCAGGTGCCGCCAGGCTGGCTTGGCCATTGTCACGGTGGCCAAAACATAGACGACTGCAGCTAGCGCAGAAAGTGAATATGCGAGGGGGGCTTGGTCGAATTTAGTGATCAATTGATAGCTGGCTCGGGCTGTCGCAGATAGTGCGAAAACGCCATAGACCGCAATTAGAAGTCTTCCTACGCCGAGCTCAGATGCCACGCGGGCAAGCTTACAGTTACTGACCGAGCTCTATGTCTTCGGGGATCTCAACCTCAGGCAGTCCATCATCCACAACGGAAATTGCAGCTACGCGAATCTCCTCCTTCAAAGGAGAGAAGACGCCGGTTGAGATTGAACCCTGAGCATCTAGTCGCAGCATGTATCGACCGGCAAAGCGTGCATCAAGAGAATCCTCGCCGCACAAACTCAGCTGCACTGGGAACACTGCACCCCATGGAAGCAGGGCCTCAAACTGGCCAGGTAGAGGTAGTGCCTCGATGCTTGGGTCATAGACAAAACTTAGGTTCGGGGCCTCGCCTGTAACAACTGTTTGCCCAATGGCGGTCTGAATGGACTGTGCATCCGGCAAAACCAAAGACTCTAGGTCATTGGCATCCTTCACAAAGTTTGCGTAACCCATTCCGGAAACCTGCAATGCAGCAAAGCTGGTCAGCTTGATTTCCCCCGGCCCCATGGCGTAAAGCGCATCAACCTCTGAAGTATCCGAAGCTGCGAGCAAGTCGAAGCTCACAGTCTCGCCGACAAGACTTCCAACCCAAAGCTCCATGGCGTCGATTGCAGCCTGTGGAGCATCCGGGATAACAGTTATCTCAAGATCTGGCAGCTCAACGGAAGGGTTAAGGTCTGCGATCAAAGGATCGCTCCAATTGGTTACTTTGCCGGAGAAAATCTCAGCAACTGCCTTAGCGGAAAGATTTAGCTCATAAATGTCATCAAAGTAGAAAGAAACAACAGCTGCGTCTACGGCCAGTGGAACACTGGCGTAAGGCTGGCACGCAGCAGCAGCTGAACTAATTCCAAGCCCATTTCCAGATAGCTCACCCTCAACGAGGTTCAACCCCATCGTGCCAGCGCAATCTTCATCCATGGAGCTGTTCCAGAAGTCCGCAACATCTGCAAACTCAGGAAACACAGAGAGGTCCACAAAGCTCTCGCCGCACTGAACAGTGCGCTCAGCTAGCTCGACTTTCAGCGACTCAGGCATTGGTGGGTTGCAACCGGTTAGTCCCAGTGCCACCGCGGTGCTGAGTGCACCAACCATCAACAATCTGCGCTTCACTGCTTATCCTCTCTACGGCATAAGCCGGGGTGCCTTGATGGCACCCCGGCTTTGCCTACTGCTATTGAATTACTTGATCCTGCGAATCAACTCGTTTGCCTTCTTCAGGATCGGACCTGATAGGGCAACATAGCCTTCCTTGGCTGCGTTCTGTCGAGCACAGTCATTCACAAAGTAGGTTAGGTAGTCCTTCACGGCAGCAGCCTTGGCTGAGCCGTTGGCTGTTGGTGCAAGGCCATAGCTAACAAGGGATAGGTCATAAGCACCGCGAATAACCTTGTTGTAGTCAAACGCGACCTCACCGCTTGCCTTCAGAAGCTGCTTTTCAATAAACAACTTGGAGTTCGCAACTGTCGGCTTGATGAACTGCTTTGCAGAGTTCTGAACGTGAGCGTAGGGGAGCTTGTTCTTGTCTGCATCTGCAATGTCGATGTAACCAATCGCGCCAGTGGTAGAGGCGATAGAAGTTGCAACACCGGAGTTACCGCGTGAACCGATTGCACCCTTTACAACCGTGGTTGAGGCAGCGAAAGCATCGGTGGCCTTGAATGACCCGGCCTTCTTTTGCTTTAGCCAGTTGGTGAAGTTGAAGGTGGTTCCCGATCCCTCAGAGCGGAAAACAGGAACGATTGGGCTCTTGGGCAGCTTTGCGGTCCTGTTGATTGCAACAATCGCCTTGTCCTGCCAGCTTGTGATGCGGCCCTCGTAGATGTCACCAATAATCTTTGGAGTTAGGTTCAAGCGAGTCACGCCTGGGAGGTTGTAGGCCAGGGTGACAGGGCCACCTAGAAGTGGGATGTAGACGAAGTTCTTAGGCTTTGCCTCGGTTGCCGAGTAAAGCGAGTCAGATCCACCAAAGTCGTAAGTGCCGTTGCGGAAGTTAGTCTTTCCAGTTCCTGAACCAACGGATGCATAGGTGACCTTGTGCTCGCGGTATGCCTGGGTGCAGACCTGCTGCAAGGCGAAGGTGTATGACGCACCACCGGCAGTAACGGTCTCGCTGGCCTGAGCTGGGCCAACAAGCAGTGTGCTTGCTAGGGCTGCAATTGCGACTGCCCCAAAGAACTTCTTTTGCATCTAGTCTCCTCTTTTTGGAATGCGACGTTAGTTTCACTCTGTCGAACTAACGGCTGCTCACAAAAGTGCAAACGTCAGGTGAACAGTTGGTTTCTAACCGAAACGGCCGTTCACGTACTCGTTTGTCCTTGGGTCAATCGGGCCGTAGAAAATCTGCTCGGTCTTTCCAAACTCGACTACGTGACCCGGGGTGTTGTCCTCGGCAAGGAAGAATGCAGTGCTGTCAGAAATGCGCTGAGCCTGCTGCATGTTGTGGGTAACGATGACGATGGTCATCGACTCCTTTAGCTCAAGGATTGTCTCTTCGATTCTCCTAGTTGAGCCTGGGTCGAGCGCGGAACAGGGTTCATCCATTAGCAGCACGTTTGGGTTCATGGCCAAAGATCTTGCGATGCAAAGGCGCTGCTGTTGCCCACCTGATAGCGAGATGGCTGGGTCGTTTAGGCGGTCCTTGACCTCATTCCACATCGAAGCACGCATGAGCGACTGCTCCACTAGATCACCAGCGTCAGGACGGGAAATGCCAGATAGCTTCAGGCCTGAAATTACGTTTTCTTTGATGGACATGGTTGGGAAAGGGTTTGGCTTCTGAAACACCATTCCGATTTTGACCCTGACATCAACTGGGTCAACTGCCTGGCCGTAAATGTCCTGACCGTCAAGCAATACCTCACCGGCAAAGCCGGCTCCTGGGATTAGCTCGTGCATGCGGTTCAGGGTGCGGATGAAAGTTGACTTGCCACAACCGGAAGGACCGATGAGTGCGGTCACCTCATTCTGTGGGAACTGCAGGTTGACGTTGCTCAAGACATGGCGAGCGCCAAACCAAACATTGACGTCTTTGGTCTCTAGGTGGAAGTTTGCCATTTACTTGGCGCTCCTTTTCTTTGCCTTCTTTGGCGAGCTCGCAATGCGAGCTGCCGCGAAGAGAATTCCAACAAAAATCAATAGCACTAGCGCTGCTCCCCAAGCTCGGGCAATCGAGGTTGGATCTCCAAGCAGGATGTAGTTGAAGATGTAGCCGGGGAGGGTTGCCATGCCACCTTCAAGTGGGTTCAGGTTGGTTCCATTAGCCAAAGTCATGGTCAACAGAATTGGCGCTGTTTCACCAATGACTCGCGCGATTCCCAACAGCACAGCGGTGACAATTCCCGATTGCGCTGCAGGCAAGGTCACCATAAAGAATGCGCGGTAGGAAGGTGCACCTAGCGCTAGAGCGCCATTTCTCAGATCCTTCGGAACCAAGCGCAATGACTCTTCAGCTACGCGGGCAACAGTTGGAAGCATAAGTGGAATCAAGGCGAGTGAACCCATGAGTCCTGAGTAGCCACTCCAGCCCGAGAGGATAAGCATCGAGTAGATAAACAGACCAGAAACTACTGAAGGCAGAGCCGACATCGCTTGGAGCAGGGTTCTTACAATTCCTCGGCCGAAGTCACGCGTCTCGGTTAGGTAAACCGCAGTTGCAATACCAAGTGGAACTGTGACCAGCATGGAGATTCCAACTGTGATTATCGTGCCCAGAATTGCGTGCCCCACGCCACCGATTTCAAGGCCGGTCTTTCCCGATACGTAAACGTTGTTTTGGTAAATGAAGTGAGGGCTCAATGCGGCAAAGCCGGACTGAATTACTGACCACAGCACCGAAGCCAGCAGGACGAAAACAAACAGCGACAGGAAGAAAGTCACGACTAACAAAAGTCCGTCTGTGATGCCACGCTTACCAAATGAGTAGAAGCCAGCCCAGCCACCCATCAGCAACTGCAGTGGGAGGAAGACTGTGAAAAGTCCCGCCATAAAGTCCATGCCGGTGAATAGCAAGGTGAGGGCAAAAACAGCTGCTGGGATCACGATGGTGAGAATCGAGGAGATCCTCACTCTTGGACCCATGTTGGTCCAAGGCTGCGCGTTTTTTGGTCGCTCTACGGCGGTCACGTTATTCAATCGCGCCTCCATGGTTGGGCCTTCTGAACGATGTAAGACGCAATTGCGTTGATGATCAGCGTGATCACAAACAGCACAACTCCGGCTGCCAACAGTGCCTCAACCTCTTCAGCTGTGGCCTCACCGAAGCGAGCAAGAATCAGCGAAGCGATCGCACCACCCTGAGGCTCGAGCAGGTTGAACCAGTTGTACTCATCGAATACCAGGTTCAGTACGAAGAAGATGGCGACGGTCTCACCCATTGCGCGCCCCAAAGCAAGCAGCACACCACCGAGAATTCCGCCGGCAGAGGTTGGCAGGATTACCTGACGAAGAACTGACTCCCTGGTTCCACCAAGTGCAAGAGCTCCCTTGATGATCTCCTTGTCAACCTGCGAAAAGATTTCCCTCGTGACAGAAGAAATCAGCGGAACGATCATGACGGCAACAACAATTGCTGCGATGAAGGGGGACCTGAGGTAGGTGCCAGTGTCATTGGACAGGAACGGCAGGAAGCCTCCAAAAGTCTCCCCCAGCATCTGCGCCCAGTGAGCACCGATTGGAGTGAAGACTCCAAGTCCCCACAAACCCAAAACAACCGACGGAATAGCCGCCAACAGGTCCACGATCACGGTGGTGATCTTGGCAATCTTGCGTGGTGCAAGGAACTCGATGAAGTAGGCAATTGAAATTGCCATCGGAACCGCTATCACAACACCGATTGCAGCAATCAGCAACGAACCCCAAAGCATTGGGCCGATGTTCAGAACTGCTGGAGTAACGGTGTTGTCCCAGCCAACTCCGAACGCGAACTCCCAAAGACTTTGGCGCTCAAAGGAAGGCCAGGCACGAAGAGATAGGAAGAACAGAATCAGGCCGATGATTACAAATGACGAATAACCAGCTGCCTTGGCTACCGCAAAAAATACTTTGTCCGCAGTACGCGAAGGCTTGGCAAGCAGTTTGCGCTGGGCCGGGACACTCATGATTCAAGATGTTTGTCTGCCAAGGTGAAGCTTTGCTGCTTGCAAAGTTAACGGCAGGTGAACAAATTAGCCAAAGTTGACTATTTCACCGCTCCAGATTTGCCACATCCGCACCAGCATCACCGAAAGGGTCAACAGCGTTGCTCCCATAATCACCGTGGACCATTTGCCGCGCTCGAGCAGAGCCCAGAAGGCACCTCCGGCTGGGATCATTAGCGCAACTAGGAGGTAACCGAAGAACTCCCAAGTGTCGACCTTGGCCTGCTCCCCCATGACCACAAGCGCAATGCTCAAAACCATTTGAATGAGCAGAGCAAGTTCACTCAATGCCACCAGTGAAATCGAGAACCCCGATGGAATGCGACCAATCAGCCCCATGAAGACCAAAACCAAACCGGCACCCAACGCAAACCAGGACTGTGCGAGGAAGAACCACTCAACCATTTGAATCCTTAGGAAAAACTACGAGTGACTTATAGCTGCTGCCACTTTGCTCGAGAATTGCCACCAGGCGACCCTCAAAGAATGCACACACCTGCTTTGGTCCATCCGCATCGATTCGCTTGCCGTGGATCAGGTCGACCTCTTGCTGCGAGTTGAGTTCAAGTGCTGGGAAAAGCGCTCTGGCAGCATCGCCGAGATCCAACACTGAGACTTCCTCAGCTAGCTCACTGGCTCGGTCAATTGAATAGCTTCCGACCTTGGTCCGACGCAACGCTGTTAGGTGGCCACCTACCCCGAGTGCCTCACCAAGATCTCTTGCAAGAGCGCGAATGTAGGTACCGGAAGAGCA
>ERZ1022724.165-NODE-165-length-15604-cov-18.212940_pt1 | contig 15604 bp, 10 predicted proteins | sample MGYA00521091_ERZ1022724 | MGnify/ENA primary metagenome ERZ1022724 (study PRJEB33162, sample SAMN09537610) | freshwater metagenome | isolation source: freshwater | place: Canada:Alberta | collected 2017-07 | study: EMG produced TPA metagenomics assembly of the... | reverse complement strand
CCATTACCCCGCCCGCCCCTGCATCACGTATCCTCCTCACCGGCTTCACAGGCACCCACCCGCGCATCCGCGAGAGCCAAATGGAGCTCGACTACCACGAATTCACCGCCCGCCTCCGCCGCTACGAAGCCACCATCGTCCCCGCCTTCGAGCAATTCCAAAAACTCAAACACCAGCTCGCGGAAACCCGCCGCCGCGAACTCCGGCTCGATCAATTCAAAGCCGGCGTCCTCAGCTCGTTTGTTAGAAACCGCCTGCTAGACCAAGTCTATCTCCCCCTCATCGGAGCCAACCTCGCCAAACAACTCGGTGCCGCCGGCAATGACACCCGCACCGACCGCATGGGCCTCCTCTTGCTCATTTCACCACCCGGCTACGGCAAGACCACCCTCATGGAATACGTCGCCAGCCGCCTCGGCATCACGCTGGTCAAAATCAACGGCCCCGCCCTCGGCCACCAAGTCACCTCGTTGGATCCCGCCGAGGCCAACAACGCCAGCGCCCGCGAGGAAATTGAAAAACTCAACCTCGCCTTCGAAATGGGGGATAACGTCATGATCTACATCGACGACATCCAACACACCCACCCCGAGTTTCTCCAAAAATTCATCTCCCTCTGCGACGGCACCCGCAAGATCGAGGGCGTCTTCAAAGGCGAGGCCAAAACCTACGACCTCCGCGGTCGCAAAGTCGCCGTCGTCATGGCCGGCAACCCCTACACCGAAGTCGGCGGCAAATTCCAAGTGCCCGACATGCTCGCCAACCGCGCCGACACCTACAACCTCGGCGACATCCTCGGCGGCCATGAAGCCGCCTTCAAAGACAGCTACATCGAGAACGCCCTCACCAGTAACGCCACCCTCGCCCGCATCGGCGCCCGCAGCCACAACGACGCACTCACCGTCCTGAAAATCGCCCAAACCGGCAGCCGCGAAGGCATCGAGTTCGAAGGCAGCTTCAGCGCCGAGGAAATCAACGACGGCGTCGCCGTCATGGAAAAACTCCTCCACGTCCGCGAGATCATCCTCCGCGTGAATCAGGAATACGTGCGCAGCGCGGCCATGGAAGACGCCTACCGCACCGAGCCACCGTTCAAGCTCCAAGGCAGTTACCGGAACATGAACAAGATCGCCGACAAGATCCTGCCCCTCATGACCGATGCCGAGGTCGCCACCCTCATCGCCGATCACTACCGCGGCGAAGCCCAAACCCTCAGCCAGGCCGCCGAGGCCAGTCTCCTCAAATGGCGCGAAATCAACTCCCTCGCCACCCCCGAAGACGTCACCCGCTGGACCGCCATCAAGAGCACCTTCAAGCGCAACATCCTCACCGGCGGCGCAGGCGAGAATGATCCCATCAACCGCATCACCGGCCATATGAACGCCTTCACCATCGGCCTCGAAAAAATCGAACAAGCCGTCAGCAATCCGACCCTATCAGAAATCACCGTCGAGCGCCTGCAAAAAATCATCGAAGGCCTCCGCGCCGTCCCGGTGAATGTTGAGATCAACGTGCAGCCGGTGGAACCGCAAGCCGCAGGCGACATGCCAGTGGCGATCACCAATCAGGTCACTCAGACTCAAGACAGCACTGGCCGCTCCTTGTAAGCTCTTTGACAGCCGCTCGGGAGATTGCCACCGAGCTTGATGGATCTTCTGCAACGACTCCGGCAGCACGGAAATTTGATTTCGAGACGACTCCTGGGCAGCGTTACAGCCTGTGGCGGTCCACGGATCTGCGCACCGGGAAAGAAGTCGCAGGTTTCCCAAACTTGACGGGCGATGCGTGAGGTATCCCGTATGAGAACGACCTTGAATCTCGACGACGACGGGTTGGAGACGGCGAAGCGGCTTGCGGCAAGAGATCGGAAACCCTCGATGGCGCGGACGGTGACACCTGACATCGTGCAGGAAATTTTGGACGAAACGCCATGAAACGTTTTCTCCCCGACACGCCCGCGGATGCCCGAACAGGCGACTGGCTCCGGAGGACGACCGCTGGGATTTTCTCGATGAAAGCCATCGGGAAAAATGGGTGTCTGATCACTTCTTTTGAAAGAACCTCCGGGGGATGCCGCTATCAATCACATAGCCGATCAGGGTGAATACCGAGAAGATGACCGCGCAGGTCACGATTGCAATCCGCCAGAATGCCGGGAGCCGGTCAATCCACGACGTTGGCATGAGGTTCCAAAAGGCAACACCCCCAACGATCAGGACGGCAAGGAGTATGCGTGTGATGATCTTGGTCATGTTCATTCAGAAGCTGCTGAAGCGTGCGGAGAGGGCGCGAACCTGTGACCGGTGTGGCTTTCGCCGCATTCATGGCCGCATCTGTCGTGATGGAGAGTCATTTCCGGAGGGTGTCTGGTGGGGCTTGTTCTCCGCGTTATCGAAGGCGGCCTAGCTCGATTGGCTCGTTGTAACCGGGCTGCCCTTGGTAATGACCGATCAAAGGTGGACGCACGATCGGCCATTTTTTGTGAATCTTCCCGCTCGTGAATGCGGTCAGTTGGTAGGATCTTGGGAAATACGCCTGATCCATCCCGAAGTAAAAATCCGCTCCCTCTTGGGTCACAAAACTGCCATTCCGATCCGCAGTCGTTCCGGTCTCTGGGTGACCCTGCACTTGCACCCATGCACCCGCGGCTCCGCAGCCATGAACGCGCCCCGAAAACGAGGGGATCGGGGCTGTCTGTGGATACAGCAAAGGGATTGCCCCACCGCATGATGCGAGAAGCAGGGAAGGGATCGCCAGCAGTGCACTTTGGTTCATGGCTTGGGGAGCGGCGACATCATCCCGCACTTTCCCCGGAGGCGAGGCTTGGACCGCAAGGCGAAGTGATGGCAGTCATGAGCACCCAGCGCGGTGAACCTTTTATCCTACAACGGCGCGCACTCATCACGACATAGGAAATCCGGAAAGCGCAACGATCGCAATCCCAAACTCCAAGCGCAACCTCAGCGGCTTGGGTGGAATAGGGCGACGATCATCATGGGACCTCGAATCCCCTGCGGAACTGGTGATTCAAGACCCATGATATCCGGACGGTCCTGACGATGATGAATGACTCTGGCGGGGCACCATGGGTGAGACCCATCGTCTCACATGCCGCTTCCGGGGAGATTGATCAGCGTTTCACTCGACGGGTGGGTTCTCGCCCATGGGTGGTGGGGGACCTTGGGGACGGAGTTCCTCGGGTGAGAGGGTGCCGTCGCCATCCTGATCGAGTGTCTTGAGGGATTCAGGAGCGCTTGCGAGCTCGTCGGGGGTGAGGCTTCCATCGCGGTTGAGATCGAGAGCCTGGACCACGGGTGGCATGGGGCGCTTGGGTGGAGGGCCAGGGCGGTTTTGCGGGGCGGGGCGGTCGCCTTTGCCATCATCCGCATCATTGTTTTTGTTAGGCTTTCTGCGCGGTTTTCTTTCATCCGGAGGCGGCATGAGCGACTCTAACAGACTGACCTCGCCGTCCTGATTTTGATCGAGCTTGAGGAGGGCGTCTTTGGCAGCGGTGATTTCCTCAGCCGAGAGTTTCTGGTCATGGTTGGTATCAAAGATGGCGAACAACGGTGGAACCGGCGGCGATGGAGGGCCGCCGCGTCCTTGAGGCGGGCGGGCGGTGGCGGTGAGGCTGATCGCAAGGGCGATGATGGATTGGATGGGTAGTGCTTTCATGAGCTTGATGGATTGATTCCCCGAGCGGGGATTGGGACCATGGAAGCGCTTGCATGTGAAGCGGGTGTGTGGATTTGACGGCAAATTTGTAAAGTTTTTGTAAAAGCGATGGGCGTGGCGGGGCGGCATCTGCTACATAGGGGCATTGATGGAAGATCTAGGCAGACACCGTATCCTCGTCGTGGATGATGACCGCAAGCTGGCGGGCCTGATCCGTGACTATCTGACGCCCTTGGGCTACGATGTGGCGCTGCGGCACACCGGGACGGAGGGCTTGGCGGAGGCGGTGGGAGGGGGATACGAGGCGGTGATTCTCGATGTGATGATGCCGGGCATGGACGGGATTTCGGTATTGCGGGAGTTGAGGAAAAAGTCGGATGTTCCGGTGTTGATGCTCACGGCGTTGGGGGAAGAAGCCGACCGGATTGTAGGGCTGGAGATCGGCGCGGATGATTATCTGCCCAAGACGTTTTCCTCAAGAGAGCTTCTGGCAAGATTGCGGGCGGTGACGCGGCGCACGCGGGTGCAGGCGGGAAGCGAGGCTCCCCATGAGTTCCATGCGGGTTCGCTGCGGCTGTGTGAGGAGACTCATCGGGCGGTGATGGGCGACGAGGCGCTCGATCTAACAACCCTGGAGTTTGCCATTCTCGCATCGCTGCTGAAGGCGAAGGGCCGGGTGAAAACGCGTGAGCGCTTGATCGAGGAGGTCTCTGAGCGTCGGTTCGATGTGTTTGACCGCTCGATAGACGTGCATGTGTCATCATTGCGGAAGAAGCTTGGGGATGATGCGAAGAACCCGAGGTTCATCCGGACGATCCGGGGGATCGGGTATTCGCTGCATGAGCCGGAGAGCCTGCTGGAGGATCGCTCATGAGATCGCGGCCGCACTTTCCCTTGTTGGCCAAGGTTTTGTCCTGGTTGGCGTTGTATTTGCTGCTCCTTGGATTGGTGTTCTTGGGCTTTGTGGCGTGGCAACTCGGCTTGGGCCTGGACTCGTTGTTGAGTGGCGCCGCGGGTGAGCGGATCAAGGTTTTCGGGGATGCGGTTCAGGAAAAGCTGCTCGACGTCCGACCGGAGGCATGGAATCCGGTGCTGGAGCCGCTTGCACGGGAGAAGCAGGTTGTGGCGGGGATTTTCAAACCAGCCGATCCTGTGGGGTTTCCAGCTCCGATTCCTGGAAATGTGTTAGAGCGTGCTCGGTTGGCGATTCCTCCGCCGATGCCCGGCAACCGCCGTCCTCCGTCTTGGCGAGGGGGGCCGCCCGGAGGAGGAGGCTTCCAGCGGGGTGAGAGGCCGCCACCGCCGGGAGCCGAGGGTGAGGATTTGCCGCCATTTGCCCGGGATGATCGTCCGCTGAATCGCCATGAAACCCACGATGGTAAAGGATTGGATTTCAGCAGCCGTCCGGTGTTCTTGATTCGTGGTGATGGGGGTGATGGTTATTGGGCGGGGGTCCATCTGGTATTTCCCGGCAAGCCGGGGCGGCCACCGCGCAGTGAGTTGTTGTTGATCCGGGCGGATCGGCTGGATGGTTCCGGGATGTTTTTTGATTTCAAGCCATGGTTGTGGGGCGGGCTTGCGGTGCTGGTCCTGAGTCTGGCATTCTGGACTCCGTTGGTGGTGGGGACGACCCGCTACATCCGGCGTCTGACGTTTGCGACGGAGCAGGTGGCGGCAGGCCAGTTCAATCCCGCACTGCCCGAGCGGAGAAACGACGAGCTTGGGAATCTAGGTCATGCGATCCAGACGATGGCCGGGCGGCTTGATCATCTGATTTCCGGTCAGAAGCGCTTTCTCGGAGACGCGGCGCATGAGCTTTGCGCGCCACTCGCACGCTTGCGGACGGGCTTGGGAATTCTGGAAATGAAGCTGGGACCAGCGGAGCAGGTGCATCTGGATTCCATCGAGACCGATGCGCAGGAGTTGGCGACCTTGGTGGAGGAAATCCTGGCGTTCTCCCGTGCGGGAAACCGGACACCGCGTGGTGAAAGCATCGCAATCGAGCAACTGGTCCGCGAGGTGGTGGCGAAGGAAGGCGGCGGACGCTCGGTGGAGGTGAAGGTCGCCGCCGGGCTGACCATTGACAGCGATTCCACTTTGTTAGGCCGCGCGCTTGGCAATCTGATCCGGAATGCAAGGATCCACGCCGGCCCGCTGGCGCGGGTCGTGGTGACGGGCGAGGAAGCCGGGGAGTGGATCGATCTAACCGTGAGTGACGATGGCCCGGGTGTGGCGGCGGATGAACTCACGCGCTTATTCGAGCCATTCTACCGGCCCGACCGGTCGAGAAGCCGTGAGACGGGCGGGAGTGGGCTAGGCCTGGCGATCGTGCGCACGGCCGTGGCGGCATGCGGCGGGGAAGCCCGTGCCGCGCTGCCGGCGGGCGGTGGCTTTGCGGTGACGCTGCACCTGCCCAAGACTCGGTCGGTGGTGACCGGGGCTTGATTTTTCGATGAATCGGTCGATTGATTTGCCGGCTCCGCGATAGTTTGCCGATGAGAGGCGAGTATGAGGGGTTTGGTGTGATGAATTCGTTTTCCCGATGCTTTCTTGCGGTGTTTGTGACCGGTGGCCTAGGCGTTTCCAGCGCTTCGGAGGATCCGGCGTTGGTGTATGATCGGGAGATCGTCCCGCTGCTGGAGAACTACTGTTACACCTGCCACGCGGAGGGGGCCTCCAAGGGTGAGTTTGTGATGGATGAGTTCAAGGATCGGGCGGCGCATTTGAAGGACAAGAAGCATTGGTTGCCCGTGTGGCACAATCTTCGCAGCCAGGTGATGCCCCCGTCCGACGAAGATCAGCCCTCACCCGCGGAGACGGCCAAGCTTCTGGCATGGATCGAAAGGGAGGTCTTCGAACTGGACGCGAAAAACCCCGACCCCGGCCGCGTGACCATCCGCCGGCTCAACCGCAGCGAGTATCAGAACGCGGTGTTTGATTTGCTGGGGGTGGAGTTCGACACTCATGAGATTTTCCCTCCGGATGACACGGGGTATGGCTTCGACAATATCGGGTCCGTGTTGTCGATGTCGCCGCTTCTGATGGAGAAATACATGGCTGCAGCGGATCAGGTGGTGGAGCTCGCCCTGCCGGCCGGGGCGGCCGCCCAGGTTCCACGGATGATCTTTCCCGGCGGGGATTTCAAGGCCAGCGGAGACTCCAACATCACGGGAAACTGGCTCGCATTTGCCAAGCCCCAGGAGGTCCGGCTGGAGCATGAGATTCCCGAGGAGGGCGACTATCAGGTGGAAGTGGAATACTCCATCCACGGGGCGACGGAGGCCACGACGGACGAGGCGGGCCTGCGGGTCACGGCGAATGAAAATTTGTTAGGTGAGACCATTCTCGGGTGGGACCAGCGGCGCGTGATCAAGTTGAGCGGGAAGCTGTTCCTCAAGCAAGGGCGCCAGAGTTTCGAGCTGGCAGTGACACCCAAGAACCGACCGCTTCCTGCCGAGGAGGAGCTGTTTTTCAAGGTCCAGCGCGTCGTGTTGCAAGGCCCGCTGGGGGGAGAGAAGAAGGAGTTCGCCAAAGGTTACCGCATGATTTTCGTGGATGGGCCGGCACCTGAGAACCAGGGTGCCCGGGAGCGCTACGCACGCAAGATCATGCGCAGCTTTGTCAGCCGTGCCTTCCGCAGACCGCTGGACGAGCCTACGATCGACCGACTGATGATTATTTTCCGGGAAGTCGCGACAGCTCCCGGGAAAACCTTCCAGGATGGCATCAAGCAGGCGATCGCCACCTGTCTTGCTTCACCGCGGTTTCTGTTCCGAGCCGAGATCCAACCTGAGCCGAACAATCCGAAAAAGATCGTTCCGCTCGACGAGTACGCGCTGGCCTCGCGACTGTCGTTTTTCCTCTGGGCTTCCGTGCCTGATGACGAGTTGCTGAGCTTGGCATTTCAAAACAAACTGCGCGAGAATCTCCGTGCTCAGGTGGATCGGATGCTTCAAGATCCACGCTCGCAGCGCTTGGTGAAAAACTTCGTGGGGCAGTGGCTCCAGGCGCGCGATGTCGAGACCGTGGCCATCAGCGCGAAGGCCATCCTCGGAACCGGGACGAATCGGGAGGCGGCACGGATTTTCGATCCACGGCTGCGCTTCGACATGCGGCAGGAGACGGAGAGCCTGTTTGATTTCATCCTCCGTGAAAATCGCCCGGCGGAGGAGATCATCTCCGCCCGCTACAGTTTTCTGAACGAACGGCTGGCGAAGTTCTATGGAATCGACGGAGTGATGGGCGAGAACTTCCGCGCTGTCGATCTGACAGAACACCCCGAGCGCGGCGGCTTGCTCACGCAGGGCACATTCCTGATGGTCACCTCGAATGCAAGCCGCACCTCCGCCGTGAAACGCGGGCTGTTTGTGCTGGACCATCTGTTAGGCACGCCGGCTCCACCCGCGCCGCCCAACGTGCCGACGCTCGAAGAACTCGCAAACCATGCCAACGCGAACCCCACCATGCGTGAGATGATGGAAATCCACCGCAAAAAACCCGACTGTCGGGGCTGCCACGCCCGGATGGACCCCATCGGTCTCGGCTTGGAAAACTACAATGCCCTCGGTCAATTCCGCACCCAAGAACACGGTAAGCCCATCGATGCTGCGGGCAAGCTCCTCACCGGAGAAAAATTTGCCGACATTGCCAGCCTCAAGGAGATTCTTGCCGTGGGACGCAGGAAGGATTTCTACCGTTGCCTATCTGAAAAACTGCTGACTTATGCGATGGGTCGGGGGGTCGAGTATTATGACTCGACCACGATCGATCTTCTGACCCAGCGCTTGGAGTCCCATGATGGCAAGCTCCGTGAGTTGATCCAAGGGATCGTGGAGAGCGCGCCTTTCCAAAATCGCCGCGGCGACCAGTAGCTGGCGGCACACCACCCGGATCAAGAAACCGGCGGGGACTGAAGCGGGGGGTAGCTCAATCGCCGCCGGTTCTTTTTCAAATCGGGGGAAAATTAGCTCGGGGGAGCTACCTAGTGCCGCCGTGAGGATGGTGGGGAGATTTCATCCTCGCGCCGACAGACAGGACCCTAGTTTAGTTTAGGACTCGATGATATTACGGAATAGCGTAAGGTCATCGATGACGAATTGATCCGCCGCCCCAGCCCGCAAACGACCGCTCGGATGCCTCCGCACCCCGATTGCTTTAGCTGCGTCAAAGCCAAGAACTGCGTCAAAGCGGTTTCAGGACCCTTGGGGATGCCCCGCCGGGCAAAACGCCCGATTCAACGCTTGGTGGTCCCGAGTGGAATCGAACCACTACCTACGGCTTCGGAGGCCATCGTCCTATCCATTGGACCACGGGACCAGTGCGCTTGCGCTGAGGGAGCTAGGGGTAACGGGGCTGACGGAACTTTGCAAGGAGAAGGATCTTGAATTTCTCAAGGCTTGATCCGATCCCAGGCCGCCCAGAAGGCTGCGGTCTGCGTGGCGTCAGGCAGGATCTCCAGCAACAAGGTGTTTTCCCCAGATTCCAGTTGGTCGAAATCATCGACCGTGCGAACCTGCAAGTGATTCATTTTCCAAAGCGTTGCAAGACCGGAAAGATCGACGCTATGGGGATTCGTCATCCATTCGACCGCGCGGGGACTCATCGACTGGAGCCGCGGCAGGCGCTCGAAGATCTTTCCTCCCTGATTGTTGATCACGACAAGCACCCGGCCCTGGCCGTTGATTTGGTCGAGGACGAACGGGCCAGCAAGGTCATACAGGGCAGTCAAATCACCGATGATCGCCCAAGCATCGCTCACTTCCGCAGACCAGCCGAGCCAGGTGCTGACCTGCCCGTCGATCCCGTTTACCCCGCGATTCGCACGCACAGATGGAACCGGCCGGAGCCACTGGGCGAATAGATTCCACTCACGGATCGGCATGCTATTGCCGAGAAAAAGCCCGCTGCCGATCGATGCATAATGCGACAGGGTGCGCAGGAGCGCGGGCTCGCTGTCGGGGTAGATTTCGAGCAATTCGTCGATTTTTACAGCACGGCTACCGGCGCTGGCGAGGTAGTCCAGCGCGTCATCCGCGAATTCGATGGGACCCAGCGCCTGGATGATCCGATCCAGCGCCCCACGCACCACCCAGGATTCCCGGGCGAGCCCCGGCAAACCATTGCGACAAGCCGACCAGACGGAAACCTGCGGCAACTCCTCAAGATCACGCCAGAATCGACCGCTCGGGACTTCCCCCAGCCGGAGGATTTTCCCCGGCGGGCGCGATTTTAGAACCCGATCCGCATCATGAATCGCAAGCGATTGCAGCGCCTCACGCAAGCCGCTGGTCGCCTCGGCGATGACAGGCACCCCAAGATCCTGGCAAAAATGAAACACCTCCTCGCGCTCGTCCGGCTCCAAACCACCAACGATGACGACCATGCCTTTGGAGTGCCCCTCCCTCAGCCAGCGCGCGAGAGCCGCTACATTCAGCTTTTCCTTCTCCGGTTCAAATTCGCCCAGCACATCGCCTGAAAAATTCTCCTCCCCTGCCTCGAACGCCTCGTCGAACTCCACATTCAGATGCAGCGGCTGCCTGCCATCCCAGTCCTGCAAAGACCCCTGCCACGCGTGATCCCCGAAAATCCCCGGCTGCACGATCGTCTGCGGGGCGCCTGTGCCGCGAAAGCCCGCCGGCCGATCCGCCGTGAGCGCCACCAGCGGGCGTGCTTGATAATGCGCCTCCACCATCGCCGGCAACAACTCCGCCACCGCCGTGCCGCTGGTGGTGATGACCGCACACGGGCGTGCGGTCTCCATCGTCCTTCCAAGCGCGAAAAATCCCGCACACCGCTCCTCAAAATGTCGCCACACCCTGACCTGCCCAGCGGCCTCCGCGCGCGCCAGCGCTTCCAGCAGTGCCGCATTCCGCGCCCCGGCACACACGACGAACTCGCCGATGCCCGCCTTCAGACAATTTTTCACCACTTCGACGGCCGCATTCCATGAGTTCACCGCGCTGTCCTAGCCCACGATTTGGAAATGTCCAAGCGCGGGTTTCGCAAGCATCAACTTCAGAGCGTAGGCGCGATCCCCTCGGCTGCATCCAGGAAGCTCGGGAATTGAGGCTCCCAGCCCGTGCCTCGGAGCTTTCCATTCGATACCTGCTTGTGGGTCCACCCACGCTTCCGATTCAGATCGCGCGGTCCGGACGGCGGCAAGGGACGCACGAAAATCTCCCCGAGCTTTTCATAACACCCAAGCTGACTGAGCGGCGTGGAATCGCTGACGTTGAAAATCCCGGCCGCCCGGGCCTCCGCCAGATGCACGATCGCCCGCGCCGCATCGTCACGGTGGATTTGATTCAAAATTCGCCGCCCATCCTCCTCAATTACCGCATCACCCATCAGGAACTTTTTCAAAATCACACTCCGCCCCGGACCATAAATCCCGGAAAGCCGCGTCACAATGCCCCTCCCCGCCAACACCTCCTGCTCCGCAGCCAGCAACAAACTCCCCGTCTCGCGATCCGGCACCGCAGGACTTTCCTCCGTCACCACCGACCCATCCGCCTGCGCATAAACGGATGTGCTCGATGTGAACAGCAGCGGAACACCCGGAAACCTCGCCAACAGATTCCGACAACCATCCACATACACCCGCTGATACGCCTCCGCACCTCCCCGCCCCGACGCCGCACAATGGACGATGAAATCCGCCACCGGCAGATGGGCGACATCAGCGGGATTCCCGACATCACACGCCAGGGTATCGTCACTGCCGGAAAGCGAAGTCGCCACGACCGTCCAGCCATTCACGCGGAATTCCCGGCTGATCGCCTGACCCAGGTAACCATGACCGATGAGGAGCAATTTCATAAAATAAAGGTGTCGCCAGCAAAAAAGACCCGCCGCCGCCGCACGCAAGGGAAATATCCGGCATGACCTCCACCGGCAACGGAATTCCTCATCACAACTCGCCACAGGCACCACCCCATCCCGGAAAACTCAACACTCCCGTGCGATTTCACCCCGCCAAATTTATCCCCTTCCCGTTTCGGTCCGGTTCATGCTTTAAGGGCCGCGCCAATGACTGATATTGCCACCAACCTCACCCGCGAGCAGCTTCGGCTGGAAGGATTTGATCTCATCGACGAGCGCCTGCAATACCTTCTCGGCTGCCTCGAAGAAGCACTGACCAGCACCGGAGCCACCGAGCTCCTGCCATTTTTACCCTGGTCAGGACGCGAACCAGACATCTCCTCCGCTCCGGAAGGCCTCCCCCAACTCTACTCCATCGGCTTCCAGCTCCTCAACATGGTCGAAGAACGAGTCGCCGCTGAAATCCGCCGCGAACGAGAAAAAGCCCTCGGCGCCGAGTCCATCCGCGGCTTGTGGCCCCAAGCACTCCGCGACCTGCGCGACATCGGCCTCACCCCGGAACAAATCCTCTCCGTCCTCCAGGACGTCCAAGTCGAGCCAGTCCTCACCGCCCACCCCACCGAGGCCAAGCGCTCCAGCATCCGCGAGCGCCACCGCGCCCTCTACGACGAGATGGTCCGCAACGAGTTCCCCAAATACACCGATCGCGAACGCCGCCGCATCCGTGAGCGCGTCGTCACCACCCTCGAAACCCTCTGGCGCACCGCAGAAATCCACATCGTCCGCCCCGACATCACCAGCGAACTGCGGAACGCCTCGCACTACCTCCGCGACCTCTTCCCCTCCGCCATCAATCGCCTCGACTTGCACTTCACCGAAGCTTGGCGCGATGCCGGGCTCCCGCTCGACCTCCTCCGCTCCGCCGGAAACATCCCACGCCTGAAATTCGGCACCTGGATCGGCGGCGATCGCGACGGCCACCCGCTGGTCACCCCCGCCGTTACCGAGAAAACCCTCGAGGCCCTGCGCCACTCCGCCTTCAAGCTGCTCCAGAAGGAACTTCTCGAACTCGGCTCCCAGCTCACCCTCTCCCGCTACCTCACCCCGGTCCCGCCGGAACTCCAGGCCAGGATCGACCAACTCATCTCCCTCCTCCAAGGCAGCTCAGGCCTCGCCGACATCCTCGACCGCTACGAGGAAGAACCCTGGCGCCAACTCGCCAACCTGATGTCCCTGCGCCTCCGCGAGCAAATCCTCGGCCGCCCCGGATACCGCAATCCCGCCTGCCTCGTGGACGACCTCAACCTGCTCTCCCGCACCCTCGCGGAAGCTGGCTGCCACCTGCTCGAAGAAGACGCCATCCGCCCGCTTCGCCACAAATTGGAAATCTTCGGCTTCCACCTCGCCACCCTCGACGTCCGCCAAAACTCCGAATTCCACGACAAGGCCATCAGCCAACTCCTCGTCGCAGCCGGCATCCCCGGCGGCGCGGACTACTCCAACTGGCCCGAGAACCAGCGCCTGGAATTCCTCAACCAGGAACTCACCTCCAAGCGCCCCTTCCTCCATGACGACCTCCGCGTCGGCCCGGAGGCGGACAACGTACTCGACTGCTACCGCGTCCTCGTCAAGCACCACCGCGACTGGGGAACCGCCGGCCTCGGCTCGCTCATCGTCTCCATGACCCGCCAGCTCTCCGACCTGCTCGGCGTCTATCTGCTCGCCCGCGAAGCCGGCCTCATGGAACTCACCCCGGACGGCCTCATCTGCCCCCTCCAAGTCGTCCCTCTCTTCGAGACCATGGACGACCTCGACCGCTCACCCGGCATCCTCACCGCATTTCTCAAACACCCCCTCACCCAACGCGCCAACACCGCCGGTAAATTCCCCAACCAACAGGTGATGCTCGGCTACTCGGACTCCAACAAAGACTGCGGCATCCTCGCCGCACAATTCGCCCTCCAACGCGCCCAGATCGCACTCACCCAGGTCGGCCGCGACAACAACGTCCGCCTCTGCTTCTTCCATGGCCGCGGCGGCACCATCTCCCGCGGCGCCGGCCCCACCCACTGGTTCATGGCCGCACTCCCGTCCGGTGCCATGAGCGGCGGCTTCCGCATGACCGAACAAGGCGAGACCATCGCCCAGAAATACGCCAACGTCGCCAACGCCACCTACAACCTCGAACTCCTCCTCGCCGGAGCCGCCGTCACCACCGCCAACCACCGCCACCTGCCCCCCGTCGAGGACCCCTGCGCATCCTTCATGGAACGCCTCGGAGAAATCAGCCAATCCGCCTATCAGAAATTCCTCAAGGCCGACGGATTCATCGAGTTCTACCGCCAGGCCACCCCCATCGACGCCCTAGAAAACTCCCGCATCGGCTCCCGCCCCGCGCGCCGCACCGGCACCAAGGGCTTTTCCGTCAGCGACCTCCGCGCCATCCCCTGGGTCTTCTCCTGGACCCAAGCCCGCTTCTACCTCCCCGGCTGGTTCGGCGTCGGATCCGCCTTGGAAACCCTCAAACAGGAAGACCCCGCACGCTTCGAAGAATTCAAACAGGCACTCCCGAAGTCCACCTTCCTCAGCTACGTGCTCACCAACGTCGAGACCAACCTCGCCTCCGCCAACCTCGAACTCATGAAAGACTACGCCAGCCTCGTCGGAAACCCCACCGTCCGCGAGGAATTCCTCAGCCAGATCTGCGCCGAGTTCGAACGCACCCGCCTCCTCCTCGCGGAACTCTTCAACGGCGAAATGCGCGAACGCCGCCCCCGCATGTCCAAGACCCTCGACATCCGCGAAGCCCCGCTCAGAGTCCTCCACCAACAACAAATCGCCCTCCTCCGCGTCTGGCGCGCCCACATCACTGCGGAGCGCCACACCGAGGCAGACGCACTCCTCCCCAAGCTCCTCCTCTCCATCAACGCCATCGCCTCCGGCTTGCGGACCACCGGTTGATCGCTAACTGTTAAAACCGCGCCCTCTCAACCCCCAATTTCTAGCCTCGCAGCATTGAATGATCAATCCCCGTAAATTCTTTGCTTCTACCCGATGGGATTAACAATAAGGTGTCCGCTGTCATTCGTAATGACATCCGAAAAAACTTTCCATTAAATCACACACATCTGCTTTTGCGACCAACAAAAGCTACTGGGCCAACCTCAAAACCGCGAAATTTTACTTGGCCCTCGAAAAGACAGAGCTGTCGCGCCCGATCGGCGCGGCTTGGCGTGTCTTTTCGAGAGGCGCTTCGCGGTGCCTGAGGTTGGGGCGCGATCAAGTCGCGCTCTTTATTTCAGTGGCCTCAGTTTGACCAAACCATTCCGATGCCCGCTCCCATGAAACTAAAATTTCTCCTGCCCGCCGTTCTAAGTTTGGCGCTATCCCCTTGCCTCCCCGCACAAGAAGCTCAATCGCCTTCTCCGCGAGAGTCTTCCGCCACCTATATCCCTGACGCGCTCGAAGTTCCCGATTTCACTCCTCCCGCGCCTGTCGTTCCGAAACGCCTGCCCACCATCCGCATCGAGGCATCCACCACGCAGCGTTCTAGCAGTGGAAAAAACATTACCATTCAGCGAGGTGAAGCGTCCACCGAACCTGATCTGCCCCTCCCACCGCCACCCGCGCCACCCGCAAAAGCGCGAGTTCCCACCCAGGAAGAAATCGCTGCTAACATCTGGCACCTACGTCACAACCTCAATCTCGGAGCTACCATCTTCGATCACCAAACCAGCCTGATCAACTGGACCGATCCTATTTCCCTCGTCCGCTACGAAGCAATTTGCGGATTCAATGTCGGGCTGTTAGCCGGCCTCGGAGCCTTCGTCCATCGCGGCGGGGACTACAGCCTGTTTTTGATGCACTCCCACTGCAGCACCACCGAACCGTTTCCCTATTCCAAAGAAATCCTCCAAGAAATCCCAAAGGTCTCACCCGGAGAAATCTGCATCACCACTGGCGACAAGCAAGATCCAGACGCTCTCGCCCTACTCCAAACCCTCGCAGAAGTCATCCGTATCGAGAAGCCCCACCTGCTACTCTATCAAGCCGCCAGAGAAAAGTATCAAAAAGCCTCAAGCGCTTGGCACGTCGCCCACCCACCCAT
>ERZ1022724.164-NODE-164-length-15620-cov-5.417090_pt1 | contig 15620 bp, 11 predicted proteins | sample MGYA00521091_ERZ1022724 | MGnify/ENA primary metagenome ERZ1022724 (study PRJEB33162, sample SAMN09537610) | freshwater metagenome | isolation source: freshwater | place: Canada:Alberta | collected 2017-07 | study: EMG produced TPA metagenomics assembly of the... | reverse complement strand
TTCTGCCTGTCTCGTGGGCTCGGAGATGTGTATAAGAGACAGCCACAGGTAACCACTACCGACTTCGTGATAGTAAGTCTTGTTGTGATTTACCCACCAGTACTTCACTCAAAGCCCCCTTGTTTCGAATAGCCCTAGAATAGCCGAACCTTCCTACTAAGGCCCCCTCAGTCTCGAAAGTTCAACTCCGAGAGTGACCCTAAGGTCCGAAGTTTGTTGACCGCAGGAAGATCCGGTTTGGCCCATTCCACCTCGTCCAGTTGATTGATTGACAGCCAGCGAAATTGGTCGTGATCAGTGCTTGACAGCTCGCCTTCAAAATTGAACGAACAGATCACAGCATGGAGCCGGATAAGCTGATCTCCCATAGGAGTCTCAGAGATGTCAAAGCTATCGAGTGCCCGACAAGGAAGTCCAAGTTCTTCTTGAATTTCTCTTTCTAAAGCCTCAAATGGCTCCTCACCAACTTCAACCTTGCCTCCTGGGAACTCCCAGACTCCTGGGGATACCTTGTGGGAAGCTCTCCGACAAGCCAGCACTTGATCTCCACTGATGATCAATGCAGCTACTACCTGTAGCGCCGCCGCTTCCTTCATGGGGCCAATCTAGTTGATTCCCCATGCCCGCCTCAAAGCCGAAGCCTGGCCAGGATTATGCCTGTCAGAGCCCAGTGCTAAAGTTCAGAACAAGTAATTCACTGGGGGTTAAATGGGCGCTTTATCAGTTGCCAATGTCAATCTGAGCTTTGTCGGCGAGATTCGAGATTTGACGGGAGGGAAAACCGGCACGGCCGAGATCGTTCAACTCCAAAGTTCCGACGGACTAAAGGCTGAAGTTTCGATTCAACAATTCACTGATGGTGAAATCCATGTCCGTCTCACTGAGTTTTTATCCCCACCGCCGCCGAAGTATTCCCACCTTGACCGCAATGGAACAATGACCGTGCAGACCCGAGAGCATGATGGCAAAAAGGTAGCTCTTCTCAGAGCTCTTAGACCTGGTGGGCAGCCCCACGCCACCCTAAACATGGTGACCCTTGAAGAGTTGGATGAACTTCTGGGAGAAAACGCTAAATCCTGGTTGGAGCAGCTTGGTTTCGAAGTCGGAACCTGGGCTGGAATAAACCCTAAGGCCGGCAAGTTCAAGGAATCAATTGCTGTCGCAGTGACTCCAGAAAAGATGAACCTTCTTGTTTTACCTTGGACACTTACAAGGGTAATCGCACTGATGAAGAACCTTGGCAAATCGACCGTGGATCTTGCATAGTGGCAGAAAACTACCCGCTTCACTTACCTGAAGACAGTTCTCCGGGACACTGCCTGGCTACTTTTGCTACATCAATAACTGCTTTCGCTATCGAACTGGGCACGTACTTCGACAACCAGATGCGAGCTAAGCAGGGACCCTACTGGTTTGAGGATCTTCGGGCCTATCGAATGGGCCACGACAGCTTGTACTTCAATTACAAAACAATTTACGACATTAGCTGGATAGTGAATGAGCCATTTCGGTATTTGGACTCTCCCATAAGAGAATTGCTGCCTAAGAATCAGTATGACTTCTATCCAACCTTGAAAAAGCTTCTGGAAACACGAAACCGTTGGTATCACGACTACAACCCGCACAACATTGGGGAGCTTAGGGCCGCGCTAAACAAGCTCAAGTACCTGGCAGACAAATGTGGACTTGAGCTCTCAGACGAACTCGTGCCAGTCCTGGCCCGAGTGAACGCTATCGCAAACGGAACCTACAAGGGTCCTGTGGCAGAGCCTGTCAAGGTTGTCGAAAGCTCTACGTTCACCCCTAAGCCGCTAAGGCAATCCGCCGTTGGAGCATCGTGGCTAGGGCCTGTTGGCACTCGAAAGATTCAGTTGACTAAAGCAGGATCCCTGATCGATCTAGTCGATGCCAAAAATGTCACAAGCGAACTAGCGGACGCCTCTTCAAATCGCTATTTGCAGCTCTGGAAGAAACTGGAGTTGGACTGGTTGTGGGTAGACGCTCTCGGTTCGGTTGCTGCCTATGTCCAGGGTTCTCTGAGAATGGTTGGCTACTGGGATTCCGATCCGGAAGACTCAAGCCAAGACCCATTTGCTAAGTTCCTACTGCCCTACTCATACACATTTGCGGGAGGTGAGCTATCTGAGATGGAGACCATGAAGACTCTAGATCGATCAGCAATTGGTCTAGTCACAGGATCTACTCTCAAAAGAGCTAAAGAAATGGTTAAGGAAGGTGACATTCTTCGCTTGACCTGGGATGGCGACCTAATTCACTTCGGAGACCAAGGGGCCGAATACCTTGGTGAGATTGAATCGAATGACTGGTTCGCTGGTCACTTCTTCATTCCTACTTCTGAGGTCTAAGAATGGACTTTATTGAGAACGAGCGGCGGTGGGCTGATCAGCTCAGAACTTGCTCGCTCGTTGTCGAACTAGAGTACGAAGACGAGGTTGCAGAGAAAACTCTTCAAAGAATTGGCTATCTAATTGCCCGGGGCGATGGATACGCGGTTGAAACAGGCTACCTGGCTTCACTTCTTATAGGTCTGAACTACGTAGCCTCTGCTGAATCGAAAAGTGGCGAGATGTGGCCACAGATTATGGAAGCACTTAACAAGCTGCCTAACTCGGCGGCGAATCAAGATCGGATCACAAAACTCCACAGGCAGGCCCTTAGCCACTTTGGTCTTCAAAGATTCGAGCACCCACTAGGACGCATCGGCGAAATGCAGGTTCACGCCGGTATTCCAATCAAGAGTCAAGACGCTTTCATTCGAAAACTCACAAAAGCTTATAAATCCGAACGAGACTTCAGCGCTTCTGTGTTCAACGAGCAGGTTCGGGCTCTGCCCAAGAGTATGGTTCAAGCAAAGGGCTTGGATGCACCAACCTGGCACTTTATTAACCAAGCCGGTGCCGTAGCTGACGACTTCGTAGCCAAATGCATTGAAGTTCTAGACGATATGCAAGATGGTTCCTATGACCAAGACGGTGGAAAGGGGCTGCCTCCTAGAATCATCAAGGAAATAGTCCGGGTCGTTTCGGAACAAGGAGCTCTCCAGCGTGCCAAAGGAACTCGGGTCAAGCAGCCAAGAATTGTTTGGGAGAGAGACGTTTCTGGTCAAATCGAAATCGAACTTCCAAACATGCCTGAGCACGAAAGCTCTAGCACTGTGTGGGTATTTGAGTTTTCGGACAAGTTTCAGGAGAGTTCAATTGGTCGAACTCTCCCGGGCTTAGCCCCAGCTAAAGCGTCTTTCCCTCTTCGTGAAGTGACGCCGAGCGTAAGTGCCAAAGCTTCTGTCTTCGCCGACACAGGTACTGAGGTCCGCAACTGGAACCTCTCCTTGTTTCAGGAGGACGCACCAGTTCTGATCTTCAACTCTGACGGGGTCCTAGACAGACAGAAAGGTCCTTTGGAGCCTGAGGTCTACAGGCTTCTCGTTCCACGAAACTACAAGAACGTTCCCTCTCGAATTGAAGTGGACGGGCCAACTCCCGCGATGCGAATCGACTGTCCATTGGGGTGGGGGGAAAGCGCTCAGGGTGGTGCGTGGGAAGCATTCGAAGTGGCCCTAGGTGGCGCAGATACGCTAAAAATCTTTGTTGGAAACGAAGTTAACCCTGTAGTTTCTCGCGCAGTATCTGTCCTCAGAAAGCCATCCGTCAGTGCGCAGTTCACAGCTGAAGGATTATTCGATGCAGAGGGTAATCCGATTCACTCCAGCTTGCCCATAATTGCTGTGCCCAACAATGGGAATCCGCTGTGGCGATATGAGCTAAGAGACATCGACAATCGTGTTGTATTCAGCAAGGAAGTTCAAGCGGTAGAAAACGAGTTGCTGCTAAGTGCATCTGATGAACTTGAAGGGCGATTCGAGTTGCAGGTGACTCAGGGATTTGGATCGACACTTAGGCAAACGCTGACGATTGTCCCCGGGATCGAAACTGACTTATCAGGTGAAACGAGGACGATGTCCGAGGACGCAAATGGCATCTCAGAGATTACCGTTTCTGTATCCCGCTCTGGGTACGGTGCCAGCGTTCATCTATCGGCAGCTCAGGTTTCACAAAAGATTGTCGATTCTAAACTTGCGGTATTTCCAGTAATTGTTCGCCCAAACTACGAGAGATTTGAGTTGCTGAATTCCAGGTCGTTGAGGGCGTCAGAGTGGATAACACCGACCAGAACTCACATTGAAAATCTTCCGGAGCTTCAGTTTTTTGCAAACATCTCCTCCCCTACTGGTGCTGAGCTTCACGCAATTTGGCCTGATCGAACTCTGGTCTCCCTGCGATCAGGCCAGACTGTTTCTCGCCTGAGGTTCAACATCGCAGAACTGTCTGAAACGGCCAACCAGAAGGGTGCTTTCGAACTCATCCTCAAGACCCCCGACGGAAGAAGCTTGAAGGCGGGAAACTGTTCTCCACGAAAGATGTTTACAGGAGCCGAGCTGGATCCTTCAACTGGGCTACTACATTTGGACTTCCCTGGTGGAAATCTTCCCGCGGGACTTGAAATTTGCTTCTACGCAAGCCAGGCGCCGTGGATCAAACCAGTTTCCAGCTCTCTCTCATCGGTTTCGGTACCAGTTCCAGGGGAGTTATTGGGATATGGGGATGTGCATTTCACTGTGGCACTAAGTGACCCATGGGTCGCGAGCAGCTTCAGTGAGACTGCAGATCTTGACAATCCAAATACTGATTCGATTTCATTTCCCCCAGCCGACCCAACGACCTCTCCCGATCACGCCTTGGCGTATTGGTTGACGACTGGTGTTTTTCCTGCGGAAGCTAAAGGGATATCGATAGATCGAGCATGGCAGTGCATGCTCCTAGATCGAGTCAAGTCAGGGTCAATCGTAAACAGGAATGCAGTTAGGGAGTTTGCGACCAGCATTCTCAGTGCAAATGCAAAAGAGGCTTTGGTTTCCTACCCAGATGGGCTTAGGAGTGATGAGAGCTACCTCAAGCACCTGATCACCACAGGGTTAGTGTCGTTACCTGCAGCAGACACGAAGCGCGGTGTCGCGGAGTTCTCAGGAAAGCCTTTCTTAGCTTGCATGCTCACAAACTCTAGAAACCAGGAAATGTTTGAAGAACTAGAGCAGTTGGCAAGCTCGTTTTGGGGGCTTCAGCCGCCTGCTCAAACTAGCGAAGAAGAGCTGACCATTAGCACCGATCAGCTACTCCTAAAGAAGGCCAGCCTATTTGGCATCCTTCCAAACTTGTACGCGAATCTAGATGATGAGTCACTTCAGGCCCTTCTCGACCAGTTTCTTCCGGGCACTCTCCTGGAAGGCGGGACCATGGCCAAGATTCTGCATTCCCTCGCTTTTTCTATTGAGCGAGCCAGTGAACACATTGACCCTCAAGGAATTCAGGACGCGCTATCTGGTTTGGGTTTCCTCGATGCTGAAGTTGATGGAGCTTACGGTGCGATGGCAGCTACCAGGCCCATCGCATCCAAGGAAGTTCGCACTGCAGTGCGAAAGACACGGGGAGCAAGGATTCTGACTTTGGACATTCCCGCCGCGTCCATAAGACTAGCTATGCTCGCTCGTTTGAACGCGAGAGATCACATATTCGCAACTGGAATCTGGAAGAAACACAAGTTTGCTCTCCAACAAATTAGTGCCGCCTATCCAGAACTGGCAGAACTAGACCTAACAATTGCTGAACTGTACCTGAAGCTCCGAGAAAGGCCAAAGAAATGACCAACATAAATCCACTCGCAACATCTCAGGAGATAACTCAGACCTATGGTCGATACCTAAAGTCTCTGGTTCAGCCAAGACAGCGGGATTTGGCTTTGGCAATTGCAAAGGCGATCGATGACTCTATCGAGGCTCCAGGTGGAATAGTAAAGGGACCCTTTCTTGAGGCAACACCCCCTTACGTCACCGGTAAATCCATTCGCGAACTGGTGGACGAAGGGATTCTCAATAAAGGCTTCCTAAAACTAGCCAGTAACTCATTTCCTCTTGATCGCCCCGTCTACAAGCACCAAGAGGAGGCCATCCGGAAAGTTCAAGCCGGCAGAAACATTCTTGTGGCTACCGGAACAGGATCAGGTAAGACGGAGAGCTTCCTAATCCCGATCATTAATCACCTTTTAAACCAGCGTGATGAATCAAAGCTCACACCAGGCGTCAGGGCTCTACTTCTGTACCCGATGAACGCATTGGCAAATGACCAGGTCAAACGTATCCGCGAGATTCTGTCCGCAGATCCGACAATAACCTTTGGCCGATACACGGGTGAAACTCTTGAGAAGCTTGATAACGCTACGAAGGTTTACGTCCAGCGTGAAGGCAGAAAGCCAAGTCCAAATGAATTAATCTCTCGTGAACAGATGAGAGCGACACCCCCGCACATTCTGCTAACAAACTACGCAATGTTGGAGTACTTGCTCCTTAGACCGGAGGACCACGAGATATTCAGCGGCGCGCACTCCGGCTCTTGGAAATTCGTGGTGGCAGATGAAGCTCACACATACGATGGCGCGCATGGTGTTGAAGTCGCCCTGCTTTTGAGGAAGCTGAGGGAAAGAATCGACAAGGATCAGCAGATTACGACAATCGGAACCACCGCCACAATTGGTGGAGACGATGCTGACAAAGAACTTTTTGCAACTAACTTTTTTGGAAACAAGTATGAAATTGTCAAGAACAACGAGAAGCACAGGGATCTGGTTGAGCCGCAGCGATTAGAACTGCCTGCCGGCTCTTGGGAGTTCAACTCCCTCGGCGATTGGATTTCCTTAGTTGATGAAGCAGCATTTTCTCAAGCCGCTAAGCAATCCAGTGGTCTTCAAGATTCTCCGGCGATTATGTTCCTGGCCAACAAACAGGTCACCGCTATTCGAGAAATGCTTCGCGAAAAGCCCGCCTCGATAGAGGATGTCGCAGGTGCCATATTTGGTTCAAAGTCTGAAGAGGCCCAAGCAGCAGTTGTTCAGATAGTCGAACTAGGTTCAATGATCAAGGACGAATACGGAAACCCCGCATTCCAAGCAAGATTCCATCTGTTTGCTCGGGCAACGGAAGGAGTTTTCAGCTGTCTCTCAGAGCAACCGCACGCCTACCTGTCCAGACACTTGGACTGTCCTGAATGTGAGTCACCTTCCTACGAACTTGCGGGCTGCAAGCGCTGTGGAGCAAGTTACTTCTCTGGAACAAAAGTTGAGATCGCGGGAAAGACTTTCTTCAGACCTAGCGGTCAGACTGATAAGTCTGTTCCAAACACCTATGCCTACCCAGTGGAATTTTCCGCTGATGGCGAGAACGAGGATGAGGTCAATTTTGACGAGGTGAATGCGGTGTCTGAGGAGGTTGAAAGAGCTTCTGTTCTACTTTGCGGAAACTGTGGCTTTGTCAATGGATCCGACGGTGAAGGATGCGCAGAGTGCAACGGAGACAATTTACAGGCCGTTCGATTCACAGAGAAGGTGGATAAGTGTGAAGTCTGCGCAGGCTTAGGGCGCAGAATAATCCGACGCCTCGAAAGCGGTAATGATGCAGCTGCAGCCGTTCTAGCAACTTCCCTATATCAGGACTTGCCCCCTTCTGCCCTTGCCCGACATGCTCACCTGACCGGCGAAGGTAGAAAGCTGATGATTTTTTCCGACAGTCGGCAGCAAGCCGCTTTCTTTGCTCCGTACCTTGAAGACAGTTACGAAAGAATTGTGTGGCGCAGGGTTATTCTCAAGTCTTTGCGCACAGCAGAGAGCTCACATCCAGACGCCTTGATTTCATTTTTAGAACTCAAGACTTACGCCGCGAACGAGGCTAGAAAAGCAAACTTGCTTTCCACCGAAGGCGAGATAAGCCAGCACAGTGAGGTTCTAACCAGGCTCTACTGGGAGGCGGTTTCCACAGATGTACAAAACAACCTTGAGGGATCCGGTCTTCTTGTATGGAAGTACAAAATTCCCACAGAAATATCATCCATAAAGCCACTTATTGACATCGGATTCTCCCCAGAGGATGCCGGATCGTTTCTCTCAGAAATAATCAATTCCCTAAGAACTGGAGGTATTGTCGCGGGCAAACCGGAAGTAGATCTGAGTTCAGATCTATTCAAGCCGCGAAGCGGGCCTCTGTTCATAAGGAAAATTGAACCTGACACTCTCATCAAGACTTACGCATGGCTTCCGAAATCTGCCTCTAACACTCGTCTCGACTACACGAAGAAGGTATTCCAGTCATTGGGTATTTCGGCTGATCCCACCCAGATACTCGGAGGCCTCTGGGAGGCTCTCACCAAGCCGAATGGAATCTTGGCCGGCCTCTTGGTTTCGGAGACCAAAGGCGGCCAGGGCGTAGTGTTTAGCCTCAACCCGGACAAGATTTTGATTGAAACGACCGACAAGGCTGGTCACATTTTTCAGTGTGGCCTGTGTAGAAAGGTGAGTTCAGTCTCCACTGGCAATGTCTGCCCACGCTTCCGGTGCAAGGGAAAGCTCGTGAAAGTCTCTGCCGAGAAACTTCAGCAGTTGGTTTCATCCTCCCACTACGCCTCGCTTTACTCAGAGGATGAGCTAATTGGCATGGTGACTCGAGAGCACACCGCCCAGCTCGAAACCGAATATGCGGCCCAGGTGCAGCAAGAGTTTATTGAAGGCAAGGTCAACGTTCTAAGTTCATCGACTACATTCGAGTTGGGTGTCGACGTAGGTGAACTTCAAGCGGTGCTTCTGAGGAACATGCCCCCTTCTGTTGCCAATTACATTCAAAGGGCTGGTCGGGCTGGTCGTCGCGCAGACAGCGCAGCTTTGATTCTTACTTACGCTCAAAGAAAACCTCATGACCTTTCTATGTTTAGTGATCCAGTATCTATGGTGGCTGGAAGAATGCGGTCGCCATACGTAGATCTACATAACGAAAGAATTCTGGAACGACACGTCTTCAGCTTGTTCTTCTCCGCTTTTTTCAAAGCTGTTGGAATTGAGAAACTTCCAAAGACAGGGGCCTTTATGTCGGAGACGGACGACGGTTTTGCTGGTCGTCTCATTCCTTGGATAACAGAGAACACGTCACAATTGAGACCGAGATTTGATGCAATTGTCCCGGAAGCATTGAAGCAAAATGCCGACACACTCTGGCTCAAGATTCTCGGAGAGTTCGGTGAACGATTTGCCAAAGTGAAGGAAACTTTCGAGAAGGAGGTGGCCGAGTACAAAGCTCTAATCACCAAGGTATCTGCCGGAGTTGATGGAAACCCACCTACAGCACAAGCACTATTTGAGGCAGGAAGCCTAACCAAGAGCCTAAAGACCATCACGGAGAAGGATCTAATTGGATTCTTATCCAAGAACAATCTCATCCCAAAGTACGGATTCCCGGTCGACACCGTTCCACTGCTTCCACGCCGAGGAGACTCCCCACTTGCAGGAAACATCGAGTTGGATAGAGACCTCGCAGTTGCGATCTTTGACTACGCCCCTGGCACTCAAGTCATTGCTGCTGGAGTCCTTTGGGAATCTGTAGGTCTTGTGCTCCCATCCAATGCTGAGAAGGGCTTCAGGAAGTACAGGTATGCAGCCTGCAAAGATTGCGAAGAGTACCAAGAGCGTGTTTACGCAGGTTCAGAAAACATAGAGGTCTGTTCTAGTTGCAACTCGACAGAATTGAATAGGGGTTCGTACGTCATTCCGGATTGGGGCTTTTATGCCAAGGGTGGACACAAGAAACCGGGTGAGTCAATAAAGAGGTACACCTGGAACCGCAGCATCCACCTGAGGGATGGTGGAAATGTAACTATGGTGGCAGGCAATCGCACCCCTCCAGGTGTAAAGGCTGAACTGAGGTCCGTCGCGGAGTTGGTAGTTATAAACTCTGGGCCAAACACCGCTGGATACAAGATGTGCAGCTATTGCCAATTCGCTCACCCAACCTCGGAGACCCCAAAGGTGACCGATCACGAGAAACCTTGGGATGGAAACAAAAAATGCAAAAACGAGTTCCGAGAGTCAATCCATCTTGGCCACAAGTACCAGACAGACATAGTGCACATTTCGCTCAATGTTGAAAAGTACTCTGGTCAACACCGGGTAGCAGCACGCTCCGTTGCTTATGCGTTGCTTGAAGGGGCTTCTGAAGGTCTGCAGATTGCCCATGATGACATTGACGTAGTCCCGCTTCCATCAACGGATAGCGAGATACGTCTAGCTTTGATTGATGCTGTACCTGCAGGAGCAGGTTTTGCCAAAATGATTGCCCAGCAAGTTACCAAGGTATTCGAGACAGCATACGCCCGAGTAGAAAGGTGCGAGTGTGGAAAGGAATCCAGCTGCTACCAATGCCTTAGGTCCTTCAAAAACCAGAGGGAGCACGAGGAGCTTCGCAGAGGTCAAGCACTAGAGATTCTAGGGTTCGTCCTAGGCAAATAGGCAAACCTCTGCGAGGTAGTTCAAGTCTGAACGGGCACTATCTCAGTCTTGGGTGGTGCGACGCCGTGCCCCTAACCGAAGGGTAATCCTTACTCAGGCGAGATTCTGTCATGTACTCAAGCGAATAAATCATGTCGTCCAATTGGAATCGACGCCTATTTTGATTCTTTGCGTCTTCATGCTCGCAAAGATACTCATTGCAATAGGCCGTGCCTATGGCATGAACCACATCGTATAGCGGCTCTCCCAGTATCCATTCGCTGACCTTTTGGTGCGGGTTTGTTATGGATTCGACTGAGCTTTCCCTTACTGTAAAAGTTTCTTGGTCAGGGAATGGGCCGTATCCCCCTTCGTAAGTAATGCTGTATGCCCGAACGGTGCCATCAAAGAAAACTCTCAATGTCGTGTGACGACAAACTCTCACGTCTATTGAATCCCCATGGTTTCTATGATCGAGTGCATGGAGATAATGAAACTGACCAATAGGGTCATCCGCGCCATCTAATTCTTCAGCTGAATACTCGTCGTTTTGGCACTCCAGCTCAACTTGCTTCTCACGGAAATCGCCCTCAAATACCCCTGTCGGATCATCGGTCCCTTTAAATGGTTCGAGGAAGTCTGCCAGAATGTCACAAAAAACTGCGACAGAATTTACAACTTGCTTGGGGGCCTCCATAAGGCACAGGCCACTCTCGGGAGTGAATGCCTTGACTATTCGAGCGTCGCAGTTGTTGCAGATCCAATCTTCCGAATCTGGCCTTTTTGGTTCAAGTCGATAATCAATTGAGTCAGTAGCTTGCTGCAGCTCTTCTTTAGCGCCCCAAACCACTTCGGTCATCTCTGACCCACAGTATCTACAGCTTTCGCTCTTCATTTAGTAAAGTCCCCCTTTGCCAAAATCTTAGCCTTCAACACTAGAACTCCACCTCACAAGCCCTGCAGGCCCACTCTGGATTGTCTTCCCTGATAATGCAGCCGCCTGAATAGAAGTTCGGGTCCATGAAGTCCCGATGGGTTGGAAGCCCATAGGTGATTGGCATGGCCGGTTTCCCACAATTCGGACAATCGGGCCCAAAGGACCAGCCGTTTGCAAGCTCTGCCTTGAAGACGTGCTTGAAATGGGAGGCGGCTGTCTCATTGGGCATACAAAGAGTTACCTCTCTTATGCCTGGGCACTGGCCTATTCCCAGGAAGATCCCGTCGTAGGCAATGGTGGCTAGCGCCTGGATGTCTTTGGTGTCTTCTTCCAACCCCAGTGGTGGAATGACAATCGAGGTTGCTCCGCTTTCTTCGTAGCCCATGATCACGGCATTGGCGTAGGTGGCCAGAAGGACCATCCAGTTATCCTCATCAGCTTCCAGCCGAGGAGGAACAGCGTGGACCAGCACTTCTGCATTCAGATCGAAGGCGTCTGTGACCAGGGCATCCCCCGTTTCACAGAGGCGACCGTTGTCGATGATGTCACTGAAGAGCTCGGGTCCAGCTTTTTCAAAGACGTCTGCGTAGTAGGGGTTGACCGGACCTAGGTCTTCAGTGGATGCAGTTACGATGGCATCAGCCTTCTGATCGCCGAGGTCTCCAACAACAAGGTTGAACTTAATCATTGACTCCCCCGAACTCGCTTTCAGGCAAGTCCCCTGCGAATAGCGGGTAGAAGACAATCACGTTCTGATTGTCCTTTGCCAAAAACTCACGAGTCATCTCTGCTCGCTGGCTGATCGACATAAGGCCAGAGGCAACTACTGTCTCGTCAGGAGCAATCTGCTCATACATGAAGGCTGTTGCCTGGTCAGACAGATTACTGTCTGACCAGTCGCGGCCTAGCTTTGCCAATTCAGCCTGGAATCTAGCGGTCATGATTAGGCAACCTTGTCTTCACGGTTTAGATTGATGCCAAGCTCTTCATCGTCAATGAATCCATCTTCTTCCAAAGAAGTGAGCTCCAAGGGCTTATCGGCCTTAAGAACTAACTGCTCGGTGTTACCGGCAACTTCGCGACGGATTGAGCGTAGGTGTCCCGTTAGCTCGTCCTTAATACCTTCGGAAATTGAGCTGACTTTTGTGGCGTTGGATTTGATCTTTGCGACTGCGTCGTGAAGGCTTTCGAATCGCTCCAAGATCGCAAAGGACTCTTCAACGTAACTGTTGATAGCTGCAGGGTTTACTTCAACTCCTGAGCCAACTACAGACAAGCTGTGCATCTTTACTACCTGGTAGACCAAAGAAAGTAGCTCTGGGCTGTCGTTGTCTGGGTCATAGGCAAGAACCAGATTCTGGCCCAATTTGTCCAGAACCGAGATGCGCTGTCCGCCAGGCATGTCGGCCAGGTTCTTGCACAGACCTAGGAAACCAATTGCTCCCCTTGTCTTGCGAGCGCCTTCGGCTTGGCCCAACCAGTACTTGCGTCTTGCGCTGTCCGTGGTCAGTGAGGACATGTCCTTAGCTTCGACCACCATCGAGGCCTTAACCCCAAGCCCCTCGCGAAGATGGATCACCGCATCACCCTTCTTGGATGCACGTTTACCTGGGGTGTTGCCTGTTGCTAGAGGTTCGTCGCCAGATACTCCGGCAACTGCTGAGATTGCTTCGATTGCCTTTGTCTCATAGTCGGCACCCTTGCTAGTTCCCTTCAGGGCCTCAAGGCTTCGACCTTTATTCTCGCTGACTGCTGCCAGGATCTGAGCCATGGTCTGTGCCGTAGCCTCTCCTTGAGCAGTTATGGTTCGAGACATGATACGAAGTGGTGACTGAGCGTTTTCTGTGTCTAGCATCTTGGCTATTTCATCTTTTTGAGTATTTGTGGCACGGGTGAAGTTATCGGTTAGAGCTTTGCTCATAGCATCGAGCTGCTTCTTGATTCCTTCACGAATTACTGAGTTCTCTCCTCCAGTGAGCTCTTCAAGGTCCTTTGTAAAGTCCTGCAGGTAACACTCGATTCCTTTTGTGAAGGAGCCCTGGTCACCAGCAATTGCGTCGAGTTTCTCGGAAAGGCTAGTAGCAAGATCTTTGCTTGCCTTATCCATAGCTTTCTCGGCGTTGGCGATTCCGTCGGCAAGTGTTTCAATGCCTAGGTTCACACCAGTAGCCTGAAGTGCTTTGACCCCAATTTCAACTGAGGCGGTGATGTAGTCAACTAGGTTGCGGTTTTCAGCTTGAGCTGCCTTGACCGAAGCCACTACTTGTGCATCGCTGATCTCTAGCGATTCGATTACAACTGTTGTTCCTACTACTATGTTTCCCTTGATTGATTTAGTCATTTCATCCTTACTTTCTTTGATTGGTTTATGAAGCGATTTGCTTCTGCCTGATGTTTTTGCGCCATCTGTAGATGGTTCGCTCGGCGACGTCGAATTCAGCAGCTAAAACGGCAGCTGAGTCTGACAAGAGCCGGGCTCTGTTGTTTTCCAGCAATCGGATTTCTCCTATGTCTGCTGGTTTGGTCCCGCCCCGAAGCTTTTTGCGCTCCTCGGGAGTTTGCCCTCCCCAGACACCTGCGTCTTGGGTGAGGGTTGCCCAGTCCAGGCACATGGCCTTAATTGGGCAAGCGGAACAAATCTCTTTAGCCTCCAGGACATTCATCAGGCTTTCGCCGTCAAAGATTTCTGGTTCTGCACCTATGCAGATTGCTTCATCGAAGAAAGCAGGCAGTTCAAGGCTGAAACTAAGGGTCTCGTCGAAAGAGCCCTGGTGGGTTTCTGCGTTTTGAAACTTGGTCATTTTGGCCTCTCGTTTGCTTGTCCTTGGTGTTCTGAAATAAACAATACGGGTTTCGGAGTGATGTGTCAAGTATAAGAAATAACAGTTTTGTGGCGGTAAATTTCCCTTGTTTTCTGGGCTTGTCAGTCTCCTAAGGTAGACATAGAGCAATAAAGTATTCAGAGGACAAGCATGAAGAAGCCAATAGGTACTGACCTGATTCAAGGGGTTCAAGACCTTCTTGACGCTCAGATGGGCACTGCTCAGGGCAAAAAACAAGATGAAACCTTTGAAGCCCTGGGGGATTTTGTTCGTAAGTACGGGATTCCAGTCGAGCCTGCCCCGGTGAATTCCTTGGCGAGACTGCTTCGAAACAAGGGCGCCGAAGTCAATCGTCAGGTTCGCACCCTGTCAGATGCACTTTTGCTGAAGGACGAAAGAGAGCTTGAAGAGGAGCTAGAGCTACTCCGAGAGAAACTCAGCAAAGTCGAGGCGACATTTCACCAGGTGAAAACAAAAAACGCCTTTGTCCTCACAGTGCTGAGACCCTTCAATCCCAAGTTCGCTGAACGTTGGTTTGAAGAACGGACCGACATTAATTCCCACAACCTTAGGGGTGTCATCGAAAGTCTAGAAGGTAAAGCATTAGGTAGCGTTCTCGACATTACGGACTGGGCTGAAGAGGTTTCTGTGCTATTTGAGCAGCTGGTGGTGTACCGCGGAGAAGACGCCGAGGACTACTACTCTCGACCAGCCGGAACAATCAGTGCCAAAAGTAGTCGCACTTATTTGCAAGCCTGGTTAGCGTTTACCGGTTTGTTCAAGCATAAACTGTGGAGCCTTGTCTCCGGCGAAGTTGCTGTGGAGAAAAAGACTAAGTCGATTTCTTTTGCAGAAGACGACAGAAGCATGGGTTTTGATCAGACAGCCCCTAAGAGACAAGAGCCAACTCGATCTAGGTCACCTAAGTCCTCGCCGAAAGATAACCTAGCGAGTTTTTCAATGATGATGGCGCCGCCTCAAGAGAATGGCGAGGCTAGATACTCAAGGTCTGCTCCGAGATTCTCAAAGACTGAATCGAGTCAGGGTAGCTCTTCTGCATCCACAGAAAACTCGGTTGGATGGATCCAAATCTTTATTGAGTCCAAGCTTGATTCTTCTGCACAAGCAACTCGCAAGTGGGAATCACAAGCAGACTTTAGGCAGTCCCTTCAGAAGTGGCTCGATACACTCCCAGTGATTTGGGGGCCCGCTGCTGATCAATTTGTCGCAAAGGTTTCTGTAAAGACTGCAACTGGTGAATCAGATCTCACGCTTCCCTCTCTGAACGTGAAGGACGCTGCCGAAAGGCTAACTAAAGCAGTCGAGATGCAGCAGGATTAGAGCTGCTTCAAAACCCCATCTCAACCCTAGGACTCACCCGGCTGGATCAACCTAAACAAAGTCCCATCTGGGTTACCAGGGTGGATCTTGACTCTTTCCAGGTTCCCAAGTCTTGCGATCTTGCCACTCGCTTCCCAAACTGGGAA
>ERZ1022724.162-NODE-162-length-15819-cov-7.169246_pt1 | contig 15819 bp, 11 predicted proteins | sample MGYA00521091_ERZ1022724 | MGnify/ENA primary metagenome ERZ1022724 (study PRJEB33162, sample SAMN09537610) | freshwater metagenome | isolation source: freshwater | place: Canada:Alberta | collected 2017-07 | study: EMG produced TPA metagenomics assembly of the... | reverse complement strand
CGTCAACGCCGCCTGCGGCCGCGGCGTCACCTCCAGCAGCAGGTGGAAGTGGTTGAGTAATTTTGAGTTCCTACATCAAGAAAATCCCTAAATGCCTGATTATCCGTGGTTTAATCATTTGGAAATTTTTTCGCTCATCCACTCACCCCACCCGACAGCAGACTTGGATGAACCAATCCCTTGGTTTTCTTCGCCTCCGAATCCAGCGGCCCGGCAAATTCTCATTCCCTTGCGCCTGGCTACGCCGGCATGACCCGGCTTGCACCCCACGTCATCCAGCTCAAAGGCCCCTTATTGCCGCCGATCCCTCACCCGAGAAAGACGGCACCTACGGCCTCACCACCGACGGGTGGGACGGTCACGTCGCGAAGGAAGTCGGGGGCTACGTGATGCTCTGGTGGATTGATTCAGGAGACCCCAAGGTCGTGTTGGATTTCTTCGAGGCTCCCTTCAGGTCAGTTCGGCCTGCTCAAGTCGTTCCTTCCTCTGCCGCCAGTCAGGGAGCAATGACACCAGCAGACGAATGAATGCCGGACCGTGGTTGGGGTGCTTTAGGTGGCAGATTTCATGTGTGATGACGTATTCGATGCATCTGGATGGCATGTGGATCAGCTCCGGATTCAATGCGATCCGCCCACCGGGTGACGCGCTGCCCCAACGCTTTGGCATTTTGAGCAGCCTGATGCGGGGTTCAGGCAACCTATGCTTCGCACACCATGTCGACCAGGTTTCGATTCTCTTGGAAAATTGTTCGCCTGCCTTTTGACGAAACCATTGTTCCATGGCCTTGCGAACCTCGTCATCCGTTCCAGTGGTCGTGGTGACGTGGAAATACGCACCTTTGAGGAGGACGCTGACTTCTTGTCCCTTGGTGATTTTGAGGCGATACTGGCGTCCCAGATACCGGTGAGTGGCCCCGTTGACATAGCGGGGCTGGGGTCGGTGGGCATTCATTGCGGCGAAATTCCGACGTTGGGTCAGGATCCACTTTCGGCGTTTCTCCACCTTTTTCTGGATATCAAGCTCCGTTGCCGCCATGGGCGCGGCGAGTTCCAAACTGCCATCCGGCAGGACGCTGATCGCCAGGGTCCGGCGTGAACTGCGCCGCAGTAGGGCCGGGCCTAGACTTGTCTCAATGGACGATGCCTCAGATGTCATCGGAACGATGGATGGCGATACGGATGACAGCTTCAATGATCGCGTCCATTTGATCGAAGCTGATCTGGACGCCCCTCTTCGTCTGGAGGTCGTAGAGGAAATCGTCGAGGTCGTTGCGCATGCGGTTCTGGGCGTCGATGTTCTCCCGCCAACGGACCACGGCGTGGCGGCGGATGATGTCTTCCATGCCGCATGCAGCCTCGGCCAGCGCATGTTCGAGACGGGCTGCATTTTCCTGAGGCGATCCGTATGAAACAGGATCTTCCCGGACGACAGATGAAGTGGATTCTCGGCCGAGTTCTTCCTTGAGCGCCCCGAACAAGGCACGGGAAAGGTCGCGATCTTTGAGTATGTCCGGTCCTTCCTTGGCTTTGCCGTCACGCACTTGGGTCATGACCTCGGTGACACCCTTGAGATACTCGGCATCGCTGATGCGCTGGGCCTTGTAGTCATCGATCACCTGCTGGAGGAGCGCGGCGAAGCGGCGGTAGAAGAACGGATCTTCCTCCATCTTCTCGGTGATCGTCCTCTTGGTGCGGTTGGCGATGATGTCTGCCTTCGCGCGAACGCCGCGGGCTTTGTCCACCTCGGCTTGGAAGGCTTCGCGTTCGAAGATGTTCACCGGCTCCACCACCTGGATCACCTCGTCGGCCTGGACGTAGGTGTTGAGCATCTTCTGGATCTGCTTCTCGTAGTCGCGGTAATCGATCTCCTCTGCGTAGCGGATTTTTACGCTGGCGCGGAGCTTCTGGAAGAAAGCGGCGTCCGCCTTGAAGCGTTCTGCCTTGTCCTTCGGCGTGTCGTTCACCCATTGGATGGTGGATAGCGCGATCTTGAGCACGCGGCAGAAACCGGAGAGACGGGTGTAGAATTCATCACGAACATCTTTGTCGGCCAGCAGTAATTCAAAGGCTTCTTCGTCCTTCTTGTTCGGCAGGGTTTTGAACAGATCCCACAGGCTGTCGTGCAGGGCAGGCAGGCGCTTCAGTTCTTCCGCCACATCGGACAGGGTGCCTTCCAGGTCGGCGGCATCGAAGTTCTCGCCGAGAGTGCTGTAGAGTTCGAGCGCGTCATGGAGGTGGCCGACCACGCCGTAGTAATCGATGATGTAGCCGAAGTCCTTGCCCGGATAGAGTCGGTTCACGCGGGCGATGGCTTGGAGCAGGCCGTGTTCCTTGAGACTGCGGGCAATGTAGAGCACCACGTTGCGCGGCGCGTCGAAGCCGGTGAGCAGCTTGTCCACCACGATCAGGATCTCGGGATCATCGCCGTTCTTGAACGAGTTGATGATCTGCTTGTTGTATTCTTTCTCGTTGCCGTATTTGGCCATCATCCCTTTCCAGAACAATTCGACGCTCTCGTCCTGTTCCGGCTGTTTGTGTTCCTCGGGGTTTTCGATCTCGCCGGGGCCGGAAATGATGACCTCGCTAGACACCTTGCCGAACTGGTCGAGGTAGGCCTTGATCATCAGCGCTTCCTTTTTGCCGGGAGCGGTGAGCTGGCCTTTGAAGCCGGTGCCCTTCCACTGCTTCGAGAAATGCTGGGAAACGTCCCAGGCGATCAAATAGAGGCGGCTTTGCAGGCGGTTCAGCTCGTCGCGAGCGGCGAACTTGCGTTTGAGGTCGGCCTTCTGTTCCGGCGTGAGTCCTTCGCACATCGCCTCGAACATCGGATCGATGGCCTTTTGGTTCACCTCCTGAAGGACGTGGCGGCCTTCGTAGAGCAGCGGGACGACTGCATGGTCCTCCACCGCATCGCGGATGGTGTAGGCCGGCTCAATGAAGCCGCCGAACTTCTGAGCCGTGCTCTTCTCCTTCTTCATCAGCGGTGTGCCGGTGAAGCCGATGAAGCAGGCCATGGGCAAGGCCTTCTGCATCTGGATGTTGGCCTCGCCGTATTGGCTGCGGTGGCTCTCGTCCACGAGCACGAAGAGGTTGTCATCATCCACCCGGAACTGCTTGGCGTCCTTGGCCGCCGCGCCAAATTTCTGGAGCAGCGTGGTGATCACCGCCACGTTCGGGTTCCGCAGCAGTTCGATCAAATGCGCGCCGGTTTTGGCCTGCACGGGGTCCTTGCCGCATTGGTGGAAGGTTTTCCAAATTTGTTCGTCGAGGTCGATGCGGTCGGTGACGATGACAATGCGGGCGTTCGGGATGCCTTCGTCCAGTGCCAGTGCCTTGCCGAGTAAGACCATGGCCAGCGATTTGCCCGATCCCTGGGTCTGCCAGATCACGCCACCCTTGCGGCCGCCGCCGGGGGTGTATTGGCGCACGCGATCCAAGGTGCTTTTGATGGCGAAATACTGTTGGTAGCGGGCGATCTTCTTCACCGCGCCGCCCTCATCATAGAGGATGAATTGCCGTGCGAGTTCGATGAGCCTTTCGGGGCGGCACAGAGACCAAAGAAGAAAATCCTGCTCCGTCGGCTCGCGGCCATGCATGGCCTGTTCCTCGAAGGACTCGCGAGCAAAGGCGAAGACTCCTCTGAAGAGCTTGGCGTGTTCCTCCGGGCGGACATTGGAATTCACCGCTGCGCGGACGGCGTCGCGAACGTCATGCAGTTCCCGCCACTTCGCCCAGAACTTGGGCGGTGTGCCGGTGGTGGCGTAACTGCCGTCGTTCTTGTTCAGTGCCAGCACTAGCTGGGAAAACACGAAAAGCTGCGGGATCTCATCCTCCTGCCAGTTGCGGACACTCTGCTTGATCGCTTCCGCCAACGAATCCTTCATATCCGGGCGCTTGCATTCGATGACGAGAAAGGGAATCCCGTTCACAAAACCAACGATGTCCGGCCTGCGGGTGTCATGGGTGCCGGTGCGCTCTACCTCGAACTCGGCAGTGATGTGGAAGGTGTTGTTGCGCGGATTTTCCCAGTCGATGTAGCGCAGGTTGAATCCCTTGGTCTCGCCGTCGATGGTCTGGTCCATGCTTTTTCCCAGCGTGAGCAAATCGTAGGCCTTCTCGCTGGTGCGGACGAGACCCTCGAATGGCAGGTCACGCAAAGCCTCGACCGCCTTGGCGATGTTCTCCTCGGAAAACGCCAGCTCCCGGCCCTTGAAGCGGATTTTGTTCAGTCGGCGGAGCTGTGAGGTCAGCACGTCCTCCAGCAAGACCCGTCCGAGCCGTCCCCTGCGAGCCACAGCCGCCTCTTCCGGACTGAGATAGGAAAACCCGAGTTGCTGGAGTAAACGCAGCGCGGGGATCTGGCTGATCGAGGCTTCTTGGAAGGAGGGAGTCATGGATTGTCGGTGATCAAATGCCTTTTCGTTCTTGTTCCGTTAAAATGCTTCATTCTTCACCTGACTCTTTTCTGATAGCATCCATCACGCATTTCAGCACTTGCTCCACAAACGCATCCGCATCGGTATTTGAGACAACCTCGGAATAGGGTTTTCTCAGTTTGGGAATGCCATCAATTTTCCAAGCGTATTCCAATTCATCGAGGTTCAGCGCAACCCATACGTTTACGCCGAACGAATGGGTTTCATCAGCCAGATAGCCGTCGAATTTGAACTGCCACATCATCCATGGGTATTCATCGGCTCCCTTCTCCAGACAGTAATCAAACACCGCTTGGGTTGAACCGTCCTCCTGAGTTCCCAAAGGCTCGGTGTACAATGATACCTTTGCAAAGAGTGGCTGAAACATCCGAATCTTATCCTCCATCCTCGTCAGAAGGTAACGGAATCCAGCTTGGAGCGGACCGGCTACAATTTCAGTCGAGCGCGTGATGTCTGGTTTGTCACGAAGCGCACGGCTTTTCACGAACAAAGCCACTTCCTTTTCCACATCACCTGGCTCGTCCAAGTTTTCACCATGCGCGGCCTTGATGCCGAGTTCGAGACTGCGGACGACGCAGGTGCTTAGGAAGTCCTCCAATTCCGCTGGGTTGCCGGCGTCGGCGAGGCGCAGGGCGGTGAGATAGTCCTTCTTGCGTTCCGTGGGGACGATGATGGGCGGGTAGCCCAGGCGCATGAGCACGTAGTTCACCAGCATCCGGGCTACACGGCCGTTGCCATCGTCGAAGGGGTGGATGAGGACGAAGTCATGGTGGAGTTTGCCGAGTAGCCAAAGAAGGTCAGCCTCCCTGAAATCATGCAAGGATTCCCCCAACCACTTCACGAGCATCTGCATCCGTGCGGGAACATCGGAGGGAGGCGCGAACTCGAACAACTCGCCGGTGGCGGTGATCACGTTGTTCGGTGTGGTTTTGTATTCGCCGGGGATGATCTGCTTGCGCGTCGCTTGGCCATCGGGCGTTTGGGCGGGCTTCCAGAACGGCGCCTTGAGGATGATCTTGTTCAGTCCCCGGATGTCCGTCTCGGCGATCAGCCTTGTTTGGTCCGCCGCCAACTCACGCAAGTGGGCGATACCGACGTCGTGCGCCTGCATCTCCTCATACTCGCGGATCGAGTGGTTGCCGTGAGTCTGGCCGTGGATGAGAAGGAGTTCCGTCTCACCGTATGTCAGCGTGTTGCCCTCGATATGGTTGGAGTGGTAGTTCCATTCCAAGCGGAGCTTTTGCCAAAGGCGGCGGTCATTCTCCGGTGAGAGTGGTTGAAGGGACTGCCATTCCGTATGGGCGATGGCAATCGGCTTGAGGTTTGTGCTCATGTTTGCGAGTGGTCGGAGATTCGGTGGAATGGGACTATTCACTAAGGGGTGATTTCACTTGCTTGATCAGTTCCGTCGCAGCCTTCAGAGCATCTGTTGGCGAAGCTCGTCCAAGAAGACCGGATGAAGGCGTCTTTTCTGCCAAGAGGACCGGAAGTTTGTAGAGCCTTTCAACAGTCGCCAGAATCAACTTGTTGTATTCCTGAGCTCCGGTGTCGTGTTCACTCGATTTCAGTCGATCCGCAAATGCGCCTAAAGTCATGGCTACCGCTGAGCGGAAAGCGTATTCTTCTTCAAACTGGCGAATCTTGCTGAATTGTTTGGCGAAGAAGCCAACGATGAAAAGCGCTGGCAATAAAAGTCCGAAATTTACCGCGAGCGTCTGCCAGACATCGCCTTTATCAATGACGAAATATTTGTGGGACACGCCAAGCCATGCTCCCGCGAGGACAATCGAAGCTACTGTTCCTCCGAGCCACCATGCGGACGCTGTGCCCAATTGGCTGCGCCTTGATTCAAATTTGTGGCCCAAGGCTCCAGCGGCGGCGGTGCCTGCCAGTTCATTGACCCATGATTCCTTTTCCTGCATTTGACTGAGGCGCTTTTCAGCCTCCTGAAGCTTCTTGGTTAGTTCCTCGATGGCGGTGGCGATTTCACCCCGCTGGGTCGCAATGGTGGTGAGCTCAGTGTTAGTGGTCGCTAGATTCTCCCGTTGGGTTCCGAGCAACGAAGTGATTTGTCCGTTCGAATCACTTGCGTTTTGAAGAAGGGACGAAATCTCTTTGACGGTATTTTTTGCCGATTCCAGCTCAGCGGAGACAGATTCGAGATCATGCTGCCGACTCGCTTCATGTTCGGAATAGGTTTTCTTGATTTCTTGGATCTCTGTGAAAAGCGCAATGAACTGCTCCCTACGGAGGTTCAGATCGTCAACTAGCTGGGAGAATTTGTTGGACGTTCGTTTCGGCTTCTTCGTGGATGGCGGTAGCCAACCGCCGACCGTGAGCAGAAATCCTATGGCAGATTCCAGAGAAATCGCAAATTGGTCCCAGTTGCGAGAGTTTGACGAATCGATCAGCTCGGCCATCACTTGGTTGATTTCCAGCTTTCTGGGCTTTTCGAAGTTCACTCCCGCGCGTGGAGAATTCATCATTTCCGTTCCCCAGAAGAATTCGCGGTTCCAGAACCGGCTTGAATCTTGGTCGAGATGAGATGCAAAGCTTTCGACGAGGCGATCTGTGTAAGAAACAACCTCAATCGCAGAGAATTGCCCAATCGTCAGCTGGCTGATTTCCTGTTCCGGGAAGCTCTCACCCAACATTGCTGGAAAATCAAACTGTCCAAGCTGTTCAATCTGTTGTCTCAGGCTGTCGATTTCAGACGGATTCATTTCTTTATGCTGAGATTTGTATATTGCGTTCTTCTCTTATCGGGGAATGGTCACGCCACGAAGTTTTCGGAAGAGATCCAAGGCGAATGAGTCCGTCATTCCTGAAACGAAGTCGATGGCGAGCAAGAGGCGTTCGTATGGACTTGGGTCGGGTTTGCGGTCCGGGCCGACAAACTCTTCGGGAATCAGTTTGAGCACCTTCTTTCCGAAGAGGTCTTTCCCCGGTTTCTTGGATGGCCTGGCGGCTCCGTCGATTGCCGTGACGATGACATCCAGCAGTCCACCAATGATCTCGAATCCGGCCGCTTCGATTTGCAGGACGTTCTGCATGGAGAACACATCGCTTTTTGTGCGGGTCTTTAGAGCTCCCAGTTTGCCAGCGGAACGACAGAGCGAGGCGAGTTCTCCGAGTGGCTTTCCAGCAAGTAGGTGTTCTTGGTGTTCGGCGAAAACTTCCACGGCTTCATCGATCATCATACCAATCGCCTTCGCCCTCATATAGGCGACTTTCTCGGATTTGCTCAGATGATCGCGGAGATTTTTTAGTCCTTCTGAACCTACGAGTTCGTGGAACATGCTTTCCACATCGATGTACGGTATCCGGCCGAGCCGGTAGCCATCCTCGAAGTCGATGATCTGGTTACAAATGTCGTCAGCAGCTTCGGTCAAATAGGCGAGTGGGTGACGGCACCAGCGGTCCGGTCCGTCTTTGACGAGCCCAAGCTCTTTGGCGACGGCCACCCATTGGGGCCGGTCCGATTCGAAGAATCCGGGTTTCTTGCCAGCAATACCCTGGCTCGGTTCGCTCTTGTCGGCAATAGTGCCATTGGACGCCGTCGGATACTTCATGTATGCCCCAAGACATGCAGCTGTCAGTTTCATTCCGCCGTTGTTCCGGTAGAATTGCAGGCGGCTAAGAATTCTGAACCCTGCCGCATTGCCGTCCCACTTTTCGATGTCGGCACGTTGTTTTAGCGTGAAACTTTCACCAATCCGTTCGGCTACCTTGGATGCGGCAAACCAATGACGAATCGCGTCTTCTCCAGAGTGCCCAAAAGGAGGATTGCCGATGTCATGTGCAAGAGCAGCCGCGCTCACGATCATCCCAATGTCCGAAGGGGTCAGGATTTGTTCTAGGATTTTCTTGTCCTGATAAGGCTCCTTTCCATGCTTCAGTAGAATGTGAGCACCCGCTCTTGTTCCAATGGTTCTGGCGACGGATGAAACTTCCAAGCTGTGGGTCAGACGGGTTCGAACGTAGTCGCTCGCACTCAATGGGTGAACCTGCGTCTTGTCCTGAAGTCGGCGGAAGGCCGAACAGAAAATCAAGCGATCATAATCAACCTGCCAGGGCGGTCGTGATTGATCGTAGGACCCCGGTTTACTGTCAGGTAAGCGGAGGTGCGAGAGAAGTTTGGGCCATTCCATAATTGTTACACTTTGTATTGTTTGAAAAATTTAACATGCTTTCATTTGTTGCTCTTTCGTATCGCTGCTATGGGATGCCTCCGGGCCGAGCCACTCACCGGTCATCATGAAGAGTTCGTAGTAGACGAGCCATTCTGCTGTCCATGGTAAAATCTTTTTATGTAGGAAGTCTGTATCCATCCAGGGCTGATCCTCTGGTTTGAACAAGCAAAGGTGACCGCTCGAATACATGTGAATCTTCCGAGAGGGCTCGATGTCTGGCTCAAGAATTCGCACTTTGGGAGTCATCCCACGATCAAGGGAAATGCGCACCTTGTAGGTGCTGCATTCCTCACAGGGAGTGATCTCCCCGACACAGACCAGCGTGCCCTTGCGCAGTGAGCATTTGAAGCACGGGAAATGCTTTCTCATGAGCAATTCTTGAAGTGCCAGATGCTTGCCAGAATCGTGCTTACTTCTCGGGATGTATCGGTTCTTCGCCATAGAATTTGTGTGGCAGGTTCGAAACCCCAGCGGTTCCAATCACGCCTGCAGAGTTCGTTCGTGCCCCGGTCTTCAATTGTTCAGCCTTTTCCATCAAGGAGGCACGTTTCCTCAGTTCCTTGCCACGCTCGGGTAGGGTGGTCCCGAAGGCCTCATTTGCCGTCTTCTCCAACAGGACTGGATCGAGGGTGGTTGCAACGGTTCTGAAATGCTCTCGCGCCTTCGCGAGCCATGTCCGGAAGTTCTTTTCGAGTTCTAGGTGGCTGTAGGATGGGTCATACCACTTATCGGCAAAATCTTCCTCAAGCGGATTGATTGGGTTCGGCACTCGGGGTTTCGATTCACGGACATGCTTGTCCATTTGTTCCAAAATGTTTGCCAACGCTACTTCAGTATCTCCTTCACCGTTGTAGCTGTGAGCTGCCAGAGTGGTGATAATCACAGAAATCGGTTTTGAATCGGGATTCTTTTGAAACATGTTGTCACGATGCCACTTTAGCAGCTGAACTACCTGCTGAAGAGGCGAGTTCCAATTCCGAGCCGGCAATTCATCAAGTTGGGCCGCCGCACGCTTTTCAAGAATCGGCTGGGCAAGCCGCATTCGAGACTCAAACCAGATTGCGTAACCTTCCGAGTTGCTTATCCGCCAATTCGCTGCGGGTTTCTCATAAGAAGGATGTCGGTCATCCGTAATCGCTCCAGCATGGTCGGCTACCCTGGTGGCCAAGTCTTCGATGAAGCCTTCGTTGATCATTGCATACTTCAAGAGGCCTCGCTGGGTTTTCTCCTCAGGAATGGAGGGGACAATATCCATGTGAAAACTCAGATGATCGGCATAGGAAAGGCACCAGCACCTATGTTTCGGTTCTAGCGGAGTTTGGATGTTATTGGCCTTGCGAAAGGCCTCAAGGTCTTTTCCTACAAGTTCCTTCAAAAACTTCTGCGAGTGTACACCCTTGCTGATCCCTTTTCGAAGGCGGCAGCCTAGATCGAGATCGTATTCGCCATTTTCACCTACAGGGCGAATCGCGGTTCCCAAGCGAAATGAACCTTGGGGATAAATGTGTGGGTCGTGCTGGGAGCATTCGGAATCCGTGCGTTCAAACCAACTGCCAAGGTCTTCGTAACGAGCTTTTGCTTTCTCGTAGGCAGAGGGCGGCACGCTAATTTTTTCCAAGAGTTCCTGCAGAGTCGCGGCGTCTAGGTTTGTTGTCATGGGCATTTATTGGATTGTGAGGGCTTCGATGAACCCCTTCTGGCTCTTGTTGTAATCGTAAATGATCCAAGGCGGATCCGCCTTCGGCATGCGAACACGGCCGAGTTCGACGGCACAGGCAACTGGCATTGTTGGAAAAATCGCCAGTGGTGTCGCTTTCCCGTGAGCTTTTCCAATATCGACCATCAACTTGCGAACCGCCTCACGAAACTTCGAAAGCTGGTCCTTGGATTTGAGGAAGTCGTTATGGGGGCCATCCACGGAAAGCTCCCAAATAGAGATTTCATCTCCTAGGACTGAGGTCACTCTGTCGTGGGCGATGGTGTCGCTAAGCGAAACGATGAGAACTGGTTGGTGATCGAACGTTGCTGGTTCTTTGACGCGGAATGAGAAGTCTTTTGGTCCATCAAGCCATTGCCATGTCTGGAAGGGCTCACGGTGAAGTTGATAAACTTGAGCGGGAATTTTGTCCGTGAGTAGAGCTCCAAGCCTCATCATGAGTGGCATGGGTGCGAGCGCGAAGATCGAGAAGTGTAATGGATCCGCACGTTTAATCATCGGGCGAATCTGCCTGTTGAATGAGTCTTCGAGGTTTCGGTTCTCAGTTATCCAGTATTGCGGATCATCATCCTTACCCTCCCAGCTCATGGAAACGCTCGTGGGATGCTCTTCCGATGGATACCATTCAGGGAACAGCGCCTCTTTGGCGGCTTCGGGCTGCAGTTTCGAAACCTCGTCGCCGATGTTGGCCCCGTAGAGCAGGACGTTGGATTTCTTGCTTGGGTGGACGCCAGTGACGATCGCAACTCGTTTCTCGTGGTCAGCCTTCCAGCCTTGAAGTAGAGGTGCCGTGTAGCGACCACCGTCCTTTTCTTGGTCGATTTTCTTGTGGCAGTCATGGCAGACGAGCATCAAGTTCGGCACGTTGTTCAGCGCTTTCTTGTTCGTGACGAACGGACCCCAGCCACGCGGGCCGTTCTTTGAATACGAATAAATGTGAGCCTTCTCAGAAATGTTCACCGTCTCTTGGGTGACTGGTGACTTGTAGAGAATCCGATTGCAGCCGTCGAACTGGCAGCGACCGGCGGCACGGGCCCAGAGTTCCCTTTCTACCTCAGGTTTGATGTATCGAGTAACCTCCTTGGCGTCAGACATTGGATTCTGGGGTTGGAGTTACCCGGATTCTGCCGGTGAGGAGGCGCTGCATGAGGCCGCGCTTTTGCTGGTCGAGGGTTTGGCGTTGGGTGCGGAGGAGGGTGAGTTCCTGGTCTGCGGTGTCGAGGATGGCGGCGATGCGCTGTTGCTCGGCGAGGTCGGTGGGGATGCGGATGGATTCGCGGAGGAAGACGACTGGATCGAAGATGAGCTTCTCGATGTGGACGCCGGTGCTGGAGACGCGGGCGAGGCGGATGAGGCGGCGGGTTTGGGCGAGCCAGGCGAAGAAGGGCATGTGAAGCTTGTCGGGTGCCCGGTTGTCGAGGATGGCGTATTCCTTGGAGACGTGGCCGCCTTCGAACTCGGGGGTGACGTAGCCCCATGCGCCGTGGACGACTTGTCGTTTGGAGATGAGGAAATCTCCGGCGCGGATTTCGTGGAGATCCTGGGTTTTGTATTCGGAGCCTTTGACATCGGGCCTGCGGAAAAGACCGCCACAGCGGCGGCGGAGGCTGACGAGGTTCAAGGGCAAGTCCGCGTGCCATTCGATGGGACGGAAGACGCGTTCCAGAACCTCACCCATGCGGACCTTCTTCCACTTCCCCTTCGCGCCCTTCATGCGGGTTTTGCCGGTGAGGAGTTGCTGCATGAGCGCCTGTTTCTGGCGGGTCTTGGCGGCGATGAGGGCGTCAAGGGTTTCGAGGGCCTCGTCCCAGGTGGAGAGAATGTCGGCGATCTTGCGTTGCTCGGGGAGCGGGGGAATGGGCAAATCGATACAACTGAGATCTTCACGATTTATTTTTGGCATTCCGGAGCGGACAGATACCGCTATTGCTTGCTGAAGAAATCGAGGGCCGCGAAGCGAGTGAACCAGGAATAGTGAATCAGCTACCTCGTCCTTCGCATAGAGTGGATATGCGTCTGCACTACAAACTCCTTCAAAATCTATCAGGCACACTTTGTTGAGATTGGGACGAATCTTGCTGTAAATTATGGCTCCTGGAGTAAAGCGGTATTTTCCAGATATAAGTCCCAGCTCTTCACAAGTTTGAAGACCAGAAAGTAGCCCGCCTCCAGAGGCTATGTTGTCGGCACCGATGTGTAGTTGAGTTCGGTACGGCGCTTTGAGTGGCGATACTTGCCCTTCGCGGATCGTAACTAGGTCGTCGATCCTCAATATTTTCCATCCATTAGGCAGTTTCATCCTCCCACCTCCTCTCCCGCCGAGTCGGCTGATGGCGTGTTGATTTTGTGACGAGAGCTATCCATGAATAATGAGTCGAAATGTTAGAGTGAATCGAGCAGGCCGGGAACGGTGGCTTCGAGGGATTTGAGGAGTTCCTGTCCGGTGGCTCCGGAACGGAGGTTGAGCAAGGGGAGCAAGCCGGCGGCGGCGAGGGCTTCGCCATCGGTGGCGAGGCGGTCGCGGAGGACGGAAGAGATGATGGCGGGATGCTTGTCGGCTTGGCCGGGCTGGGGCAGGACATCGAGCAAGGTCTGGACGAGCGACCAGAGCGGAGGCCAGGAGATCCAGCGGGGCAGCGGAGCGCCGTCGGTGAGGAATTGCCAATCGGCGGCTTTGAGGTGGTAGCGGCGGGAGCTGCCGCGACCTTGTTTCCCCTTTGGCTGCAAAGCGGTCTCGCCAGTGAGCACATGGCCGGAGAGCGCCATTTCCTGAAGCAGGAGCTGCATGGTGCGGGCTTTGTAACCGGTGAGGCGGGCGATTTCCGATGGGTGCGCGGCGGGGCCGGTGGCAAGGCAGAGGATGACTTCGGCGCGGGCGCTGGTGCCTATCAAGGCGCGTAGGGATAGCAGTAGGTTGGGCGGCAGCGTGGGATTGGGCGCGCGGCTCATGCCGCGGATGCGGATGGCCGGGCGGAGGATGCCGCGCTTGGCGAAGACGGGATCGGGATCGGTCGGGATGGCGTTGTCGAAGAGCGGGACGGGATCGATGTGATGGGCATCCGTTTTGGTGAAGTCCTTCCATTTTGCCTGACCTCCCTGGCTGAACAGCCAGTCGCCGATGGCGGCAAGGACCACGGGATCGCCAAGGCCGGTGTCGGCATGGAGGGTTTTGAGGCGTTGCAGGTGGAGACGGGAGGCGTGTTGCGAAAGCCAGTCCAGGCATTCGTCGAACAGCCGGGGATCGTGTTTGCCGATGCGGGTGGTGGCGAGGAGCAGTGCTTCTGGATCGATGATCGTGCCGGACTCCGCCGGACGGGAATGCCCTGCGACACCGAGGCTGCACCACTGCCGCCACAGGAGATCGAGTGCCGCATCGTGGCAGCGTTTTCTAAAGTTGGTCAGCGATTCGTTCATAGCCCATTTGTTTCAACGCATCGCGGACGATGGCTGGGAAGACTTCACCGGCATCCTGGGTGAGCACCCAGCGGGCGGCCGCGAGCAATTCAGGATCGGTGGGTGCGAGTGCGGCAAGATCGGTGACATGGCGGCCCATGCCCTGATCCACGGCGGCGAAGAGCTTGAGGTGGATGAGGTCGTAGCGGTCGGGAAGATGGATCGTGAGCCCGGGGCCGTAGGTTCTCGGGGTCAGGCGTTCCAGGAACCCCTCGGGCAAACCGGCGAGCACTTGATCGGCCGGGCCGGTATTCAACCAGTTTTCTTCGAGATCGTATTCTCTTGCCACGCGCAGCGCGGCGGTGCGCAGGGCTTCCGACATGGGGCGGGGATCGACCAAGCCCTCGCGCAAATCCACTCCAGCCATGATGTCGGCATCCCGGGTGGTGCGGGAAATCAGCCCCAGCGCCAGCAATGCCGAGCCCCCGATGAGCACGAAGCTCTCTTGCTCCGCGTTGGCATCTTCGAGGAAGGCGCCAAGGGCGGAGAGGGCTTCGTGGAGGGTGTTGCTGGAGATTCGGTTCATGCGGATGGCGGTAAATGCGAAAATTAAACGCGCTTTATGCGATATTTATCTTCAAAGTCAACTTAATTGCTCATATTGGGTATTTCAGATGTTTTTGAGCGGCATTTGAAGTTTCACAGCCCGAGGTCTTTGAGGTGGGCGGCCATCTTGCCCCGGACGGTGGCGAGTTGGGATTCGAGGGTGGCGATTTCCTTCTTCACGGCGGCGAGGTCGATTTCGGCCTCCTCCTCGAAGGTGTCCACGTAGCGCGGGATATTGAGGTTGAAGTCGTTGTCGGCGAGTTCCTGCGGGGTGGCGCGGTAGGAGTATTTCTCGACGGTTTCAAAGGCTTGGTAGGTGGCGACGATCTTTTCGAGGTACTCGTCGGTGAGAACGTTCTGGTTTTTCGCCTCCTTGAACTCGCGGGAGGCGTCGATGAAGAGGACATCGCCGTGGGTTTTGCCCTTGTTGAAGAGCAGGATGGCGGCGGGGATGCCGGTGCCGAAGAAGAGGTTGGAGGGCAGGCCGATGACGGCTTCGAGGAGGTTTTCCTCGATCATGCGCTGGCGGATGCGGCCCTCGGCGGCACCGCGGAAGAGCACGCCGTGCGGGACAATCACCCCGACGCGACCGGTGCCTTCACGCGCGGTTTCGATCATGTGGGTGATGAAGGCCCAGTCGCCCTTTGATTTCGGCGGCAGGCCGCGATGGTAGCGGTGGAAGGGATCGGCGGAGGCTTCGTCGTAGCCCCACTTGTCCAGTGAGAAGGGCGGGTTGGCGGCGAGGATGTCGAACTTCATCAGGCGGTCGCCCTCGATGAGACGCGGGTTTCTCAAAACATCACCCCACTCGATGCGGAAGTTATCCATGCCGTGGAGGAACATGTTCATGCGGCAGAGGGCGTGGGTGGTGCCATTCATTTCCTGGCCGAAGAGCGCGAAGTCGCGTTCGTCCGCCTGCCGTCCGACCTTGATGAGCAGCGAGCCGGAACCACAGGTGAGATCGCAGATGGTGTTGCCTTTTTTCGGAGCGAGCAGCATGGCGAGGAGTTTGGAGACCTGGCCGGGGGTGTAGAATTCACCGGCCTTTTTCCCGGCGTCCGAGGCGAAGCGCTCCAGCAGGTATTCATAAACGTTGCCGATGACGTCCTCCTCGCCGACGACTGAGGGGCGGAGGTCGAGCTTGGGCGTAGCAAAGTCCTCCAAGAGCATTTTGAGACGGGCGTTGCGGTCGCGGGTCTGGCCGAGCTTGGATTCCGAGTTGAAGTCCACTTCGCGGAAGACGCCTTCGAGTTTCGCCTTGTTCGCCTCCTCGATGCCGGCCAGCGCGATATTCATGCGTTCGCCGATGTCGGTTTTGTCGCGCTGGGCGTGGATGGAGTAGAAATCGCAACCGTCGGGGAGCTGGAAGCGTTCGCGGGCGAGGCGGCGGGCGACGCGGGTTTCGTCGCCCTTGTATTCCTTGAGGTAGGCGTCGCGGTGGTCGCGCCAGACATCGCTAACATATTTCCAGA